>FTLB01843468.1_pt1 | contig 12945 bp, 16 predicted proteins | sample 1658291 | NCBI WGS metagenome assembly FTLB01 (sample SAMEA3914812, study PRJEB12502) | metagenome | biome: forest; material: soil | place: Canada | collected 2011-07-07 | depth 0.1 m
CGTCTTGTCCAAGCCTGTATGTAACAGTGCGATACCCGTTTGCTTCTCAAACATAGTGCTTGATTTTAATACCAGTACGTCTCTGACATTGTGACAACCTCTCATAAATAATATTGGAGTGATGGCCGCTTGGGGGCGTACTGAATGCCGAGAGGAGGGGAGGCTAGCTCAACAAGTTTCTGGCCCCTTCGCCAACGCTCCAATGCATCGCTGCCTTGGCAGCCTAGGCCTGGATCTTGGGCCTGGCCCCATCAGGCTCGGAGCCACAAAGAAGGGGAAGTGCGCGGTGTCGGTGTGTGGTTCGACCGATCTAGGCCGTATCCTTTCCTCGTTCGTACCGATACTCGTTCTATATCTCGGGGGCGGGGGAGAGGGGTGGCAATCGCACCCCAACAGGGCGATATTCTTCGAATCCCTTTTCGGGGGGTACGGAGCGTCTGCCAAGACCTTCTTTTTCGTCTTCTCATCCTCCTCCTCGTCGTCGCCCGCCACAGGCCTTCTCGAGATCGACCACGGCAGGAGAGGGGAGGGAGGCAGCGAAGCTCTGGGCTCTCTTGTGTCCGTCCCCAACAGCCTCACTCGCTACCACCGTCCCAGGCAAGCATAGGCAAGCGTACTATAGCTTCCCTAGACGCACCCCCCCTCCCCCTCCCGGGATGACGATGAGTCCACCGCGGACCAGAGACAGACAAGGCACGGCTGGGGAGCCGGCATTGAAACGTTGACCCCCAACTCGCCACGACCCCCACACGGGACGGATGAACCGGTTCGAGCAAGAAAGAGAGAGAGGGAAAAAAACTTCCGGCAGCTGAGGTCCCAGCGTGGAAGCGGTAAAGAAGCAAGATAGGCAAAGAAAGAAGAGGTAACACGCTCAGCGAAGGACGAAACTGCGACAGCCACAGGGAAAGGCGGGTATATGCGAAACCATGCGACCTGCGCGGCACGGTTCGTCTGAAGTGGTGGGGGTCAGGGGAAACCGGAAACGAATGCTGGAGCCCTGGCTCAAGCTTCCAAATTGAGACGAACCCACAAAGCAGCCGGGCCGTGTTGCTGGTCGGTACGTGCGACTCTGAGTCCCGAGCGCGCGGCTTTGACATTCGCCGGCGCAGCGAGCTTGGTGGAGGGACAATGAGCATGGTTCACGGACATGGATATGGAGATGGAGATGGCACGCTGGCACGCCGGCGGTGGCGACGGCAGCATGGACAATGACCCCTTCGCTCCTCTTTTTGGTACGGGAGGTGAGCAGAGACCCCCCCCGGCGCGCGCTTGGTTGATTAGAATGCGCAGAAGCGCCTCGCCTGCTCAGCTCTTGGGTCAGAAGAGGTTTGGTCCCTGCACCACTGGAAGCAAGGGCTCGATGTGCTATGACGCTGCTTGAAGAGGGGCAATGGTGTGATGAGTCTTTGTAACAGTTACAAAATGCTAAGTACCTAGAGATTCTGAGGAATGCTTCGATCTATCGAGTCAGTCATGACTTCAACAGTGTGTCTTCACCAGTGGGGCAGATACCGCTCAGCAAATAAGTATTCCGGGTATAGTGGATTGGTCTGTTGGTACATGATAGTGATGTACATATATGCAAAGTACACGGGGCGAGTGATAGCCACGCAGGACATGTCTCCCCGCGAGCCATTGGACCTCGTCTCTATTCAACCCCCTTGGGCTCCAGAGCCATTGGTTTCTCATGATTTCAGGAAGTTATCGTCAACAGATTTCTCTCTCTGTCCTACGACCCTTTCGTATCTATCAGGCTCCATGTGGATCGAGTGCCGGCCAGCTGTGCGTCCACGGAGGTGCTCGTCGTATTTGAGCATTTCCTTAAGTGGCGCCTTCGCTACGATCTCGACCATTCGGCTCGGAGTTCTCTTAGCATCACGCAGCGAAGCATCCATCTCATAAGGGTCCTGGGGGATGTAGAGTTTCGAGATATCAATCGCACCCTCACTCGTGATACCATCGCTCAACTGCCGAACCTCTAGTACGTGGCCTCCACGAGCCGAGGTCAAGTCGTGTTGGATGGATTCGGCCGTGTTCTCCGGGCACGTAATGTAGACATCCATGAAAGGCTCAAGTACGCCGATTGCACCATCAGAATTTGCTTCCTTGAGAGCGCCACGGACAGCTTGGCTAGCGGCGTTCATGATGTGGCCCCCGGTGGAGGTCGTAGAATAATCCGTCGCGGGATCGAACGTGATGGCGACATGGCAATTTCCTATGGGGGAACCACGGCGCGGACCTCGCGCCAGGGCAGCCACAGCGCCGTTGAGCAGCTGGTGTCGCACAGCCTCCGGGTCGAAAGGGAGAGACTTGAGGTTAACGTCCTTCGTGAGAGGTATGTCAATGGTGATGATATTGCTCTCTCTCTCGATTCCCGATTCAAGGAGTTGCTCGCGCTGGTAGTCTTCAATGGGCTCCAACCTTACCGTGCAGGCAGCACTCCCTACCTGGTCAAGAAGGGTGCGGCTATACTCGGCTCGGTGGGGCCCAACGCTCGCGACTAGACACTCCTTATAGTCGACCTCGATATCATGGAATAAGGCTATACTCTGGTCGATATTGTAGCCATTCCTCAATCGGTCACGGGACACGTCTAAGTGCAGATATCCCATACCAAAAAGGGTGAAGAATTGGTCATTTTTGGGGTCCTGCTCCCAGCGCAGACTAGGATCTTCTCGTGACATCTTGGAGAGCGCCTCCTGTAGTTTCTTGGCCGCGACTGGCCCAAACGCCTCCATGGCGATGAAAGCCACAGCCGGCGGCATCTTCACTGGCCGGATCTGAACTGTTTTCCAATTGTCCGGGGTTTTGTTGTTCGGGAACGTCAACAACGTGTCTCCTGTGCGTGCCGTCTTGAGACCTGTCAATGCGCCAATGTGACCAGTCGAGAGATGCTGGATGTCAAGCGTCGTCTGGCCCGCGATGTGTAGCATGCTCAAAGGCTTTTCAGATGCTTGGACGGTCGTGTTCCATGTCTGGTTTCCTCGCCCCAGCGTGCCATGGTACACTCGCACAAAGCTCATCATGCCTCGTTTTGGGTCATTCGAGACTTTGAACACGTGAGCAAGGGCTCCGACGGGTGGTCGGTGCGGGTTGTAGCCCTTTTTTGACTTCTCCTGCTCCAGCAATTGCGGCAGCGTATACGATTCAGCTCCAATGGAGATTTCCAGCGCGGGCCGTTCTCCCGGATTCGGAAGATAGTCGATAACAGCATCCATCAAAGGCTGGACGCCCACGTTGACTTTGCTCGCACCGACAAATATAGGGGCAAACTCGCCACTGCCCGTCAAGATAAGCCGGCGAATGGCATCCTTGATGGAGGCTGCCGATACGTCCCCGTCGTGCTCGGCAAACTCCTCGAGGACCTGGTCGTCGTTCTCTGCGATAACTTCGATGAGGCTGGCTCGAGCTTTCTCCATTTCATCTCGGAGGATAGGATGGTCCTTGGAAATGGTCTTCTCGCTGAATCTGGAGATTGTTCCGGTGCTTGTGAACTTCATACCCACTCTGTCGATGAGGTCGATCACTCCAACAAATTCATCCTTTTGCCACCAAGGAATCTGGCATATGAGGGGCATTGCCCGGAGCCTCGAGGCAATGTCGTGGATGGTTTTCTTGAATGAAGCACCTTCGCAGTCAAACTTGTTGAGATAGACCAGAGCCGGGATCTTACACTCGAGCGCCGATGCCCAGACCCGCTCGGTATGCGTCTCGACTCCTCTTACAGCGTCGAGGATGCAAACAGCACCGTCCAACTCGGGAAGACAACGGTCGACCTCGTAACGGAAGTCCTGGTGACCAGGGGTGTCAATCAGGTTGATCGTCCTGGAGGCTTCGCCATCTTTGCAGTTCTCTTGCAGGGGCCAAGAGAATGTGATGGCGGCGGATTGAATTGTAATACCCTTGGCCCTCTCTAGTGGTAAGAAGTCTGTAACGGTAGAACCCTCATCGACGCCTGAGAGGTATGGTTAGATTTTTTCGAGGACTCCAGTAGTCAATACATTAAGGGGATACGAATAGACGCACTTCCAATATGTCTCGTTAGCCCACTATGGTAGAGCATTCGCTCTGTAGTGGTCGTCTTTCCCTGTCACGAAAGGGGAGTGAGCAATGTGCTGCAATGATTCGGATTGGCAAAGATTAAACTGGAATTAATACTTACCGCATCAACATGGGCAATGATGCCGATATTCCTGATATTATCAAGTTTTGAGTCTTGGTATGACTGTGTCTGGGTCTGTATACTCCTCGACGGTGACCGGCTGAGTAAGCTAAAGAGCTGTAGATGGCCATGGCAGCACCTGAGAGCCCGGACTCTGGTTGCTATGAGCATTGCTGATCTCAGCTATGGAATATATGACGTGACAGTCGATTGGACTGGTACGTAAAGCTACGAGCCCGTTGTGAAGAGACTTCAGTTAAGAGCCCCTGATTCGCGCATGCAAGCAGCTATACATCACGCCACAGGCGGTAGGTACTGCTGGTAACTCTAGGTGCGATTGGAGTAATAGAATGGGATGCTAGGCGAGGCCGTTCCTGGCTGGATGTCTGTTTCTGAGAGGAAATAAGAAAAAAGTCTCAAGCGTATTCTATTATCGTAGGCTGTCTAAGTATGAGACGAGAGAGCAGCTTAGAGGCTTTAAAGTGAGCAGATTGTTTGCAAAGAGGAAGCTGCTACTCGTCGATTTTAGAGCTCTTGCTCCTTTCAAGAATTTCGCGACAGCGTAAAGCTTCGGCCTCCACATCAAGCTCAACCTGGCCCGTGCGTGCTTCCTGTCAGCCACACCACGAGCTCGTGCCAATGCGGAGTACGTACATACACGCAACCATGGTAATCTACCTTTCGCATCACCACCAAATTCCAGCTTTGGTGGCCGAATTTGTCGCTTCTCCTTTCTGACTCCCCGCGGCACTTGCAGGAAATTGATTCTTAGCAGGATAGCACCGAAAAGGACGAGTTTGTGCACTGGTGTCCTCGGCGGCCCCACATCTGCCGTCGGAATTACCGCAATTCAGTGTTGACCTCCCGCTCAGTAGGAGCAACGTCATCAACCAAGATCGGGTCTTCTCTCACTTACTCCGCAGGGCACGCAACAATCGCGTTTCTTCCCTACCTGCAGCGATGGACTATAGCGCATCAATACACGATCCCGATCACCCGGCTGAGGCCTCTCCTTGGGGTTCGTCGCCGGGTCACACGCCCGAACATTCCCGAACCTCTTTCCCCGCCGCTATCAATGACTATTCCGCCGGCGTAGAGAGCAATGGCCTCGCAAACGAGAGTGAGGACGGCGGTTTCGGTGGCGGTGATGCTTCCGAGTACCAGCGGCCAGATACGGCCAGCACGGCGAACGAGGAGGAGCCTGTAGTCTCTGGCGAGCAGAATCAGGGATTCCAGGGCCATGCGCCGGTCGACCAGGAGCCACACCACCACCAGGAACAAGCCCCTGTGCCTAGCAAGACAACACCAGAGGAGCAACAGGCTCGCCGACCGGCGCAGCCACAATTCAAGCTGCAGGCTAAGATCACTGGACTTGAGCGCTCCGGGCGTAAAGACCCAATCATGAGGTTTGATGTTCATGTACGGACGCCATGTGTTCTCCCCTCACATGAAACGATACCATGGTTTATGGCTGAGACTGACGTTACGCAGACAAATATCCCAAGCTTCCGTACCACGCAGTATCGCGATGTACGACGCCTGCATTCCGAATTTGTCAAGCTTGCCGAGCATCTGATATCCGCGAACCCCGAGGCCATCGTGCCAGCCATACCTCCGTCGCTCACCTCGGCAGGCGCCGGAACGGACGAGGATGAAGCCAGGGTCAAGGGATTGATGCAGAGATGGCTGAACTACGTATGCAGCAACGAAGTTCTCATGCGGGACGAGGAGATGGTACTTTTTGTCGAGAGCGATTTCGGATACAGCCCTTTGATGAAGAAGAAGCAGCCCGCAACTGGTGTGCGCCGCAAGATCCTCAAGCAGTTCGCCCCGCCTCCAGATGATACGCCGCAGCTGCAGGAAGCGCGCCCAATTGTGAAACTCTTCTACTTGGGCACAATGGATGCAGGCCACAAGGTTGATAAGCTGGTCAAGTCACGAAGAGGTAGGCCGCAATCTTATCGCCACACGTAAGCGGAGAGCTACAGAAGTGCTAATCCCCCGCTCCAGGCTTGGGTCTTGCCGAGTCCGACTTCGGTGTCAAGATAGGAGCCATGAATGTCCAGGAGCTGCACCAAGGCCTAGCCAATGCCTATCGAAAGTTGGGCAAGGTCATCCAGACAGTCGGCGATTATCATGCGGCGCAGGCCACGGCGGAGGCTACGACCATCGGCGATCCGTTCCAGTACCATTCTCAAGATGCCTTCAACGTCAAGGAAACTCTAACTAACCGCCAGCTGCTGATGCGCGAGTTCGTCCAGGCCCAGGAGAACACGCGCAGCAAGCTCATCGCCACGGATCGCTTAAGGGCGTCCTCGAGCGTCCGCCGTGACAAGGTCGACGAGGCCATCCAAGGCCTGGAGGACGCCAAGAGACAGGAATCCTACCTCTTCCAAAAAACGACACGCGTGACACAGAACCTCAGGAACGAGCAGACCAAGTGGTTCGCTCGCACAGCGGCTGATCTGCGCCTCAGCATCCGGGAGTACGTACTGCGCGAGATCGAGGCTGAGCGCCGTTCTCTCTCTCTTCTCGAGAGTGTGCGCCCCGATATCCGCAGCATTGATGCCAGCGGCGGGCTTAGCCGTCTTGGTCGCGAGAGCCACCCGACGGTGCGCCGCTCGAGCCTGGCCGCCAGTCAAGGCCCCAAGGGTGATTCTTGGAGCGGTGTACCGCGCCGAACTGATGCCCTGAACCGTAGCATTTCGGGAAGTTTCATAGGAAATGTTCCCGAGGAGGAAGGCGAAGCTGAGGGGGGAGAGCCTGGAACCCGGTCGCGGGCCTTGAGCGGCGGTGGCAGTGGAGGGTTGCCCGGATTGGCTGAGGAGGACGACGAGGATCGGGTGGATGCGCGGAACGCCGCGAGCCGATTGGCGGCAAGCACATTCTGAGCATGATTGAGCGTCTCTGGGCTATTTTGCTAATGCTGCATATACTCTTTTCCCCCCTTGTGCAAGTTTTTCTTTTAATTATTGACACGTGAAGCCGGTACCACCGTACGTGATAGCATAGACGGGCTGAAAGATAGAGGGACAAGAGGAGTCAACTGCACGGTTCCTTGATCGGCTCTGGGATCGGGCAAACCCCGAAACTTCAGTAAAGTAGCCAGCTTCCATGTACCAGGTAAGTGCATGCACACCGATCTCGGCAAACATGACCTTATTCTCGATTCCGGTGATGTATCACAAAGAAGCCGCTACTGCGATCTCCGGTACAAGTAATTCTTACAATTCGTCCCGCGCCCGCCGCGCTCCCATCCGAATGAAAGTTGCTGTGCTCTTGATATACGTACGTGGCCCTATCAACTCTACTCCCTGGTGGGTGGTGGCCTCAAGGGTGCCAGGACAGGGCCCGTACTACCACACCAATCTGTCGTACTCCCCTCCTGGTTGGTTTCGTCATCCAGGGAGCGGTTTTCAAACTTATGCCCCGAAATAGGCCCCGAAATAGGTATCCAGGGGGGGAAGTGCACCGCGCCGGACTATTTTCGGCCAAAATTACCCTCAGATTGCTCCTAGCCCGCGATCGATAGCAGGATGCGGTGTGCTCACCGCCAATCTCCAAGCTGTTCCGGGGGTGGGTTTGAAGAAAGCTGCGGAGCGCGGTGCACGGAGAGATGTCCCGACCCTACGAAGGAAAAGGCTCGGGAAGGAAAGCCGAAAGCAGGTAGGAAAAGACGGGCCAGGGTGATGCACGCCTTGCCGCCGTGGTGCCGACCTGCGTTGGGGATTGGTATGGGTGATCCCTTGATATATATGTATCTTGGTGGGTACACCTTCATAAAGGTTCCAGGACCGTCCGTGGAGCTTCGGACCACAACGTTCGCCCGGAGCTTGATGTGGAGACGAAAAATAAAATGTAATGTTGGTTCTTTCTTCGTTCCCTGGCAACGGAGGATCTATGGTGTCGACGAAGTGCTGACTGGTGAAGCGACAACCACCCAGAACATCGACAATCCGGTTAAGTCGCATATACTCTGTACAGAAGCTGGGACGGTTATTTGTGGAGGGGCCCCCGCCGTGAAGATGCATGAGCTGCAAGTGCTCAATGGCCCATCTCAGCGAGAGACCCGTGCGCTGCGCTCAAGACGTATGCCTTCTCTCAGATGTCGTGCTGACTGGCTGATGGGAGCGAAAGGTTGGGGGGAACTGTAATCCAGTACTCCGTAGAAGATAGGTAATTCTTGTGTGACTTGCTCTGCCGTCTCAACCAAACCCTTGGAGCGAGGGGTACGGGGCCTGCTCTTTCAAGGTACCTGACGAACTCCGACGCTCGAGCCGAACCTAACACCAGTGTATCGATGGAGCACATCATCGCCCGTAAGTCCTAGGTACTTACATACAGTACGTAGCAGTAGACGAAAAATCTCTCTGCAACCGCCCTAGGCGAAATCTTCCATGGCTGTTCTCGAATCTCCTCCCTTTAGGTCTTCTTGGGGGGAGTGGGTTGCGAGTATCATTTCCCTACCCCTCGTAAAGGATCTCGGGACGAAGACAAATGCGAGCCGTTTTCAATGGACCCCTAGAAGGTCGTTTTCTTCTTCCTCGGTAGTTCGGGTGAGGCGCCATCAAGCGTTGCCAGTTACTTGCCTAGTGTGTACTCTGGTAGCTCTGCGGGACAAGGATGCTTGGTGCCGAAGAAAGTTCGAAAGCAGAAAGGCAGCCTGGGAGCCTGGTTCTCCATATTTGACCCCATCCTACTGTAAGCCACTACCGCAATCATGGGCCGATGGCCAACCCATGCGAGCCATGATAGCAGTGCCTAGTGCCTTGATAGACAAGGCGAAATACGCCATGGAGCTAAGCCGCCCGGCTCTTGTCGCGCACTTCCCCAGCCAGTGATATGTTTGCGACGTGGCCGGTCCTGAGGTTTCACCCTGCGCACATCTTCGAGGTGCATCGATAGTCATCAGTCGGCCAGACAAATCCTGCACGTCCCTTGACAAAGCCGAGGGAGCGCCAAGTACCTTTCTGCCGACCATAGAAGTCTTCGGATTTAGGCCGCGAGAGTTGCCCCCACGAACAGAGGGGATTTGAGACTCGATCTTCAAGCCAGTACCGAAGCTTTTCAGCCATTACATTTGAAGGCTGCGAGGTGCAAGCCTTACTATCGTTCACTCCACCTCGTTCGATGCCAACCGTGGTTGTGAGTGAACAAGAGGTCCAGACCCCGTTGATGGAGCCGCGAACCTTGCCCCTAACTCCAATTTTCTCCAAAATTGGGCTGACTCCGCGTTTGAACACGAACTGCTGCAATTACAAGACCCGGAGGATAGGCTTCCTGGTCTGGATCTCATGGAAGAGGCGATGATGTAGGTAGAAGGATGGCCACTGCAGCTAGCTGTCTTCTTCGGTCCGACCGCCCAAAATGCCAATGACCTCCGGATAAGATCTCACCGAGTCTGTATGCTGTCCAACCCCAAGTCGTTCGAAGTGATCCGGCGGAAAGACATCATTGGCAACATTGCCTGCTCGTGCAGGACATATACATGTTCGCCATTTGGATTTTGTGTTCAGAGAGGTGTGTTGCACCAAGTTTACTGCTCCATAAACTCGCTTCATCCTGAAGCAGATACTGCTGCTCCGACGAGGTTGACTTGGGCGGAAGAGGAACAGCTGATAAGACGTCTCTATGCGCTACAATCCAGTACGTGCATGCCGGGGGCCTGTCGAGAATGAGCCATGGTACCGCTACTCAAGCCAGTGATTTACAACACCCCTCCCCCTTTTCTGAGGCGAGCTACATAGCTAGCGGCCTCGATGAAAACGCGGCACGAACTATCGGGATTTCGAGCAAGAATCAGCGAACGTGGTCTTCGAACTCGCGTCCTAAACAAATAGGATACTTAGGTGGCAGCCAACGCTCAGATGCCAGAACTTGCGACCCGTACTTCTTGTGCCATGGTAACTGAGGTCAGGACCTTCTGCTCTTTGCCAGATTCGTGGACAAAATGGTTTGCCGCTCGGTTTCATGTGCTATATCATCAGGACAAGATTGGAACTGGAACACCGTCTTGTCGAGTGCGTCGCGCGCAGCGGGTAACATCCCTGTCTTGCCATGTGCAATGCGTCACCATAGGACCGGCAAAATTGAATCGCATATCACCGAGGACAGGTTAATCCCCGTATCTGTTGACCGGTCTGCCTGACGCACACCTTGCCGTTTAACTTGATTCATCCTGTGAAGGGCAAAGGGAGCTTGGATTAATGAGCAATATAGATATTAGGATCCAGAGCCTCTTTCGTTTCTCATCCCGCTGTCAATGGATTTGGGTTGCCATTCATCCATGAGAGAAACGGGAACTGCTCGCAGGAAGTGTACTATCCAGCAAAGTACAGCCGGGTCTGTGGGGTTAAAGTTGGGGACCCCTGCCAACCGTTGGAGAAGAAGAGCCGGTCAACTGTAGCTTCGTGCTGATTCGAGAGAGGCCCTCCTTGATACTTATTAAGCCAGTTCGAAAACAGACGGGCGGCCGAAGCAAGTTCGGTAGCGCGGTCCCGAATGAGCGTAGCGAGCTCTAGAAAATTCTGGCGACGCGTTCGTGCTTAGGCCCTGGCCCTGGCCCTGGAGGCGGCATTACAGATGCTTTTGATACGACTTCCTTGGCTTGGCTCCTATCCGGCACTCGTCTCTCGCTGGTGAAGAGATGAAGATAAGAGTTGGTTGCCAGACAAAAAAAATTCATGGTACGGGCGTAGAAGATTGCAGCATTGTACCGGCTCGTACTTTCCCTACTTCCGCTAACAAACCATTTCCTGCCTGACGTCAATCTTCGTACGCAGAGCAGTTACGACCGCCAGTGCCTGCCTCGTTTTCGTCGTCGTCTGTTTTCTTTTTTTCCTTCTAGACAGGTTGCCAGTCTCATCCTTCGATTGCCAACAATATCTAAGCCTCTATCTTGGGTCTGTACTTCCGATCTCTTTCTGCAGAATGAACCTGTCCAAGGATCGGGTTTTTTTTCTTCTAAACTTTTTTTTTTGTTTTATGTTATTCGTCTCCGAGCGTTGCACCAGGCGGGCGGACTTGTTCTTCTTCGACCTCCGTCCTCCCTGAGAGTAACCCATCTCCGCCCGAGCCCACTCACACTTCCAGATTGAGATAGATTCACACGCAGAAAAAACCACTATCCGTCCCTCCATCCATCTATTTGCGCTTGTCTATCGCCAACCTGCAGCCTCCAGTCAGGTCGTTGGAAATGACCATGAATCTCTTCTTGTGGTCCGGGGTCACTGGACAAGGGTTATTGGAGGCGAGACCGCCGGTGCCGGCAATCCGAGGTCGAGGCGTTTCCTACTGCGTATATCCGGGTTATTCGGGAGTTCTCCAGCCTGTCGAACACATCTCTACCAAGTAGATGCTGGAACATTGGTTTGGCAAAGAGGCGGTTGGAGTCTGATATTGACCCCAAGGCAAATCCGGGTCAACTATATGGCTCCCCCAAGGCCCCTCCAACAACGAAATCTCCACTCCTACGGCGAGCCTGCTGAATATCCCGTCCCTCCAAGAACGGAACTGGATTTTTTTTTCCTCTTCTGAACCTTTTGAGGAAATTCTTCTCCCGCGTCCAGTCCGTACGCCATGATGAGGCCCCTGATGGTAACCCCTTTTCACCATTCTGTCTACATCTACCCCCCCTCCGGACCAGCAACGGTGTGTGCCTGGTCGCATGGAACAGGGGCAATTCATACGGCGCAAACCACGACCCCAGCATCCGCGATTCTTGGGAAGGTAACGCTCTCTTTGTCCCGTTTGCCATGGCCATGTCCCCGCTACCAGCGGCTGAATTTGTACTCTGTACCTCTGAGATGGTTGGTACCTAGCATCCCGGTCCCATATCAAGCTTCACTCGGGTGGTCAACTCCCCCTAGCCCCCAAGGAATCCGCGTCACTGGCAAGAGCTTGACCAAGTTGATAGAAGCCCTCGTTATAGATGACACAACCGGGGGTAAAACTAAGCAGGTTACCCTCAGTTCCGCTATCAGCGATGCCACTCGCAGGTAGTTCCGGCGGATGCTCGCCGAACCAAACTTACCTTGCAGCGCAACGACAGACTGCACCCACCCCTGCGACGAAGCTTGATAGGCGGCGTCTGGGACCGTCGATGGCAAGCTTGTGCTCTTTTGTTTTAATGTATTGTCCGATCACGGCTGAAAGCAACTGCTTTTCCCTGCCTCCCAAGGTATTCCCAATGCGACTACGACGTGGCCGACGTCAGGGAACATGGATTTATGGCCTCTCATGCCGAGAGATTGTGCACTCCTAGTGCTAACAGCCTGCATGTCGACTTCCGATAATATGGAGCACTTCTTACCTCGCATCTATTATGATTCCCCATTTTCCTTAGCCTCAGACAAGAGATAACAGCGGTGTATCTTACTGGCGAGGTTGGAGCCTTCATGCTGGCATCAAACAGCAGGTTCACCCTCCTCCGCTCCTGGACCTCCTTCTCCCACCCGTTCCTTGTTGAGGAGATCCCCTAGCCTCTCACCCCTGACACTGCACGTCTGCACATCACTGATGGGCCCCTCCAGCAAATGGATGGCGATTCTGCGTGAATCCCCCCATTGGTGCTCAAACCGCGTTGCTTTGCTATACTTATAGGTGGGGGTAACACCCGGGTGTCTTCTCTTCCTGTCTCTATATCTCCCCCCGTATCCTCTATTATTGCTCCTTGTGTCCGGGTCCCAGTTTGCCCGCCAGCATTTTGGGAGTTTCCATGTGTCAAGAGTGATAAAGCCGCCTGCCTCCTTCGTCTATCGAACTCCCAAGTCTCGGCCCAGCTC
>FTLB01466158.1_pt1 | contig 12934 bp, 10 predicted proteins | sample 1658291 | NCBI WGS metagenome assembly FTLB01 (sample SAMEA3914812, study PRJEB12502) | metagenome | biome: forest; material: soil | place: Canada | collected 2011-07-07 | depth 0.1 m
GGCTCGGACTCGCAGAGTGTCGTTGCAGATGGATATGGCTATGCTCCTGGATCGGGACTGAACCAGTATACGCCGTCTAGCACTGGATCGGCGGGAAGTCTCGGAGCGGATGATGTCCTCGGGGATACGAAGCATTAGAAGGAGGCTACCAGGTCCTCTCATAATGTACTGGAGAAAGTCGCTCGTGCCGAGGGATTTAATGGCATAAGACACCATAAAAGAACTAGTTCCACTTTCTGGGATCCCTTTCAACTTCTTTTATTTTCTTCTTTTTATTTGTGGGATATCTTCGTTCTGCTCCTTTCTCTTCCTCGCTAGCTAGAGCTCTTGCTAGGAGACGGTATGACGAGATTTGTTACATTCTTACGGCTATGATTGGGGTATAATGTGAGATAGGATAGAGAGGAAAGAAGACTGTTTTCTCGGTCGGAATCTATTTTTGTACTAAGCTCTTTGTCTTGATCTAAACTTTGGCTACTGGCTCAAGAAATATCGACTTGACAGACTTACTTCATGTGAATCAAGTTTCACGAGCCTGGCGCGATACAGATTTCATTTTCTATCGGAGTTTCTATCCAAATATAAAAGCCTCGTAATTTCTGCGTATCCTCTCCACGCCATCGCGCAGCTCCCACCCCTTTATCTTGCACACACGGCGGTACATCTGTTCCAGCAAGTCATCCATTTCATCTCCAGCTCTGTGGATATCGCTCTCGACAAGGAGCTTGTCGTCGGGGCAAGCGCGGATCACGTCCGGGAACTTGGCCTCGGTCGCGGCCGTGGAGAGGTTGACAACGACGGAGAAGGAGAAGAATATCTCTGCCGGTATCGTTGGGGCGAGCCATTGCTTGAGTGTCTGGGGGGAACCGCTGTAGGAGTGCAGACAAATTCGGGGCGGGAAAGGTTTTGCGGGGACGTCTCTCTTCTTCGTCTTCTTCTTCCTGCCGTCGCCTGCGCCGCCGCTACCCTCGTCGTCCTCGTCATTCTCGTCGCCCTCGTCGGAAGAGAAGTCCTCCGCCCCGGGCGCCACCATTTTCTGCTGCCGCTTGCTGATTACCTCCTTCTCGTGACCTCTCCAGAGTGCCGAAACTGTGTCGAAGAGCACCCCGTGCGCCTGTACGCCGTGCACACTGACCGGCCGGCCCAGCTCGCCCGCGAGCCGGAGTTGGGCACGCAAAATGCTGACCTGATGCGGCATGCGGACATGATGGGGGCTGAGATGCCGACCCTCGCGGCCGCCGGGGGTAAGTTCGTCGTCGCGGGCAGACTCGTCCACGTGACTCCAAGCCTGCGGCATCCGAAATGCCTTGTCAAGCCCGATCTCCCCTACCAGGGCGAGAGGATGAGCCAGTAGGTACTCCCGGGTCTCCGATATCAGCAGGCTGAGAGGTTTGGGCTCCGGAAGAGACGCCACCAGCTCAGGGGCAGGCTCCGGGCTCGACAAGACGGTCGCATAGTGTCTTGTCTTCTCCGCGTGGGCTTCCCCCTCACTCTTTGGGTTGTACGTTCGCTCGCCAGGAGCCGTAGTCATGTCGTCGTACAGCATGTGGGAGAACCAAGGGTGCCAGCCAAAGGCGGGAATAACATTCCCCGTGGTCTCGCGTTCCTCCCCTGTGGCCAGTGTAGAGGTTGTGAGGGACTCTGCGGCGGTGGAGGCGAGGGCCAGGCGTGATGGTACGGTCTGCTTGGTGGCCACTGACGCTACCAGTTCTTGGTCCTGTGCCCGTGTAGCCATGATGGTGAGCACACGGGCTTTCATGCGACCTATGTTCGGGACCAACGGCATGGTATCGGTTGGATGGCAGTGAGCATCGCAGACACCAATCTCCCAGGGGAAAGGCTGGACCCCTTCGGCCTCGTTTTCTCCATCTCCAGCCCTCGCAGGAGGGAGGCTGTGATGCTCACACATGGAACTAATTTTGGGCAAGTGATTGAGATTCCATCAAATTGCAGCGGTTTTGGGATGATCAATAATGAAGAGGCGCGTTTTTGTTTGACGGTATGGCCCCGGTCCGACCGTTTCAACAGTGGGCGTAGGCGTAAATAAGCTCGAAAGCCCAGCAACCGTAGTTGCTGTACAGTACTGTGCCTAGGCCCTACACATTAATTACCCCGCAGAGATCTCCGTCTTGAACACTATCTTCGCAAATATACCTATAATTAGGTACTGGGTAGTTAAGATCATGTTGAGCATTAAATCTTAGCTCTACTGTTTGGTTTTTGGTTTTTTTTTAATAATAATAAAAAAACCTCTACCAGGTCTTTGTTTCATTTGTATTTCATATATTGACTCAGGCTCCGTTTTCCTTGGTTCAAATTTCTAGCTGTTTTACTCGAGACTGTGTCATATAAACATTTCACGCTGGGTTTGGGTATCTTTTGTACGAAGCTTCTGGAGTGGTCGTTAGTGGCTGTTTGCCAGCTTCCCGGCCGGGCAGACGGGCTAACGAGATACAAAGTGAGTCATGGTTCTTTCTGCATTGTGATTTCTTGGCTCTCGGAATACCTTGGAATACAGTAGAACTACTCGGTATATACAGTACGTGAAGTAGTTGCTGTATCCACTCTGTTCTCAAGACGGATGCTGAGAGCAGGTTGTGGACATCTGAAATGTTTTTGCCCAGTCGCGGGCCCAATCGCCAAGTATATCGGGATCAAGCAGAACTGCCGTGGTCGACTACTTTCTCACCATACATTTCTCTTGCTGCCCAGTATCTGGCATGAGCACCACACTTTGGAGGTTTATTCTCTAGTAGCACCCGAGATGGCACAGCAGAGGTTGGTCCTGGTATCGATATGGCCAGGGCGGGTTCTGTGGTAACCAACTAATCTGATCTCCCCAACTAGTTACCTTGTGCAAACTACGGGTCACATTACGATCATCACGCCAGGCTCTGTCCAATGGAAATGCCCAGGGTGATTAATACCTTTGATCGCCGGTGCTTCTCTCGACCGCCCAGGCAAGCCAGGCAACCCAGGGCAAAAGCTCCATGGCTGGTCGACGAAGACTGGGATTACAGAGCTGCTATCCCTGGATAATATCTCTCAATTGGTAGACCTAAGATAGGGTAGATCGGGACTCTCCTGTATCGTCATCCAACGCATCAGATTTCCCGCAATACTTACAGTACGTAGGTACCTACCTACCTGAGGCAGTTAATCTATCTTGACAAAAGTCTAGATACGACTACGTTAGTCATAGGTACCTCGAGCGTAGGCATACCACCTCAAAGCACCGGCTCTCGCTGCAACACAAGGAACTCTGCTGTTAGTCGAGCATTCACAGCGCCTGCCCTGCAGATACCAGAGAGATTGCCTCGCGAGCGAATGTTACCCTTGCTGCGAACACTCCGGCCAATTCCATCTGCATCATCATCTATGCTTGATGGGCGGACGGACAGTGTAAACTGCGGAAGGTAAGGAGGACATATTGTCGCTCTCAACCAAACGCGCGGTTCCTGGGAGTAGGAGTAATCGAACTCCAAGGTCAGATAAGCCACCCTACTTGATAACCGAGAGCTCTTATCTCTCTCTAATATAGGTACGGTAAGGCAACTAGGGGACGCCGGATTGGAACCCTGCTGTGCCGCAGGTGATGCTTGAAGTAGTCCATCTCAGGCCAAAGTCTAGGTGCGCGCGTGTATAGGAAAATCGACCCGCAACCGAGGCGCTCGCGCTGGTTGGACACTAGCAGGGTTGGAACTAGTCGCCCCCCGCATTAAGGCTGTTTTCACATGCCAGGGAGACGGGGAAGGCGTTGCTTATCTGGGGAAAATGGGTTTCACACCATACGAGACTCTCCGAACTCTTGGTATCATCGAGCGAGCGCGCGACTAACCAACCTTAGTCTGGAAATAGCCGGACTTCCTTCAACGTGAGGGGGTTTATCACACCTCCTCCTCTCGTTTTCGCCTTCCTTCGCCCGTACATCCATCGTCTTTTTGTCAAGGGACGGCGCTCAGCAGCCCCTTCAACGGAGATTTGCCATCAGGTTCATCGTAACCGTCTTGCTCGAAGGCTATCGGACTTTGACGCATCCGCCTCCTCCGACAGAAACTTTTTTCAGGGAGACTCCCGGAAACAACCCTCGTGGGAAGCTGCAAAGACCGACCACAAAGACCATGTAACAGTGACGCCTGTGAGATCTAGGAGTTGACGTCTGCCGTGTGTACGACCGTGTACGAATTTCCTCTCCCTTCTTCTTCTTCTCACGTTCGCTTTATTCAACCGCCCGTCCGAGAACACGATGCCGTTGCTCAACCCCATCCACGGCCTCGTCGTGCCGTTCCTCTTCGTCGTCACGATCCCCATGGCTATCTTCGCCGGCATCACTACCACCCTCGCCTTCTCCGTCCTCATGTTCCGCGTGACGCTGGTCTATCTCGACATGGTTCTCGCCTTCCTTCCGCAGTATCTCATGGGCCGTAGTACATATCCGCGTGCGGTGGCTTCATCGTACCGGCATTCCCGCGATCAGTACGGGTCTCAGTCCCAGACCTCCGTGTCATCCGTCGGCAGCGCTGGCAGCAATGGTTCGCCCGTACTTGCCCCCCCTCAGGGGCTCGTGTATCCCACACCGGGGCACCGGAGTCCCAGACGGCGAACGAGTGGGCCGATTCTGCTTCCGAACGGGGGGATCGGGGCACGGCGTTCGCGCCGCTCGAGCCAGGTCAGCGCGGGATCTCTGGGTACCGTCACGCCCAGGCACGACGCAGACGTTCCGATCGCGCTAGGAGGCCCGAGCATCCCCTCTTCTGCAGCCATCGACCGGGACTTCGAGGGCGTCGGTGGATGGAGGTACGACGACCGTGAGGACGATAATTGGACCAAGATCAATTCACGCCTCGAGCTGCCCTCTGAGCGGTTGGCTGTTCTCCACCATCAGCGGTCCGGCAGCGGCGGAGGGGCACCCGTGACGCCTGGGGAAGGGTCGTGGCTCATGATGAAGAATGCCCGATTCGACACTTCGCCCGAGCGAGAGAGGGTTACCACTCCGGGTGCTAAGGTCTCTATATCCCCGAACAGCAGCCGCATCCGAATCAATCAGATGCACGCTTTCACTACCATGGACAAGGAAGAGGGATATTTCCCCCCTATCGTCTCCCCAAAGTCGACCAAGAAGTCCACGTCTTGAGAGTCTTCGACGCACGCCTCGCCCTGCCGTATCTTCCTTCGGCTAGTAAATTTGGAATAGCCGAAGCCATACAGCGCCTTGTTCCAATAACAAAAATGGCTACGAACGAGGTAAAAACGAAGAAAAAATGGACGAAAAACAGGAGGCTAGGAAAATCACGGGCAGGGATGGGGACGATGGAGGACAAAAGGATTTGCTTTATTGGTTTGGTATCAACTCAAGGAAACAATAACTTCCCACTTGGCGTCTGGTTGGAGGCTCGACTGGGGATTCGACGGGTGATACTACTTGGATGATACAATGCGTGCCCGACAGGGCGGAAGCAAGCCTGGGACATATGTATGGAATCGGCACATGTAATGACGCTTTTATGAAAGGGGCGTCGCAGGTACAATATCAATACAATATATGAACTTATGAAAAAGCTGCTAATTGACCTTTGCGCCGATGTTAGGAGCAAGACAGCGCCGTTCCGCTTGTAGTCGTTCCATCTCTCGTAATATGTTTGGTATCCCATAACGCCAGCGCATCAGATCCCCTCCCCAACGCCGTCACCCACAAAGATTATGATAAACCGTCTCCACGAAGAACAGGGATGGACCAGAAAGAGTACCCAGACTAGGGGCTTCCAAACCCGTCAGGCCCTTCGCAGCAACCATTCTTCGCCAGATATACCCGCCAAATTGAGATCTCCCGTATCACAATGTTTGCCAGAAGTAGTTGGCATAGAAGAATCGTGAGAACTTGCGGTCAATGTTGATCACATGCACGTCTCCCTTCCGGTCGTTCCTCACCACCGCCTTGTTAAAATCGCCATCCTTCTCGTCCCGCTCGACGTCGATTCCCAGGCTGCGGTACACCTGCAAGCGCAGGAGGACCTCGTCTTCGACGCTCCCGCTCCCTCCGGCGATGCCGTGGCTCGCGCCGTCCACGCCCTGCAGCTCCAGCTCTTGCAGTCGCGCCGCCGCGTCCGCTGCCTGGGTCTGCAGCCGCTCTGTCTCCATCTCCAGGTCGCTCGCCGCCTTGGCGATGCGGAATTTCTGGGTGTCGAGTCGCGCAATCTCGCTCGCATGCGCGGCGGACGAGTGCGCCGACACCAGCTCGCTGTGCTGCGCCTGCATCGCGCCAAGCGACCGCGTGAGTTTCTGTAACCGCTCTGCGTCGTGGTTCAACCGCAGCCCCCGCGCCTGCTGGAGCGTCGAGAGGGAGTCTGCGACTCGCGCGACGGCGGTCTTATCGGGCGCAATGTTGAAGTTTGCAATCGTGTGGCGAATGAGCTACATACGGAGAGGCTAGTTAGCCACAATCACTCGAGTGTTTTTCTCTTTATTTGTTTTTGTCGCGCTGCCACTCACCGTCGCGGGGTTTTCTTCGAGAATCATCTTGGCGGTCTGTCTATTGTCTCGATTATACTGCGGCCGCAATCGCTGAATATTGTTTTATTCCCCTTGTCTATTTTCCTGGCGAGAGGATTGCATAGATCATTCGTATTGATTCCCATAAAATCGAATACGTTCAATCTTGGTTGTCGCGAATTCTAAACGGGTTGCTTGAAATTCGCCCGATTAGGCAAGACTCCAACGTGCGGGCCGTCACCAGGACGACGGCCGCAAAACTCTTATCTTATCGGGCCCGGTTCCTCTTCGTCATCGGTTCTGCGGGCACATGCTCGAAGCATCCAAGCTCTCTCGCCTCTTCGCTCAGCCACACAACCCATCCCCAGCTGTGGTACCTGCCGACCGGTTTTCTTCCCACTCTTATATTGAGAAGGCTCACGGCTCTGCGAATAGTGTACAGGGGATTCTGAATTCCTACATTTCTATCTGACGCTGTTTTGTGGCACCTTGACGATTCCTCGGCAAAAATGACACAACTACCTTGTAAGTTAACTACCCGAACCACTCAGTGGCATGGCCGACCTGATCATTTGTGGCTGACGACGATGGTAGATGCGATTGACGCGGAAACGTAAGGCTCAACCCTGTGAATATGCGATTCGCTCGAATGGACAACCAAGACTAATTGCTGTATCTGCGACAGACCGCTCAGCCCGTCCGAGCTCAATGTTCTCCGGGCCCAGTACGAAAAGGAGGGGGATATGGTCGGCGTGCAGACCAAGTTCAACTACGCATGGGTACGTACAACCTCTCGGCGACAAATTCGCTTTTCCGTTTTCTTTCCTCTCAGCCAGCGGGACTGTCTCGGGTGCTAACCATCTCCTCCGCGGTGTAGGGCCTCGTCAAATCGAGCACGCGATCCGACCAGCATCTCGGCGTAATGCTCCTCTCAGAGATCTTTCGAACCTCGCCAGAACGACGCCGAGAGTGCTTGTACTATCTCGCTCTGGGCAACTACAAACTGGGCAACTACGGCGAGGCAAGGCGCTACAATGACCTACTCTCGGAGAAGGAGCCCGGGAATCTGCAGGCGGCAGATTTGCGAACCATGATTGACAACAAGGTGGCTAAGGAAGGCCTTATGGGAGTTGCCATCATCAGCGGCGTCGCTGTCGCGGCCGGCGTAATCGGTGGCGTGCTCCTGAGGAACATAGGGCGGAAGAGGTAAACGGGTTGCGACGATGCATGACCGGCGGAGCGTACTTTCGGCGTAAGGGTTCGCGAGCAGGATTGGGGAAAGCATAGGAAGCATCTCCACGATGATCTCTCTCCCTCTACCTCTCTATCTCCTTTCTTTTCCTCCTTTTTCCCCCTCTGTAATTTTATATAGCGGTCGTCCCTGAGTCTTGATACGAAGGACGCATCCCTCGTCGCCCAGGTTGAAAAACGGTGGATCAAGAGCTCATTTTCTACTGGCTTGTACATGCAGGAAGACGTATGATCCACCGACAACAATGAAGCTGTTATACGCGTCTGGATATGTAACCGAGGGGCAATACCACCCTATCATTAGTGACATCCAACACGAGCGAAGCAAGTGTGGCAAAATATAGTAAAGAAGCAGAAACATGAGCTGCCCTTATCCCACTCGGGCAGCTTGTGGCGGTGCTGCGTCTTGTTCTCTCTATTCGCCTCTCCAGAGCCACAGTTGGATGCACAATAGCAAGTATCTTACTGGATCAAACATAGCGGAAGAAGTAGGTCTACCTTACCTTCATTATCAGACGTGATCTGCATCACAGTTGCGTGGCTGCGTGGCTATTTGACTTGGCCATTGAAGCACAAGAATTGGGTACCTTAGATAGCAAAACCATGACGTAGATCTGTAGCAGCCTTCGACTCAGATAACACGTTTCTCTACCGAATAAATGTTTTGCAAAGCGAGTGTGGCACTAAAAAAACAGCTTCCCCAAGCTCTATCCTGGCTTGCCTGGCTTGCCTGGGTTGTTGCGCTTGTATACATTCACAGCGCCACCTAGCGGACGCAGAGCGACAGGTACCTTGTACCTTTTGGCCCATTTTCTCGTCACTGGTAATATTTGTTCCCTCACTTGCCAGATGGCGGCAAGTTGAAGACTCATGGTTATTCTGTACACCTGGAGCGAGGAAGCACAAGACCCAGATCGAACAAAGCCCAGCTGACCGTCGCACCATTTTTTTTCTGTTCTACCGTATCCTCACATATTCTCGCTCATCACGGGACAACCAGAAACATCACCGCTTCAGATGTGCCAGAAGCCACCAACCTATCTTCTTCTTTTGGCGCATCCTATGGCTATATGAACAAGTGCCGAGATTTGACTGTGAATTCGTTTCTTTATTCTTTTCTTTCATTCCCCCGGTAGCAAAGTGCCTGATTTACCATCAAAGCCTTTCGGACCTGGATGGTTTCTACTATTATTACCCAAGTACTTTCGCCCCTCCAACGCAGACCCTGAGCGATCGACGTGGCGCCTTATCGGTCTTATCTAATTACGGGGAAGCAGCGGGCACTTAGGTACGCTTTTTAGTGACGCACTCCCTTGTCCGTTCTAGTTCCCAACACCCCGGTCCCCATTCAATTGCCGTTATCGTCACCTTTCCAACTCATTCCATCAATATCTCAATACTAAGCAGACGGGGTTCAAACTAGCAACCTGCGCATCTGCGTTTAGGGACGTTCGGCCTGAGACTCGGAAAAGACACCGACCCGGACACCGACCACGAAGCTGGGCCTCGATGAACGAACATCGCTGAACCGCGACGCAGCATCCGTTTCCGAATATCGCACGCCATTTCTGCTACTCCCGCCTGCTCGGCGTTAACCTAAGAAGGAGGCTTTACAGTGGCACCCGTCTTCTCAGCTTGCGAATACCCCCTTCAGCTTTCCTCTTCCTCCACCACCCAGTGCCTTGCCCGGCTCTTGCGTGCATAGCTTTCCCATAGCTTTTCTCTCTCTATCTTGCCCCCCCCCCCCTTCTTCTTCCATTCCTCTCCCCCGCTGTTCTTAATTTTTTTCTTTCCTATTCTCTTGACTTTCCATCAGGCTGGCTTTCCGCGCACTTCGAGCCGCCGGCCTAGCTGTCGGCCTAGGACTCACGGCACTCGCTGCTTACCAGCAGACTCAACAGAACGCCAACGCCAGCAGACAAGCCGCCATGTCTTCCTCTCCCCGCCCGGGACAGCTCGAGGCGAGCCCCGAACGCGAGGTAGTCTTTTGCCACAGCTGCCAGGAAGAGTGGTACCGCGAGGCGCATCCCACATTAGAATGTCCATACTGCGAGAGCGACATCACGGAGATTGTGAGTCTGCCGAAACCCTCCCACCTCCCACCTTGATACACCTTTCAGATCCAACAGACGGCCACCCTTTCTTTTCCTTGATCGATATCGACTAATACTCGAGTCCTCAGGTTGACCCCGACAATGATCCCCGTCTTCCCCGCATCCCACAAGACTTCCTGCGCGGCACAGGCTATCGTGACCTTCCCGATAGTGACGATGAGACTGAAAATGGTGGCCCGGGTCGTTATTTCCTACGTCAGAGGGTCTACCGAGGATCCCCCAGTCCCGATGCCGACCGTGGAGGCCGCCCGGATGATGATAATGCCATCTTCCAGCGGTTTACCGAAATGCTCATGCACGATTTCCGAGCGGGCCAACCCGACGCGCCGCCCTCTGTTTTCCCCCTTCCCGGAGAGGGTGGTGGTGGTAGTGGTCCCAGGATCCAGCGAGCAACCTTTACTAGCGGTCCGGGCGGCTTCTCAGGTGGCAGCTTCACCATCGGCTTTGGCCCGCCCATGCGCCGGGCAGGTGCCCAGGGCGAGGACCGGGGAGTTCCCAATTTCGACGGGTATGGCATTACCATTCTTACCCTTCACCGGCCCCTTCCCCCCGCCCGTCCCGGCGCTCCGAGTGCAAATGCAAATAGAAATCGTCGAGCTAACACTGGTGGATTTCGAAGAATATTTGGCGCCCTCATGAACAACGTGCCGCCGCCCCCTCGGGACGCGGCCCATCCGCAAGCAGCCGGCGCCGGCACACCTCCGCCTGGCCCCTTCATGACACAGCTGCACGAACTCCTCACGACGCTGCTCAACCCAAGCGCAGCCGTGCACGGGGATGCCGTGTATACCCAGGAAGCTCTCGACCGCATCATTACGCAGCTCATGGAAGCGAATCCGCAGTCCAACGCGGCCCCGCCAGCATCGGCCGAGGCCATCGAGAAGCTCGAGAAGAAGCCACTAGACGAGAAGATGATGGGTGTCGATGGCAAAGTCGAGTGCACAATCTGCATGGACGAACTGCACAAGGGCGACGAGGTCTCGGTGCTGCCCTGCAAGCACTGGTTCCATCCTGAGTGTGTCAACATATGGCTTAAAGAGCACAATACCTGCCCCATGTGTCGAACGCCGATCGAGGAACGCAGCAGTCAGCCAGGCCCCAATCCGCTGGACGGCAACCCGGCCAATCCCGCTCCGCAGGGTGCCGGTAATTCTGGCCCGGATGCGCGGCCTACATTCTGGCCGACTCGGCCGTCACGAACTACCACAGTACCCAACCCCAACGGCGGTAACTGGGTCCCGCTTAGTAGCCTTCCTCTCCCTGGACTACAGAACCCTGGACTACAGAACTCTGGACTGCCGAGGGGTACCCGCACTGCCCAGCAGAACGAAGATCGACTGAACGCAATCCGCTCTACCGGTGGTCTTGGACCATCGCCCCGTCAGTCGTCTCGGGAGCAGTCCCGCCGCAATTCTCATTCCCCCCCGAGCCGCGAGTCGACCGGCGCCGTACGGGTCAGGAGTCCGTCCGCGTCCCGCAGCCGTGACCGGGAGGAAACCCCTCGCGATCAGGCGCGTAACCACTGGTCGTACCAGTGGTCCTCGCAGCGGTCGATGAGTGGCGGCGCCAGGCAAGAGAGCGGCGATGACACCCGTAACCGGCCTCAGCAGGAGGAGAGCAACACCAGTGCCGGCAACAGCAGCAGCCACAACCCTTTCAGCTGGATCCGGAACCACATTACTCGTGACAGGAGCGGCGGAAATGGCGGTGACGCCGGAAACGATGCTGGGCAGAGGCCATCCTAGGTTTCGCGATAAGAGAAGGATATCTCATAAAAGCAGAATCCGTCTTCCTGGCTTCCCAAGACGGCCTACTAAGCCGGCCATCTATGATCAGCATACTACCTCTACATGCTTACCTATCCTATCATTGCTAGCACCGAGCTTGGATCGGGTCAGGAGGGTTACCGGAGGCTGGTGAGCAACCATAAAAATAAAATAAAATAAAGGAGTTCCTTGCTTGACCCAGGCAGGACACACTATGTACGACCGCAGCAAGGGATAATGGTATTGGTCTACTCTGCGGCATTCCACGGTTTGGTTGGTGTTTGTTTGGCATGCCTGGTCAAGCGAGGAGCAAAGGTCCATTTCATAGCATGCGACGAACATTCACAGGCGGACGAACACACGAATGAAAGTGGTTCACTTGGGTGGCCCGCGGCTAAGCGGCGGCGTGCGCACCAACCCCCCTCGCTCTCTCCCTCCCCCTCTCCCCGGGAGCCTTAGCTCGGTTCAACATATTCAACCAGCTGCGGACTCTTTTCTTCTTTCAAGAGCATCTGAGATAGCAGAAGTTAAGACGGCGAGGGAAAAAAAAAAGAGAAAAATAATACACTCTTTGGTTGTACTGTAGAATCCTAATCTCCTGGATCTCTCCATGTGACGGGTGTCTATTATAGAATCGTGCTGAAGCGGACCGGGTCATCGGATGATGCCAAGATATATTATTTCCAAGTGCTACATACACTAAGAATTCTTTAACTCAGCTATTATAACAATAAATGGCCTATATGAGGAACATCTCGTAGCAAAAACTCCGTTGGTAGAGGGTATCACCGCCCGCGCCGTTCGGGATCACAGGGGGGGGACGAATGAACCCATTCAGCATCCATCTATCATCCCACCCAGCCTGGAGTTGTTAACTTCAGTCTGCCCTTTCCCGAGCCTTCTCCAACAAATATCCAAGGCGCCACCGAGACTTGCCCCAAAATACGCATCCTCCCATATCATCAGGCATTTGTTAATTATGAATACACCGTATACTCGATGCCCGTGGCCGCGTGCGGTCGGGATGGGGCCGCAGGCGACCGCTTGAAGCCGGTAAAAATTAATTTTTCTTTTTTAAAATTTTTTTTCCTCATGTCAACGCTTCCTGGCTTAGATGCCGTGGACAAACTCGCCCAGCATTTGCGCCCTGGTGCGAGCGGTTTCGGATCCTTGGTCGCCTTCGCCCATGGCTTTCATGATCTGGACCATGCGGACTGGACAAACGTAGCGGGGGAGTTAGCGATAGGTTTCGCGACGGCGCGAGGGCCACTGGCGTAGCAATGAAGAGAGAGAGAGAAAGGGGGGGGGGGGGGG
>FTLB01000422.1_pt1 | contig 12917 bp, 8 predicted proteins | sample 1658291 | NCBI WGS metagenome assembly FTLB01 (sample SAMEA3914812, study PRJEB12502) | metagenome | biome: forest; material: soil | place: Canada | collected 2011-07-07 | depth 0.1 m
GCAGTGCTGCTTTGGGAATATGTTCCTGAAGGCGCAACTACTGGGTTTAGTCTCGCCCCCAAACCCTGCCTGGATTTATGACCCTACTAATTTCAACAAATCTGCCTTTATAGCTCGCTTGTGCAACCGCTTTCGGTCACCGAGTCACCACGAAGGTTGAGTGTACGGGCTGACGGCCCGAATGAAGGTAACATTCTCGATTAAGTTATGGAGTCTGGCAACGGTAAGCTTCGTCTTCTATAGCGGACAAAAATAGTGCAAGGTCTTTCTACCCTAGGCATCCAGCGTAATAAAGGCAGGTTTTCATCGGTACGATTGTAGAGACGCATCACAAACGCCAGCGTTGGGATAGCAAAGCCAATCGCCATGTCACACAATAGATCGCTTTCAGTACCTGTGGTTTCTATTATATTATCTCGAATGGTATAGGGATAGAACTTTGGACGACTCGCTGGGAAGGGAAGGGGAGTGAGTGAACTGGTTGGTCCAGTGACTGGCAACACATCGAAATGCAAGTCCTTTAGCCTGCTTATAGCCGCGACATCAGTATCCGGCGCAAGAATCCAAAGTAGGTCGATGGCAATCTCAGCGGTTCAATATCTTGCGGACTCAGACTTGATTCCAAAATGCTCTGTGGTGACTATGCCCTGTCGCGCAACTTGACCTTCACTTGACGGATAAGGAGGATGAGGTCTTGCCGATACCACCATGATCCGGGTTCTCAAGCATAGTCTCTTCGGATTCTTTGCCACAAGCTGTCTTGCAGCTACTTGCTGGCGAAATACAAGCTGCACATTTCCCGAGGAGCCTGCCTTCCCTGGACCATGGGAGAGGTACATTCATGCACCGAAAACTCGCAATCCGGGGCCAGCCCGTGTACTTTCGCTTGCCACTCTGCAAGAGGTCAACCATTCTCTAGGAACGCTGACATTAGACAGAAACGGCTCGGGTTACGTATTCGACTTTGGCGTGGAGGTTGGTGGCATTAGCAAGCTGAGATATACCCTAGAGGGGGATGCGGCGACACTCGGCCTCGCCTGGACCGAGGCCAAAGACTACGTTGGCTATACGTCGGACACATCCAATGGAAACTTCCGCGGCAAGGGTGGTTCGCTGCTCAGCCCGGATGGGGCTCTGCTAGCGACGCTCGCACCGGGAACCAGCACCTACGAAGTGCCGGTGGAGAGGCTGCGAGGCGGATTCCGGTATCTCGTAGTCTATCTGCTCACGAACGGGACATCAAGATTGGATATCGAGGATGTGAGCGTCGAAATTGTGTTCCAGCCGACCTGGTCAAACTTGCGCGCGTACCAGGGATACTTTTACTCCGACGACGACGAGCTCAACAGGATATGGTACAGCGGCGCGTATACGTTGCAGACGAACTCTGCGCCTACGACAACGGGGCGTGTCGCTACTTCGAGGATCACCAGCGGCGGGTGGCTCAATAATGCCACCGCGGGCATCGGTGCCTCCGTTGTACTGGATGGCGCAAAGAGAGATCGGTGGATTTGGCCGAGTGACACGGGCGTGGCCCTTCCCAGTGCTTTCTATAGCACGGGTGACTTGGAGAGTGCAAGAAACTCCTTGCAGACACTCTATGATAACCAGGTACGTGGTGCTCAGTTAGGCCGTTGATGGGATAGGGCAACTGAGCTGCGAGCTTCTATGTCAGGCATCAAACGGCGTCTTACCGACCAACGGACCTCCGATTCTGAATCATGGCAGCGAGAGTATGCCAAATTCTGGGCTCGTTCTTCTATGAACTGCTAAGTACTGAAATGTCAAGCAGCTTATCACATGTGGGCTATGATCGGGACTTATAACTATTTCCTGTTCAGCAACGACACTGAATTTTTAAACCATAACTGGCCGCGATACTTGAGAGCTATGGAATATCTTGTCGGCCGGACGGAAGCAGACGGTATTCTCAATTGTAGTGGGCGTGGTGATTGGGGTCGGTATATGAGTGTCACTAATGGCAGTGCCCCTAGTATGATGTAAGTTTACTTCCCGGCGTTTATGAGATTCCCCGATATACTCACTATTACTCCCAAGTTTATACCGGACTTTGACCACTGGGGCCAAACTAGCCAGATACGTCTCGCCAGCTCCGGTGGCAGCATCCAACTTCACCCTAGAGTGGCTCTCTCGTGCGAAAGACCTACGAGCAGCAATTTTCGCACACTTTTGGGACCCCGAGAAAGGGGCATTCCGCGATGGGTGGCGGAATCGGACCTTATATCCTCAAGACGCCAACAGTCAGGCTTTAGCGTTCGGGGTTGTCGAACCTGCTTCGCCCGAGTCACTCGCAGTCTCCACCGCCCTCACGCAAAACTGGACCCCAATCGGTCCCGCATGCCCAGAGCTGCCGGGAAACATATCGCCGTTTATCTCAAGCATCGAGCTCGAGGCTCACTTTGCTGCGAACCGACCCGACCGGGCGTTGAAACTGATGCATGCCCTCTGGGGCTGGTATCTGCGCCATCCCAACGGCACAGAGAGCACTGTCATAGAAGGATATCTCGTCGACGGTACCTGGGGATACAGGGGGACCGCAGGGTACGGGAATGATGCTTCGTACGTGTCCCACGCGCATGGTTGGGGCAGTGGACCGATTACCGCACTCACCAACTCCCTCGTGGGTCTGAGAGTGTCAAGCCCAGGGGGGCAGGAATGGATTCTCAGACCATCACTCGGCACGGTTTCCGAAGCAGAGGCAGGATTTACTACACCGATAGGGAAGTTCAGCGCCAGATACAAGGTGAGAGGCGCAACGGCAGCTGTGGAATGGAGTACGCCTGTCGGTACCAGAGGTTGGCTCGACCTCGGTCCAGAGCCGAGGTGGGTGGAAGGCGGAATTGGCCGTGCAACATTTCAAGTTCCTACGTCTTCGTGGGCTTAGAGTAGCTCCTGTTGCGATGAAGATTTAGCCTGGGGCCTGCACGGAGCAACCTGAGGGGCTTCCGCTGAACCCGTGGCCGCCGAATAGCTTGAGAGATCTTGCCTGATCACAGTAACGATGTCATCTTGCTTGGAATAACTACCAAGTGGCTATCATTATTCGTCTGTAGCCTACAATCTAGAATCAAACTCATCCTAACTACTTTCCGTCTCAACAGTACACACTAATCGATACAAACAGCCTTTGACCAAACCCTAGCACACTATCACGGGGTGACCTATTAGATATAACGGCACTCGCAGCCCTCGCAGACCATGCGAAACTGCCAGTTACGGTTCAGCATGTTCTCGCAGATGTCGTTATCATCCAAGTCCCATCCGTAAGTCTTCTTCCACTCCGTCTCGTGCCACCAGCCCAAACCATGCCTGTCCGGCGTGCTGGCCCGGAGATCTTCCCATGCGTTCTCCATCTCAAGCAAACTGCAGGGATTTTTCCCTTTCACGTTGGTGCTCATGAATGCGTCGAGATCGGTCGCATAGTTGCAGGCGTACGCTACATTGCCGTTTCTGTTGTTCACCCGCGTCAGCACGCAGATCTTATAAAAGGAAATCAATCCCGAAGCTTGTTAAGCAAATCGATGGGAGGGTTCGCTTCACTTACACAGAGCATGAGGCCATGCGGTTTTGGAAGAGCTTCTTTCTGCTGCAGAACTCGGTAGCAAGGCATCTCATAGCCTCGCGCATGTCGTCCTCGTCAAAGGCCTTGTCCTCTTTGGTGGTTCCGACCGACCAAGCCCTCCTGAAGATACCACCTCCACTACCCAGGGCAAGATCCGTGGTAGGGTAGTGCTTGGTCAAATTGTAGGCAAGACGGACTGTCTTGGCCCCGTCCACGTTGCTGGAGCGCAGGGTGATGTTGGTGGATAAGTCTGCTCGGGGCAGGACGCCAGCAAGCGAGGTCGTGGCGGACAGCACGACGGCGAGGAGCGTTGAGCATCTCATTTTGGCGAATGATGTAAGTGAACAGATGCTGTGGGTGGTGAGAATGTTGGTGGAGAGGCTGGATGGAGAGACTGTGGATGGAGAAGCAGTAGATGGAGAGACTTTGGATGGAGAAACTGGGGGTGCTGATGGCTGGGTAAATTTGCTCAAAAACCAGTTTTTGGCAAGAAAGAAGGGAAAGATTTTACCTTGAGACGAACATCGAGCTGGAAGAAACAGCTGATGCTTAGTACGGGAAGACTCATGTTTCGGAAGTAGGTTTTGCTCTGTCTGCAGCAATCTCCGACACCTACGTTCTATGTCCAAACTTTATATTCATTGGAGAGCTAGAAGAAAAAACTATTCGATTTACTATGGATGGTTGATACTTTCTTTGGTTCACGCTGAGGTGACACTGAACTATACGGTGCAGGCTACGACAACCGAGACAGGAGTAGTAGGTTTGGTTTAGGATTTTGGGAGCCATATCTTGCACAAATCATGAAACAGTCATTTGACCAACTCGAGGACTAGGCTAATCGGAGATAGGAACTCTACGTTGGGCAGAATTACTAGAGTTTGTATGCTCGAGGAGACGAAGATGCCACACCGACCTCCACCGGGTCAATACTCTCCTCGATTTGCCCAAGTCTGCAGTAGAAAGCAGATAGCACGCATACTTATGAAATCTCGAGTTGTTCATCAAGTTCAACTGCGTCCTCTGTGCTGGACAGGATCGCGGATGCCAAGCTATTATCTTCACCCTTTCCTTGGTGCCCGTGGCCAACCCCCTGCCGTTCCCGGATTAGCGACGGCCAACATATGGTATGGTCGTGGTCACACCATTGGATAGATAAAGAGGTAACCAATGAAATAATTTTGTTGGTACGCAATATCTATTGGTCAGATGTACTTCTGAGGGAGTTTCGTCTGAAGCAGCGGCTCTTACTGGGGAACTTACCGTCCTGAGGTGCATTCTGAAGAGTGCCTCCGGAAACTTGCGTAGAGAAAGGATTCTTATTCGCCATCTCAAACAGACAAAAAGCATTTTTAGCACAGAACCCACAAATTAGTATTTTCGATCGAGTTATAGCCCGCAAAGATGAAGATACACTTATTACCTGGTGATAGGGCCATTTGCTCCACGCTACAAAGACCCCTTTCCCCGTCCCGTTGGTGCAATATGATGTACTGATCGGAGAGCTTTGACTAATTTTCTCATCCGACGAGTGGCGCACAGAAAGCGATGTCTCTGGCTACCTGGCTGATGTTCTTGTTTCGGTTTCGTTCATTGAAAGTTACGATGTCGAGTCTTGCCGAATCAAATGTCTTGGTTCGTCTTTGGCGTCATGTCCAACTCAGCTGCGGCTGAGCCACGATTGCGGTATGGTGCGGCTCTGAGCGAAACATGCATTCCCGCTTGGCCTTTTGTCGCTCGTGATTCCTTGCGGGGTTTTCCCAACCATCTAGACCATCTCTCGTACTACATCGATGTTCACATACGATTGCCAAAGAGCCTGGTCTTGATCCCAACAGTCTTTGCGCAATGCCAAGTCTACGATTTTACCGAATACGGTGTACCGTTGAACTGTGATATCTAGGCGCCAGTTTCAATAAAACTGTTCCCCCATCTCATCACTTGCGTACCCTGAGCAGAGACCAGGCTCCACGAACAAGACGCAGAATATTATATGTGCTTCGAAACAAAGTATAGGCCATCGAACGTCCACGCTGTCGGCCGTGCCGTTCGCCCCGCTCTCCGCCAGGACCTCCAAGGTGACACGACAGGATGGAGCTATCAAGAAGCGAGCTTGCCGATCGGAAGCAAAGGAGAGACCTGGCTTGGGCAGCAGGCGCGGCTGTACTCGGCGCAGCGTATGGTCCCGTCTCGGACATTCTGTCAGACAAACCTCAGGAACGCAAACGTGGACCCTATGAGCGAATGTTCCTAACAGGCTCTGGGTTTGCATTAGCAGGATACACGCTACGTACATTTCTAAATAGAAACGTGGAAAAGTCGTTTACCGGCAATGCAAACCTACAACTGCGCTACCCGGTCACTCGGATCGCCTGGCCGAATGGCTTCTCATATTCTCTGGAGGATGTTCGTGACGACCTCTGCATCAGATGCCGTTCTCTGAATATCGAAAAGGCATTCACAAGCAACCTGAGCCATTCTAAGCTTATCCGCCCCGTCAGAGAGTTGAGATCACGCTGTCCCTTGTGCAAGATCATTCGGGAATTCGTCGATGACGCTTCTTGGCGCCCGTTCGAAGTTGCTATCAACAATCAGCCGAGCCTCGAAACGAGTATCACGCACAGCCCTTACGAGAGGTTCAAGACCGCAGCGTACTCGACCGGATTCGACCTACGAGAGACGGTCAAGACGAAAGGACAGCGTAAAACCTATACCCTAATGGTTTGCGAACCGATATTGGGCAGTCAAGGCCATGTAAAATGGATGGGAGAGATTCGACTCATTGCTGGTAGTCTACCAAGCTTGGGGAGCTTTCTCCTCGGCCGGGTGGTAGATCCGTTCCAGGCCGATCTTGACCGGATCCGATACTGGCTGCGAACGTGTTGGCAGGTTCACGGGAGATCATGCGAAGAATCTGGAGACAGTTCAGACGGGCTGCCGCCGGCTCGTGTCATCGACGTGGTTACTCGGCGTGTCGTCCGGCCGAACCCTGACTGCCGATACCTAGCCCTTAGCTACGTCTGGGGCAGCTACCGAGGCCGGCTCCATTTTGAAGCCTCCAAGAGAGATCTTCTTCCGTTCCAGCTACCGCGCGAGCTGCCCAGGACAATAGAAGACGCCATCCATGTCACCAGGGTGCTCCAGGAGCGGTATCTATGGGTCGATGCGATATGCATCCCCCAGGAGGAGGGCTGCCCCGAAAAGATCCAAGAACTCAGGCGCATGGACACTATCTACGGATCAGCAGCCTTGACCATTGTAGACGCTTCTGGAGATAGCTCCAATGCAGGACTTGCTGGTGTTAGTCGACCTAGAAAATACTGCCAGCGACGGATGAAGATCTCACGCGTGGAAGTTGCGGTCCCATTTCCTGACTATACCAACATTTTGACTGATCTGTCCATAACTTGGAATACACGACGGTGGACTCTACAGGAGACGGTGCTTTCCAAGAGACTATTGTTGTTCACAGACTATCAGGCCTACTGGCAGTGCTCCAATATGGTCTGGTGCGAGGACGCTGTTCTAGAGACAACGAACTACTCGACCCACTACCGAAAGGCATGGCGCCCGCTACGATGGGCTCCGAGCCGATCGGCCGGCCATCCTGACAGTAGCGAAGGCAGCGCTGGTGTCACTCTGGACAACTACATCGCCATAATTGAGCGCTACACCAGCCGTTCCGCTACCAAGGTGACCGACGTCGTCCAGGCCATCTCGGGTGTTCTCAATACCTTCTCCGACTGCCAGATATGCGGGATACCAGACCGCTTCCTCGGACCAGCTCTTCTCTGGCAGCCACGTCGAGGCGCGCGATCCAAGATGATTGACGAATCAGAACTACGGTTCCCCACGTGGTCGTGGGCACGGTGGGACAATCCAGGAGGGTGCAGGTGGGAGAGCGACCAACGGGGGCTCCATAAATCCGCCCTTGCGTGGCCCATATTGCTACGGGATGGTAAGATACCTATCAGGGATGTATATTGTCGTCACTCTGGATCCTTCGATCCCCGTGGCGATGTTGAGGTCCCTACATCCAATCTGAGGGTGCGATCCAGGCTGAAGTCCGTCGGGGCGATGCTATTCTTCCCGGGCCAGATTGAACGGCTCTATATCGGCGGAGGCGGGAACGCTAGGGATAACCAAGAAGAGAATGACCCTGACGAATACCGCGACTTCTCAATCACGACCGCGGGATCCGATCGTGTAGGATACGTCCGCATGACACCAAACATGTGGCGCGAACATTCGGAAAGGAAGTCTTATATGTTTCTTCGGCTTTGTACAGGGGAGGGATATCCCGAAGGTGCACCAGACATCTCCGACTACCTTGTACCGACCGAGGGAGATGGTGATTCTGGAACGAAACCGAAGCCACGTACAAGCTGGAAAGTCGAACATGTTGTTCTCGTCCGCAGGCGAGGCCCGATTTTTGAGCGAGAAGCTCTTGGGATGGTCATCCGCAAGGGCTGGCCAGGGAGAGAAGAATGGAGACGGAAGGAAAAGTCTGGCAAGAATTTCCAACAGCGGGACTGGGTTTTATTTGCCTGAAGCTGGGATCACGAGGGGGCGAAACATAGGGTGTTCCGTTGTGTACTGCTCCCACACGACGAACGGGAGTTGCGATCCGTCGGAACCGCAAGGAACCACAGCGGAGGATGAATCTCGGGTGGCAGAGGAAACTGATAAATTATAGATTTACACGTCCGGGGACTCACATTTCCTGGAGGAACTACGGGAGCTGGAGTAAACCTAATCAAAGGGTAGATGTCTAGCCGTGCACACGGACTTACTTTGCTTTCAGGTAATGATATATTACTTTTCGACTCCTCTGCTTGCGTGTACGCACAGCGCCCCGAGCTTACCTTAATAAATGTATTGTCTCGTTTTATTTATACTTAGCCATCACACAACTAAGCGTCACCACGTGGCGGTCAGAGGTGCGTAAACCTCTAGTCGCTCATAGGTACCTTACCTTTGAGAATAAGGCTACCGAAACCAAGGGAGCCTGAGTTGGGAAGTGAGATGGGGACAGAAGAATGATGAAAGTGCATGGGCAAACTGCTAACAGAGTTTCGTTGGGAGTCGCGAGCACATCGTACCCTGACTTGCTTAGCCTCAGCCCGCCACTGCTGGCCTTTCGGGAGGAGACCAGTGCTGTGGTAGTGCAGGCAGACGACAAGCCGATGCGGGCTAAAGTAAGGTACCTTATTTGACAACGTTGCTCGGCAAATGCCAAAATTAATTTTTCCATCTGTCGTACCAAAATACAGTTGCCCACGACGCCAACAGGTTACCGTCAAACAACCATTGAAACCACGACTAACAGCAACCTGAAACCCCCAGAAACCCCCCTGAAAAACCACCACCAAATCACCGTCACCCAAGAACAACCATTTTTATCTGTCGTCAGGCCTCATCGATCGGTTATCTGTGGCGTCGTCAGTCCTGGCAATGCCCAGTGACGCCGACAACTCGCCAGAGCTGCACTGGGTCTCTTCAACTTGGGTATATATGGGTCAGGACTCGGCAGTCAAACTTCGGGAAGAAATGTGCGGCAGTGCTATCTGGAACGAGCACGGCGATGTCTTGGGCTTCTTTCGATACGCTCCTAGAGACGGCGTAATGAGAAACTGGTGCTCTGGAATTGCTTCTGATGAGCTCATCAAGCGAGGCTTTGCGCTCGCTGACACCGGCACGAGAGGATAGACATCAACGCCACAATTATTAGATCAGAGACAGACCTATCTAATTACACATGGAGAGTTGTGGTTATGCACATCTCCTCGGTGAGCAGATATATTATGCATGCTGATGCGGAAAGTTTAAAACCCAATAATCAGTGAATTACTAATGTCAGGAGCAAGGGAACCCAATGGGTTTGTAGATGCAGACACTAGTGAGGAGTCGTGTCTTGGCTCCTTGCCATGCCCAGACATCTAGCAGTAGATAAACCTTTCTTCGCGTCAGCTTAATAAGTCCACCACGTGGAGGCATAACTCACGCCACCTTCAACGGCGACTCTCAAGAGCGTCAGAAAATCACAAACGGCGAGCGAGGGATGCAATAATAGTAGTATTTAAACATGAAATTTTGCGGCATCTCAAATATCTCTCCCATCCGGTAGAAGATCTCTTTCATGGGTTTCCTCTGCCCACATCAGAGTCGTGATGGGGCTGCCGCCTCCGCCTGAGGGGATCGACCTGGGGGCGGATCGCGCCCCTACGTTGGTCATTGTTATTATTCTCTCCTTTGTGTTGACAACTGTTGCTATTATCGCCAGGATTCTCACGCGAATGCTTAGCGAAAACAGCTTATGGCTCGATGACTGGCTCATTGTCATCTACATAGTAAGTGCCTCACGCATCATGTGCCTGAGGGCTCTTTTTAACGACTGCAGTAGGCTTGGTCCTCGGCGTCTTTTGCCAATTATACAAATAGTCAGTTTCCTAACCGTTATCCCTCTGATCTCTGAAACATACCCAGAGTCATGCCAAGCTAATTGCGCTGCGATAGTGATACGCCACGGCGTCGGGCGGCACGTCTGGGCTGCTCCGCCGGACGCGGTCGAGACATGGGCATACGGCTTTCTCATTGCGAATGTCATGTATTGCATGGGTTTCACTGTTGTAAAACTCTCGGTACTCGCCTTCTACTGGCGCGTCTTTGGCCTTAGAAAGTCGATTCGAGCCCCGATCCTCGTCCTGACCGGGATGGTGATTGCATGGGCAATCGCCCTGGTAGGCCATCTGTCCCATCAACTTCCCACCCTCTCGGAGCTACTGAACGTATTGGTCGGATGCTAATATTAAGTCAAGCTTTTATGCATCTTGTTCGAGTGCATCCCTCTGAAAGCATCCTGGGAGCGCTACGACCCCGTCAACCCGATGCCGCCGTCCGACTATCATTGCGGCGTCGACAACTACCGTCTTGTGCTTAGTGCTGGTATCGTGCATATCTTACTACTTGCTATGATCATCCTGCTGCCTATCCGGTACATCTGGCAGCTAACCCTGTCAACATATGACAAACTTTGCTTGTATTTCACTTTCTTCTTGGCCATCTCGTATGTTCTTTCCTCTCCAAACTCGGCCGTGGTAGTGCTGGAATCGGGGGGCTGATGCACTCTCACTCCTAGGGTCGTAGGTATTTCTATCGCCCGCTTGGTCCTGGTTACGAGAACTGCTGGAAAAGGCACTCTCGACATTACATGGGATCTGCTCAATAATTTTATCGTGAGCAATGTTGAGACGAGGACCGCCGCATTCTGTGGTAGGGAACAACAGCCTATGACTCTATGAATAAGCTCGATCCTCTCGCTAACAGACAGCGTGCTAAACCGCAGCTTGCCTTCCCATGCTAAAACCACTGCTTGATCTCGTCGTCCACGCCACGAGCTCTTCAAGCGGCAGGATGACTACTTTGTGCAAGAATGGATTTAAAACCGTTAGAATTGGTCACGAAACACCGCGACTGACGCCGAGCAATTACGGCACATCGTCGTGGCGGGTCACAACGGAATGCGGCATCACCACAGGCTCGCGCGATGTCCCGCTCGCTTCTGCGCCTGTTTCCAATCGAGTGAGTTGCACTTCCGCCGGGCCTCAGCACGACACAAATGAGGAGGGTCATGAACATGGCAACGAGGGTGTCACAGTGATATCGGAGGTCACTGTCAGTTCTGCAACAATAGAGGAACCCGTTTAACGCCAAATCCCTACCTGAGTAGCAAGCAGTTATAGCAATATCGTTAGCCCTTCCCAAGCTTAGCATAGCCTGCATCCATGATTGGGCGGATATGGGATGCGGGCAAAACCAGGCTTGTCAGGCTAGGCAAGCTAGGCACGCCACGGTAGACCAAAGATGCCTCATGCATGGTTGGGGGTCGTAGATCTGCAACACAGCAAATCCGGTCACCTAGCGCCCGACCCAAAAGTAATACTCGCTGCCGCCGGCTACCGTCGATAATAGCAAATAGCATAGGATCAACTGTGCACGCCTCACCAGAGTAGACCAAAGAAATCATATACAGAGGGCCAATCCCTCTATTCAATTGAACGAGTAAAAGATCTCCTCCGTTGAAGGACGCCCGTTGACCAGGAAATTGCTGATCGATTACGCCAATTCTCGTCTATGACGTCAAAGGTGGCGTGATATGCGTTTCCGATCCTGATATCAGTTTTCTGAATTCTTATCGATTGAAGTAGGCAGGCGGCAGGCTCGAGGCAGGCAAGCAGGCACAGCATGTAGGTCTGCAAGATTCGACGTTGACGCGCATCGGACGAGATAACGCGATCAACGGTTGGAGCGAACGACGTGGTGGAAGATAGATCCGACTCGGGTTTATGTGGTCAAACGGGGGTGGCATTTCCGAAAGGTGGGGCATTTCGAGCCTTATCCTGCAGTATCATTGGTGAGTCGGATATCGAGACCACGCGGGGCAAGAGCTCAGGCCAAAAGCGCAAGTCCGACCCAGCACGGTTGGACGGCACCTGCTAAACGGAGTAGCCAAAGGGCACCAAAAGGCAGGTGCAGCCCGCAGGTTGTTGCTGATTTAAGCGCAAGGAAGTAGGCCCAAACCGGATTTTATCGATTGACACACAGCGAGGCCGAATGCACCATGATTCAATCGGCTTTAGCTCTTTTTTTTCTCAGTCCACGCTGCGCTTCAATCCGTCTCCGTGAGAATCCAAAGTCCGTCTCAGCTCTTTCAGGGAAATTCTGCAGAGCCCAAAATGTCTATAAGACGTCGCCGTCCACCCGGCGATCGAGAGGACATGATGCTAGACCATCACAACAGCAACACATCTTCTATACAGGCAAGCTTCTACAATAAGCCAGTGGGATAGCGCCGAAGTCTATACAGCCCTCCAACACAGCACACACCAAACACCACACACCAAACACCACAAACCACAAACCCCAGCAGATCCCACCAAAGAGTCTACGGATATCAAACATATCCCAGGCGCATCGTCATCGCGTATGTTTTTCCATAAGCACCAGAAAAAAGGATCCGAGACAATGGCTGTCCTCTCCGGCAAGGTCGCCGTCATCACCGGCGCTTCCAAGGGCATCGGACGGGCCGTGGCGAAGCGTCTCGCCGCTGATGGCGCCTCGGTCGTGATCAACTACAACTCGGACAGCAAGGCCGCCGACGAGGTGGTGGCCGAGATCGGCTCCGATCGGGCCATCGCCGTGAAGGCCAACATCAGCAAGGTCGCGGAAGCCGAGACTCTCGTCAACGCCGCGGTGCAGAAGTTCGGCAAGATCGACATCATCATGCCCAATGCCGGCTTGATGGGGCAGGCCCCGCTCGAGCAGGTGACCGAGG
>FTLB01843292.1_pt1 | contig 12908 bp, 6 predicted proteins | sample 1658291 | NCBI WGS metagenome assembly FTLB01 (sample SAMEA3914812, study PRJEB12502) | metagenome | biome: forest; material: soil | place: Canada | collected 2011-07-07 | depth 0.1 m
TCTTCTAGTGGGAAAATGAGCCAATGCAACTCCCAGCGATTTCGTACAGATATGCTCGGTACGGTAGATATATTGTAGTAATTTGTATAGAAGGAGGAGAGTGGGAGAACATGTCAGGTTTTGCTGTACGACGGACGATAACGATAAGGATGCGATAAGCCCGATAAGAGGCTGGCTCCACCAAAAAAATAAACTCACATATACCAATGCATCAGAGTCCATGAAAGTTTTCAACTACCATCCATCCGCTTTGCAACTCGAGGAGAATTTCACGATTATGGCCAAGCGAAAGAGGGAGGCTGCCTCCGGCCCTCAGCCGGATAAAAAGGCACCGCCGAAGAAAGCCAAAGCAGAAGCCCAGGTGCCCAAGCCATCATTGTACCGGGCAGATGAGCCTCTAACGATTCAGATCGTCGCGGGGTCCTACGATCGGGTACTTCACGGTATCACGGCGACGCTTGCGCCCGACTCGGATTCTTGCCAATTCTCAGACACGTTCCTCTTCAATGCCCACACCTCGGCCATCCGGTGCCTTGCACTCTCGCCGCCGTCTGCTCCCGCCCCCAGACAGACGCAGAAGGTGATCCTGGCCACCGGCGGCTCGGACGAGCGCATCAACCTCTATAACTTGTCGGCGCACCCCCCGTCCGCCAAGTCGACCGACGAGCAGAAGCTCCTCTCCTCGATAGCACCCCGTCCGATCCTCGAGAACCACAACAACCGCGAACTCGGGGCCTTGCTGCACCACAACTCCAACATCACGCGACTCGACTTCCCCACCCGCTCCAAGCTGCTCTCGGCGTCCGAGGACAGCACCATCGCAGTAACGCGCACGCGAGACTGGAGCGTCCTGCACACCTTCAAGTGCCCCATCCCCAAGGTCATGGGCCGGCCCAGCGGCGACACCGCCGCGCATGGCGGGGCACCCTCGGGCGTCAACGACTTCGCCGTGCACCCGAGCATGAAGGTCATGCTCAGCGCCAGCAAGGGCGAGCGCTGCATGCGGCTGTGGAACCTTGTCACGGGGAAGAAGGCCCGCGCGCTCAACTTCTCGCGGGACATCCTGACCCAGGTCGGCGAGGGCCGGCACTCGACGGGCGAGGCGCGCAAGATCGTGTGGGGCAGCGACGCAGGCGAGGACGAGTTCGCCGTCGGCTTCGACCGGGACATTGTGGTGTACAGCATGGACTGCAAGCCCAAGTGCCGCGTCATGAAGGAGGCGCGGACGAAGCTCCACGAGTTTCGCTACGTGTCCCTGGACGAAGACGAGGGCAGCACCATCCTGGCGGTGTCCACCGACGACGGGAGGATCTTGTTCTTCTCCACCAAGAGCGAGTATCTCCCCCCGAAGAAGGACGACGAGGAGGAGGACGACGACGAAGATGCCCTCCCATCGGCGAAGCTGATCGCGCAGGTCGGCGGCAAAGCGGCGGGGGTGTCCGGCCGCGTCAAGGACTTTGCGGTCCTGCCCGTGCGGACGGACGACGGCAAGCAGTCATGGTACGTCTCGGCGGCCAGCAGCGACGGGGTGATCCGGGTGTGGCAGCTCGGCGCCGAGGATCTGCGGCTGGGAGAGGGCGAGGAGGACGGCAAGCAGGTGGGCAAGCTCCGGGGCTCGTACGAGACTCAGAACAGGATCACGTGCATGGGTGCGTTTGTCATGATACCCCGGCCCGATGGGGCGGAGGAGAGCGAGTTCGAGTTTGAGAGCGAGGAGGAGGGCGAATCCGAGGACGAGAGCGAGGCGGAAAACTGAGGTGCCATAGATTTCTGAGAGGCACAATGCTACTATTCTTCTTTGGATACAAGTCACGTAGCAAACCATGATGAACATTGTCCACTGATAACTCGATCCATTGCCACTGGGCTGTCTGTCCCTGGCCTTCCTTTCTTGCTGTTGCATGACTCGGATGTATCATGGGGAGGCTTGTTCTACTACAGGAGAGCCATTCCTCCAAGGAAACTCGTGCCATTCATGTTTTCCCATCTCCCGAGCATTTGAACGTTGGGTGGTATATATAGATAGCTGTTAACTACGGTGCCTTCGAGGTGAAGGGTGCGAGCAATTGGGGAGCGTAGATCAGCTTTCTCTCTCAAGACGTGGTATATTTATTGACTTGGGAGAGAAAAGAGGGAAGGGGGATTTCCCAGGGAGAAGCTGGTGTCGCAGCTGGCTTACGGTGAGTCTGTGGTTTATAACCCAAGCCGACTTACACCAGACAGCCCGTACCAATCAATGCCGAATGGTACGATCGAGAGTGACATGCCGAGCTATTCCAATAATACTAACAGAGCTAGGTACTGTATATATCCCTACCGTCTCTACATCTACAAAATCCATTTGGTAGTAAACTTACCTAATTATGCCTGCCCTAATATGTCGAGCGAGGGTGCATGGCAAAAGTACCCAGGCTTGCCAGGTTGCCGGGCTTGCCAGACGTGCCAGGCAAGCAGGCAAGCAGGGCGACGCGGTTTCTATCCCCATACTAGCGCTTTCTGGGGTCCGGGAAGCGTTGAGGCGTGGACGGAGTCGGCACGCAACTCGGTACGAAGTACTTGGAAACACCGTCGCCAAGGAGTTCCCATGTCGCTGATCAGCGCGCTGTCGGAACAGTGCTGGTGCTGACTTACTGGACGAGGACGCTAGCGATGCGGGCAGCTCGGGTCTGTATACAGAGTAGGCACACTGTCAGACTGTGAACGTCCTCGCACCTGAGGCATAGCGCCGGAAGAAGAGTGTCTCCAGGTCTGCTAGTGTCCCCTACGAGAAGGAATTGAAAATGGATGCTCCTGCATGGCCGTGGACTGTTTTGTCTTTTTTTTCTTCTTTTTTTACACCCCGTTTCGGGTATTCTGATCGCGTAATTCCCACACAAGACAGGCACCCTACGCGGCCAAACTTTCCTCGCTATCTTTTTTTAAGATTGGCCTCTCATAGACGCAATTTGCCCATTCTCGAGCACAAGGTTCACAGGTCTGCATTTCATTGAAGGAGCTGAAGTGTGGGGTACAGGACGAATCATGCGGCTTGTGACTGTCAGTCTGTCATCAGGCGCTTGGGAGGGTGGACGCAGAACAGGGGACGGATAAACCGAGAGACAGTGATCACATGCGATTTCAAGACTGGAACTGCATATTCGCCGCCGCCCCCTTCCCTCCCTCCCCCCCATAACCAAGAAATATGGTTGTATATTGGACGATATTTGGGCTACCCAACCAGAATGCTTCATGAAGCTGCCACTCCTGCGAGATCCCCCCCCCTCTTGGTAATCGAGAGAGGGTGGTTGGTGGTGTAGCCAAGAGCCGGCAACGAGTCACATGGTAATATGGAGGGACGAGGAAGCAACTGTCTCTACTCTGTCAAGTCCGTGGCTCCCTATCCTCGCTTCTCTCTTTCTTCTTTGCGTGCTCCGTACTGTACAACAGATCCTTGGCATTCTTGTCAGGCTCTAACAAATAACTCGGCAGTGTGCCTGGATTGTTGAGGGATACAGTCTTGTAAAATACAGTCTTGGTAACACAGTATAAGACGGCTTAGTACCAGTCTAGGAAAATATAGTGGATAAGGAAGCGAGTCAACAGTGGTGCATATTCGATATGTAAGCTGGGAAGGTACCTCATGTACACAGTCCGAAAGAGTGCAGTTCCGTAGAAGGCTAAGGTAAGTTCGCTACCTGACCCTCAGCCGCGTCGAGCATGAAAGAAAGGTTTTTCTCTTTTTGCTTCTGCATGCTGCAGATCCCAACTACTGCCTAGTCATAGTTACAGTAGTAACAGTAGCTGTGCATCCTCCCCCGCTTGCTGCTGCGTTCGAGTTATCCTTTCTCGCTGGCGCTAGGTGTTTGCTTGGCCGTGCCGAATTTTGGCGGTTTTACTAGCGCCTATGTTTTGCAGGGTCCAAGCTACGAGCCGTCTCCGCCCTGCAACAAAAATACGATTTCACCTCCAAGGAGCCTCCGCTCTCCCTGTCGCATGCCGCGATTCGTCCACCCCGGCAAGCCTGGCAAAGAGGTGGAGGGTCGGGTTTTTTGAGAGCAGGCCTCGGCGTGGTCCAACCAGAAAATAAACTCGCTACCATATGTAGATCTCTCATCAGCCGAGCAATATAAGTCTTGTGGGATTTCCATGCCTGTCGTCGACTTTTTGTCGCTTTCTCTACTTCCCACCAGACAAGACACGGTGGTGCTCATCTTAGTTTGTCCCTGCCGGCCAAATCCGTGAATCGTAATTACAGAGTATTTCCCTACTACCTGACCCAGTGGTATTCTCACCCGCCATCGGCTCCGTTGGCAACCTTCTCCGGTTGGAATTCTGCGCGCCTGACACGGAGGCATTTCCTCACTGGAACGGGTGCAGTTTCGGTTGTGAATCTTTACCGTGTTTGGAGGTAGCGGGTGCCTGTACGACATTGGACGGACGCGTGACACCGAGCTCCAAATAATTCTTTCATTCGTCCCCCGGTCGAGGGACGCTGCTCTTTTATTGCGCGCGCGCGCGGCGACCCCGTCTATAATCACACCTCTCTCTAATCATCGGTGGAGAGAAGCCCACCTCGGGCCAGAAGTCGGGAAAACCAATCCAAGACAAGAGGCCCGCCGCCCCAGTGCGCAGCTGTCTCTCTCCAGCATCCTCTCGAGTCTCGAACCTCTTACTTCCTCCCTCCCTGCCGCTCGTGGAACTTTCTACGCATCGCTGTCGAGCTTGTTCCCTCGGCAATCGCCTCTTCAACTCGGCTGGATCTGCAGGGTGGGCTTCGAGGCTGAGCCAACGACCGCGCCATCGTTCATTCCAGAGATTATACGCCCGCGGGGAATCATTTCCCGTCTCGAAATCGAAAGAGATAAAAGAGCAATCGGGCCGGAGGCGAAAGCGCGGAGTTAGCAGTGTTACGCAAACCTAACACTTGCCTAAGCAGAAAAAAGAAGAGAAGGAGCAAGTGAGAGAGGAAAAGGAGAAAGGAGAAAAAGAGAGAAAGAACGAGAGGGAGAAAATAAGGCAAGAGAGTGCATCACTCCTTCCTCCCAATAAAGTTTTGGTCCCGCGAGGGTTGTTGCGAGGAGAGCAAAAACGTGTGTGGTCAGCTCTAAACTTGTCACCCTCACGCCGCATCACCGCAGGAATGGAAGCCTTACCAGGCAGCCGGGACGACGGCCCTCAGATCATCCGCCCGATCCCACGGCGGCCTTTCGACTTGCGCTTCACGAGCCCGACGCCTCCCGAAGAAGACTCGGCCCCCGTGACCCCGCACAAGTCCATTAACGCCAACGATCTGCGCTTCCTCGACACACGGCAGCAGCTCGGCTCGCCCCAGAGCCACGACGATTCCAATACTCTGAGCCGCGCCGCCTCTCTCTTGAACCTCACCTCGTCGACCCTCTTCGGCATCTACGCTCCGACCGTCTCGCCCAACGACCGCTTCGGCGACGACCGGGACGACACACCCACGCCATGGGGCACCGGCGCCATGACACCAGCCAAGGGAGCGTCTGGCCTGGACGAGGACACGCTCGAGCTGATGCGGGAGCGGTCAGGATCGTTCTCTCAGAGGAGACCCTCGGTCGGATCCTCCACTCACGCGAGATCCGAGCTGCTCGCACACCCGGAACCCTCGTCGCCCATATCTCTCGGCCTCCGCGCCGCGCTGCTGTTTGTCCTAGGCATGGGTTACGGCGTCCTCGTGACCCACCTCCCCACCAAGCAGAACCTCACAGCTTTCCGGGTCGATAGCATGCTGGAGAGGGGACTTGACTGGAAGTACCTGACGCTCTGGGGCGTAGCCGGCGTCGCGCTCGGTGGGCTGCTGCCCTTGTTCGACCGCGTGTGGGAGGACACGTTCCGCCAGCAGGACGAGGCCCGGGCACCCGCCGCCGTCAAGGCGGCCGCGGGCGCCGAGAAGGAGGCGAGCCCCGAGACGGACTGGGCCCTCGTCATGCGTGGCATCGGGGCGTTCGTCGGCATCGTCTTCGCCATCCGCAAGCTGCCTTGGGCTTCCACGCTGCAGGTCTCCATCGCCCTCGCCCTTGCGAACCCCTTCCTGTGGTACCTCATCGACCGCTCGAAGCCCGGCTTTCTCCTCTCCGCCGCCCTCAGCGTCGCCGGATCGGTCTTCCTGATCGGGCTCAACCCGGACATGATGCCCGCTCCGGCTGGTCTGTTCTCCAGCGGCGGTCACATCAATGGCACTGGGGCCCACGATCACGACGTCCTGGGCGGCCTCGCCCGCCAGGAGACCGTCGAGGCTGCCATCTGGGTGCTGAGCGTTTTGTTCTGCAGCTGCGTGTGCTTCGGTAACATCGGGCGACGCCTCGCGTTGAACAGGTCCGCCGCAGCCCGTGGCCGGTGGGGGGGTGTTCGGTAGAAACAGAATCCGCCCCCTTTGCAAGAGTGTCCCCCCGGCTTGGTGGCACGTCAGGACAGATGGACAGCAGTTAATACGAGCCATGGAGATTCAGAATTTGCACGAAGTTTTTAGCATCGGAGGGAGGGTCTTTTGGGGGGCAGCATGGGCTGGGATGTGGAATTTCAAAAAAATGTAGTTTATGATCAGACGAGCATGAATCTGGAGGTTCTAGCTCGGCGGTACCGGGCTCAAAATATTGGACAGGCAGTTTTTTTTTTCTTCTTCTTTTTCAGCTTTGGCGGCGGATGCTCTTGTACCAGATGAAATTTTAATACCGTGATACCCTTTGTCGAGGGTCGCCTTTCTTCACTCCTAACACAATGGCCCAGCTCTCGTATTGTTTTCACCCCGTGCCATTCCTCTCTCCCTGGGATCATTGGAACCACGCAGTTTTTGTAAGCAACTAGCATCGTCCCTAGTGACGAAAGTCGGTACTACGAATTAAGATGGTCGAAGGTCATCGTAGGCAGGTTGGTCACGCTCGCCCGCGACAAGAGAGCCTGCATTTTGTTTACATTCCCCCTGACGTTTGCCGCAGTGTCTTCGCCATGACTCGTACATTCTGACCAGTAGGCAGGAGGTGGTTCTAGAGTCTTACCGTCACAGAATGATTCTTCAAATACATAGAGCAGGCCCAGGGGGAATCGTATGGAAGGCGTGTTTAACTCCTAGCTTTTGGCTTGAATAGTGAGATCTAAAGTCTGGAGTATTTTATTTTTATTTCTTTGTAGCTGGCGCGATTGTACACGAATTTATCGCTGGAATTTGACAAGTGTGTCGAGAGAAATCAACGCAGGTATCCAAGCTAAGATACGAGAGCCGCGCGAAGGGGATGTTTAGTCTAAGCGCTGTAGACAATCTATGCTGTAAGATGCATTGGGGCAAAGAATATACTTTATTGACAAATATAACAACCGGGCGGCAGACGAGAACAAATTATCCAGTCCGGCCCTGTGCCGTTTCTGACGCACGGCAAAGGATACTCACTTTTTGAGCCCTGTAGTGAAGCCATAGGTACGTCGTCGACTTTGCGCGCAATGGTCACCATGGAAAAAAACAAGCCGTTACATCATAGTACAGTCTGAGAGGGTCCTGCATCGTCCGTCAACATGTGTGTCATGGTTCGTTCTGAGACCCCGGAACTTGTATCAGCCTGGATTTTCCAGCGTGTCTACCCCTCAAGCGGTGCAAAGGGAGACCATCCAAAGAGGTTCCTATGCCAGTACGAACTGGTACACAATCTTAGAAGATTGCTATGGTACTGGTACAAGAAGTGCCTTGAAACAGGAGGAATCGGGCGCGACGGAAAGTAGAGGTGGGAAGATAGCAGTATACAGAGAGGAGACGCAAAGGGGGAAAACTGTGCTTACCAGCGACGAGTCTCCCATTCCAATATCCAACCGCAGCAGAGCTTTAGTCTCTCTCGGACGCTGGTCGTGCTAAGAAGCCGGTATTTCTCCATATCCCGGACAGGCAGAACGTTGGCGAACCACCAAGGAAAGCGCGCCGGGTCCCTAGGGCATTCTCCGTATATATGCAGGATCCGGGCCGTCAGCCATCCGACGCTCTGCCCCTGCATACGCGCAACAAAACCAGCCGCAAAGCCCATGAGATCTATGGTCGACATGGTGTCGATATCTGCAATAGTCGCCGGGCCCACATGTGCTTGCGCAGACGACGTATCACTGGGATTCTGCGCGGGAGAAGCCTGGGGGTCGCGCCACGCCCGGGTCTCGATCGACTCCAGCTCCTCTTCGTCTGTTACGCTGATATCGTTGATCTTGGTTGTCTTGGCTACCATGTAACCATCCAGTATTTCACTTCGAAGGATGCGGAATCGTGAGACGCCGACAGTCTCGATCAAGCTGCGGCCGTCGGGGAAAAATTCCACATTGATGATCTGGAGGACCGTGCCGCAGTCTAAAGAACCGCCGCCGTGGTGCAGGGTCATGCCGAAGCAGCGGTCTCCTTCTAGTGCCCGCCGAATCATGAGACGATATCTCGGTTCGAAGACGTGCAGGAAGGTGGGCATGAACGGAAAGGAGAGGGCGCAGACGAAGATTGGCAAGTCTAGCTCGCCATCGCCGCTGGGGAGATTCTCGGCGAGTATGGCCTGCCGGCGAGTCTCGAGTACATCTGGCCAGAACGAGGTAGAAATCTTCACAAGCAGCTCGTTCGCGGGAGAGGCTGTGCTGTAAAGGACGGGTTGGATCATCAAGTCTCGGCGGCAGACGGGGCATATCCGCGCGTGATCCATGACGCGCTGCAAGCAGCACCGACAGAAAGTATGGCCGCACGGCGTCGTGATGGGATCGTAGAAGAGGGCATAGCAGACTTGGCAGTCCATCTCTGCCCTCGTGGCGTCCTGTACTTGCTGCAGCACCGCCCTGTCGAAATCCTCGTGGTCCTTAGTAACGCTGGTGACATACGCGACCTCGGCGTTGTAGTCCAGCATCCCCCTCTCGGCCAGAGAGAAAATTGCTAAGATCCTACCCGGCGCCGCTTGTCCCGATCGCGAGCTATCGTTTAAGGATGGAACGCCGGCTACCTCCCACTGATCCCGCGCAACGACGTGGGTTATCACTGGACCGGATGGTGTTGTCTCCTGAAGAACCTTCCTTAATTCTGCCTCGAACAGATTGAGGACCTTGCTAAGAGTGACGTCGATGGAGCAGTCTCCTGCGACATGCTCCTTGCCGCAGTCGTCAAAGGGACATTGCAGACCACGCAGTCTGCTCTCCGTTGCCGGGTAGGAGATGTTGGCGCGGAGGTAGGTTCCCGGGAGGCAGCTCTTGCAGAGACTCTTACCGCACGGCAAGGTAACCGGCTCGTGCAAGAGAGAGGAACATATCGGACATTGTAGGAGCCGAATGGTCTGTCTTATCTGCTCGGGCGATTGCGCCACGTGCTCCCCAGAGAAGGAAGGAGCAACACTCTTCTCGTCGTCGTCGCCGGAGAGAGGCGGCGTCCCCTCGGATTCCTCGCTAGGACCCGTGGCGGACATTGAGCATCCAGCCAAGACTGTCGATTCGCTGGGCTCGTTCGATCAGCCGACCTGCTGGCAGATGCAAAACTAGCCAGCTCAGGACGCTCTGTAGCTCATGGGTGTCTCAGAGTTTGAGCAGCCACCGGCGCGATTCCGACATGGCAGTCCCCAGCAAGTGGGAGGGAGCTGGGTAGGTCAGTCGTAGCTGCGAGGATGCGAAAGCCGACAGATAGGCTGGCTACTCAAGTAACGACGGCGAAGCAGAAGGAGAACAAGATGATGAAGCAGAACAATGGATACGGATGAGGATGGATGGAATGACTGGGCCAATCGAGATGCGAGCTACAAGTGAGTATACGTTATCGCTCCATGTATACGCTCATTCGCTGAGAAATCCTCGGTCTGGTTGCAAATGGCTACAGTATATCTCTGGAAAAACGGGCGGGCGGTTTCTCAGATCCAAGGGTTCGCGTCGCAATAGCGAGGGCATGGGAGAGCCAAAGTTCGCAACGAAAGAATTTTGACAGGAGGGAGGGGAGTGTATAGTTGTAGAGTTGAGACCGTTCGATATCATGCGTTCATAAGGCAAGTAGTTAAAGGCCCTCCTTTGGGAGCTTCGCAATGTACAGTGACCTGCGACTTAACTACCCGCTGCTGCGGTTCAATGCTATATGTAGAGTAATTTGTGGTCCGCGGCTTTCGACCCGATAGAGCTGGGGGAAGCACATGGAAGGAGCAGCCACCCAGCCGTAGACAATTATTGGACTGACGCAATTGTGGCCCCCCGCGTACCTGTACTTTTTGGCTTAGTGCTCAAGCTGCTCCATTGCCAGCAACCGCTGCGCCCATACCTTTCCTTATCGAGAGACTTGACGCCTCCTCTCAAGACTCTTTAGTAAGGAAACGATCGGCCCAAGCCTAGACCCTTCAGTTTTCCCCTACGTCTCAAGAGATATCTGCAAAAACTCTCAAACTCGGGCAAGGAGACTTTCCTCTACGTTCTTCCATGAGACTTGCGTTTGGATTCCTTAACTGAGGTGTATACTAGGTTACATATCTTGTGCCCTACTACATGATACCACCAACAGGAGTGCCTAACCTAAAGCTCTGGCGTGAGAGACTATCAATACTTCGTACCCAAGGTCGGCAAGCTAAGGTGGCTCTGGAGAAATGGAACGACTGGAAACGGAATTAAGGTTGCTCCAGACTTGCCAAACAACGGGAAAGGAGACCAGAAATCAGCATCAAAGTACCTACACGTTGGACAAATTAGAGACCTCTTAGAGGGGGTTTTAAGGGGGATTTCTGCAGGTATCGATACCTCCCCGGACTTTGGCGTTTGGCGCTGCGACGAACAACGTCTAGGGATACGGCGCTAGCCTAAAATGGCTAGATCCTCGTAGGTTCTGTCGATGTCATAGATCTTGATTATTCTCCACGTCCCACCCTCCAACCCAAATGGTGTCACCACCTCATGTGCTCATATACGTTTCGGGAGCCGGAGCATCGGCGCTATCTCTCGACTGACTTCATAGACTTTTGCACTAGTTCTTGGGCTTCTATCTGCTGTCCAGTTGATTGGCTCTATAAATACACATTATGTATAGATACAAGGCCGGAGAGAAAAGAGACCAAGGCGTGTTGGCCATGACCGTAGTTGTCTATGAACCACTGTGCAGAATTTCCTGTCTATCTAGGTTGTGCAGTTTATACACGGCGATACTTTGCTGATCTGATGATAAAATGCCCGCTAAACTGCGGAACATGCAGTGATATTCGGGCACAGGCGAGGTTGGTGATTGTGGCGCCCAAAACTTGAGAGATTGGCCATCGTGGATTCGCGCATGCCACGGAAGCTCTCGCATGGAAGAGACGTACTGCCGCAGTTTGCAGCATCTCCGAGACAAGAACTAAGAATTCATATCCGCGACTGGAGAGTACGGGGAGCCCGGGTACGGCGGGCTAGATGTCTCCCCAGGTCGTAGTTGAATGGCTCCCTTAGTCATTCTAGCCATCGACTGCCACCACTATTTCATCAAGTTCCATGGCTGGTAAGTTGGGCCCCTCGGTGGCATCGACACTGGTGGGTAGAGGTGCTTCGCTTGGAGGAGCTTCGTTTGCAGCCTTATCTGCAGGGACTTCGTCTGAAGGAGCATCATTCGCAGGGTCGACCGCCTCCTCAGGGGCCTCATCCGCCTCTCCTGTCTCTGGCAGAATCTCTTGGAAGATGACATCAATCTTGTCCTCATTTTCGATCTTGTCGAAAGCAGCCAGCCGGAATTTGCCGGCAATCCTCAGGGCCCTCCATGTCTTGCTTGCCTTGCCTTCTATTGCCGCGGCCTTGGTTTCGTTGTTCGTGGGCATCTCGATCTCAAAGTCATCGTCTGCAATCTTCCGCCTGAAAGTCTCCAGTTCTGGGAGTCGGTACCGGTCTTCCGCCTTGAACTTCTCCATGGCATCAGCCGATTGGCCATCGCCAAGGAAATCCAGAGACAAGGAACCCATTGGAGTTGGTCGTAACCGTTTGTTGGTCGCTGTCTTTTGAGCCGCCAACACTGCCCCCTCGTATTCTTTGGCAGAAACCGGATCCTTGGATATCGGGGCGCAGTTGTCAACTTTCCACCGAACCCAGTGCTTGTCTCGCGACAGTACTGTCTCGACCATCCGATAAAAGTAAGGACCTTCGGCACCCAGCCTCAAGTAGGCCGCAATCTTCTCTTTCATATCTAAAGTCCATTTCGTGTCCTCTTCGCTCAGTACGAAGTCGCCGTAAAGGACTGACTTGTTCTGAACCTTGAGTGAATTGAGCTTCTCCTTCTCCTCCTTGGTCTGCGAGAACAAGAAACTCATAATGATGAGCGCCTGCACCAGTATGTGCCGCCTGAACGAGGGGTCGCTAATCTACAACACAGTTAGCTGCCGTCGGAGACGCGTTGAACGGGTGGCGTGGCCCACCTCTAGCTCGAAGAGATCGCGACTGGTTAGATATTTAGGGTTGAAAGCATCGGCCAATTCATAGTCTTCGTCTCCCTGCTTTCTCTTGGTTCCGCGCTTGCTCTCCTCGCTCTGCCTCTGTCGTAGTCCCTGGTCAGGCTTGACCGCAGAGAAGGTAAGCATGGTCGCTTCCAATGCCTGTTTAAATTCGGAGAAGTGCGACGCATCGAAGAGCTTCTTCGGTTGGCTGAAAGTTGCTTGGAGGGACCAGAATATAGGATAGAGCTCATCCATCTCCAGTGGTTGCTGCTTGGTCGGCTGAGTCGGTTTTTTCCCGTCGACAGCACCAGTCTTGGGCGGGCTCTTTGCATCGGTGGATTTCCTTGTATCGGTGTTTTGCGAATCGATGTCCATCTTGTCTGCGCCTTCTTCCTTCTTTCCCACGCTCTGGTCGTACGTGGTGACATTTTCAACGTGATATTCCCCGCGCAGGTTGACGGAGCTCCTGTCGCCCAGAGGAAAGCTCTGGAACATGAATATGAATACGCGCCCGCAGAATGCTGTGTCCTCTGCTCTCGAGAGTCGTCG
>FTLB01813003.1_pt1 | contig 12881 bp, 11 predicted proteins | sample 1658291 | NCBI WGS metagenome assembly FTLB01 (sample SAMEA3914812, study PRJEB12502) | metagenome | biome: forest; material: soil | place: Canada | collected 2011-07-07 | depth 0.1 m
GCTCGAGCTTTACACAAATCGTAGCAAATCCACTCTTCACGGGGCATTTTAAACGCCAGGAATTGGTTTTCTTAGATCAGCAACCATGTACTTGAGCGCCAGGGCTGATCTCTTCGGTGTTCTCTCCAGAGTTTCATAGTCGGTGAAGGTCACACCGAATCGTACTCCAAACCCATCAGACCATTCTACTCGGAGAATTAACAAGATGTAAGTCGATAAAAATGATAATGGAAAGAGAAACTTACCCAAGTTATCGATCAGAGACCATGCAAAATAACCAGATACAAGGGCGCCGTCAGATAGGTTCGCCTGGTTGATGGCCTCGAGGTGATCTTTGAAGTACTTTATTCTAAAATCATCCTGGACAGACTCTTCTTTGGCCATTTTATCCTCTCCAGGGCAGGGACAGCCGTTCTCAGTAATGTATATCGGCTTGCCGTACAGCCGGTAAATGCGACCCAGGTGCTTGCGGAAGCTCTGCGGGGCCGAACGCAGCCAGTGTACACCACTTTTAGCCCCAATCGACACGCCACTCTTGTTCTCCTGAAGCTCGTCAACATTGCCCACGAAGTCGTTCACCGAGGCCGGAGAGTCACGATGCCTGGCAAACTGTGCTGTGTAGTAGTTCATGCCGTAAAAGTCCACTGCACCTTCGCGCAGCAGAGAGAAATCGGCTTCCGAGAACTCAGGCAGCCGGGATCCCAACTGCTCTCGCATACATTTGGGATAGTCTTGTGCCAGACTATGATCGGTTAGTACAATTCTAGCTCCTTATGAACGATCGAAACCGAAGTCACTCACAAGACGGGATCAGCGAACCAGCCGATGTGAAATTGCATTCGACGTTCGGCAGCAGCGACATCTCGCGGATCCTCCGAGTCCCAGGGCTCATAGTAGTCCCCGTTCAGAGATATACCTATTTTGCCTTTCTGAGACGCGCGGAACTCTCTGTTGTACAGAGCTGCCGCTCTGGCGTGGCTCATGATGAGAGCTTTGCCCACAACCCAAGGCTCAGTCGGGGTATGTCCCTCAGTCGATGCAGGGTTGATGCTGCTTCGTCCAGGGGCATTGATCCCAGTGCCATAACCCTGGACAATTTACTGTTAGCTCTCTAAGTTTTCGAACGAATTTTCCACGCCGTGAGTTATAAGCCTACAAAAATGGAAATTATCCAGGGCTCATTCAAGGTAATCCAGTTCTTGACTCTGTCTCCAAATCTCTCGAAGCAGATTCTTGCATAATGCTCGAAGTCTAACTGGGACTCGGTCACATCGAGCCATCCCTTATATCGATCATGCAGTCCCTGGGGAAGATCCCAGTGGTAAAGGGTTATCCACGGCGTGATCCCCCGGGCGAGCAAGGAGTCAATCAATTTGTTATAGAACGCAATGCCATCTTCGTTAACGGGATCATGCCTGCCGCCGAGGGGAATTATCCTCGACCACGACAGCGAGAACCTGTAGGCTTTGGCTCCGTACTGGGTGAGAAGGTCAAAGTCCTCTTCGTAACGGTGATAGTGATCGCATGCGATATCGCCGCTGGCACCCTTTGTCCGCGTAGGGTTGAGATGGCAGAATGTATCCCAAATCGTCTTCCCTCGGCCATCGACGTCGACAGCGCCTTCGATCTGGTATGAAGCCGTTGCGAAGCCCCACTCAAAATCGGTGGGAAAACCAATCTCAGGAGACATGATGAGTTGAAGAAAAAACTTGCCGTTGCAAGGTAGGAAAGAACAACAACAGTAGGACAAAATGAAGTCTATTTCGGCTGGGACATGCTTAAGTAGCCTCAAAATATTGGCCGATTAGGTCACCTATTGGCTACTTTGTGTTGAGAATACATAAACAACGGAAAATCTTTGATCGTCGATGGATACTTTGTGCTCCTCTACAACCAGGTTTGGGAGGAAGGGGTCGTGGGGGTCTCCAGTTAAACCACAGCCTAAATTTCTCCGTTGAGTTGAGCGCAGTTCTCAATTTCCACCTCATTTCCCCGATTTCCCCGATTTCCCCGTCCCTGGCCCAGCCGTTGGCCAGACCGTGGAGCCGGCGGTGGTACCACGTGGGGCCGTCGCCACATTAAGGAGGCGGCCGGCTATAAGGCGGACCTTGATACCGGTAGTTGATTATTTCTCCGCGCTAATTCGCCGGCCGCCACGCGTGCTCAACGGCGATCTGGTCTACTGAAAAGAGGTCGGAATTGTTCCGCTCGCTAATAATGAATTCTCCACGATCTGAGAAAAGCATTTTTTTCTTTTCATTTTCTCCTAGTGACCCTCCTCATGAGTCTATCCCCAGGTTCCCCAAACGTGGGAGATGGCTTGATCCACAAAATCTATCGCGGGGCACATATGGCCGCAGTCTGATCTTCTCGTTGCTTTGGTTCGAGCATTTCCTATAATACCTTCGTTCATGTCCCTACTTTCCGGTCTCTTCTTTTGTTATACAGATCGTCAACTCTTCTCTCTGAGGCAGTGGTTCCTGTGCTTCCACCTTTACCGCTCTCGCAGGCTAGGCGTCTTATCACACTTCGGAGTACCTTATTGAAACGATGGCACCGGCAGCGGCTCACACGGCCGACGGCATCCAGACGCCGATCGACCTGGACACTATCCCCCCATTTTACAAGAGGAAGAATGGCATTCTCTTGTACTTCCTCCTCACGTCATCGCTGTTTGCCAGCATGGCCCTCGGCATCGATGGGGTGAGTTTCCCTGCTATGTTCCTGCGTATCTCGTTGAGTCGAATCCCTCGGCCACCGAGCATCGAAGTATTCAAAGATGGAAATACGTTACTGACATGGTGTGTATAAAGTCCATGACGAACGGCATGCAAGTCCTTGTGTCTTGGCAAGATCGATTTGGAAACCCTACAGGCTCCACGCTCGGTTTCTTCGGTGCCGCCAATGCCATTGGCGGCGTGATCCCGTTTCTGTTCCTCAGCTGGATTGGTGACACCTTCGGCCGTCGCTTGCCTACTCTGCTCGGATCTATTGTTATTATCGTGGGAGTCATCGTTGAGTTCTTTGCTACTTCGCTCAACATGTACATCGGTGGCAAGATCGTGCTCGGCATCGGCTCCTCGCTCATCCAGATGGGAGCCCCCGTCCTGGTCACCGAACTCAGCCACCCCAAGGAGCGCGTCGCAGTGACCACATTCTACAACACATCCATCGTATTGGGCTATGTTGTCGGTGCCTGGGCAACCTTTGGATGCTACCGCATCGACAGTGCGTGGTCGTGGAGGCTCCCCACCCTGATCCAGATCGTTCCTTCTATCTACCAGGGCACCCTCGTCTACTTCTGCCCCGAATCTCCGCGATGGTTGATCGCCAAGGGCAGGTCGGAGGAGGCCAAGGAGATCCTCATCAAGTACCACGGCGAATGCGACCCGGCGTCCGACCTTGTTGCTTTCGAGTATGCCGAGATTCAGCAAACGATTTCCATGGAGCGAGAGAACAACATGACCTGGAAGCAATTCTTCTCTTCGGTCCCCAACCTCAAGAGAATCGCGCTGTGCTTCTGTACCGCTCTCTTCTCGCAGGCCTCCGGTAACCAGCTTGTCTCGAACTACCTCACGCAGATTCTCAAGGATACCGGCCTGAAGACCGAATACGAAATCACCCTGGTGAACGGCATGATCACTCTCTGGCAGTACATCGTCTCCCTGGCCGTCACCGTGATGATTGATCGCTTCAGGCGTCGCTTCTTCTTCGTCACTGGCTCCGCCGGTGTGCTCGTCACCTTCGTTGTCTGGACCATCGCCTCGCAGCAGTACATCGAGCGCGGCAGCCTCGCGGGTGGCCGACTCGTCCTGGCTTGCATCTTCATCTTCCAAGCTTTCTACACCCTGGCCTGGACGAATCTCATCGTCACATACCCCCTGGAGATCGTCACCTACCAGATGCGAGCCAAGGCTTGGGCGTTCGTCCTGCTTACCATCCAGGTCTCTTCCATCTTCGGAGGCTATGTCAACCCTATCGGTCTCGCGAACCTCGGATGGAAGTTCTACATCTACTACTGCGTATGGGTGACCATCACCTTCCTGATCGTCTACTTCTTCTTCGTCGAAACCTCTGGCCCGACGCTTGAGGAGCTCGCCTATCTCTTCGAGGGCGATGAGACCAAGCAAGCAGCTGCGGAACAGGTTGAGGCTAAGAAGGAAGCTATGCAGGAAGAGACTCAAGCTGTGGAGACCGAGAAGGTATAAGCTACAGCATTAATCTCATACCCCCTCTACGGACGCCCTCCATTCGTCCAACACGCCTGAACCATAACCCAGAACACACCTTTTGCTTCTACTTTTATGTAATTAAATATCCCGTCTAAAAGACCCCCCAAAGGAATATTTTCTGTTCAATGAGCTTGCACTGGGCATTCGATGGACTTCGGGGCGAACATTGTCGTTCTACTCTGGCCTACCTTTTTTTTTTTTGGAATCGTGTACACTCTCCCCTGGAAAAGGGCGGGGAGTAGCCGCAGCTAGAAAGTAGAATCATGGTCGCACGTGTCTGACGGGGCATAATTTAAGTATTCACACTACAGATCTTTGCTCGGCGTGCTCGTATTTAATTCGCTGTATTGTGATATCGGGATTATACGATCCTCCTTAATGCTATAGGTAGAGTGTGGAGAGACTATACATGCATTTGAAGAAATGAGTAGGCCGGTTACTTTCTCCCGCACACCCCCCCGGAGAAGACGGGGTTGGGCGACGAACTAAACCGAGCAGTGCCGTGCTTGTTGCTTAATAACAACCATACTTAAGTTAACTGACACGTCGACTAAACTAAATAGGATAGTGATCCGCCCTATGGGGCCTAGTCCGTGGCGATTTGAAGCATATAATTAGAGTTATGAAGTGTTCGATTGGGGAGGGAAAGCAAACACTCTCGAGATTGAACGAGAGAAACACCGCGTAAAATCTCCTCATCCTCTTATTGACCCTCCAGCCAGACTACCTTTTGAGCTGAAATTTACCTCGACCAGATCATCATTATGGCAGCGTCGCCTCTGCCAGGCCGTTCCCCTTTCGGGTGGCACTCTGGTGAGCGGGCAGTCATGGAGCTGCTGGGGGTGACAACTTACCAGCGGCCGAACCCGACATCGACGGCGTTCCCACCAGCGCACGGGAAGCGCATCGCAGAGAACGAATTGATGGCGGTAGGAGTGCTGGATGACAGTGGCCGGCCGTGGACCACCATCTGGGGCGGACAGAGGGGTTTCGCAGATCGCATCGCCGAGGGCACACTGAGGATCCGGGCGCTGGTGGACCGTATGCATGACCCGGTAGCCCAGGCTCTGCTGCCCATCACCGTCGATGGCCGGCACCAACAGCAGTGCCCCGACACTGCCAGCGACGGGCTTAAGCTCATTAGCGGTATAAGCATCGATTTTGAGTCGCGGGATCGTGTCAAGGTCATGGGCAGGCTGCTTGCGGCTGAGATCCTCGAGAGAGACAAGAATCAACCAGATGGCAAGTTGGTAAGCGAGGTCCAGCTGTCCATGCGGGTACAGGAGAGTACGGGCAACTGCCCCAAGTACATCAACCGGCGTGTGGTGCGGACGCATGTGCCGTCGCCGCAGCTTCTTTCGGAATCGTTACCTCTAGCGCAACGAGCCGTAGACTTGATACACAAGGCCGACCTATTCTTCATGTCCTCGACTAACGGGGATTCGATGGATACCAATCATCGCGGCGGTCCCAAAGGCTTCATGCGCGTAGCCTGCAACGAGGCCGAGGAGGACGGCGGCGTGGTTTTGGTCTACCCGGAGTATTCTGGCAATCGACTGTACCAGTCGCTGGGTAACCTCTACCTGAACCCTAATATCGGCATCGTCGTGCCGGATTTTGAGACGTCCGACGTGCTCTACCTGACAGGCACAGCCGAGCTGCTGCTGGGCCAGTCCGCGAGCGAGATCATGCCTCACTGCAAGATGGCGATACGTGTTCGCGTGCAAGCCGCGCGCCTCGTGCTCAATGGCATGCCCTTCCGCGGCGAACCCATCTACGAGATGTCGCCTTACGACCCACCGCTGCGCGCTCTGGCTGGCGAGCCGGGTGTGCTGACCGACGCCGCTTCTGCCGCTGTGGCGTCGGCCGAGTTGCTCAAGAGGCAAGTTCTTACGCCTACAATCAGCCGCTTCACCTTTGCCTTGCACCCCCCGACAGGTGCTGCTCCTACCTCTAAGATCAAAGGTGGCAAAATAGCAAGCAAGCCTTGGCACGTCGGCCAGCACGTAACGCTGGATTTCAGCGGCGAGCTGGACACGGGATATATGCACATGAACGCCGCGGATCCCCAGAGCCTAAACGATGACTACGTGCGAACTTTCACGATCACGAATGTCCCCCCTTACAATACCAAGACCCCAGCCGAGGACGGAACGATAGCGGATGGGTCACTACTAGAGCTCACAATTCGCCAACACGGGCCCGTCACCGCCTTCCTTGGGCGCCACGACATGGAAGGAAAGAGACTCAGAATTCCCGTAATGGGATTTGGCGGGGATGAGAGCTTCTGGCTGCTCCCATTGCGGGAGGAGGAGATACCCGTCTTCATTGCCGGCGGCGTTGGGGTGACGCCGCTCCTGGCGCAGGCCGCGGGTGTGCTTCTTGCGGAGGAGAAGAACCCTCGCGCTTGGCTACGGGTTCTCTGGACTCTGCGGGCTGAAGATATCCCTCTCGCCGTGGACACGTTCAATAAGGTCCCTGGCCTCGCGGACCGAACGAAATTGTTCGTTACTCAAGGAGGGCAGGCCCAGAAGCTGCTGGAAGACGTCTCCACCCTCGGTGCGGACGTGGTGTCGCGGAGGATTGGTAAGGATGATGTGTTGGCACCGAGTATCGATGTTGCACGCGTCGGCGCCAAAACCAAGTACTACATCTGCACGGGAGGGGAACTGTCAAAGTTGCTCTTGGTCTGGCTGGCGGGGCATACCGTCGTATCGGAGAATTTTGCTTACTGATGAATAAAGGCTACCCAGATGCATTCGGCCAAGCACTGCGATAATTTACGGTGTTGCTGGCCAACCGGCAAAGGTGGCAAGTGGGAGAAATTGAACATGTCACCCAGAAACCTTCAAAAGATTTTACGTCATTATATATGCCTTGTAGAACTGAACGTAGGAGATGCATGGGTAGTGAATATATATTTCCCATTCTAGGTCCGATATATAATTTCGCGTTCTTGATTGTAAATTTCCGGGCCAGTTTATTAATTGACCATGCAGCCAACTTCAAGGTTGTTTCCCAAGGGGTCGAGAATGAAAGCCGCATAGTACTTGGGGTCCATCGCAGCCCGCAGTCCGGGAGGGCCGTTGCCCTTGGCTCCGGCCTCCAAGGACGCCTTGTAAAAAGCGTCGACGGCTGCCGAGTCTATATTTTCCCAAGTCAGATTTGATGGGATTTTTGAACTCATTATGGCGCTATAAGCCTTACCAGGTGCTTTGAATGCGACGTGGAACGCTGAAGGTGTATTCTTCGTGTCGATGGCGACCCACCAGTCAGGGGAGGTTTGGCCGAAGCCCGTCAGACCATCAGGGAAGCTCTTGAGCTTCGAGTATCCTATGGGCGCCAGAGCCTTGGTGTAAAACTCGACAAGAGCGGCGTGCTTTTCGGCGCTGGGTTTGACCATGACATGGGAGATAGGCATTTTGAAGACTACTTCGGAAATGTGGTTAAGATAGTGAAGAGTGAGTGTGCGAGATGCCAGAAAATCTGGGACTACCCGGGCATATGCTAGCTTATAGGCATGTCCATGGTTTAGGTTTTGTAGCTGGTCCTACAAATAATAGAATCTTCGTGGTTCGAACCTCCTTAACAGGTATGACCGATGATGCTGGGAACCATACGACTCATCGACGCCAGCGCGTGGGTGGACGGCAAGTTCTGCTGGTAGGACTACTTCACTCTGACTAATACCACATACATGTCGTATGACCGATTAGGCACCTTAGTTTTTTCTCCTCTAATTTCTGGCTAGTATATCCCTTGCTGCCCGAATTACCTTTGTTGCGTAGTAACCCCCCTCTTCTACCAGCTCTACCCGCGCATGACATTGATTCAAAACCGGTGATGCTTTTTTTTCTTTTTCATGCGAACTCGAATTGGGCAAATAGGTACTAGTAAGGTCTTTGAGAACAATAGTCGATCATCGGCGTGACCAAGCATCTTCGGATGACCCCAGGGACCTAACTGGTGACATGAACGGCGACATCCTTGGCCAACAGCTGTAACCATATTGCAGTATTGTAACCCTTCCGACTGAGCTGCAGGATAACCTAGCGAGCCAAGCTGCAAGTTGGCCCACATGAGCTTTCTCTGAGTGCGAGCCGTGACCCGTGACTGGTTGATTTCCCGGAAGGATACTTCCGCTGCGCATAGTCTAACCCGGCCCTAGTGTCCCAGCGTGAGAGCCCTAGAAGCTAACTTACCTACCAGTCTTCTTACTGTAAGTGCCTTATATACCGTAAATACCCCTCATTGCAGTACTTAGGTAAGCCGAGTGGACGTCAACTTGCCGATCACCATGTTCTCTTACTGAACAATACCTCGACCATGTTGACATGCAAGCCCCTGGGCCAAGGCAGCCAGTAGACTCCCCTGTATCTCAATCGAGAAAACAAAAAGAAGGCTCCTGCCAGATTCGTGCAGAAGAAGCACCAAAACTTCTGTAGTAGACAACGTTGCGGCCGTTTTCTTGGCACTGACCATTAACTTCGTACTACGTACATGTCCCGTAGAACAAGTAGGACACAGAGTTCCATGTCAGGAAAGCTTGTCTTCAAAATCGGCGGCATCCATTGGATATTGGATACGGCGATGGTGGGGTGACTCCCTTTAAGAGCCATTTAGGAGTCCAAGGGCCGGCAGCATTCATTGGATATTGAATACGGCGATGGTAGGTGGCTCCCTTTAGGAACCCTTAGCCCGGACCGATGGAACTAAATAAAAAGAAATCGCCCGACCTGGGCATATGGATTACTCAGCTCTTGGTAACCACGTATGAACACCCCCCTCAGTAGAATGCTCCTTGCCAAAGGATCATATTCATATGCACGACCTTGCTAAAGCTTGAGGCTGGTTGACTTCACGGTTGTGTTAGCGATATCGTGTCCAGTACTGCATCTCAGCTAGCTGTAACATATAAGAAATGATATAACGATAGATTCTCTGTGCAATTATTGAGCACCTTTGCTTGCCTGCTCGCCATTCGCCCTAAACTTAAGTGAATTTTCAGACAGCCCTACAACTTTGTCTTCTTGCCTACTTAGTTGACATGCCTCCCACCTGGACTGAACTTCTTGAGCGGAACCGGTGAGCTCCTCGAATTGCCTTACCGAAATGGAATTGAATTGACCAATAGCATCCAAATCTAGAGTTTACTCGGAGACCAAACACCAGCTTATGCCCTTCATCGGGGAGGCTTCTATGGCCATGCCCTCCGTCTTCGTTTGCATGTAATTTTCATTCCATGAAAAGATGTTTTTCCTGACAGGAAACTTCTCAGACACTTGCTGCGATCCGCGAGCTTCGGCCGCAGAGTATCTAGATTTGAATCCAGGAGGTGAGAGAATAGCCCAACTCCGACAGAGATTAAGATCACTCTCCACACAGTCGATATCTAGATACATTTCATCAACATGCTCTTGTCGTCCAAAACCTGGGAGGACGAATCAGACATAAACTTCTCCCTCCTAGTGCTCTTCATCGAGGCTTTATCCCAGGGACAAGCCTTGAAAGACATCGTCATCATTCATCACACCAGTGGGTCATTCCTAATCCCATACACTGGACGCCCTTGTAACAGGTAGGATTATCCAGATTGCGGCTGCACTAATATAACCGATGATGCTGTGAAAGCCTTTATCAAGGCTCAAGCTCCAAGGCACGCGGTTGAGATTGATCAATTCGTATTTGGCACCTACGATGGAAGCAGCTTGGAGAAGTGAGCCCAGTCATTATATGACCTTCACTAACGTTTTTGCTTCCAAAGTGGCTAATTAAAAGGGATTATAGGCACGAAAAGTCAGTGAGAGATGTTGTGAATGTTTTCAAGTCTTCGCCTCTTATCCGACAGGAGCTAAGAGATCACGCAAATGGCTATGGTTACGACATCAAAACTGGTAAATTGGTACAAATTATGTAGAGAAACTGCTCCGTCTGGTAGGATCAGGTAACACCGGGCTAGGGGTAAGCGGAAGAGCTAAGTATCAGTTAACATGTAAAGCCTGGTATAGTAGGTATGTATTAAAATTTTGTCTCCAATAGTTGAATTTATACTGGCTGCTTTATTGTGTTAACATGGGTCTTCCAACGCTCGAGAGCCACCATGCGGCTTACGACTTCCACCAGCTAGGCCGCAATTAGCTTCACAGCGTCCAGAGCGTCCGAATATGGATCCCAGCACAGACGTCGACATTCTACATGCCCACATACGACAGCTTATGTGGAATAAAAGAGCTCAGTGCGATGGTTTCAGAGAGACTCTGGCTGATTTTAAAAGATATCAATTCCGTTATGCTAAGGATCCCTCTGGCTTCTTGATTGGGCAGCGAGGATGGCGATGTGGAAGGCGTGGCTATAAGAGAGAGGCACTTATAGTCGATTTCACCCCTTCCTACAGTGGATCGATCCGGGTTGCACAGTCGATGGGCGCATCGAGTCTACAGTTACTAGGTGCTTGTCAACCCAATGGACTTCCCGTTGACTTTGATTAGACATACAATAAATAGAGAGGCCCAACCAGCATGTAACATTGGTAGTTATACCCTCATGAAGAGGAATAATGACAAAACCTCTGTACTTGAAAGGGAGGATACAAGCCTTTAGTTTCATTCGAGTTTAACCCCCATCTACAAATCTAACCCCCATAGAGGACTTTCCGCGAATGTTACCTCCTCTGTACCCATTTTTCATAAACTTTCATGGCCGCGATTCTAGGGCTAGAGAGGGGGTTTTCCCTTATGGCCTTTCGAATCTTTTCGATTTCTGTCTGACTGAAGCTTTTCGGGGAACGCTCCATCGGCAGCATTCGCAAAGCCTCAGGAGCTTCACGCCAGTTAGTGGCGGCTTTCGTGAGTACCTGGGCGTCGACAACATTCTCGACCCTCTCGTCCTCGCAGTGATTAAGGAGCAGGCGTAACATTTCAGGGGCGACGTTGCCATTACCAGCCGCTGCGCATAGTAGATAACTCGGGATTGTGATAAGAGTCTCCTTCGTGTGGTAGCGGTTGAGCAGGAAGTTGGCAATTTCAAGCCCATGTTCATTGCGAAAGGCGTACCAGAGCAGCGTTTCCAGTTCGTCACTGGTGCTCGGCTCTGGGGCTACGCGCTGTTCGAATGCCAGGCGCAAGGTCTTGGACTTTCGGCACTTTTCTGCAATAGTGCTCCCGAGATCCTGGCTCGCTCCGGCCCCAGTCTTGGCAGAGCTCCCATAGTGGCTGAGAAGGCACTCGAATGCAGCATCGGATGTATTGGCCCCAATCCTAAGATCTTCCATCGTGACGTTGCTCGGGCTGAGCCTGCGGAATACGTACTCAATGACTGTTATATCGGGGTTATGGATCGCCGCATACCAAAGCTCCGGACTGCAGCTCCCAGTCGGATAAGTGCCGAGCAGCAAGGACATTGTTCTGAGGTCCCCGTAGCGGGCCGTTCTCCGCAAGACTTCGTCGTCAACCCGCCAGTTCCGGTAGTCCCCTTCCTTCTCAAAAAACGGAAGAAGTGCGTACCCATACATGGTATTAGTAGTAGCTTTCAGCGCCATGTGTCTTGTCACTTTTATTTCCCACAACTTGGTGGGAGTATGGCGTAACAGCACCTCCATAACCCTCGGACCGTGGATAGCGGCTGCATCTTTAACCATTTTCTGTGTGATGGTCTCACTGGCTTCCATCTTTTGTACCATCAGCTTCAGGCACTGGGCAAATAAGCCATCCCAATAGTCTTCGGGCGCTTGTGACTCCTGCGCAAATGTGGGACGAGCAATGGTATCGTATTTCTTTTTGATGGCACTGAGAGCACCGTCCACCCGACGCTCGGAGAGAAAGGTCGGTAAAACCGAAGAAGAAACCGGGAATGCCAGCTTGTCGACAAACAGCTTGACTATGTTCACATTTCCCTTGGCGACTGCCTCCAAGAAAATGGGATCAAGCTGCTCGGGCCCAAATTCTGAGGTCGGGAGATACGGGGTTTTATCAATCAGAAGTTGAAGCATCTTAGCGCCAAGCCGCCGATTGACCGCCACTGCATTCAAAATGGGCACTGTAATCTTCGGACGTTTCCCAGTGCGTGAGACCAGCTTCGAAAAGAGGTCTATGTCGACTGCAGGATTTCTTAACGCCCGGAGCAGAACACCTTCGTCAACTTGGAGGGTCGCAATGCGGTCCAACAAGCCATTCACAAGTCTGACTGGCGGATTCCGATCCATGACTGCGATCTCCAACACATCCTTGCTCCAAAATAATGAATGGCCTATTTCATCCATGTGCTTGACGAGAAGCTCTGCAAGCTCAGAATCCACACTTTTGATAGCCGCTTCTGCTACGAAGAGGAGATCTATAACTTGAACTATCGGGTCTTGCTTTGGCAACAATCTTAGGAGCCAAGGCCAGATTTCATCGTTTTCCTTGGTTTTCGGTCTCCTGGGTGAGCTTGCTATGGCACACAGCATTACCGTGCGAACACAGTCGGTATCTGTGACACTTTGAACTAATTCCAGATCGGTGAATGGACAGCTCGCGGCCGCTATCATGACCTCGGCTGTCTTTTGCTGCTTGTGCAGATGATGCCAAGGCGGTCCTATACCCAGCATCTTCAGTAGAGGCCCTGCAACCGAAACGTTATTCATGGCCGCGACCAGCACGCTGCTCGTGGCTT
>FTLB01824252.1_pt1 | contig 12881 bp, 10 predicted proteins | sample 1658291 | NCBI WGS metagenome assembly FTLB01 (sample SAMEA3914812, study PRJEB12502) | metagenome | biome: forest; material: soil | place: Canada | collected 2011-07-07 | depth 0.1 m
TCTCTCTCGGGCGAGGCTTTGCGTTTGCTCCTGAACAAAGGTATTGCGGCTTCTGTGGCGAGCCTATGGAAGAAGCGGCCGTCGACTGCAGCCGTGGCCACGCCCGCCGACGTCGAGAACGCGCTGCAATCACTCTTCACCTACTTCGACGAAAATTTTGCCATTATGAAGCAGACCTTGACGGACGCCACCATGGTTGCCGTCATGACCCGACTGTGGAAAGAGGTGCTGATGGCCATAGAGACCCTCTTGGTTCCGCCGCTTTCAGAGAAGCCCTCGGCGCAGAAGCCGCTCACGCAGGCCGAGCTCGATGTTGTCTTCCGCTGGCTTGAGCTCTTATTCGAGTTCTTCAACGCCAAGGATGAGGATGGAGAAGCTCTAGGAGTCCCTGCAGATGTCCTCAAGTCTCCTAAGTGGCACGAGCTTGCCTCCCTCAACTTTTTCTACTTCGACTCGACGGAGAATCTCATCCGCACCTCGGAGCGCATCGCTGCCGCCACCGCCCAGCGCCAGCAACAGCTGATGCAGCCCTCCTCGGCCGGCAATCGTCTCTCCGCTCCCCCGACTTTCGGCGCCGCGTTCGGCGGGGCGACTGGGTTTGGCAGCCTGGGGACCATCCGACGAGGTAAGAGTGTCATGATGAGTCGAAACCTAGGCACGATGAGGCGCGTCAAGGAAGAGAAGCGGAAAGAGGCACAGGCAGATCCCAGCGATGATATGATCCTTCGCATTCTCCGCATGCGCCCCGAGGCCACGAATTACCTGAAAGAGCGTCATCGACAGAAGGAGCGCATGGCCGCTGCCCAAGCAGCGGCGCTGATCGTGCAGCGCAGTGTCCATCAGGGCTGGAACACTGGGCCCGCGTTCGGCGGCGCTCTCTACGGGCCGAACAACCTGCCTAAGAGGTAGCTTCAATGAGCAAGTTCCTTTAAGGAATATGGTCGTTGGAGAGATAGGGCAAAGAGATAATCTGTAGGAAATGTGCGGCGTGACGAGGGTGTGTGGCTGCTGTATCGTCACGAGAGCGAGCAGAGCATCGAGCCAACCACTGGTCGTTCGGAGTGTACTCCACTGTTCTTTCCTTGGATGGTCTGGTTTCCTCCAACACTATGACGAATATTCTGTGAAGGATATTCCATGATATGATGTCTACGAATGGTCCGATTGAATTGAAGGCGTTGGGTCCGTTGAAGTAGCTTTAATACCCCCCCATTCCCACCCTCCCAAGCGAAGATTCGCTCCGTTGTCTTTTCAGATAGTTTTGAGCCTAGCCATCAAGAATTCATTTTATTTCCTCTGCACACTACAGATTTGGGAATTTGTTTGTTTCAATCGCTTTCCTTTTTGTGATGCCTGATGTTTTGTTAGTCGAGGCGGGAGTGGCCAGCCCTCTCAGTTTGTTTTGGGCGATTCAGGAGGAAGGGGAAGAGAGGGAGGCGGCCGCCACAACTAAGTGAGGCTGGTGCCCCCCTCGGAATTTCCAGGGAACCTCCAATACCTTTGCTTTCTCCTGGCAACCTACCTGGTCACCAGATTTTTTTTCCCAATTGAAGACGAATCGATATCTACCGCTTCAATAAATAAGCCACCTAATTAAACAGGGGCAGCTACTATTGATCTCGTGTACGCCTTGGATTCTTTCATTGGAAACGCTGTTATATACGCTCATTACAAGCTCAGTCTGGTTCCCTTGGTTCGGCGTTCAGCACGACGTGGGTGTTTTTTCTGTTTAATGATAACCGGAACTACACCTCGGCAAGAAGAGTTGGAAATAGCTCGCTTTTTGTGGAAACCTCAGCGGCAACACGGAAAGGATTGGGTCTCGATCCTCTGTTCCCCCTGAATAACACCCCCCCAAATTCGGTACAAGTCGTCGTCTTTTCTAAATCTTCCGACACTTGCACTCGTTCCTGCTTGCCTCGCAACCTCGGCGGGAGATTCTCGCTCGCTCGCTGGCGGTGCTGAATTAGCTGCAAGCTGCGCCTTGGTTGGGCATTGGAGCCAAGTTCAGCAAACCTCCCTTATCTCCCGGAAGGAAACCAAAAAATACGGGGGAGCGGACGCCCTAGAGAGATCTTTCTACATGCAGTGCCGAGCACTGTTCCACTTCCCTCTGCCCCGAAACCAGCTGCGCGGGCTGGCGCGGAAAGGCATTAGGATGCCAGCCCCATTTGCAGCTCCCTCGAAAACGCCACACCTGATGCCACCCACCGGCGACCAATTACGAGCTCTTAACTCGGCGGTGTCGCACAATTTACCCAAAGCCCCTCCTGCTCCTGCTGGAGCCCCTCCCCCTCCAAGTTTCTCTGCAGTCGCCACCTCATCTCCTTCGCACCCCACGTCGACTTCAGCTTCGCTCCCAGTTTTGCTACGAGGTCAAGGGGTCAGCCCGCTCAGATCAAGCAAGATATCTTCCTCAAGGACCGCCCAGCTCGCTCGACACCTGTCGAGCTCCGCGTCTCTCTCACACCCGGCAGAAAACCCCGCCGCCCACGGCAAGAATACGGCCAACACCATGTCGTCCGAGTACAGCGTCCGCAAGATCGGTGCTCCCAACACCCTGGAGCACCGCGTCTACATCGAGAAGGATGGCGTCGCCGTCTCTCCCTTTCATGACGTTCCTCTGTACGCCAATGCCGAGCAGACCATCCTGAACATGATTGTCGAGATCCCCCGCTGGACCAATGCCAAGCTCGAGGTTAGCATCTCACCACGGCCCGTCTCACGCTTTTTTGCGCCGTCCCGTCACCGCCTATTTCGGCTGACGGAAGTGGGAAGAAGCAACAACCATCAATCTCTCTTCGGGATGCTGACGATATACAATTCTCTTAGATCTCCAAGGATGAGCTCCTCAACCCCATCAAGCAGGACACCAAGAAGGGCAAGCTTCGATTTGTCCGCAACTGCTTCCCCCACAAGGGCTATCTCTGGAACTACGGCGCCTTCCCCCAGGTAAGAAAGGGTCCCACGCTCGCGCCCCTCGTCTTTTATCCGCATCGACGAGACGAGGCGGAGTTCGTCCCAGCACATTGCTAACGATTGGGATCGCACAGACCTGGGAAGACCCCAACACCGTCCACCCCGAGACCAAGGCCAAGGGTGACAATGATCCTCTCGACGTCTGCGAGATCGGCGAGCTTGTCGGCTACGTCGGTCAGGTGAAGCAGGTCAAGGTTCTTGGTGTCATGGCTCTGCTCGACGAGGAGGAGACCGACTGGAAGGTCATCGTCATCGACATCAACGACCCGCTCGCCGCCAAGCTTAACGATGTTGAGGACGTCGAGCGCCACCTGCCCGGCCTTCTCCGTGCCACCAACGAGTGGTTCCGCATCTACAAGATCCCCGATGGCAAGCCCGAGAACCAGTTCGCCTTCACTGGCGAGTGCAAGAACAAGAAGTGAGTCTTGAGACGGTTGACTTGGTCGTACAGTACCGCCAGACGCTAACCAATGCCCCCCTTTAGGTACGCCATGGACGTGGTCCACGAGTGCGCTGAGGCTTGGGAGAAGCTCATCACTGGCAAGACCCAGCCCGGTGACATCTCCACGTAAGCTCCTCCCGTCCCCCGCAGCCCACCTAACCGGTGACACCGCAGACTTGATTTACTAACACCATTGTCCAGCACCAACCTCACCGTTGGCCACTCTCCTAGCCGTGTCGCGCCTGAGCAGTTGCCTCCTCTGCCTGCCAACGAGAACCTCCCGCCTGCCAAGATCGACGCTTCGATCGACAAGTGGTTCTTCATCAGCGGTGCTTCGGCTTAGTTCGGATCGGTCAGGAGCTTCAGGAACATATAGACAAAATTTGGCGGGCGCCCATTGAGTTGCTTGCCCTCGGTCACCATTCCATATTCTTAAGATGCCCAAAAAAATAAATTCAGGTTGGCTGAATTGATTCTGATTCGCCTCGATATCTGTGCCTAGCCCAAGTGATATCATTGCCCGATTGCCGAACGCCTCCCAATGCTCATCATACACGTAGTATAGTAGTACAGTACATGATTCTTCCAACGGTTGTTTTCTTTCTTCGCGAGCTGGTTCGTCTATTCGTTCAGATCGGCTTGCTTCTGTAATGTTCGCGAGTGTCGGTCAACCTCCTCCACGACGCCTTTGATGCCCATATTTTCGACGTCGAGGTTCATCTCCTTTCCATCCTCTGTAACGGGCAGTATTAACACGGAACTCACGAGGTCCGGAACCACTGTGTCGCGCTCGGAGGCGGTGACTTACTGAACTTGACATAGAGCGAGCTGGGTTCGGTCGAGTTTCTGGGAAGCAGCTTGGTGGTGATGTTCATGCCGTCCGTCCGCACATTTGGAGGCAAGAAGGATATGAAGAGCCGCGCAGTTCTCGCTTTCGCCGAGAACGGGTTGAACTTGGCCGTAACGTCGGTGATGAATCTGGTCAACATCTTGGGCGCGGCGTATGCTTTTCCGTCTGTGACAACTTTTTGTTTCTCCGGAGCGGGAGGGGGAGGGACACAGCGTGGTGCCAAATTGCACAATTTCGCGCAAAGGGGTTTGCAATTGGGCTCCCTTACAGGAATTGAGTGAGCTCTTGCGCTCAGCAGAATTCTTGAACTGCCCTTGGAGCTCTGTCTGTTCGGATGCACTCACAAAATTTGGGCCCCAGGGGCCCAGGGGACCCACAGGTACCTCCAGCAAGTAAAGCTGTAGTATCACGTGCACGCCTCTATAGGTGAACGCCAATAAGGTACGTCGGGTTCAAAGTGGACAGCTTGTACCTTGATGCCGTCGCTCTCCAACACTCCTACGACACTGGGACGGCGCAAAAACACGCCAGAATGTCTTTCGATGCGCTGCAGGAACGCCTTGCAGCTTTGCAAGAGACTACGAGCCAGTTGAAAGAGCTCATCGACCGACTTGCGACGGTGAAATTCGAACCCGGGTCCATTCCCCTAGGGAGCGATGATGACAGTAACATCGCGACGGAATTGAGCAGCGAAATCCACCAGATACTACGCGAGGAAGAAGAGGATCTGGACTTGCTGCAGGAAGAGATCGCAGATCTGCGGTCGGGCCGACCAGGAAGCGATGCAGAGCATAGCAAAACCCGGTTAAAGGATGGAGCTGCGCGCTTGGAGCAAGAGCTGCAGAGGTAAGCGTCCCCCGGAGGGCGTCCCCAAATCTCTTCTACTCTACCGTGCGCTGACGCATCGGTTCCAATATCAGCTGCCGTAAATCCTTCCGAGCCGCCCAGCTCTCCGCCCGGCGCACCCTTGAGCAGGCCCAGCGCCTCGAGCGCAGCATGATCCTCGCCTCGTACTCTGCCACCGCCTCCGCCGCTGGCTCGCCCCATAACCACTCTGGCGCCTCGTCGCCCGTGCTCAAGCAAGACGGGGAGCCACCTGCCCAGCCTCCTCAGCTATTCACGGCCCGCGACCGTCGCCGAGCGGCCCAGAAACAGCGGTCGGCCTCGCAATCCCAGGCAGACGCCGAGGTCGCTACAAGCGGCGACCTGACGGCGGCGCTTCGGCGTACCCACGACCTGATATCGGCCGAGCTGTCTCGCAGCGAATTCGCCCAGCAGGTCCTGAACGAGAGCACGGCGGCCATGAAAGAACTGCAGCAGCGCTACAGCACACTCGACGATCTTCTGACGAACTCGCGGGATCTTCTGGGGACGCTGCTGAAGAGTCAAAAAAGTGATACTTGGTACCTCGAAACGGCACTCTATATGCTGATGGGCACCTTGTTCTGGCTCGTCTTTAGGCGGTTTCTATACGGCCCGCTGTGGTGGATCGTCTGGCTCCCGCTCCGGACCGTCTTCAGGACGGGCAAGGCGGTGAGCAACGTTGGGATGGGTGGCACCGGCGGAGGTGCGCGGATGGAAGTTGCGCAGCCTGGAGACGCGGGGCCCAAAGTGGTAGGCGTCGGCGAGGAGAGTGCTGTGCCGACAGTCAACGTCGGTGGCAGTCGGAACCAGGAGGCTGGTGACCCAGAATCGCTGGTCGAAAAAGTGGGCAAGATTATAGAAGATAACCTGGGAGACAAGTACGACGATACGACGGGAAGCAGCGGTGATCAGCCTGGGCATGACACGCAGCGGAGGACACAGGAGGCAGAGCATACAGACGAAAGACTGCGAGATGAACTATGAAGCTGGCGGGATCTTATCAAGTCAGGGCGTCCATCTGACCCGTATCAAAATGAAATATACCCCTATATAGATCGCTCAATGGCCTCTTGAAAGCCTGCGGTGCTGAGCCTTGCGTACTTTCTATTCGGAATGTAGTCGTGTCTAACAGGAGATCTGCCAGCTTGACAGACGCAACAAGGCTGAGCGGCCCGTTGTAGTGGGGTTCTGCTCCACTTGCGCTGGTTCGACGTATCAAACACTAATGCGTGATAAGCGATAACGCAAGGCTAGGTGGGATGCAAAAAAAAAAGTCTACTGCAGTTTAAACGGGTATTGCAGCTCGTAGCTCCCTCTCATGTTGCTACAGCGCAACAATTGCTCAAAATAACAGGAAAACGTCACGATGTCGGCGCCAAAGCACGACGAAGTTTCTTCGGATGATGAATTCTCCGGTTTCGAGGATCAATTCTCGGACAAGGAAGAGAATGCACGGAGCACCCGACCAGGCCTATTATTAGAGAAAGACTCGGACGAGGAGTCTCTCGAAGACTTCGTGCTGGGAAACCGCGCCAGTTTCTGGGAGCAGCTTCGAGACGACCTGGGGGACGCAACTTCTCTGGTTCCAGTATCCAATCAGGAGGTTTCGGCACAGGATGCATCCGCGGGGCAGGAAGACGTCGACGATTCCCAGCTCTTCTTCATCGACACCGCTGGCACCGGCGACAAGCCACTCGTTCCCGCGGCAAAGGCGACACCGGACGAGTCAAAAGGAGACCCCCCGGCGTGGGAGGACAGCGACGACGAGCGGCTGAGCATTTCGCTGGCCAGCGTGGCGAAGCACCGCAAGCTGAGGGTCGCGAAAGGCGAGGATGTTGTGGACGGCGCTGAGTACGCGAGGCGGTTGCGGCAACAATTCCTGCGGCTGTACCCGCTCCCCGAATGGGCGCAGGCGGCGGATGAGAAAGAAAAGAAACGGAGACGGAGGGCCTCGGAGACGTCGCGGACATCGCATGATTCTCTGTCCGCTTCGGACGACAGCGACGACGAAGATGTCGAGTCGGCTCTGCCTCTCGAGAGGTTCCTCCGCGATGCCAACTCTTTCGCCGGGAAAGACGCGAGGAAGAAGAGGAAACTGCGGCCGGAAACGCTCGAGATCCAGCGATCGCGAGATATCCCGGATAGGCACAAGGCCGCTGTCTCGACGCTCTCCTTCCACCCGCAATACCCCGTCCTCATGTCGTCGAGCACGTCTGCGATCATCTACTTGCATCACATCGCCGCTGACGCTCATCCTACGCCCCACCCGATGTTGACGTCGGTACAGGTCCGGAGCACGCCGATCAGGAGAGCAGAGTTTCTCTACCCCAACGGAGACGACATCGTCTTCGCCGGTCGCCGACGATACTTTCATAGCTGGAACCTCTCATCCGGTCACGTGCAGAAGGTCTCGAAGATCCAAGGACACCAGAAGGAGCAAAAGACCATGGAGCGCTTCAAGCTCAGCCCCTGTGGCCGGTACATGGGACTCGTTGCTACGGACCAGAAAGGCGGCGGCATGATCAACATCAGCAACGTCAAGACCATGCAGTGGATCGCACAGGCGAAGATTGATAGCAGGGGCGGTCTGGCGGACTTTGCGTGGTGGAGCACGGGCAACGGCCTCACAATACTTGGTGCGGACGGCCAAGTAGTCGAATGGAGCATGATCACGAGGAGAACCATTGGTATATGGCGAGACTCGGGCTCCATCGGCGGTACCGTCATGGCTCTGGGCGGCCAGAACGGTCCGTCCGACCTCGGAGGAGACCGCTGGGTAGCGCTGGGCAGCAAGAGCGGAATTCTCAACGTCTACGACCGGAACGTGCTCATCCGCAAATCCGCCCAAGGGTCGGACGACGACGTCGAGCTCGCACCCCTGCCGGAGCCGACGAGGACACTGGAGCCGCTGGTGACCGCGATCACGCATGTCATATTCAGCCCCGACGGCCAGGTGCTGGCATTCGCCAGCAAGCACAAGAAGGACGCGCTGCGTCTCGTACACCTGCCTACGTGCACGATATACAGGAACTGGCCGACGTCGCAGACGCCCGTCGGCCGAGTCAGCGCCATCGCCTTCAGCTCCGACAGCGAAACCCTGGCGGTGGGCAACGACGCAGGCAAGATCAGACTTTGGGAGATACGAGGCTAGAGTAAAAGTACCTTAGATAATTCAAGTTCCAGCTCAGGCCAGGCTGTGTATATATTTCTATGTGTTCTACCTCTTCTCTGTTCATATATGTGTTCTGCGTGTCTTCTACTCAGCTCGGTGTCATTTCGCGGGTAGGTTGACTGGGTCTAGGTTCGACCAGGCTCGAGGCAAACGCAAGAATGACTGGACTGTGCATTTTCTTCAAATACAAGGATGCCATGACTTCCCAGGATGCGCGGAGAGTGAATCAGCATTGACTTGGCCAATTCTGAAACATATATGCTCGACGCATTATTGGAATGATGTCATACTCTGGATAGAGGAAGCATTGTTGAGGAAAGGGCTACGGCTGGAGGAATTTGATGAATTTTAAGCCATGCATGGACCGTAGATAATTATTTTACATGTGATGTGAAGTTCGAGTTTCATAGAGCCTGCCTTGAGTACCTTATTTACAACCCCCTTTTTGGCGGTAACTTCCCAGAGCAACAAACAGCCTCTGTTTCAGAGGCGCCAGTGTAAAGCCAAGTCAAGGTATCGAGAGATTTTTATTTGCGCTGAGAAAAACAGTCTCATTGCAATGTAGTCTACCCTTGCCTTTGGAGGTCTTCTTGAATTTAATTCCAAGTCCTATACGTGGCGGATGCTACACCTCGGCGTGCTGGTGCGGTAACCCTAACCCGGATCAAGACCTTGAAGCTCTACAGATACACAAACCCCGCGCGCCTGGTTTCCCTCTTTCCAGTCGGTCTTCGATGTCTCAACCATCGGCTACTGCTCTGCCTCCGGAGTCGACCTCGGCTAGTTCAGCGTTCCCTCGTCTGGAAGCTGTATCACAAGACAGTGGGATCTGAGTTGTGGGAACACAGTGTAGTGGTGTCTTCGTGGCAACGTCTACACGACTCATTCGTCGAGCAGTGAAACGCCCAATTCGCCCGAGGCAAACCCAAACCACTGATCCTCCCAGGATGGGCGATGTTTGTTCGTTTCCCGGTACACTGCCGCGGTCCTAGTACCCAAAGGTTTTGGAACCCAAGAACATGGATTGTTTTCAATGTCGTGCGCCTAGGGCCGTATGTCTCTAGGTATAGTCGGTTCGAACTATAGCTTACTTCCTGGCTGCGCAGCTTGCCCAATGCTGGTTGAAACCAGGTTATCCCTGGCCGAGCCCTACGTTTCTTCATGGCCCCGTAAGATTCTTGCGTGTCATGGCATTACAATCGCAATTTGCAGCACCACCTTAGTGGGTGTACTTCTATCTCCATTTACGCGTCGTGTGTGGATGGTGGGCAGGTATGTGGTCTCAGCCGCGGCGCTTCCCGGAGCGAATCAGTCGATTCACCGGGGGTCTCTGTCCGCTTTTCGCCCAAATCGACGGCTTGTTATCCCACACCTCGGGGTTTCCCAGTATTTTCCTTGGTCCGGCGCGTGTTGTTGGGGATTCCTTTTCCGTTCATCATATAATTACTTGGGTTTGGTGTGGCCCAAGAAAGGTCTCTCGCAGCATCTGGGGAGCAGTGTCTCCTTCCTTATTATTGCCCCGCGATTTCCTTTTCCGTACAACCAGCAACATCGGCGATGGCAACTTGTTGTTGTCTATCAACAACTGCATTCACCACGAATTGTTTCTTTTCCAGCTGCTTCGCTTCGCCACTTGCAACGTGTAGTCTCTACACGCGTTAGAGGCCCTCCCTGAGTACCTAACAAGTCAGCCGGGTTCTGTTTTGGGTTGAAGTCCAACCTGCCCAGACCATACCGATATGGCATGGGATTACCAACACGCGTCACGGGAGGCACAAGACAGTATTGTCTCCAGCTGGGAAAGAACGCCAGCACAAGCCATGGGAAAGGACCAACTGGGAGGTAGACGATGTCTTGGAACCATACCCGAAGAAGAGAATGGAGCATGGGATGAGGCTACGCCCCTGGCCGTCGAAGTCTCGATATGGTTCGTCGAGCCCGCTGTTCACTCGAAATATAGAAGGACATACACAAGCTCGCTCAATTTCGCCCCGAGCAATAAGATATGCCATGGGTTACTCCGGCGCATTGAACACTGCACCGAGGAGCTGATAACCAGAAAGGATTCCGAGGCGCTCCAGAAACTCAAGCCTGGCAAATTCATACCAAAGCCTCTACGGTTCGGACTCACCTTCAAGATACGGAGAAGAGGGTTCGAGGAGTACACACAGCGGTCGTTCGCTTCGTATCAGAAACATCCCCTCACGGCTGAAGACGCAAAAGAAATCATACTCTCTACGGATAGGACCGTTGGGCTCTTTCTCAAGCACCATGACAAGGAGTTCAAGTGGCTCGGTGGGCCGCTCAACGATATGCCTCCTATGAAACCGGTCGATGCACCGCTCTCAGTTCATCGGCTTGTATCAGCGGACTGCGTGCCATGCGCGATCTTTAACGCCGATTTGCAGTCATTTGAAGCACGTCCAGGATACTTCCTTGAGCTCTCCCTGGTGAGCTCGAACTCCAGGAGGAAGACTCCGCGTTTCAAAAAAGTGATCAGAGTGTACAGCCAACAGACGGCGCCATTGACGCTGTTCGATGGTGAGGACATATTTGACCGAGGGCTAGACGCCGTCCTGAGTGCGCTTCTACTCAGAAAATCATCATTTGAAGACCATCTCAGGAGTTGTGCAGCAGCCGGATGCCTGCACCACCACGAGCATGCTGTAAACATCCACCTGCGGGTCGTGAACAACCTCGCTCCACGCCACGACCATCTGCACCAGACGCTCCGCAGTAAGTTGGTCCTCTTCCGCGACCCGGATGCGTACGACTGCCTCCAGTTTCTTACCGAGATTGAGCACCATCTCCATGACTCCAGGGATCTTGTAGATGCTAAGATATCACGGATGAACGACTTTGAATTCAAGATAGTGCAGCTTCAAGGACTGGGCTGGAGCACTAACAACTTCACTCCTATCTGTCTGGGCAGCGAAGCATCGTACTCGAGGCGGACGGTCGAAGCAGCCCTTAGCCGTATCCAGACCGGCATCGGAGACGTCATTCGTTCACAAGATGTTGCTATTCACTTTACGGCGTATAAACGCGGCCATCTTCTCGTTGACAAAGTCCTCGTCGCTCGTCGAAAATCCGGAAAGACCAAGGAGCGGTTTGGCTCAGCCGAAGAAGAAAAATCGACTGTCTTAAACCGCCTTCGGATTCGGATTCAAAAGGACCTAGACATGGTCTGCAAGGACACATACTGCCTAGACGATCTCGCGGATGACGATCAAGATGAAGCTTCCATGGAGGTTAGGCGGGAGTCAGAGCAGTTTGCCGAGGATTTGCCAAGCCACATGGCCGAGATCAGTGCTTCTGGGGATGAAGATCTGCTCCAGGCGCGGCAGCGGCAAGAAACCGAAAATCAGTTTCTGCCCGATGGACTCAGCCAGAATCCATCGAGCAAGTATCCTGGCTCGATTGCGACAATTCTTGCCGAAGACGACTTCGAGGAGCCGACCCGTCCTTCTTCCCTCGACGTTGCATCGATTGATTTAACTGCCACAGACAAGACTGTGCAGACAGCGCGTGTGCAGCGTGTATTCCCTCTTGTTCCGAGTAGCTACTCGCTATCCACACGCATTGACGGAAGCTCGATTGTGGTCAATGAGATCTCGGATGCGGAGGCTCGTGCACCCTCCGAAGACGATCTGGAGGATCAGGCATATTCCGGCATGAGTCGAGAGGTTCAGATAATCGAATCTCCGAGCGCCGGCAATGCGAAGTTGGAACAGGCTCAAGGTGCTGCGCTACCGGCGATTCTTGAGCAAGAAAAGGACGACGAAAATACCAAACATGCCCTCATGCAGAGCCAAGAAGGCGGTGATACAGAGGCAACAAGTGAAAGCGCCAGGGATACCTGCACCACCGAGATGATTGGAGCAGGAGATGATGCAACTACTGCCTTCGACGGTCCCGAGCTGGAACCACTTCATGAAGAAGCTTCGAGGAGATCGGGAAACGGGTTTGGTCAAGCTCCCGATGACCCTGCAGACGAGCAGACGGGGCCGAGTAGCCCATGGAAGCCTTCCACTCTCTTGTCTTCAACAAACCCGCAATCGGTAGTTGCCGTTTACATCCGGACTCCCATGAGCCCGATGGACGATTTTTCACGAACAAGAATGGACATCCTGGAGACCGTCGGATACGACGAGGAACCCGACGTCAGCGTAGACTCGATAGAGATGTCAAAGTGTGAGACTCGGAATTCCATAGGGTCAATCGAATCCGACGAAGAGGGACCGTCGACGGTGCCGTCGACTCCCGGGCTTAGCGACGGAGCCGAATCTCCACTGAGACAAGGCTTGCTCAAGCGCCCGATATCCCCGCGATGTCTATCTGGTCTCAGGGATGCCTTCGATACTGACATGCAACTCTTCTACTCGCCCGAAATCCCGCACTCGGGGCCAGAAAGCGACGCCGGGACCGTGGCGCTAGGGAATATATCCATGGAGAGCGAGACCGTTGACGGGTACGAGCCAAGGAGCGTGCTCGCGAGCTTAGAGCCGATCCCTGTGCCCGAGAATGCAGAGGAATCTAGTACCACCAGCTCCTTAACCATCACCGTACCCGAA
>FTLB01843285.1_pt1 | contig 12868 bp, 12 predicted proteins | sample 1658291 | NCBI WGS metagenome assembly FTLB01 (sample SAMEA3914812, study PRJEB12502) | metagenome | biome: forest; material: soil | place: Canada | collected 2011-07-07 | depth 0.1 m
CCTCGCCCTGCTGGCCCTCACACTACAGCCGGGCCACGCACAGGTACATTTCACATGCTCACTCCGGCATTGATCGCAGGCACCCAGCGACTGCCGCGCAGACTCTATCGAAGACCGGGTATTCTGACACTGTAGATGAGGTCAGCATAGGTTATTGACCTTCCGGCACGGCGCTTACCTTGATTTTGAGCCTGCGGCAGGTATCGCAGGCGCGTTTCGGCGTTGATATTCTGGGGGAAGAGGGCGTTGAGGGGTCAGAAACAGAGAATGTGCCAAACATCTGTATTTATCAACACTCCGCTTCGCTCGAGCATAGTCACCAGCAGGATACTCACAATGATGATTGCCTAGGTTGAGGGACTTCTGTCAGCTCAGATACATGGTGAGCAATTCAGTATAGTACTCCACCGCGGTGAGCCAGCAGGTAACCACTGTTGTTTTCGCACATTAGTAACCGGAGCGGGGGATTCAGAGCTAGCAGTGACTGGTTTTCATCTGACCAGTTTAGACCCGAGGGACTGTGCCCACTACCCCAGTCCAAACCTGCGGAGCCGGTTTGATAGGGAATAGCTTCGGCGTAACAGAGTAACGTAATCAAGCACCGAATCGAGTACGAAAAATTCTAGACTGACAATAATTCAAGCGCTTATAATTAGGTACGTTACCAAGTTTAGATTATGGGATATTTACTATGTAATTAAGCGCTTGAAAATTTTCTATAATTTAGTAGTGTTATTACTTCTGAAGACTCTGGTGAGACTGGCTGCTGGGAACTACTTCATCGGCGGTCTCGCACGTCGACCAATATGTCAGGAACCGCAGGGCCGTCGGGAGTTAGCAAGTCGTTCAGGATGAGAGAAGTTCGTAGGGGCAGCGGGGATCGAGAAGAATGTCTGTGATCAGACAAATGCAGCCGAGTCTAGCGATAGGGATGTTCTCAATTGAGACTCTCCTGAGGTGGCAACGCTTCTGGTATCTGTGTACCTGCTTGTCTTTCTAACCTTTACCCAGGGCGTACGCCTGCTTAAAATCAATCTAATGATATCGGAACTTCGCTTTGGTGTAGATAATACTTGGCAATCGCTACAGTTGGCGGCTCCTGATGGCGGCACTTCCAATATTACCTCATTCTAATTCCATTTCTCGTAGCAAGATTAGTATTTAAACAGCAGAGTTAGGGGAGGTAAACATTTAAGTTACTTTCGACTCGCCACTCCAAGACTGCTGTCCAGTTCCGAACCGGCGCTGAGTCTGTTATGCGGGACAGCTGGTGACAGCTGGCGGCAGCCGCACTGTGTACTGTACGTCATCGCCTCGCCTAGAAACCTGATATTGTCCGTTTTGGCCCTCATCACCTACTTTCCACGCATATAATCTCTTCTTCACCCAAGCATAGCCTAGCTCAGCGCCCAACTGATCAACTTCTTCCATCGGAAGTACTCCTTGCCTTCTTGAGGCACCGCTCTTGTCGACCGTCGTTTGCGACCGGTACGAGGCAGGACCAACGACGTTGAGCTATTGGCTAATAGGGGTTTCCGAAGAAGCTTAGCCAGACCAGACGTGCTTGGCCACGGTGCAAGTGCTATGGAGGACATCAAGGTGAGCTCGATCGATTGAAATACGCCATCCGTTGAGCTGCATTTCTGTTGGCCGATATGTAGGCCAATTGTACAGAGGTGCAATTGGAGTCTCTTTTTGCCAGTCCAATAATTTTCTATCGCTTCCCGCCGGCAGGTTGCGACGCTAGATAACTCCACGATCCTACCTCGCGGCATTCTTTCCTCCTTATTCTTTTCTCTTCTTTTTCTATGTCTTTCGGTTTTGACTGTATAAACTGACAGACTTGCGTGGCAGCCTCGCGGTTCCGCCTCTTTGGCCGCGGTTATCTCAGCTTTTGTTCCTACGTGGGTAGGTCTGCCGCAATCCTCGAGCTTGACCAAGAGGAAAGCTTAGAATTCGACAGATGACGGGCCTCCTGTTTATCGCCATGTTTCTCCTTATTAGACAGTTTTTCCCCAATATATATGCTCCTCGAACGCATATGGGCACAGTTCTGGAAAAGTACGACCATTCATGATCAGTTTAGATGCCTTCTTGCTATTGACCCCTGCTTCTTAGACATCAAACACCCACCGGAACTCATCGTTGGTTCGACTGGGCTTATACTATGCACAAGACCCCTGACAAGTTCTTGCTCTATCATGAGTCGCTGGATGCATATCTCTACCTCCGTTTTCTGCGCACCATCATTTTCATGTTTCTTGTTGGGAGCTGCCTCACCTTCCCCATCTTGATGCCCATCAACGCTACGGGTGGCGGTACTTCCATAGATCTGGACAAGATCGTCATTGGAAATGTCGAGAAGAAATCCTACCTCTTCGCTCATGCTGTTGTAGCCTGCGTGTTCTTCCTTTTTATCATGTTTACCATCGCTCGCGAACGGCTTTGGCTCATCGGGCTCCGTCAGGCGTGGTCGCTTTCCAAGGCGAATGCGTCACGGCTATCTACGACTACGGTTCTCTTCTTATCGGCACCACGAGAAGCGCTCCATAACAATAACATGCACCGGTTCTTTGGCGATGGTGCGGAACGCGTCTGGCCAGTGACCAAAGTGAACGCTCTTGAGGCTTTGGTGGCACAGCGAAGCGCTTTGGTGGAACGCCTGGAGATCGCCGAGGTATCTCTCATACAAAAGGCATTCAAACGAGCAAGGCAGATGAGCAAGAAGCACAGTTCTCAGAACTCAAGCGAGCTGGGTTATAACAGCCTCCCGGCCGGCGTCAAGAAATCGATCCGGCCACGCCATCGTCCGGATCTGTCTCCAGCAGATAAGACGGTAGACACTATCCATTGGCTTCGAGAGCAAATCAAGGAAAAAGAAACGGAGGTGGAACAAATGAGAGATCAAAACGACAAAGACAAGACCGGCGGAGCAGCCGTCTTTGTAAAATATCGGACTCTCGCCGCCGCCCAGCAAGCAGTTCAGCAGGTCGCTTCCGCAGACTTGCTTGCATTGGGCCCTCGCTACCTCGGGGTCGTTCCTAAAGAAGTCCTCTGGGACAATCTCTGCATCCCGCCCACCCATCGGATCCCTCAGAGAGGCATCGCCATGGCTATCGTCTCGGCCATTATCGTGTTCTGGTCGATCCCCAGTGGACTAATCGGTCTTGTTTCGAACATCGGCTACCTCGTCGAGAATGTCGAGTGGCTTAGATGGCTGAATAATCTGCCGGACTCGCTTATAGAGTTGCTATCCGGCCTTGTACCGCCCTTGCTCACGAGTTTGCTCAGCAAATATGTACCAACCCTGTTTAGATGTACGTGTCGCATTTTCCTCGTGGGTGGAAGCTCATCTAACAACTTCTAGTCATCTTCAGATATTTCGGTAGCCCAACAACGGTAGACAACGAGATGAAGGTGCAGAGGTGGTTCTATATCTTCCAGGTCACTCAGGTCTTCCTTGTCACGGCAGTCTTCTCAGGCGCCGCCACCGTATTCCCGGAACTTATCGAGAGGGCCAAGCACCCAGTGTCAATTCCGGAGTTGCTCGCACGGCAGCTTCCAACATCCTCAAATTACTACCTGACTTACTTTATTGTTCAAGGAATTACATCAGCGTCCGATAATTTGCTCAACTATTTCAACCTGCTCCAGTACCTGGTCTTCGGTTGGCTTTTTGATAAGACGCCGCGGCAGAAGTTTAGTCGTTATACCACTATGAAGAGCATTGCATGGGGGAAAGTATATCCGAAAGTAGGTCATTTGCTGCCACATAATCCTTCGAGTGGTGGCATCTCGCTAACCGCTTCCAAAGTATGCAAATTTCGCAATTATAGGTATGATTTTCTACAGACCTGACCATGTTTCTTGACTCGAAGGGTATGCTGAAATCGGATTTAGCTATTGCCTATTCTTGCATCGCTCCTTTGGTCATGGGTTTCGCTGCTGTCGGTCTTGCACTCCTCTATTTCTCCTACCGCTACAATCTGCTCTTTGTCATTCGGCCAAAAATAGATACCAGAGGACAAGCGTATACCCTCGCGCTACAACACTTGCTCACTGGAGTCTACATCGCCGAGCTCGCCCTCATCGGAATCTTCAGTCTCAGAGATGCCATTGGGCCCCTCATCATTACAGTAATACTTTTCATCTTCACAGTCTTGTATAGCGCACTGATGAACAAGTATCTCGGCCCTCTCGAGAAGTGCCTTCCCACCGATCTAACCAACGAAGAATGCCAGGGCCGAGACGAATCCACACCGCTTCTGTCCTCCGCCGAAGAAGGCAACAGCAACACCTCTCGCTCTTCGCATATCCAGCGGCTGAGCCAGCAGACGCATGTGCCAGCCCGCGTGCTAGACCCTATCGCGCGCTTCTTCGAGCCACACATCTTCGCGTCTTACCAGGCTATGAAGGCATGGCTGCGCGAGGATACGCTGGCCTTCCAGGATCTGGAAGATGACACTCCCGGGTCGTACAACGAAGAGGAGCTGCGGAAGGCGTATCTCAACCCGGCCCTCACATCCTCAACACCACTAATCTGGCTGCCCAAGGATCGCCTAGGCGTCAGTGAAAATGAAGTTAGAGAAAACGAGGAGGCAGGGTTGCGGGCAGGTGATACCGGCGCATGGTTGGAGGAGAACACGGGAAGAGTGAGGTGGAAGGAAGATGACTTCGGAGAGGTACTGACCTGGAAGATGGAAGTCAAATACTAGAGGGGGTTTTCTGATTAGGGGTTGTAATAAGATACCTCCGATATATATTTCCCAAGTTGACCGCCTTGAAGCAAGTGGTACAATGAAATCGAAATATTTTTCATGAACTTAGTCATGATCTTTAACGGTTGCTTGCAGGACTCCCGGACCCACTGTCTTTTCTTTGTTGTCCATCTCGTTGTCGTGGGTATCTAGATAGCCATGTATTGTAGTACGACGCAGTAAGCAGCAAATTTACCATCTTGAGGCAGTGTTTTCCAAGTTTAGAGTATCCCATTGTTCCTGACAAATCTATGGCACACTGAACAGCCTTCTGTCACATTCAAGACCGAGCCGTAGGTACCATGCTGGGCCCGCTAAGAGCACCGCTTGAGAGCATAAAAAGCATGTATGGATGCCTTTAGGATTCCTTCGCTTCTGCGGCTGTTTTACTAGGACTGCGTAACGTATTTTCTCTCGCTCCATAGTGGAATGAGCTGCGGCCGTCCGCAGAGGGCGTGGAGGCCGTGCAAAATGCCGGTGTGAGTTAGACGTTAAACTCCGAACAATGCACTAGTGGGAAAACTGATACCAGCAATCTTGAGAGGGTAGTTAACTGGCCAATTATGGTACCGCCGTTAGAATATTTATACTTAACTCTACTAAATTGCACTACGGTTTTCCCCCGGATGCGCTGATAGCCGACACAGTTCAGCCCTAAAACTCCACGTATTTTCAGCTTTGCCGATTTATAAGTCTGGTTATTTCGCGCCTGAATCCACCCAAACCTGTGGCCTCCCTGACTTTACGGATCGCTAGTTATACGAAATAGCCTGAACTCGAACATTTGAGCCTCACACCACATAACATATTGTCTTGAGCCTCCTTCGTCTCCACAACGTCGGAAGGCAAGACGACAGAAGCTACTCTCGCAGATATGCTATGCGGGATAAAAAAAAGCCGATAGCCTCAATCTGGCTTCACCTCTGGTCTGGCCGGTAAACACGGCTCACCAAATGATGGAGAGATGGGAGCACAGGCCCGGTGGCTTGTGAACGTTAGCGCCATGGATTGGTGGTAGCGGATGCTACCCGACAAGGACGTGCAGATGTAACTCGCGCATCCCAGTGTGGATTCGCCGGTCCCCCCAGAGCCTAGACAACGGCAGATGGGTCAGCCCTGGCCGCGGCGCCTACTTGCCCGCTCTCCGGCGGTATGTGGATTGGGCTGTCTGTCGGAACTCGGAAGTGTATTGTGCCCGTGGTCTGGTCTCGTGTGACTAATGGATGTCTATTGATTGGATCACTCTCTAACAGTCGCGACTGAATGGTCGGTAACCGGAGCTTAAGACCGCTATTCTCTGTATCGAGACTTGGCTACACGTTCACCCCGACACAATGGGTTTCGCCAAGGCACACACCGGAATCTTACGGCGCAGTGTCGTGGCGGCGGAACTCCTAACATTCACCATTTCTTCTGCATTTGCATGCTAGTTCATAGACGAAGACTCCAGCATAGCGAGGCCATGTTTCGATCTTCAAAATTGCTGCGACTGCTTTGTCCCTTCGCCAGTAGCTACCGGTGGGCTCGCGATCTTCCTGGTAAGATACCTGATTGAACCCCAGTCCCTAGGACTTTGACACCGCTTGAATCCCACACTCTGTCCCGTCCGCCCCACCTCCGCCAGCGATATCGTAAAGACGGCACTTCACGTAGCCCCCCATCGGTATATTCATTTTTCGAGGAATCCTCATATAGCTTGCCTGGCAGTCGTTCGTCTCGTCTTTTTCAAAACAAGTTTTTTCCGGCGCCACTTTGGTGACAGACTCTTGCGCTCTCTACTACAACCGCATCTGAGAAAAACACAGCTATAAAAACCACCTCGATCGAATTCTCAGGTCAGATTAGACTAGAAGATCAGTGAGCAGCATTGCTACAAGCGAATCCAGATCATTTGGCTCAACCGAATCGTCCACCATGATCGTTCGCTGTCCTGGCGATTATAGCTTTGGGCCTACCCTCGATGGCGGTCCTAATTGCTACAACTTTGACTTCACCCTGGTTTTTGAGGATTACTTCTTCTCTATTGCCCCTTGTGGAGTCACACTTCTATTTGCCATCTGGCGCTTCTATCTCCTTACCAAACGCCAGGATCTGGTTCATTGGCCTATAGCTCGAGCTCTTAAACTGGTGACTACCCTGCTCCCCATCGATATTGCCGAACGGCATCTTACTTTATGATCAGGTCGCTCTCGGAATCTTCGCCGCCCTTCATCTTGCTCTTCTCACGTTATGGAGCAAGGGTTACGGCGTGCGCGTGCGCACGACACTCGCTGCAGGCATCATTGCCCTTGTTACCAGTATTATTATACTCATCCAATCTGATTTTGAGCATCGCCGATCAGTTCGCCCAGCAGCCACCTTGCAGGTCTTCTTTTTCTTCACGATTGTTTTAGACCTCCCTCGAATCAGGACGCAATGGATTCTAGACGGAAACAATATTATTTCTTCTCTCCTCACAGTGGCGTTTGTCATGCGGATCATCCTGCTCTTTGTCGAATCCTTACAAAAGTGGAAACACTCCTCCCTTTCTCCGGAATCCATCGCCCCAGAAGATCGCCAAGGTGTATTCGGCCGCACCTTTTTCACCTGGCTGAACCCGATGTTTCTGGAAGGGTATAACAAAGATTTGACAATGGATGATATGCCTCAGATAGACGACGGTCTGAAAGGCGAGGTCCTATATGTGAGACTTCTCAAGCATTGGAAGAGTGGTAAGCCGCACGTGCCAGACTAGAAAATTGGTGAAGAAAACGAGCTCACCTCGGGGTCTCAGCCAATTACAAAAATAAACATTGCCTCACGACAGCATCGTTTAAAACTTTCTACCCAGAACTAGTCATGGCCTTCATCCCGCGCATGGGTTTGATGGGCCTGACCTTTAGTCAGCCGTATCTGGTAAATGCTAGTATTCGATATATCTCTGGCGGGCCGTCTTTGCCTATCCAGTACGGGTATGGTCTTATCGCCGCATATGGTATTACTTACTTCATGCAAGGCGTACGTTGCCTCCCCAAGCCGCTCTCCTTATTCCCCTCTCCTCAAATGTAGCGCTAATCCGTCACCTTTTAGCTATGCACTCGGTGGTACATGCATGTTTCGTTCCGGATGATGTCTAAGATTAGAGGCGCCTTGGTCACCATAATCTACAGAAACATGTTAACCGTCCGGGCTGAGAATGCCAACTCCTCAGCAGCCTTGTCGTTGATGAGTACAGACGTGGACCGGATCACTTTCACCACTTTTAACATTGTTGATCTTGTCCCGAGCATTATACAGTTCGCCATTGTTCTCGGCCTCCTGGCAACAGAGCTCGGAGCTAGCTGTGTAGCCCCGGTATTCCTGTGCCTGTTATGTGGAGTGGTTGCCGCGCAGATCGGCCGGCTGATCCCACCCCGTCAGCGCAAATGGATGGCAGCTATTCAGAAGCGCGTGGGAATCACATCTGACGTGATCAGCGCCATGAAGGGCGTCAAGGTTGCCGGGCTCAGTGACCAGGCCGAAGTTCAGATCGAAGAGCTCCGAAGCTACGAGCTGCTCAAATCGACTGCTTTCCGTAGGATGCAGGTCTGCAACATGTTACTAGGCAAGACAACACTCACCTACACATGAGATTGAACTGTTAAGCTCCCCTTTTGCACAGCTGCTTACTTGTCGTACAGGTATTGCTCCAGCACTGTTGATGCCGGCTGTAACTTTTACAGTGTATGCCATCGTCCAAAAGGTCTCCGGAGGCGCTCAATTTGGGGTTGCTCAGGCTTTCACCTCTCTGAGTTTGCTGAATGTCCTCATTATGCCAGTTATGGCCCTGACCAATGCGTGGACAAATTTGGCGTCTGGGCTAGCCTGTCTCGACCGAATACAGGCATTTCTCCTGCGAGAGAAACGAGAAGACCACCGGAACCTCCTCACTCATTTCCATCCAGGCAGCTCAGTTACGGATGACTCGGCATCACTGGTCAACGAGGCTTCCGAAAACTTAGATGAGCCTTGTAAACCAATAATTCGAGTGAAAGGAGCAACTTTTGGATGGAAAGGAGAGGCAAAAATAGATGGTCCTCAGCCAAAGACAGCTCTAGCCGTCTCCCCGACTGGTGGGCCGAAAGTGTCAAAAGAGCCCCCAAGCAAGCCAAAGAAAACCAAGGAGCCGAACGACAACACTCCAAAGGAATTGCCAGACCGGCCGATTGTCAAAGACTTGTCCTTTGATATCATGTCGGGAGGACTGACCCTCATCGTGGGCCCTGTGGCCTCGGGCAAAACTACGCTGCTAAAGGGCCTGCTCGGAGAGGCACGCATGTTTGCTGGCTCGGTCGAATTTACCATACCCGAGCAGATTGCTTATTGTGACCAAGACGCTTGGCTGTTAAACCGCACTGTGAAAGATAACATCGTGGCATATGAGGCGTACGATGAAGCCCTGTACTACTCTGCGATCCGCGCTTGTCAACTGGACGAGGACATCGCCGTGCTTCCTAAAAACCACGATACCCTAATTGGAAGCAAGGGCATCTCTTTGAGTGGCGGACAGAAACAGAGAGTTGTGAGTCGCATTTCCTTTCACGGAAGCACACAGCCATATTCGCTAGTTATGCTAACATTAAAGTAGGCACTTGCACGAGCCGTCTATAATCGGAAACCCATCGTTATCCTGGATGACATTCTCAAGGGCTTGGACGCCGATACCTATGCTAAATGCTTTGCAGCCACCATTGGCTCAGAGGGCATGCTGCGGCGGAATGGCACGGCCGTCGTGCTTGCTACCCACAACAGTAAGTTCCCCCCTGTCGTATCATGAAAACTTCGTGCAGTGTAAAGGCCTATTTGTTTTTGATACTAAAATAGTCCAATTGATCCCATACGCCGACCAAATCATTGTTCTGAATGGAGACGGACACTTGGTGGAAAAAGGCAGCTTTGAAGCCCTGAATTCTGCTCAGGGTTATGTCAGCAGCTTGGGCCTCAAGAAAGGTGACTTGAAGAAAGCTGCAGAGGAAGATGCGATAAGCACTGAAGAAGATCTACCGAATAAAGAGAAAGGAACCGCGCAGATCGTTTCTGTCCAGTCAGCCAAGGAGGTGGAGCCAAACAAGATGACAGCGTCTAGAGGCAAGCGGAACGCAGACTCTCTGGCTACATATGTCAAGTCCATGGGCAGTTCTTGGTTCGGAATCTTCTGTTTCTTTACCGTTGCCAATATAGGGTTCAGAAGCGCACAGTGTAAGTTTATCCTTCCCTCACACTCGTCGAGGCTGAAAATCTAACTACTTGCCCCTCTTCGCCCAAAAGCTTTGTGGCTTAACGTATGGACCTCGGCGAATGAGGTGGACCCAGATGCTAGTGTGGGCTATTATATTGGGATATATGTCATGTTCGGCCTTCTGAACGTGATATTCATGTTTGCAGAATTCTGGTGAGCCCTTCCTTTGTTAAACTGCCGCGAGTTCAAACTTGGTTGCAGAACTGACACTCATCGTTATCAGGGTGTTCCTCATTATTATTCTTCCACTCTCTGCTAAGCTCCTCCATAAGAAAGTTTTGCATGCCGCTATGATGTTTGTGCAACCCAAATGACTCCATAACTTGATGAAGCTGATGAAAGTTTAAGGGCCCCTTTGTCATACTTCGTGACAACAGACACCGGCGAGATTGTGAACCGGTAAGTTCAGCACACGCGAGTCGTATGGTGCTATAATTGACAGAGATCGGTATAGATTTAGTCAAGATATGACCTTGGTCGACATGCAGCTCCCTATGTCATTCATGATGTGTTACGGACGCAAGTTTAACCCCTGCCATACTCACGCAATATCGGTATGTGACGCTGACCATGCGATGCTGTCTCAGAGGTTATTAGCGGTATAGCTCAAATCATCCTGACTTGCGTCGCTTCAGGCTATCTCGCAATTGCTATTCCAGTGCTTTTCGCAGTTCTCTATGTGCTACAGAAGTTCTATCTGCGTACTTCTCGGCAGATTCGTCTCTTAGACCTCGAGGCCAAGTCTCCACTTTACTCGGATTTTATCGCATCCTTCTCTGGCCTGACGGCCTTGCGAGCCTACGGCTGGACAAAAGATGCCGAGCATGAGAATTTAAAGAGGCTCAACGATTCCCAGCGACCTTACTATATCTTATTTTGCGTTCAGCGCTGGCTTACCCTTGCTCTCAACCTCATGGTTGCCGGCTTGGCTACTTTACTGATCGGCATTGCTGTCGCGCTCCGAGACAAAATAAACCCCGGCCTCTTGGGTGTTGCTCTTACCAGCGTTATGGGCGTAGGCATGACTCTGAGTATGCTTATCACGTCATGGACTCAGCTTGAGACGAGCCTGGGGGCGATAACTCGTATTAACGAGTTCGAACGTGATACACCGCGCGAGAAGAACGGCCCTGACATACCGCCGCCGCAATGGCCCACCGAAGGCTCTATCAATGTGCATGGCTTACATGCTCAGTATGGTGACCGAACGGTTCTAACAGACATTAATATTCACATAGAGCCAGGACAGAAGATTGCAATATGCGGACGCTCCGGCAGCGGCAAGTCTACGCTAATCATGCTACTTCTACGCTTGTATCAGCCGTCTCAGGGGAGCATCAAAATCGACGGCATTGACACCTCGACCCTCAACCTCAATGCCCTCCGTGATTCCGTCGTGTCGCTGCCCCAAGACCCTATGTTTCTGGCCGGTACAGTCCGTTACAACCTAGATCCTCTGGGGAAGTGCTCTGACGAGGAAATTTTGACGGCATTGGAAAAGATGAACATCAAGGTTGCGATAGAAGAAAAGGGAGGCCTAGATACGGATCTGGATACCGACTGGCTAAGTGCTGGTCAGCGACAACTCTTCTGCCTATCCCGGGCTATTCTGCGGAAGAGCAAGGTTCTTCTCCTAGATGAAGCAACTAGCAGGTAATCTCTTCCCTCGATCCTATTCTCCTTACTTATTGAACTTCAGTTGACATTGCATGTTTTTTTCTGATTAGCCTAGATCGCGAAACGGAGGCTTTCGTGGACGAACTCATCCGCACCGAATTCAGCGACTGGACTGCTATTGTTGTCGCTCACCGGCTAAAGACTGTCATTGACTTTGACAAGATTCTTGTCCTTCAGGATGGCCATGCCGTAGAATACGACTCACCGAAAGATCTCCTGCTGCGCGATAGTATATTTAAGAAGCTGTGGGACCTACAGGAGTCTTGATATTCTGCGACGAGAAATATTTCATCTACTTATTCGTCAATCTCTACCATTATCTAGAATATAAATACTTTTCTCAAACATCTGTTAAAAAGCTAAGAAAAGCAGAGATATATAGGCTTATTCCATGAAGAACCTAGTAAAGTAAATAATTATGTCAACCTGTGGCCCTTCTGCTGGCGACAGCCGTCATCCAGGGCTGCTGACTGGCTGAGATCTATATAGCAGATAAGCTAACCGGTGGTGATGACTGAGCGTATGTACAAAATGTTGGCCGGCGCAGGCACCCGCTGGATGTTCAGTATATCAAATGTACAGGCGGTGTGCGGGACTAGGAGTATAGTGACCTTGTTGGAGCATGAGTCGCATTGAATTCAAGTCTGATTGATTAGCTATCTAAGAAAAGTAGAACGATATTTATACTACTCCTGGGGGTTCAGATCCGGCTGGCCGGTAACGATTTTGAAGCCTTCAGCTGGCTCAGCACAGCCAAAGGCAAGTGGAGCAATCTATTTAGCCATGTTCAACAAAAATATAAACCTTTTAGCGAGTTCCAGGCCTATTATTAATATTAGGTATTCCTGGTCTAGATCGGTCAAACTCGGGTTCGGATTTAAGCATTTTCTTAGCTTGAGCTGAAATATAGGCGGCAGCCTCATGGCCGAGACTGCTTGTTATGAACGACAGCAATATTTCGGTCGTTTTATCGTCCTCCTTCCCGAAAGCACTATTCGAGGTTGAATTTCAGCGGAACACCCCTCCTCATTCGATGAAAACGATCTCAACTTCTACCTTGAAGAGTACACAGACAAACAACCTGAACTCTACTCTCGGTTCTACTCTAGGTTCTACTCTGAGCCCTATCCTCGATGCAACTGCGAAGTGAACCAAGAAGCTCCTCTGTGTGTAAGGA
>FTLB01004261.1_pt1 | contig 12836 bp, 9 predicted proteins | sample 1658291 | NCBI WGS metagenome assembly FTLB01 (sample SAMEA3914812, study PRJEB12502) | metagenome | biome: forest; material: soil | place: Canada | collected 2011-07-07 | depth 0.1 m
CTCTTATGGAGTATAATAGCTATAATACTCATGATATTATAGCTATTAAAGGCTCTAGCGGAGTGCAGATTTTATTCCCCTGCCTTGGCGTAGAAATGATGATTGCTTTAGTGGCTTTGATCATTGCCTACCCCGTAAAAAGAAAAAAATTAGTATTTGTCATACTTGGTATAGCGGCAATACACTTGTTAAACATTGCCCGAATACTTTCTATTATTTTAGTTGGCCATTATTACCCCGGCAAAATACCTTTGTTTCACAATTATTTTAATGATATTGCTTACGGCATTGCTTTTTTGTTTTTTTATGCCTGGTTAAGCTATGTTGCCCCAAAAGAAGAGAAGAATAGGACATTTTAATAAATTAATTGATTTTTTTCTAACTTTCTTTTTTTTACAAAGTATAATAAAATAATACTTTTACTACAGTTAATAATTTTTAGTATAAATGGCAAAAAACGCTAATGCCCTGCTTTTAGAAATAGCTTGGGAAGTTTGTAATCAGGTAGGTGGCATATACACTGTTATACGGTCAAAAATCCCTGTTATGATCAATGAATGGAACGATAACTACTGCCTTATAGGGCCTTATGTGCACAGCAGGCTGCCGGCTGAGTTTGAAGTGATAGAAAATCTGGACAAAGACCCCTTTGGCAAGGCCGTAAAGAAGCTAAGAGAACAAGGTATTGAGGCATATTATGGAACCTGGCTGGTATCGGGCAGGCCTCGAACGGTGCTTATAAATCCATTTAGCGTTTACAACAAGCTGGGGGAAATAAAATACGTGTTCTGGGAGCATCATGGCATCTCTTCACCAGGCTCTAATGGGCTTATTGACCAGGTTATAGCTTTTGGCTATGTGGTAAAAACCTACCTTAATATCCTTACTGAGCCAGCAATTACAAAAAAACATATTATAGCTCATTTCCACGAATGGATGGCAGGGGCGGCAATTCCTGAAATGGGTTTCGAGCGATCAAAAGTTTCTACCGTATTTACAACTCATGCCACCCTGCTGGGAAGATACCTGGCCATGAACGACCCTTATTTTTATGATCACCTGCCTTACTTCGACTGGTTAAAAGAAGCTAAGAATTTTGACATAGAAACCTCTGTGCGTATTGAAAGAGCTGCTGCGCATGGATCTACCGTGTTTACAACAGTAAGCGATGTTACGGCAAAGGAATGTAAGCATTTATTGGGACGAGACGCAGACGTTATATTACCCAACGGACTTAATATACAACGGTTCACAGCTCACCACGAGTTTCAAAACCTCCACCTGGAATACAAGGAGAAGATACACCAGTTTATTATGGGGCATTTCTTCCATAGTTACTCTTTCGACTTGGATAAAACCCTTTACTTCTTCACTTCCGGCAGGTACGAATACATGAATAAAGGCTTCGACCTTACCCTGGAAGCCTTGGCGCGCCTAAACTGGCGCATGAAGCAGGATAATGTAGATACCAATGTAGTAATGTTCTTTATCACAAAGCAACCTTATTATACAATTAACCCTAAAGTGCTGCAGTCAAAAGCTGTAATGGAAGAAATAAGAGGCACTTGCGAAGCCATACAAAAACAAGTGGGAGAGCGTTTATTTTCAGCCGCCGCCGCAGGAGCCGACAATCATTTCCCTAACCTAAATAATTTTGTAGATGATTACTGGAGGCTTCGTTTACGCAGAACTCTGCAATCTTGGAAGTCGCCCGAATTGCCAATAGTAGTAACTCACAACCTGGTGAACGATGGGCAGGACGAAATTCTTAATTTCTTGCGTGTAGCTAACCTGGTAAATAATGAGTACGACAAAGTAAAAGTAGTATACCATCCCGATTTTATTTCTCCAATCAATCCTTTGTTTGGTATGGAGTACGGGCAGTTTGTACGCGGTTGCCATTTGGGAGTATTCCCAAGCTATTACGAGCCTTGGGGGTATACGCCACTGGAATGTATGGCTAGCGGCGTGCCTGCTGTTACCAGCGACCTTTCTGGCTTTGGAGATTATGTGTTAAAGCATTTGGAGCAGCCGGAAGAAAAGGGAATATACGTTACCAACAGAAAAGACAAAAGCTTCCACGATGCCGCTAATCAGCTTACGGAGCAATTGTATTCTTTTGTAAAACTTCAACGCCGCGACAGAATAACACAGCGTAACAAAGTTGAAATATCATCAGAACACTTTGACTGGAAGAACCTGGGAGCCTATTACGACAATGCATACAACCTGGTAATGGAAAGGGCAGGGCTTAAGCTTTAAGCAGCTTGGCCTCTTCAAATACAACCAGTAGTTTTTTAACGTCTATATCATTACCGCACTTAAAATGTCCTTCGGGACATTTTTTATATCCATGCAAATTGCATGGGCGGCAATAAAGCTGGTAATCTACCTGTACTATTCGGTTAAAGTCAGACAAAGGGCCAAAGCCAAATTCTGGAATAGTAGAACAGAATACAGCGCATACTGGCGCATTGCTGGCGGAAGCCAAATGCAAAGGCCCCGAGTCGTTTACATAGTTAAGCATCGCATTGCGCATTAAAGCGCAAGACTGCATCAACGAAAGCTTTCCTGCTAAGTTTACAATAGTATGTTCCGTATCTGCTTCTTTTATTGCTTCGCAAACGTTTGCATCCGAAGGGGCTCCTAGTAAATAGATAGTAATTTCTTTTGGCAGTTGTTTAACCAGTTGTACCCATCTATCTAGTGGTAATTGTTTTGTAAACCATACAGAGCAGGGGGCAATGCAAACATACTTGGTGTTTTTATATTGCGCCACCGACTGCTCCTCTTCAGCGCTGGGGTATAGCTTTGGGCGAACAAAAGTATTATCAGTAAAAGACTGTATCAGTTCAAGGTTTCTTGTAACCTCATGTTTGTAGTTATTTTTATCGCCAATAAAGTGTTTTACTTTTTTAGTATACAGGAACGAGAATGGGTTCTTGTCAAACCCCACTGTAACTTTTGCCCCCGACAAGGCAGTAATAAGGCCGCTACTGGCAAAGCGATGTAGGTTTATTGCCAGGTCGTACTTCCGTTTCCGGAATTGTTTTATAAGCTGCCATATACTACTGTACTTTTTCTTCTTATCCAGTACATATAAGTTAGTAAGCAGTGGGTGATTTTGTAGTAACTGCTCGTTCCCTTTCTTTACCAGAAAGTCCAGTTCAGCCTGCGGGTAAAATGTATGCAATTTCTCTATCAGTGGCGTGGCAAGTATCACATCCCCTAAAAAAGCCGTTTGTATAATTAAAATTCGTTTCAAGCAATTATTAATTAATAATACCTGCGTCTTCTGCTGCTAGAGGTAACGCCCAATGCGCCCAGCAATCCTCTGGTCAGTTCCCTAAAAACGGTTCGGCCTATCTGTTTGGTAATAGGACTGTCTATTACCTCTTCCAAGGTGGTCTTTTCCTTACGTTCCCGCTTTACCTGTTTTATTTCTTCCGTGTCCTGTTCTTCGTCTTTACTATGTATCTTATCGGTAAGTAGTTCAAAAGCGCTCTCCCGGTCTATGGCTTTGTTGTACTTTTCAGCCAGTTCAGAGGAAGCTACCAAAGCGTCAATTTCTGCTTCGGTCAATACATTCATGCGGGACTGTGGCGTTCTAAGCAAGGTAGCCACCAGTGGGGTAGGGATTCCCTTTTCGCTCAATACAGTTATAGCAGCTTCGCCTATACCAAGTGAAGTTAATAGTTCTTCCGTTTTATAGTAGTCAGACAGCGGGTAATTTTCTGCCGTCATTTTTATCATCTTGCGGTCGTTGGCGGTAAATGCCCTAAGCGCATGTTGTATTTTTAGACCTAGTTGACCCAGTATAGAGGCAGGAACGTCTGAAGGGTTTTGTGTACAAAAGAAAATACCTACCCCTTTAGAACGGATCAGTTTAATAATAGTCTCAATCTGGTCAAGTAAAGCTTTAGAGGCCTCGTCAAATATCAGGTGAGCCTCATCTATAAATATGCATAGCTTTGGCTTTTCCATATCTCCGGCTTCAGGGAAGCTGGCATAAATTTCTGCCAGTAGCGAAAGCATAAAAGTAGAGAATAGCTTGGGCCTGTCTTGTATGTCTGTCAGCTTAAAAACAGAGATGTATCCATACCCGTTCTTATCAATGCGTATCAGGTCTTCCACGTCAAAAGAAAGCTCGCCAAAGAAAAGCTCTGCCCCCTGTTGTTCCAGCTCTATCACTTTCCGTAGAATAGTAGAGGTAGAAGTAGTAGATACTTTTCCGTACGTCTTTTCTATTTTTTCTTTACCCTCTTCGCCGATGTAGCCAAGTACTTTCTTGAAATCTTTTAGATCGAGCAGTGGGAGACGTTCGTCATCGCAGAATTTGAAAATCAGCGATACCAAGCCGCTCTGCGTATCGTTCAGCGATAGTATTTTAGAAAACAATACTGGCCCGAACTCAGATACGGTGGCCCTCATGCGCGTACCCTTTGCTTTGGAAATAGTAAGAAGCTCCACTGGATAGTTATGTGGGGCATAAGGAATGCCTATTTTCTGGTGACGTTCCAGAATGGCAGGGTTGGGCGTACCTTCCGCAGCCACGCCACTTAGGTCTCCTTTTATATCCATTAGCAATACAGGCACGCCCTTTTCGGACAGCGCTTCGGCAATAGCCTGTAAAGTCTTAGTTTTCCCTGTTCCGGTGGCTCCGGCTATTAAGCCATGTCGGTTAAGCGTTTTTAAAGGAACCTGTACCAGCGTTTCGGGCACAACTTCACCATTGTATAAAGCTCCTCCCAGCGCTATAGCTTCACCAGAGAAAGAGTAACCGCTTTTAATACTTTGTTTAAATGCTTCTTGTGTATTCGCCATTTCTAATCAACTATAATCCTGCAAAGGTAATTATATTAATTGAAATGGGTAGCGGAAGTATATTTGTTTTGTAAGAACTAAAGAGTGTTTACAACTATGCCTTCATTCTATTTATACTGATTTAGGCTATAGTAATTGTTCCCTTTGATGACTATAAACAGTAACAACAGACGTTGCTCTATCTAATTTATAATCAGCTTAAATACCTGTTTTCTGCCATCCTCTTCTACCAGCGCAAGGTACAAACCAGGCACCAGATTGGGCAGGGGTATAACCTGCCTATTAGCGCTATTTGTTTCCAGTACTTTTTTACCAGTAGCATTGTAGATTGTAATAGATGCGCTGGAAGTTATTTTTGAAAGCTGTATATAATTGGTTGCAGGGTTAGGATATAAAATAAAATCAGAGCCGGTATCTGCGACGATGGTATGTAAGATAGAATTATGTAAGGTGAAATATTTTGGATTGCAGTTGCTGCTGTCGGTAGCTTTTATGGTATAGTTGCCCGATTGTAAATTCTTTAAATAGATGGTATCATTTACAGCATACAGCGTCTCAGTCGCGTAGCCGGTAACTTCAGCATGGTAGGGGGCTAGGCCTCCGCTGAAGGCAATCCAAGTAGAGCTGGGCTGAAACGAGGTATCAATAAGCAATGGTAGTGGCTCTGTCATTTGCAGCATAGTTGTACGCAAGTTACAGCCCAAGGCATCGCTGACTATTGCCCGGTGTGTGGACGGTGAAGCCAAGCCAGCCAGCGTAAATAAAGTGTCTGCCGGATAGCCCGTGTTCCATTGAATATGATAGGGGGCTGTTCCTCCTGCTGGAAAAATAGTCATCGATCCATTGCTATAAGTAGCGCAAGATGGCGCAGAAACAGAATCTGTATAACTTAAATTACAACCTGGCGCAGGGGCTATGCTTATAGTAAAATCAAAAAATTCAACATCCGTATCGCATGGGCCCGCATAGATACCATATGGATTATAAGAATTTACTAATATTCTAAGCCTGGTTTGCCCCACTACTGCATTGCTAGGCACAACAATACCAATATCGCTATAAATATAGGTGCTTATTGGATTTGTAAAATAAAATTCTCCTGGGTCGTTAAAACTCCCATTGTTATTATAGTCTATATATATGGATAAATGGGAATCTATGGCCATAACGGTGGCCCAGTTAGCGCTACTACACTGTAGCGAATAAGTCTGACCTTGCTGGAGTGTGGTAGTCCACTGGCCAGTATCTGGCACCAGTGTTTTATGTGCTAGAATAGTAGTAATAGTAGTGCTGTCTGGATGAAAGTGAAGCGTGTTCAGGTCCGTATAAGCAAGTATAAAAGGTACTATTGAAACAGTTTCATTGCTTCTACAGTAATTAGTTATTTGCTCTTCCGGTTGTGTGTAAAATGAATAACCTGAACAAGTAGTAGTATAGCCGGATGGATGAATGGTTTTTATCTTTAAGTAATAATGCTGCGCCGGGGCAAGGCTATCCAGTGGTAAATTAACCAGGCCAAGTATACGGTTAAAATTAGTTTGCACCGTGTCTGCTTCTATTCCTCTTTTGTACAGCGCCATACTTACTGTATCAACGCCAATATATACATCAAAACGCAAACTGTCTCTTAGATCGCAAAACCACCATATTTGGTCAGAAGTAGCCAGTGTATCTCCCTGCATAGGCTCATAATCATTGGCTATAAATGCTGAATCCTTATAACTTCCGGGTGGATTCGGGTTCCATACAATCGGAGTGGGACAATTAAAGTTAGATGGTTTTGGGTAGTAGTTAATGGTGTAGGAAGCCTGATTTACTACTAATGGCATAACAGTATCCCTAAGGGTTCCGTAGGAATAACTTGTATTGTTATAGGATTCTGTGGTATTAAACCAGGCGGACGAAGTAGCGCCTGTACCATAAATATATTGGGTATAACTTGTTCCGTAACGCTGCATAAACGTAGCGTAGGTATTAATAATATTGGTAGCAAATTCAGGGTAAATACTGGGCACGATATTTATTTCTCCCGTCTCTGTCAATTCAAAGGAATTATTAACTAGTATCATTCCGCCATTTGCTTTTTTTGCGTTCTCCAAAACTATATTCAATCCGCGGTCGCCTACAAATCCACCTTTGTTAATGTAAACAGTTACTCCTCCTTGCAAATCCATATTTTTTCCAGTGTACAATCCAGATATCATATACTTGTTTTTAGCAGTAAAAACAGTGTCCATTGCTGTTTCTTGCAGGGTATCGGCATAAACGGTCATGCCTCCTTCAGAGGATTTACCCAGCACTATATATCCTTTAGAGTTTAAAGCGTAAATATCAAATACCTGGCCTGCATACGGGAAGTTAAACCCCAGAGGAAGCCCCTGAATATGTAGTGAGTCGGGAATATTTTTATAAACATATCCATCAATCAAAAATGTGGTATAGGCAGGATAGCTTGGAGGTTGCTCATAGGCATTACCGTCCTGAACAAAGCCAACTACTTCTAAATTATAATAAGGTGATTTGATATTTTCTTGTGTAATGCTATAATAAGGATTAGTCTGGCTATAGCTGCCAACCGCTGAAAGCAGTAGTAAAAGAACTAGTAATATAGGTTTATTCATTATTAATAGCATGGTTGCTGTTGCAAATATAATCTTTTTTATTCAAAAAAATATATTTAACATGCTTATTATGTGTGAAATACTTGTTGTTTTTGCATCATTAGCTGTATAGTGTTTTTCCCAGATAAAGTAGTTTCTAGATAGTGCAAGAAAACGACATTGGAAAAATCAATATCATATCTATATGTTTTTTTAAATACTATTGATCCTCTTTTTGCTATCTTTTCCCGACCGTTAGTACATTTACTTCCGTTGGCATATGGCTTAGAAACTTGTGCAGCTTAATTAATAATCTTAAAATTATCATTTCGCAAGCCTACAGTGCGACAGGCTTGCACAACAGCTCTTTATGACTATAGTTATAAGCTTTCTACTATTTCTCCAATATATAAATAGTGCGTTCCTTTTGGGTGTTGGTTTGGTAGTTAAGGGACTCGCAGGTGGCATAGCCTGTTTCTTTGCAGTAGCGTTGCATATCCTCTGCAGAAGGTATATAACAATCCAGTGTGCCATAGTCGCTGTCCAGGTGTAGGCGTTGCTGATCGGTGTGGGTGGCATAGGTCTTAAATCCCAGCCGTGGAATATCTATTACTACAGTTCCTTTGGCGTTCAAAAGTCCGTATAGCTTTTGTAGGCAGTTTTTCTGCTCTTCGGGTGCAAAATCTATTATGCCAGACCACATCCATAAGGCGGCATCCGCTTTGCGGGGGAGCTTCAGTTTCATAAAATCGCCTTCTACAAGTTCTATGCTTGGGTTGGCGCTGTAGTGTCCTTTAAGGTAGGCAAAAAGAGTAGGGCTTTGCTCTATGGCTATTATTTCTCCCTTAAATTCTTTTTTTAGTAAAAAATCTATGCAACGGCCATAGCCTGCGCCAATCTCCATTATTATGGCAGCGTCTTTTATTCTATCATAAACCAGCTCCAAGTCGGTATGGGAGGCAAAACCACCTATTTCCGCCATAGCTTTTAGCGGCTCTACGCCAAGCTTAGTATAGAAACCAAAATTCTTTTCATTCATAAAAAATATATAGCAACTATAATACGGAAAAACTAAGCTTTGCAGCCATGCCTTGCATTAAATATTTTACAAATCTAAAATAAAGGAATAAATTGATAGGTCTTTTATCGCTAAACTATTATGAAAAGATTTTTAATCCTACTTATTCTGGCCTGCCTCTCTGTCTTATGCGTTTATTATTTCATTTTTGTAATAAATAGTAAAGATAACGCAGAGTCTAAAGTAACCATTACCAACAGTATTATTATGGACAAGGTGGTGGCTGTGGGAAAACTAGAGCTGGTTAAGTTTTACATTCGCGACATACTTGAGCAGACCAAGGAAAATAAGTACTGGTTTAACGCCAAAGTAACCCTTATTATAACAGGGGAGGTGGCGGGTTGTATTGACTTGAGAAAGATTGACAGCACAGATATACAGCTTACAGAGACCGACCTTACTCTTACCCTGCCTGCGCCGGAGATATGCTATTCCAAAATAGACCATAGCAAATCTAAGGTTTACAACATTGAGCATGGAGAATTTCAGGAGACGGAATTGATAGACGATGCCTACAAAGCGGCGGAAAAACAGATAGAAGCTGCAGCCGTGCAAATGAAGATTGTTGACCAGACCAAGCAGAATGCGGAGTTTGTGCTGCGCCCCCTGCTGGAGAGCTTCACAGACAAAAAAGTAACGCTAAAGTTTAATTAAGATTTAGCGTAGGGTCTAGCATACATTTTTCGTTTTCCAGCTTGTGTAGGTCGTCCTCTACAGTAAGGTTAGTTTTTTCGTTGTTTAGCTCTACTTTGTATTGCGCTTTTAACTCGCGGCGGGTTATGGCTTCCAGAAAACGCCTTACATCATCGCGAGTTTCCAATATCAACCCCGGCACAGGCTTTAATTGGCCATGCTCGTCCTTGGCTACCATAGTAAAGTAAGAAGTATTGGTATGCTTGGTTACACCCGTAGTAATGTTCTCAGAAACTACCCGTATGCCTACTACCAATGATGTTCTGCCCACAAAGTTGATAGCCGCATGTAGCGAGAGCAGTTCGCCAACCTCCACAGGTTCTAAAAAGTCTACATTGTCTACTGATACCGTTACGCAATAAGAGCCCGCATGTTTGGCGGCGCAGGCGTATGCTACTTTATCCATTAATGAAAGCACTATGCCCCCGTGTATCTTGCCCCCGAAGTTAGCGTAAGAGGGAATCATAAGCTCTGTAATGGTAGTTTTGGAAAAACTTACCGGCTTGTAGTGTTGCTTAGTTGACATTAATTTTAATTGATTCGCTTTTCTAGTTCCTTACGTATTTCGCCTAAATTATTGTACAAGTCTTCGTAGGCATTAATTACAAAGTACCGCTCCTGGAAGCTTCCTTTTACATAAGGCGTGTCCATAATGGTAGGGATATGAAGGTCGTACTTAGAAACCCCGGCGCTAAGCGAATAGGAAGTTTCTGCCCTTGACGAAAGCAAATGCGCCCCATATATTTTTAGCGAATTATCGGATATAATTAAACCAAACTGAATAGTGTGCCAATATACCCGTTTAAGCAGCAGCAGGGCATGGTCGTTGTTAATATAGGTTAACGCAAGCTTGCCAAGTTCAGTAAGGTAGTTGCAGTAGGTAGGTATTATTAGCAGGGGAGTATGCCCCATCACATCGTGGAACAAGTCATACTCATCTACCTCAGCCAGGAACTGCTCATTTTTGCGTATCCACGTGCGGCAGGGGTAAGTCTTTTCAGCCAGCATTTGTATAAACTGGTTATCCTTTACCATCTCTTCAAGCGGGATAATCTTCCAGTATGTAAACTGGCTAAGGCTGGCATTCACCTCTTCAAAATCGGGTATGTGGTCAGACGGAAAGCCTATCTTCTTTATCCCTTCCAGTACTGTTCTGTCCGCAGCTTCGGGTAGCATTTGCATCATTCTGCTGTATAGGTTAGTCCATACCATGTGGTCTTCTGCCGTGTAACTGCTATATATCTGCTTTTCCATGTTCCTTGTTTTTTATATTAAATCCCACCCTTCAATATTACTTACTTTTGTATATTTTTAAAAGCTCCAGGGCAGCATTTATTGGCGCAGTTTGAAGATCAAGTACTTTAGTTTCCAGTTTCTTTACAAGCGGCTTTAAATCAGCGCTCTCATAAAAGTCTTTGTACAGCCGTTCTTTTATAGTTTCGTGCATCCAGTGCAGGCTTTGCTGTTTTCTGTTCTCTGCTATGCCTTTGGTACCCATTTGTCCAAAATAAGCGTTTATCATGGCCCACAATTCCGCTATTCCCTTCTTTTGTAAGGCAGAAACGGTAACTACCTCCAAACCGCTGTCTGAACCGAAATAGTGTAACGTATTGCGAATATCTTTAGCAGTAGTTTGGGCAATAATGGCATTATCGCCGTCTGCCTTGTTAATAACAATGCCGTCCGCCAGTTCCAGTATACCTTTTTTAATAGTTTGCAGATCATCCCCAGCTCCCGTTAGCATAATCAGTAAAAAGAAGTCCACCATGTCTTTTACCGCTGTTTCCGTTTGTCCAACGCCAACCGTTTCAACCAATATCACCTCAAAACCTGCCGCTTCACACAACAATATGCTTTCCCTGGTGCGTGCCGCTATTCCTCCAGGTGTAGTGCCAGCAGGAGAGGGGCGTATAAATGCCAATGGATCGGCAGAAAGCTCTTCCATCCTGGTTTTATCTCCTAATATACTGCCTTTTGTGAGCCTGCTGGAGGGGTCTACAGCCAAGACGGCAACCCTTTTACCTATAGCAGTTAGATGTCTGCCCAATGCCTCTATAAGAGTGCTTTTGCCTGCCCCAGGCACTCCGGTAATACCTATTCGTTTAGATTTGCCTGTAAAAGGCATTGTTTTTTCTATCAATTGCAACGCTAAACTTCTATCTGCTTCTAATGTGCTTTCCAAAAGAGAGATAGCTTTTCCCAGTATAATTCGGTCAGCGGCAAGTATTCCATTTAAGTATTCGTCAAAACTCAGTCTTTTTCTCGTAAATGGCATAGTTATTGAGCATTCATAATGATTAAAAATTGTATTGAATAATAGATAATTATATAAAAATATGCTATTTTTACTGTAACTCCCCTCAATATTTGCATGAAAAACAGAATTTCGTTGTCCGATTACATAATGGCAGTTGTATTTGTATTTGCAAGCCTTAGCCTTCTTTCATATATAGGAGGGATGTTACAGTCGGATGTCCTTAACCCCATAGAGAAGGCATTTGGAGATTTTGAGTTGACGGATGTTGTTTTTTCGCACCTAAGGGAAAGGCCGGGGGCAGACACCAATATTGTTTTAGTTAATATCGGCGATTTGGACAGGGCAGGCATTGCAGAAGAAATAGAAATCATAAACCAATATAAGCCAAAAGTAATAGGAATAGATGCTTTTTTTCGAAATCCTAAAGGACGTAATCAAGAGGGGATAGATGTTGATTCTGCTCTTGCAGCTGCATTTTCCAAAGTAGAAAACCTTGTTCTGGTAAGTAAGGTAAACCAATATAACGAGCAAACAGGAAAGCACGATACGCTGGAAATATCTAACCCTATGTTTACCAGGTATGCCATGAGCGGCATGTCCAACATGATTTCAGAAGGTTATGACGTATTTAAGACTTCCAGAACATTTAGCACTCAAGAAAAGGTAAAAGATACAACAGAAATTGCATTTGCTGTTAAGCTGGCGGGAATATACAATCCGAAAGCTATGGAAAAGTTTATGGCAAGAGGCAAAGAAACAGAGATTATAAACTTCCAGGGAAATTTTGACCCAAAAGTAAATGAAAAGGCAGCCAATGCCCGGAATGTTTTTACAGCGTTAGACATAAACGACGTATTTAACGAAAACTTCAACCCGGATGTAATAAAAGGAAAAATTATACTAATGGGGTATATGGGGCCAAGCTGGGATAAAATTACCTGGGAGGATAAATTCTTTACACCTTTAAATAAAATTTATATAGGAAAAACTAATCCGGATATGTACGGGGTAGTAGTACACGCCAACATCATCTCCATGATTCTTAGAGGTTCGTTTATTGACGAAATGCCTGTAAATATTGATTATTGGCTCAATATTGTGCTCATTCTCATTAATATTTATTTCTTCTATTGGCTGTTGCTTAACACAGGTATTTGGTGGGACGGTATTTCTATGCTGGTTACTTTAGCTCAGGTGCTAGTATTAATAGGAATAGTTGTATACGTATTTAACGGATATAATTACAAATTCGACATCACTTATTCATTAGTGGCATTATTCTTGATAGCAAACCTTCTAGAGATTTATTACAACATTATAAAACCTCTGTACAGGAGGATAAAGAAAAGATACTTATATTTACAAAGATTAAAAACATCGAAAG
>FTLB01806560.1_pt1 | contig 12829 bp, 13 predicted proteins | sample 1658291 | NCBI WGS metagenome assembly FTLB01 (sample SAMEA3914812, study PRJEB12502) | metagenome | biome: forest; material: soil | place: Canada | collected 2011-07-07 | depth 0.1 m
TGTATGTACTGTAGTACTGTAGCACGCCAGCGTGAACCAACCACTTCGTTATACAGCTAGGTGTGTCGCGCCCCAGAATCACACCTCGGGGAACCGTAACGTTCTATGAGTAAGAAGCTGGGCCCCGGGAGGTCTAGATCCCACCCACATCAAACTCGGATTCCCTGGTTGTCCTTTGGGTACAGTAACCTTAAATGCTTAAATTAGAAAGATAGGAAGGAAGAAAAAGAAAAAGAAAAAGCATGAATCTACGTACCTGTCGATCCAACGTGCACACTGTCTAACTCTCAGACTGGTTCGGATCGGGGAAGGGGGGGGGGGGGCTGCACCCAGGTCGATCTGTAAAGCTTATCGAAGCTTCTTCTCGACTCTCTCATATCTTCAGCCATGAAGGCCGGATCTGGCAATTAGCTTATCCCGTTTTCTGCCAAGGGAAAAGGGAAATTGTAACTAATTGCACACCTACCGAGCTTGCCCAGTATAACACAACCCCTGTAACATTTCTCGTTTGTATTTTCTCTAAGAGAATGGAACGTTCAGTACCCTTTTGGGACTCGCTTATTCCATTTGCAGCTTTTTTCCTTCCCCTTGCTTGTCACATTGGTAGCGTACCATCCGCTATAGCATCAGCAAACGGGAGAGGTTGGAGGGGCACAGCAAGAAAAGAAGAACCCATGCTGCGGAGGTGGTCTAGCCAGGGGCTGCTGCTGTTGCTGTTCTATCTATCCCGCACCGCTCTCGAATCCCAACATCTCTGTTGAACAGAAAGAGATAAAACGGTACGTAACTGCGATCCACGGGGGTGAAAAGGCTGATTATTGCTGGATATGGCCCCCCCGTTGCCACATCCGAATAGCGCCGAGAGAGAGTCGGTGACAAAAACAGGTGGCCAGACTCGCCGCGCCGGGGGAGGGGGTGGTACAGGTACAGGACCGTAGGTAAGTTAAGGGGGGCCGCCATCAGAAGTCCCTCGCGGGTGGTTTGGCACCAGTTAAATAGTTTCAGCCCCTTTCTTGGTGAAAGCGGCCCAAGCTTGGGATATTTTTTACTTTTATAGTTGGTAAAATTTCTATTCTCGTCGTAATTAGTTATTTAGTGTCCCCTACCTACGTCCGTGGGTGATGGGTTGTATGTGCTTCTCTGGCCAATGAGGTTATCTCGTTTCCCTACTGTTATCTTTCAGTTATGCCACTAGAGACCTAGACGCATCGCATGATCCTATATGAGGTGGGACCGTGCTGATATTAACTGTCTCTGTTGGGTATGAGAGAAGTTGTATACGGAAAGGGAGTCTCAGCCCGATATCATGATCACGTTATTGCGAAGCGGCAATCGTTGGGCATCAATGTGTCCAAGATTCTGGATTTGGAGGGAATCCAGATGATAGTCGGCTGATATAGTTTATTGGCCTTTAGGAGAGCATGTGATAGCTTACCACGAACGGGAGAGGTCTAACGATATATCGTGACCTTTGAAATCCTGAAACAAGTCCTAGGAGCAGTTAAAGAATCGGGAACGGCTCACTATACTACTAACCGCCATCTTGGCGCAGCAAGATGAATATAAATACGGTACATGTAGATAATATAGATATATCCCATGCAAAAACTGTAGGGCCTTTGATACTGTCCTGCAAACATGCGACCCGTCGATGGATCGGGAAGTCTGGATTGTAAAAGGCTTCGCGGCCTGCGGAGAAACTTGAGACTCGTCGATCAGGATCGGCTTCCGCGGACTCCCATGATGATGTGGCCATTTGATATGAACCATCCACAACACTCGTGCGGGAAAACACATCAAACTTTCGCGCCGCGATATTTCACTGCGTTTCTTCTTTCGACCAAAGCCACCTTGCTCACCGTATTCGGGCTGCACCATCGATGGAAGAAGCCACAGCAGACGTCATCGTTGTCGGGGCGCGGCCTGAGCGGGCTCCGCGCCGCGGTCGGTATCCACGAGTCCGGCCACTCGGTGATCGTGCTGGAGGCCAAGGATCGCGTCGGTGGCAAGACATTATCCATGGATGCATCGGCCCTCGGAGGCAGGATTGACCTTGGGGCCGCGTGGCTGAACGACACGAACCAGAGCGAGATGCACTCCCTCGCCAAGAAATTTGGCTACCGGCTCATCACCCAGCGGGATACTGGCCTGAAACTTCAGCAACGGCCCGACGGGAGTATCGTCGGAAAGCCATTCAGTCCCGCGGCTGTGAGCTGTACCTCCTTTGGGGATTCAACCCCCTCCTTTGATTGTGATATATGCTCATACCCAGGTATAGCGTGATCCCGACGATGACGGGGAGCTGCGAACCGTTCTCAGGAGACTACACGGACTTGTGGAAGCAGTCAACGTGGAGTGTCCTCACTTAGGACCCGACGCGCAGCAGCTCGATTCGGTGACATTCCTGGAGCTGGTGACGCAGTTTTCGGATTCTCCCGAGGCGACCGCCGCCGCGAACACGCTGGCAGCGTCGCTGCTAGGGGTCGAGGCACACGAAGTGAGCGCTCTCTACATGGTCCATTACCTGAAGAGTGGTGGTGGGCTCCAGAACATGGTATCGGACCGGAAGAATGGCAACCAATACCTGAGGAACAGCAAGGGTATAAATTATATAAATTACTCTCATGACACGTTCGTCTGCCGGATCGAAAGACTAACGATATTTTTCATAGGCAATCAGACCTTCTCCCTCGACCTGGCCGGAATGCTGCCTGCTGGCGCGGTGAAGCTTCTCTCCCCCGTCAAGACCATCAGGCAGGATGCAGACAACTGTGTGATCGAAACAGTCGAGGGTCTGATTTACAAAAGTCGCAGGGTTGTCGTGTCGGTGCCTACCGTACTGTACTCATCCGTCACCTTCGAGCCAGCCTTGCCTCTCCCCAAGCACGACTTGAGCATCAGCACCGTGCTGGGCTACTACTCCAAGATGGTTCTTGTATATGACGCACCGTGGTGGCGAGAAGCTGGTCTCTCGGGCGTGATGGAATCCTTCGTCGGACCCGTTAGCTTCACCCGAGATACGTGCAGCGAAGAAGACGGCCAGTACAGCATCACCTGCTTCCTTGTCGGAGAGCAGGGGCGTACGTGGTCCGCTTTATCGGACGAGGACCGGCGGACGCGAGTTCTAGACCAGATCAGGACAGTGTTCGGGGTCGGGGCGAATTCTAACCATGTCCCGGAGCCTATCAAGGTTCACGAGATGGACTGGGCGAAGGAAGAATGGATTCGAGGTGCGCCGTGTCCGCTCACGCCGCCAGGGGTGCTAACGAGCGACGCCGGCAGGGCCATAAGGGACGCGTTCGGCAGGGTCCATTTTGTGGGCACGGAGACGTCAATCGAGTTCAAAGGATATATGGAGGGTGCTGTGAGATCCGGGATTCGCGGAGCACGGGAAGTTGTTCAAGCTCTGGGTCTCGATAGCTAGAAGCAGTCGGAAAGTAGAACCAGGTAGCGCCCTCTCGGAATCGCTGGACTAGCTCTGGTGCCTGTCACGCTGTCCTCTCTCCCCTCTCCTGCTGAAAGTTCTCTCCTCTCTTGCGGAGAGGGACCACGCAAGCCTACATATCTTTATGAAGGGACCATGCAAGTCTACCCATCTTGAGGCTGTAAATACAATGGAGAGGCGGTGCGGTTGCATGCGCCCCCCTTGTTGGCACGCCCTTCACGTTTTAGCATGACATGTCTGCGCGAGATCGATCGCTAACGGCAAGCTACTAATCGGATCGTGTCGATCTTATTCCGGCATGCTTGGCCATGTGTGTACTAGAACCTCGTTATTCCGCCTCTATCCGTCTGTCCACTCTCGTACCGGGCACCCTTGGTCTTGCAGACATAAACTCGCTCTCTAATTAGCACCCGCCGTCTGTGCTCTGTCCAACTCAGGTTTGGCAATGGAAATCGATCTACAGAGCCGGAGTTATTGCCATGGGACCCCCCCGGGGCCTGTAACTGGGGAAAGTGAAGAGTCGAAATGGCCAACAATTGGGGCGAAGTGGGATGGTTATGCAGGGGCCCAGCAGGGGCCGGGGCAAGGACAGAGCCTCAATCTTTGCTTCATCCAGGAATAAATCACCAAGATAAGGTACTTTTTTCTCTTGGTACGAGGCATTCAAGTGAGCCGTCAGAAAACGAGGGCTAGCATCCGGTACTCAATGGCCAGGGTATTGGGCTGCAAATATCCCTCGAAGCTTTGTCCGCGACAGAGTTCCTGTTCCTCGTAGCCCAACGAGCCAGCGAACAGGTCTTCCTTGAATTATGTCGGACAATTGGCCGCGACCGCATCCCGAATGTACGACTTTGACCCACAAGCTGTGCTCCCATCTAAATGATTCACTTCAGCTGGCTGAGGGAGTTAATGCTGCCGAAATAAAAAGAATGCACGGACCAAGAACTCCAGCTTGTCGGAATTGACTTTCGAGAGAGAGGGACAAGATTAGAAAAAGAAAAAAAAATCACCCCACGCCATGGTTATAGTCAATGTATTCTGGTATTCTGACGACGCTTTCCTTTCATTTTTCTCGATAGCACCTGCTTCGGCCTATTCTGGTTCTCGAACGGCGTGAGGAACGGCCTTTTCGCAAGAGAAGCATCTATCGTTATTGTGCCGTGGCGTCGGTCGATCAGTGGCCCAAGCCCGTTAGCGAGTCCCGATGAGTCCCTAACGCGTGCGGCTGAGGTCCTAGTGAACCAGCCCATTCCCTTTCGGGATCACGATGGCAATGCCCACGGCATCGAGGACCTGTAGAAAGCTTGCCATTCTGCCTTGTGTCGCTGCGCTGCACCACCTTAACCACATGCTGTACCTGGGAGCAGCTAGTCCGGTCCGGCCGTACCAGGCACTCGAGGCTGAGCCTCAATGGCTGGCTCTGGGCTTGCAGCGCGAGGGCGCCTCCTCCCGCTCGACCAGAAAGTTCCGATCGCGCCTCTTAAATATTGCTCCCGCGCCCTATTCACTCTTGACACGAGCGCGGCTTTCCTCCATCATTATTCCGACTTGTACCTGATCTGACGCGTCCAACTTCTACCCGTCCCTTGTCGCCCACGTCTATACCGTAGGTAGCCCAACGACTCTCCGTATCGCAGAAGAACCTCGACAGCCAGCAACATGTCACATGTTCCCACGCAGGCCGCGTTCACCTCGATGGACAGCGGCCCGTATATCGTCAGGACACCCGTCTGGTGCACCGTCGTGCGTGGTTTCACGGTCTTCTTCGCCTTCATCATCATGGTCTTGGCGGGCTTGCTCATGCACGGATATGTCATGTCAGCCAACGCCTTTGCCCTCGTCTGCGTGAGTTTCTCCTCTGCTGGGTGTCCCAAGACCCCCCTCCCACTACTCCAGGAGCCACCAGACTCACTCGTGTTCAACCCCTAGGGCCTTTTTACAATAATCGTAGTGATATATGCGCTGGTGACAGAAAAAGTGCCGAGTGCCAACGTCGGCTACAACATCTGGGCGGTCCTGTCGCTGGACCTCTTCATGGCCATCCTCTGGCTCTCCTCCATGGGTGCGAATGCCGCCTTGCGCGCTACCTTCGTCTACAGCGTCGACACCGTCTGCTATAACGACGGCGAGTCCTTCAACAGCGAGTTCTGCAGCGAGTACAAGAGACGCGGCCTCCATAAGAGAGATGCCGTCGCCAGCAATGCAGGCCTTGCCGAGATCGCCGCCATTGCCGGCTTGAGTGCCTTGCAGATGTAAGCCAAACCTCTCATACCTCGAGACTAGCTAGCGCTCCCCGTCCAGAGCCAGCCCGAAACCACCTCGGGTGGTGGGGGATTTAGTAGCTGCCTCCCAGTGCCTGCTAACCACGTACGTCGCTCTACCCAGGATATTGCACATCGCAGTCCTCGTGTACAACGGGCACACCTTCCGCATGTACCACCAGGGCCAACCCAAGGCCTCGGCCTTCAACAACGCGCACATGGAGGAGATGGGCCCGTACTCGACCCCCGGCGGTGCTCCGCCCCAGCAGTATCCCCAGTACAACGAGCAGCAGGAGTACAAGCCGCAAGTGTACAACCAGTCGGCAGCGGCGCCGCCGCCGCAGCCCTACGACTACGCGCATCCGAGCCAGCAGCCGCCGCAGCAGTATCCCTACCCGGTCGCTCAGTCTTACCCGTACCCGCAGATGGAGCAGGACCTTCCTGACCAGCGCCTATAGCCAGGGGGGCCCAGGGGGCTTGGATATTTGCATGTGGCCGATGACACGGAGTTTAGCTGGGGCGCGGGATACACATGGACGCCATCTTTGGAATATCTTGGAATGTTGGGGGGAGCGTGGTCTAAGTCGTTGGACTATAATTCGATGTAAATATGTTCCTGCGAGTATACATAACAAAATGACGATTTTCTACCCCTTGACCGGGCTCCTCGCTGCGATCGATATTCATGCTGCCCGTGGAGATATCTGGACGGAGATTGAGACCGGTTCGAGCGAATGGAGGGAAGAGATGAGCTTGAGAACCCTCACGCTACACCACGGGTATATCATCCATTACGAAAAGGAAGTCCAGCTGAGCTGACGCAGAATCTCAAGGAATCTCTCTCCGCTTCTCACGACCACCCGAGACCCGTCAGACACCGATGCTCCGGTCATGATCCGAGCTGAGGCAGAGGGTACTAGGAGCCTACGGAGAGAGCAAGTCTGGCCGAGAAACTCTTTGCAAGGGCCTTGATAGGTGCCAGACGCGCGGAGGCTATGCTACGTGCTGTGTTCATCTTATCAAGCTATTCCTAGTCCCGAATATGTCGAAGACGGCACCACCGTTGCATAGGAAACGATGCGGAAGGCGGCTGCAGGGGAGCATCGGGGAGAACCGAGCGAGACACGATGGCACGGGGGATTCCAGATTCTAGAGGCTCTACATTCAAATCTCCCAGCGATTACAGAGCAGAATCCCATATGCGCAAAAGCAGGAGCATGGTCAGAGACATGATTGTCACGAGCAAGAGTCCGACCAGGACTCTTCGGCCATACCGTCTCACCAAAACAAGCCATACCAGCAAGGCGAGACAGCGCGGGACGGACAAAGTGAGACGCGCTCCGCGAAAAGAACCCGCGTGCAGAACACAAAGAAGACGAAGAAGAACGCACCAACGGAGACGCGTAACTGGGACGTAGGCATCTGGCGTGCGGCACGGTCATTCTCGGCACGGGAAATGCACCTGGAGACCGGTCCTATCCCAAATGACAGAGAGCTAATCTTGGCAATAGGGAGGTTGGGTAGGTATATAGCCAGAGCTCGTATCGGCGAGGGGTGCTAATTAGCAGCCGTGATAATGTTGGTCTAGGCCGGCGACCTCGAGACTGGTTTTTCAACAACAGAGCTGATGTCATGGACATTTTTGGGAGAACAAGGACAATAACACGGTGAGAAGAAAATTTTCTCAAGGTGACGACGTGTTTGCCGCCCTCAAGGAACCGATATTGAACTCCCTTTGGGGGCGGAGACTCTCTTGGACTTCTCCCCTCGACGAGCTCGTATGGTCTGATACGGTAGTTTTGGCGAGAGGTGGTATAAAGGTCTCACTTTATGCTCTGGATACCAAAGATCCCCAGTTCGTGTGTCTTAACCCAGTCTGCCATTTCAATTTTCTGTATGCCTCACATGGTGTCTCTTGCCTGCGCTGTGCTTGGTAGAGGTGTACGACAGGTCTTCTGCCACCTCAAGCTGGCCACAAAGGCATCTTGACCAGTCCAAGGTCCTTTGCGCAACTTGCAAGGTGGTGTCGATTCACGTAGTCCTGTCGCCAAGGCCGTAACGACCACTGACTGCCCTTTCCCTGATCTTTGCTATTTCCCCGGCTCTGGCAATCTAATTGACGCGGAATTGGAGAGACGGGGCGATTCAATATCAGGCACCGCGGCCGTGATATGATCCACTCTGCGATGTTTGTTGGTGTGCCCAAATCAAGCACGGGAGATGAGGCGTATAATGGGTGTGATATGAAGGCATATTAACTACTCGCTGGGTACCTGAGCTACCTTGGCCTGCCGTACCTCGCTCGGCTTGTCCTGATCACTGTCCTTGCACATCGTGGAGGAAGAAAATTCATGGCGGATGCCCGGATAAAAAACCCGGAAAGAAAGATTTTGTACACACTTGGGGAGAGAGGACTGATGCCAGGCTAACCGCTCGCTACGCGCTTACCGGTAGGCAAAATTCCCTTCATTTTTCTTTCCTGTTCTTTTCTTTCTCTTCATTTCCTTCTGTATTCCTCTTGGGGACGATCAGAAGTTTAATTGTGGGATATTTCGCAAACTTCCATGTCCGAACCGGCGCAGCAAAACCAGCTGCAGCAAGCCCTCGGACGAGTTGATTTGATCTACTGTCAATTATCAAGGTACTTTCTGTATGTATCTTGGTTTCGAGCGTCGCAGTTGGACTTGCATTCTCTCCTCATGCATTACATCTCTACCAGGAAATCCGCCTCGGGGTTCGCATGCGACAGCAAACTTGGTATTTTTTGCCCAGTGATACATGAAAGAAGTCCGAAGTAAAAACTCTGGTACCGCCAAGGAGATCTCCCCTGCTATAGCTGTAAGGCAGGCAGCGAGCGCAGCTTGGGCAGGTAGCTGTTCCTTTGGCGGGACCGAGCTTCGGGAGGAGGCCAAGAGGGGTGGAGGGGCAGCCCAAAACCCCGCGATAAGTGCCGCGACTAGCGGACGGTTGCCCCTGTCTAGCGCGGTCTTATCTCTCTCAAATAGTGGTGGCCTTGCTTCAATGTCTTTCCTTTTTCTTCAGATTTCCAGCCCCTCCTTCAGAAGGACGATTTGCCTGTGCTCTGCGCAAAACGGGAATTTGACCGCCTTTTACTGCGGCAGTGCGGACAGGCGAGATAGGCACGATAGGGTACGCTGCCAGGCTGCCTCGGCTGCTAAGGAAAGAGGCAAATTCTGATTTTTTTTTCTGTGTGGTTTTTTTAGAGTCAGGAGAGATCCATTCGAGAGTGAAAATTGCCCATCGATCAGCAGGAGACGTAAATCTAAAACAGCTCTGTCCTCCAATGAGGGGTTCGGATAGCGAGGTACGCTTGAGATGATACTTGCAAAATGGTGGGTTCAGGAACCAACCACGCCAACGTGCACTGGGAGGGCCACTGGGGGCCTCCGGCAACTCACAAAGATCTGCCGCTGGTGCTGCAGCGGCTCTGAAGCTAGGAAGGCGATCCTCCTCTAGCGCTATGCACATGTCCTCGGAACAAAACTAGACCTCTGCTAATCCATCCAAGCATCGCACAATGCAATGGCTGAGGTGCCGAGCGCCGAGCTAGAAGCTTGACAGAGGTGCGTTTTCGCAGTGGTAGCAAAATCTGATCTGTAACAGCCTAGGCATATCCCATTCCCTTCCTCTCTCGTAAACCGGGGTCGAGCTCAATGAGGTCATAAGAAAGATCTTGAGCAGCGAATTGGCAGGGGTGACAAGGGATAAGAATTGGTTTAACTCTCCTGCGAAGCGTACAATCCGGGATTACACACATCCCCTCTCTCTGTAAGTCGCATTCGGCCAAAAGCAACTCCATGTTCAGGCCGAACAATCCTTTTCGGGGGGATCACCGATTCGTGCATCTACTTCGTAGACTCGACACCTCTCCCGTGCAGAGAAAGACCGTACCGGGTTCCCAAAGAGGGCATACATCTGAGAAAAACCTGCCTTGTCTGCTTGTCTGCGTCTCCCGGGGAGAATAGCGAGTTCGAGATAAGGAAAAGCGTGTGGTGGATACGACCCAGGAGTTGGATATCGCCCCTCTATCAAGAGTTTGATGGGGTAGGATGGATGCAGCCTCCATGCAGGTTGCTTGCTGAAAAAGAGCACCAATGCAAGTGCGAAGCTCCTCATCCTGTTTGAAGCTTGGTATTTCCTAAGCAGGCGAGGGCAGGCTAAGAGCTAAGGTGCTAAGGTATCTAGCATGTAAATATCACCCTTCGAGCTGTGACAGCTCTTCCTTGTTTGCGGCGTTCCGCCATTGTCAAAGACAGATCTGGTGCTCCCGATGAAGGAGGAGGGGCCGGAGGCGAACTTGGTAGGAGAAGATCTACAAAAAAGTCCCGCATCGAGCGCAATGTGCCTTTGGATCAGTACCAGAATGTCTCGTACGATCTTCAGGACTTCAGGACACCAATCGCCACGCACTGTCTTGGCCCTGGCCTCTCTCAGCTAGCCAAGGGGGCGCCCATCAACAAGGGGCTGGCTGAGAGAGAGAGCCTATGATATGCGAGAGGCAGTTGGACACTCGATTCATGTCTTGCACGCAAGAGGGGCTTTGGTATCGTAGTATCGTAACTTTGGGCAGGAAACCACAGAAACCAACCTTAGCTAGGAAAAGGTGGCGAGAGGGTGACAAGCAACGAGTAAAGAAGTACCTAAGCAGAAGAGAGCGAATATGCTCTTGAGACCCACGTTTTCCACGGCACGCAAGCTCGCAAGCCACCGCACCGCATCGTTCGCATCTCCCAAGGCCGGAATCGCTATCACACAGAGACCTCGAACATGACACAAGCTAGTCCAGGATTTTCTCGCCCACATGGTGCCCCTCGTGATCATCGGATGACCAACTTTGAACCTGGTCAGATAAACATGTTTGTCTAATAATGTACTGTGCAGCATGCTGCTTCCGCGGGACAAGGAGCGACCTTGGGAGGATATCGTACCGGGTACGGATCTGGTTCATCCAACAGCTTCGTTGAGCGCTGGAGCCGGTTGGTTCTGGTTTTTGAAGGAATAGCTAGCCAATCACCGTCAGCTGTAGCACCTCCCAAAGAAGAAGAAAAAAACGCAATGGCCGGATGTTCAGCTGAGTACCTACCAAGCCTATCTGTAGGTGCCTGAGTTAGGTACATGTCGCTTCGGCAGAGCTGTGCTGTCCATTCAGAAACGACACGGTACGTCTAACGCAAGCCCACACGCAGCTTATCACTCAGCCTCTGCGGACTGGCTGCAGCATGCGACCAGGCTGCTCGGTGTCTCGTCTTCTAGCAAAGACATACAGTACGTGTGATGTTACTACTAGCAGATGCATTAGAGTATACCAAAGTGGCCCCGGGGCCTGCGTGGCCAGCTAGAGAGACTCGATCCTTTTTTGCAAGGCGGGAAGTCCGAAGAAGAGAGAGAGCTTGACAGCGTGACTGCTACGGGTTGGGGCTCCCGCTTTCTTAGGAGCAGAAACTCCGCTCTCATTGGAAGATATTTCCAATCAATTCAAGCCGCTTTTAGACCCGGGATGAAGTGGTTGGGGCACCAATTCACGGAGAGCCCCTGACATCACAGATCTATAGAGACCATATATGCGAGGTACCGAGCCAGGTTATTCTGGCGGAACCGGGACCTATCCAGAGTCCCCAGCTAACAACACGACGACAATACCCGCCCGTGTGTCTACAAAGTGGCCGCTCTCAGAACCCAGAGAGAGGAGCCGGGAAGGGAACGTAGATAGATACCCCCGCCGTGTAGATGCATGTACATACATCTAGCCTGTTAGCACACCCAATTCCGAGGACGCATGGGCTCTACATCTATGTACTGTGACCCCACATATGATTGTTGTCCATGGCAGATTAACCATTGCAGTACTTAGCAGTCAGTTTGGGTTGGCAGTCGAGGTAGTTTGGGACGAAGTATTTGAGCCGAGTCCAGGGGGGGAGAGAGTTGACTCCGGTATTATTGCTGTGTGTAGAGTGTAGAACCACATGTGACGTGCAGGACATGGGTAGGACCATACTCGACTCTGTTGCCATCTTTTTCCTGCTCGTGGCTTAATCCTTTTTTGTTTTTTGTTTTCCCACCCTGCAGCTATTGCACGAAGCCCTTATCATAAGATAAACAGGTCTCTGTCCCCGGCCATACTTCGCTTCTTCAAACTTCCACCTCCATCCTCTCACTTCTCCTCCTCCCTCCACCACCTACCATCATCCTGAACCAAGTCTCTCGCTTATCCACAACGCCAACATTTGCGCAACGCGTCTCTTCTTTCTTGCTCATAACCACTACTCGTTCTCGTTTCCTTCTCCCAGTCGTTTCCGAAACCGATAGACAACAAGTCAAAGATCGTCACCCAACCTCACCGGCAACATGAAGGCTTCCATCTTCGTTGCTCTCACCTCCGCCGCCCTCGCCGCGGCCCAAGGCGTCACCGGAAAGATTGCCCCCAAGGCTTCCGCTCCCGATGGCTGCAAGCCCGCCTTCAATGGCTTGTTCCAAGTCACCGTCGAGACCGTCACCACGGTGAAGGGCAAGCGTGATCTCACCCGCCTCAACGTAAGTTTTGTTCCACCGCCGCTAGCTTCACTCGCTTCTCACCTTGCTTGCTTGCTCGCGCACGTCGCACGCGTCCGCGAGCCGGAAGCCAAGCGAATGTTGGATGTGCAATGCCTAGTTGACTTCTTGACAAAACATTGTGACCCAAAGCTGACCAGCTCCTCAGAAACGTGACGGATGCGCCGCAGACGGCACTCTGGTGGTCGGCCTGGCCGGTGGCGTGCTCACCGACGCCAAGGCCCGCACCGGATACATCGCCTCCAACTACCAGTTCCAGTTTGACGGACCCCCGCAGGCCGGCGCCATCTACACGGCGGGCTTCTCCGTGTGCGGCAACAACTCTGTCGCCCTGGGCGGCTCGACCGTCTTCTACGAGTGCGCCTCGGGCGACTTCTACAACCTCTACGACCGCAACTGGGCGCCCCAGTGCTCGGCCGTCGAGATCGTCGCCATGCCGTGCGGCGGTCCCGACCCGCCGTTCGCCAGCCAGATCCCCGACGGCCAGGTCATCGGCACCACCGTCGTTGCCACCACCGTCGTCGTGCCCCTCAGCGACGGCCAGCCCCAGGTC
>FTLB01002636.1_pt2 | contig 12817 bp, 7 predicted proteins | sample 1658291 | NCBI WGS metagenome assembly FTLB01 (sample SAMEA3914812, study PRJEB12502) | metagenome | biome: forest; material: soil | place: Canada | collected 2011-07-07 | depth 0.1 m
CCAGGGTGGATGCAAGATCTACTAAGCTAGTGCGCCGTTCCCAAAAACTCCCCCGCCCAGGGACCCTTGGCGCGGGGCATTTTGCCTACCAGGTTTCGTTATCTTATCGCGAATGCCTGTCCAGGATTTTTTTTCTGCCAGGCGATTCGGATTTCTGCGCATCACGGCGATGCCCCAAGGTCACTCACTCGCTACATACGGTTCTCGTGCCAATTGAGCTCCGTATCGCACTCCCAAACGATCCCTCGACCCTATGACATAGGGACCTTTTTTTTCCCCGATCAGATTCAAACCCACCCATCCGGCAAGATGGCGACCGAACAGACCCCCTTCATAAAGAATCTTGCGTCCAGCGGTGCGTGTTCCCCTTTCGTTATACCACTTTGGCAACCAGCTCTCTCTTCGTCTCCTCCCCCCCTTTCCCGCGTGTCGGAACCGCTGTGCTGACTGAAATGGGGCCAACTCAAGATCGCAAGATACGGACCGCGGCGCTCACCTCGCTCCAGACCTTCCTCTCGGCCAAGAACGCCACGGCGCTTGGCCCCCTGGACATGCTCAAGATGTGGAAGGGCCTCTTCGTCTCGCTGTGGATGTGCGACCGCCCGATCCCGCAGCAGAACCTCTGCGCCGAGCTGGCCGGCCTGCTCGACGTGCTGCCGCGCGCGGCGGTCGTTCCCTGGCTGCGGGGCTTCTGGGCCACCATGGCGCGCGAGTGGACCACGGGCATCGACGTGCACCGCATGAACAAGTTCCTGCTGCTGGTGCGGCGCGTGGTGGAGAAGAGCTTCCGGTGGATGGGCACGGGCGGCAAGGGCAAGAAGGGGGAGGCCTGGCACAAGGAGAGGACGGACCAGATACTGGGTCTGCTGAAGGAGTGGCCGCTCTCCCCCGAGCAGGAGGTGCCGAGGGATACCGCTGGGGATCCGTACATCGTGCCTTCGGGGCTGCGGATCCACGTCCTCGACATCTGGGTCGACGAAGCAGAAAAGGCCGGACTGCTGGAGGAAGGAGACGAGCAAGCAAAGGACATCGTGGGACGCATAGCGGCGATGGTCGACGCCCTCGAGCGGCAGACCACGAGCGCGTCGGTGCGGATACGCGCGAAGGAGTCGTTGGAGGACGATCGGTTACCGGGGAATCAGACCCAGAGCGTGCCCGGCGATGACGACGACGAGGAGATACCAGATGCGAAGGACAGTAATAGCTGGGACGGGTTCGATGATTGATATCCCGGGGAATGAGCCACACAGTCGAGTTGCTGCAAAAGAGGAAGGTCTGGCGTTCTGGTGTCTGGCAGCACGTGCCCCGTTGGTAGCCGTGTATCATACCCATGCGAGTTGATCATGGCCCAGGCGAATAACCAGTTGCGTAGTTTCGAGGCTCTCGCAGCCCGCGCGCACACCCGAGCATGGGGCACGCTCTACCAGGCGCGGCGGCTTTGATGGACATGATGCGCGACAGGGGGAGGGGCATACAAATGCTAAACCGATGTCCGTCTTACGAGAGAGTCTGTCGGCCGGTCAAAATGAGCGCTACAAAATTGTATCTATGAAGCATATTATTTTGAAATATGGACATATGAGATGCTGGTAAAGCTACATACAGTACACATACAGCCCGCAAAAGTTTCCAACACTACCGTCCGGGTATCTTGGGCGTGCGCACTCTCTCTCCGTCTTTTCGTGCCACACACCATCGCGTAGGCTCGCCTCAGCATCCGCTGAAACGAAGCCTATATTAGTTATACTCTGTGCAAAAGTCTCCGATTATCCTACATCGCACCTTGCGAAGTAATGCTTTTTAGCCTCGAGGGGCTGTCTCCCATCCTTTGGGCCCCGGAGCCTCGAACTTTCCTGTCCGGGTCAGAGTCAGACCCAGGCCGGGATGCACCTCGGCTTGGAAGGGGCGATAGGGAATCGATTCCCCGTCAATGCTGACCACGCCGTCCTCGTCGTGTGTGCGCGGTGAGAGACGGAATGCCGAGACCTTGCGGTACGTCACGAGATCGCTATCGAAAAACGTATTGTTTGGTACCTTGCTCTGGAGGTCGATCATCTTGAGAGGGGGGTGGTCGCCGGCCATGGTGATGAGGTCCATCAGGCCGTCGTTATGCAGAGCCGCGGGGAAGAAGTTCTGCTTCGGGGCCACATATCCCATCTGTTGCGTGTTAGACTGTGCAGACATGAACAGGACGACAGCGACTGTTCCACTTGAGCCGGAGAGGTTTGATACGAGTCGATATCAAGCCTCACCGGCAGGAAGGGACACGAGATAGCACTTACATTGCCGCAATAGAAATACCCCAGATTCTCATACGGGAGCACCTCCCATCCCTCCGGCAGCTTATCCTCCGGGGTTCCGTATTTCAAGGGCGGCAGGCCCTGGTCTTCGGATGAGTCTACCGTAGCCTCGGACAAGCCGTCCACAGCTCCGTTGCCATCGGGATTTGGCTGGCTTGCACCTTCAAGGTGGTTGCGGTAATGAGCACGAATATTCTCCTTCCCGTCGATTTCGACCTTGAAGGCGATGTCGCAGGGATACGTCTTCTTCTTGAGAACCAGCTGCAGAAATCCAACCGTGAATCGGGTCTCGCCCATCCATCGCAGATGCTCCGTCTTGATGTCAATATCTGCCATGACACCGTAGGCCTGGCTGAGGAAGCTGAGGATACGCGTATCGCCCTGGGTCACGCTCATCAGATCCAACGGCGTCGGAACTCCCTTGACAATCGCCAGAGCTGCCAAGGTCGGGTAATGGGACCCGTAAATGTTGCAGCTCAGGGCGTTGCCGCTGCCGCAAGGAATGTGACACACGGCGATCTTGGACAGAGCGCGGCGCGCATCGGAGCGCTTGCCGAAGCCGTTGAAGATCTCGTGCGGCCCGCCATCGCCTGAGCAGGGAACGGCTATGTCAAAATCGTCGATGTTCAGGTTCTTGGCCAGGTCGATGCCCTCACGCGCTGCCTTGGTCTGGACCACGGTGAGCGGCATCTTCGCGCCTTCGAAGATGGGCTTGACATGCTTCTCCCATATCTTGGTAGCGCCTCCGGGCCCGGCATTCGGGTTCACGACCACCCAGGCTCGTTTGCGCCGTGTGACCTCTGGGCCGTAGGCGTTGTCGAGCACTCTCGCGGTGAACCGGTGGATGTCGGGGTTGCTTATAGCATCGCTGGGACCCGAGGGAAGGACCGTCCAGCTGAGCTTCTGGGCTTGGACTCGAGTGGCGGAAATCGGTTTCGCGTAGCTCAACGTAATCGCTTTCTCGTCTGGGGAGAGCTCTATCCACAGGATATTGTAGTATGGGATGGATGTCGTGGTGCTGGACGGTGCTAGACGGGAGAACAGAAAGTCAGCTTGAGTCGTTTCGGCTGGGATTGCGGGTTGGTATACGCACAGGATCCGAATGCAATGCCGCAGGTTCGGTTGGGCTTGGAGGGTGATCGATCTACTAGATTGTTAGAAAAGCTGAAGAAGATGGGAGGCGTCGCAGCAAGGGCGTCGCATCACGACGTCTCCTCGTTTTGGAAGGGAGACGGAGCTGCCGCCACGCTCGAGCAGAAACTTACCCTCAATCTTCAACGAGTCCTTTCCCAAGGTCAACTGAGCATGCTTCAGCTGTAGTGTCGTCATCTCTTCCTGCCCCACGTCGGGACTCGTCGCAGCCATTATCGCGGTGGTAAAGATGGCTCCTGAAGTTGGTGAATGCCGAGCTCCGGTGCAGCCTTCAACTTCGACGGCAGTCCCAGGGTTTAGGATCCCACGCTCCTGGACGCTGCTTTGTGATGATGATTCAGAGGATGTAAAGTCATAAAGTTGGCAGGGATTTATCAAAGAAGGATTGGGAAAGATAAAGAATGTCCAATGCGCTGGCGAAGAGTCCGTGGCCAAGGGCGAGGGTGTCGCCTCCGAGGCGAGTCGAGAGGAGCTCGGATATTGAGCCGCGGGTAGGGGCAAGCTCAAGCGGCGTGGCACATGCCCCGGGATCCGGACGTAACCCGAAAGCGTTAGGGGGCCGGCGGCCCATGGAACCCGCGGAAATCTATCTACAGTGCACTCAGCGCAGTAAGAGCTACGGAATAAGATTCATGGTTTCCGGGAAAGGATAAAGTTCAATTATTTAGCTATGTTTGCTCGTGGGCTTTTTTTTAATTACCTCGGCGACTGCAGAATATATACGAAGTACCATTCGCATTCTTCTTTGACACATTTTCTTGACACATTCCCGGCTGGTTTGTTTTGATATTCTCTATCGTGGCACCGACGCAGTATATCGGTTGAGCAAACGCACAAGGGATACATGTCCAGCGATTCTACTCTAGGTCCCTACATACATTTTGCCTCCGTATTTTGGTTTTGATGCACACAGTCCAGGTCCCTCTCTTGGGCCTGGATAGGAGGCCGCTCATGTCGGTGGCCTGACGCTACGCGTTGTCGGCTGCTCAAGCCAGCAGGCTGACATTGGGCCACTTCTCACTAGCGGCTTTCTTGAAGGCCCCAACCTCCGAGCCTCCCCACTGCTTCAACGTCTCGATAATGTTGGATGCAGCGGCAAAGGTAACGCTCTTGAGCTGCAAGAGGTTGACGAGTTCCTTCTCGGACGTGGCCTTGTCCTGGCCGAGCAGGTACGCAGCTCGAATGGCAGCATGGGCATGCTCGGTGCTCTCCTTGTGCTTCGCGCGGAATTCAGAGTTGAGCTTCTTCAAGTCGGTGGAAGGTGGGATGATGGTAAACTCCGACTTGATGATCTCCTGGACCTTAGGGGGTAGAGAAGAGAGGATCGGCCCGACAACGTGCTGGAACTGAACCGCTTGCTCGTGCAGCCGAGGATGGTCTCGGTTGAGCTTCCATGCGGCGTTGAGACAGCGCAAGGCTAGGAGATACTTTTCTAGAGAGATATTAGTCAAGTCGTACAGTAAAAGAATGGCTCGGGTACCTACTCCTCCGGATGTAGAGCTCAAACCCGGCGATCTGACCGTCGATGTTCTTGGGCGCGAACTGCAAGACAGGGACCAAGAACTTGGCAGCTTCGCCGAGAGGATCAGACGTTGCGGCGAGCTTGAGTCCGTTAGGGTCGTCATCCTTCTTCTTCGGATCCTCGTCCTTGGTCTTCGGGGTGGCCTTGTTGGGATCCTGCTTGGCTGCTTTCTCGGCAGCCTCTCGCTCAGCCTTCTGCGCCTCCTTCTTGGCTTTCTTCACGGCCTTCTTTCTTTCCGCAGCATCGTCGTGGCCGCTGCCTCCGCTGTTGAGGCTGCTGGTGCCATTGGTCCCTTGTGGACGGTCGTACATGCCGACGTACAGGTTTGCGGCGTCCAGAGCAGCTCGGGCATAGAGTGGGTGCTCCCTCAAGCGGTCTTCCCACCGAATCATGTCGACATAGGCCCTGATCTGGCTCTTACGCAAGGAGAAGGTGTGGAAATCAAACTGATCCTCCTGCCATATGTCGAAAATGTTATAGATGGTGTGGAATCGCTTGAGAGCCATGGCAACATTGCCCCTCCGCGCCCAGGCCTCGCCGTCTTCCGTGAGGAACCAGAGACATTGCATATCGACGAGGTCCGCCAACGGACCACCCACGGTCTCGGGTCGGGTGAAGAGGCCCATGGTCGTCAGGGCTGTCTCATTTTCGTTGTTACGAAGCTGGTATTTCGCCGTCTTGGAGTTGATATAACGATCCCTGGTGTCCAACAAACGAGCTTGATCCATGATCTCCGCGGCCTTGACCGTGTTTCCCTGGTGTTTATATATCCTGGCCTTGGTCTGGTGGATGTCGACGCTCTTTGGGTCGAGCTCCAGCGCCCGATCGACGTATTCCAGTGCCTTGCTGGTATCGCGACTGAGGTGGTAGTTATAATGCTGTGCCAGGAAGTACAAAGCCGCGCCCTCTCCCTTGGAGCTATCACCGTTCGTCTGTTCGCGTTCGCCTGGGGCGGTCTTATGCTGAGAGAGATACTCTTCGGCAAGGGCAGGCAGTGTCTCCTTTTTGAACGAGTCACTGTATAGGTGCTTGAGGTTTGCGAAGGTGGATGGGACACCTTTGTCAAACATTCGACCCAGGTACGTCTTTGCGGCGTCCCGGAATTCATCACCTAGAGAGGTGGTCAGCGGGGCGCACAGGCTACAAAAGGGAGAGCGACAGCTCTTACCGGTCAAGAAGTCCAAGGGCAGACGACGCGCAGAATCGCAGCGGGGGAACTTGACGGCATACTCTTCGAAGATGGCCTTCAAAGCCGCAGTGTCGCCTTCGGGTATGTCGGACACCTTGATCAGATCCAAATAATACTGAGGGTGGTCCGGGTTCCGGTCCAACAACGCACGGTAAGCGTTGCCCGCCTCTTCCTTCTTTCCCAGCTCGGTCAGGTACTTGGCGCGGAGCTCGAGATAGGCCAGGCGGTCCAGGCTGTTCTTAGCCTCTGAATCCAGATGCTCCAGCGCCCTCGTGGTATCTCCACTCTCGGCTATGATGGTGTTCTTGTAGAGCACAGCTTCCGAGTTCTCAAGATCGGTCTTGGGAGGGGGGGACGTGACGGACTTTTCGTAAGTCGTCAAGATATTCTCGGCTTCCTGCAGGTTGCCCTCGAGGTGGTATGCGATGGCGAGAGCGGTCCAGTTCTGCCTGAGCTGGGGTCGCGCTTTGAGCATCTGAAACCGACTCTGTACGTAGCCCGGGTAGTCGCGCATCTGAACCTGGAGCACGGCGAGGTCGCGCTGGATCTGCTGGGACTCGGGCTCGAGTTTCAGCGCGAACTTGTACGCCTTGATCGCCTCGTCAAAGTTCTTATTCGTTCGGTACAGAATACCGTACACATGCCAGCAGATGTGGGACTTCATGTCGATCGTGAGCGCTTCCTTCGCAAGTGCGAAGGCGTCATCGGTATGCCCCTGCGCGTTCAATATGAGGGCCTTCATCGACATGGTGTCGGCGTGCTTCGGATTCCGTTTAAGGATCTGCTCGGCCGCCTTGAGGCCACGCTTGTACTGCTTGTCCTCATAATGACGGATGACGGTGCGAAAGAGGTTCGCCTCTCTCGTGCTGAGGGTTTGCGGCATCTGGAAAGGTTGGAGGACTTCGACCTCTTCAGATCGAACAAATGAAGGGTCGGGGATAGGCGAGGCGGACCAGGGAAGCTTTCGAAACGCTGTCAGTCAATATGGATTGTTTGTGCGCGCAACGAAGTTGAGGGACCGGGCACGAGACCAAGGTTGAAATGCAAAGGAGGGGGGCAATGTCCTACTGGAATACTAGAATCGCCGGTACGGGGATTGATCAGCACCCCTGGCAGCAGGAGAAGGTCGTGTGCTTCGAGAAGCGAAAGTTGAATCTGCGAAGCTGGGGTAAACGTCGAATTGAAGGTTCCTGTCACACCAAACCTGATGGTTTGTTCGCAGGTCCACTTTTTTCAGCCTCCAGGGGTCCCCACTTGGCAAGCTCTCTACGATGATGCTTGCGCATCTCCGAACTGCCTTGAGCTGCTTTACCTGGGAAGCTGAGCTAGGTATAACAGCTCATGGTTGCACGGCGCAAACCAAAAATGTAAACTATTTCTTCTCTTCCGGACTCCGACGGGTAGGTAGGTGGGCTAAAATGTGGTGAATCAGAAGGATACCGTATTCCCTGAAAGTTATTTATGTACAATATAGTGGTGATATGTCCAGTCATCTTCCAACCTCTCTAACTAATAATACATAGAGTTACAGGCTCCTCCACGAGTACATGTTTGGAGCTTCTTCATCGCATTGCCTGGAATCCTCTAAGGCGCAGCTGATGATTTCTTTCTCCATTCAGAATACGCCTGTTCCCAGTCGCCAGCCGGATTCTCCCCACATCGTTCCTTCACTACATCCCAAGTTCTCGACCGCACAATACTTTCAACACCGCGTTCCTGGCGCATCAGAGCCGCCAGCCTCTCTGCGCGCGCTTCCCTTGGGAAATAGCGGGCGGAATATGGATCAAGCCTCTCGTTTATCACCTTCTCCTTGTTCCGCAGATTCTCTGCCTCCCGCACGGTGGCTTCGGGGTCGTCGGGATCGGGGCTAATCGCGACCAAGGAACAGAAGCTTAGTATCTCAGACCTCGCCTGCCACGAGGGAAAGAGGATTGTATCTTGGAAAGTGCGGCACGCCCCCGGGTCTATCCGGCGACTGAGCGGTCGTGGTCCTCGAGAAGCGGTCGACGAAGGGTCGAAGCCCGCCGAGGCTGGTGTGTTTAACGCATTGAGATTTTGGGTTATCGAGTCATCGATCGAGCTTCGTGATAATCTTAGGAAATCTAGAGCGCACACGCGTCAGCCACGGAGTAGAAAAGACGCAATCAGGTATGCCTCACCTCTTAAAGCTGTTGTTGAGAAGCAAAATTGGGGTGTGAGGCCAGGTTTAAGCTGCCTTTCTGCCACTGCCACCGCTGAATCCGCTCCCGGCCGGGACATGTTGGAAGCACCCGAAACGGACCCCTCACTCGTTGTCCACAAAAATCCCGCCACGGTGGTTGGTATTCTCGGTACGAAATCGAATGATTTTGCGGTTATTCCGAATTTTATTGCTTGCCAGCGCCGTTGTTTCGGCCAGATTTCGCAGGCTGCTAGGGTGGAGGATGTTCGAAGCTTTGAAGCTCTTGAGATAACTCTAGTGCCAGTACCTTAACTAAGCTCTTACCCGCGGGGTTTGACGCTGCTAGGAGCTTAGTGAGGGTTAGGGTTGTTGGACTTTGCCACGAGCCGTCCAGACCATGATAGATCCCAACCCGTAAAGATTACAGGAAAATCTTAAAAGGTGGATTTACGGAGATCTCTAACTGTATTCGATGCCAAATGCTATCGCGGAGAATGCGGTTGGCAGGGGGTGACATCAACCGTACGGGCTATTTGTTTACGCCCCCTGAATAGCCTCTCTTGACTTTTGGCCACAGACATGGCACGGGGCTACGGGGGCCAGAACATACAGTGTAGGACTCCCGTAGCTGCAATTAAGGTGTTATTAGTTAACATACGGTATCGTGACGCACTACAGACTTGTTTCTTTGATTGGACAAGATCTTTTGGGAGGCATTGCTGTCAAGAAGTGGTACACGCACAGCAGCCCAACCCCTCGGCTGCCCAGAAACTCGAAGACAAACCGGAAAACGAGAATCCATTTGTGCTATAACAATTTTGTAGCATGTATGTGGGTTTTCTGTGCTGCACCGTATCCCTGGACAGTAGATGGGCGCAGTTGACCAAGTTGTTAAATTATCGTGGGCAATGTCGACCAACACCAGGTCAAATCTCTGAAGTGAGGATCCGCAGAAACACATATAACCTAGACACAAGAACACGGTATAAAATAACTGCTATCAAGCCATTAGGTTTATTAGCTTCGTTGCAACGTATGTAGGAAAATGGAAGCAAGCTCGCACCGCATCGAGCTCCTGGAAGGTTCGTTTGGACGTTCACCAACGATGCTACTAGTAATTCAGAGGACTGTCGATGGAAGGTATTCAGGCGTTATGACTACAGCCTCCGGGGGGGGCAAGGCCATCTAGAATTCGACAATCCCACTCGGCCCGATTTGTAAGACTCTAGCATCCAGCATGCTCCTGCAATTCTGAAATGTGATGATTTACGCAGATGTAGATTTCTACCGTACCCTGCGAAGTTATACGTCGCCTTGGAATAGAAGTGTTGAGCACCCTTGTTGCTCCAAACAATGTACAGAGACCGGCCAAGGTGGCTCTCCTCACGACGCTGGAAGGGGCCATGCCAAATATTATCTGCAAGACAGCTGAAAATCTCTAAAACCGAGGAAAATATATCGATCGGTTCTGCTGTTCCAATAGACAACTAGGATCGCGCGGAGAGTGGGTGAACACGGCGCGCTGGCACGATGATCTGTTCGACGGCCTCCGCCATTAGCAACCAAGTCTCATACGCCGGGGATCGCAGAGAAAGCTGGGACGGATTGAAAGGGGGAAAGGTGCTCTTTTGGGCCTCGCCAGACAGCCACGTCCACTTGGTACCCACGACAGTCGAGAATTGAGAGATAGCAGCATGTATGTTCGAGGCGGCCTCCTCTGTAATCTGCCAAGGATGGAAAAGAATCACCGCATATAGTTTCGTAAAGGATACGTCGACACTTTCGATTGTCTTACCAAGCGTTGGAGATAAGACTATGGCCCTGAGCGCTACTATTGTCAAGTTACTTCGGGTGAGTGGCTCTGAGAGCAAGCATGAAGTGGCTGGCTGTTTGCTTGGTCCTGGGCCGAGAGACAGCTGCGCCAAATGGAAAAGTCGCCTGAGGCAGCGAGAGACCAATCACAGATATAGTAAATGAGTATCGTCCTCGTACAGTGGCGCCAAATGAGATCGTCTGGCATGCTAGTAGCGAGGCAGGCCAAGCGAAGATACCGTGCATGAATGGGATTCATGGACACTGAAGTCATTAATCTGCATTGGACGACCACAACGTACTCTTGCAATATGATATATCCTAGAGAGCCACCAAGGAACCCAAAATCAGATCCAGGGAATGGTAAGAAAAGGGTTAGAGATGAGCAGATAGCACAATATAGCGCCGTGGAAGATCAGCAGCAGCCGGATAGTCATGCACATGGCAAAACGGCCACGCCGAAAGGCCGCCCTCAAAGTCTATTATGAAGACCTTTAGACTAATATTTTCTGAACCTGGAGGGTCAAGGTTGAAAGGCATAAAGTACACATTCTACCGGGTTGCTAGATGGCTAGGGCCTGGAACGGGAGAGTCTTCAAGCGTCGTTATGGTTACCGGAGGAAGAAGTGCTCCGTAAATCGACGCAGATCCGTCGCCTCGGTCGTGAGGATGCAAGGGGGGCAAAGGGGCCAGGTGTGCATCAGGATGTACCGGACTTAGCCTCACGGGAGCTCGTGTGCATCTTTGGGTGTGTTGGAGCAGGACCCAAGTCAAGGTCAACTTGGATATGGGAAGAGATGACTAGCTCCCCTTCCCTGAACAGCCCTTGGCCGACGAACTGGATCATACCTCCTTCTGAGTCTTCTTCTTCAGTAGGCGAGGCCGTGATTAGAATGTTTAGTACTCGTCATTAACACCAGCTATAGGGTATTTTCCAGAGCACAGGGGCTACCAAATCTTCTAATGCTTCAACGGGCTTCTGCTGGGGATTTAGTTGCAGCCATTACTTCTCCCCGTCCATGTCTGCCACCGCGGAACGAGAAGCACATGATCAATGGCTCAGCTCTCGTCTCCAGGCGATCCGTAGCTCGCAACCATTGCGCATTCTTCAACGCCCCGGGTCGGTAAGCCAGCCCGTGGCGGTATTTGCAGCGGGGTACAGAGTGCGGCATCTCTAGCTGAGGGTGAGATTCACCGTCAAAGTCTACAGAAATAAAAATAAAAAATGAGAAAAAAAAACACGGTCGCTTTCCTCATTAGCATTCGCATTTATTATTCAATCTCAACACCGGAAAAGACACACAGCCACGTGAGCGATGCGCGCAAGGGTCCCCATCCGAGCTTGTCTGATGATGAGACCGGCCCGGACGTCCGCGCCGTTTGTCTTTAAGCTCCGCGTCTATGTATAGAACATCTACGACAAGGGGATCGAAATAGAGTCCGATTTTCCCATTAGGAAGGTAAGCTGGCATCTTGAACACTGGTCGTAGGAGTCGCCGACGGATGTGCTTTCGATGAGCATCTGAGGTACAGCAGGGAGGTCATGTAGATCCAGGGGACAGCTCGGGCCTTCAAGTGGGATCCGGGACCCCCTTTCGCGTGTACAGAAGGCAGGAGGTCGGCGATCAGGTTGCCCACTTGGCGCTTAGGCGCCATCGGTCGGGGATTCAATGGGCAACGGCAGGCAAGGGGATCCCCAGAGACCAGGAGGATACATAAGAGGCTAATATGCCACGTTGAAATCAGCCAAAAGCTGTAAATTTGGCCTGCACCGACAGAGACCGCGCCTGTACCACAAAACAGAATAAAGGGAAATGACGGAATAAGAGGCGCCCTGACATATTCCCAGCCGCCAGGATACCCAACATTGTTGGTGCGAGCAACGGGATGTGGAGGATGCACAGAGCCTTCGAATCGAGTCCCGCCCACGGGCTGTCCTTGTGCTTTTCTCCAAGACGGGCTCAGATGTGAGGACGATGATTAAGGACCTTGCCAGGCGTATGCTACGTAAGAGGATCACGGGATATGCTCAGCCAAAACCACCCAAACCCCCTCCCCTCCTTGAAAGGGACCGCTTGCCTACCTGCCTACCTTACCTATAGTAACTGCAGAAGGTGCTCATCATGGACTAGAAGACCTACTATATCAACGAGCCCTGAGCTCCGGCCAGCAAGATTCGTTGCCCGCCAAAGCTTGCCTTCGATTTTCTCTGGTAGCGAGCCAATCCTGGCGACGGCCGGCTGCTGGGCTGACCAAAACTCGCCCCAGAGATTTTGGTTTGTTGACAATATGGCAGCTCCGCACGAGCCTTGTCAGAAAGTTGGGGGAATTTGTGCATGAAGACGGAATGGTAATGAAGGGAGATTGCATCGCCGGACGACAGAAGGAGCAGGTAGGAACACAGCGACCGCAAGGCTCGAATCCAGGTGGCTGGCATTCACTTCTGTCTCCAGTCCACGGTTCTCGAGGCTGACATATCCGCGGCCTTCTGCCGGGGAGAAGCGAGCCAGCTGTCTGGCTGTTTCAGCCGGGATAAAGGAGGTATGGCACGGAGGTGGAGAAAGTCCTTGCCGTCCTGGCATGGGAGGACTTGCAGCAGCTTCCATCCCCAGAAAGTTGGCGGTGCCTGGGGATCAGGAGCATCTCCGGGGGAGGGGGGAACGGAGGCGGAGGGATGAGAG
>FTLB01833441.1_pt1 | contig 12817 bp, 15 predicted proteins | sample 1658291 | NCBI WGS metagenome assembly FTLB01 (sample SAMEA3914812, study PRJEB12502) | metagenome | biome: forest; material: soil | place: Canada | collected 2011-07-07 | depth 0.1 m
ACCTTGTTGTCTCCAGAGAGGAAATGTCGGCAGTGCTTGTCGCCTTCGAGATGAGTACATAGTGATCGTGCATCAATTCGACAATCCACGTAAATTTACTTTCACGAGGGCTCGTGCGGGATAGCGGGAAAATGAGCGTGTTGTGTCGATGTTCGCCGAGCAAGACGGTTCTTGCCCAAGGATATAGTTCAATATGTTCTGCACCATTTCCCATGCGTTTGTATAATTCTTGCACGATATCCAAGGCCGGACCGCTGGCATGCCCTCCGTCCATCCAGGAATAAGGAGGGACATCGCCGCCGATGATGGACTCCAATGGAGAGGCATTAATCGGCAGCCCCAATGTCGCGAACAGGAAAAATATCCCGAGCGTCACCCAACGACTTCTGAGGAACTTAAAATGTGTCAAATTCTGTTTTGAAAACATTTTACCCCCTCGCTTTCCGCTTTTATTTGGCAATCGTTTGAACTGTACCACCTTCGGTGCGAGTAGCCCGCTGACCTTCCAACCGCGTCAGTCGGGCATCTTCTTCAATGATTTGGCGCCATGCGTGGCAGCGCCGCGACTACATCTTCATTGGTACGCCAACCTTCATCGGCGAGTAGGTTTTGGATAGATTGCGCTTGTCCAATTCTGCCTTGAAGGCTTCCGGCGTGCCGGTCATCATAGGTAGAAAGGTCCCATAGTGCATTGGCACGACGTGCGTCGGCTTGACAAGTTCCACCGCAGCCGCTGCGCGTGACGGTCCCATGGTGAAATGATCGCCAATGCAGGCCAGCATCCAATCGATATGGGCGAACTGCGGGATCAAGGCCATGTCCTGGAACAAGTCGGTATCCCCAGTGTGATAAATCGTCGGGCCGCCGGCGATCTTCACGACGAAGCCTGCAGGATTGCCACCCCAGTGATTCTCATCGTCGTCGTTCACTCCCAGGTCCTTCCCGCTGACATGCGAGCTATGAACCGCCGGCACGATCAGAATCTGTACCTCGCCATCGAAAAAGCTCAGTTGGCCGCCGTCATTGCCTAGCGTGGCGTAGCCCGCATTCTCCTTGGGAAAGCCACCGTAGCGCACCAGTGTTTCGCCCAAATCAAGATTAGCCACCAGCTTCGCACCGGTTCGCTTCGAAATGGCTGCTGCCGCACCGACGTGATCGAAGTGCCCGTGGCTCACCAGAATCAGGTCAACGTGCTGCAAGGAATCGGCGACTTTGTCGCCCTGCGGGTTCTGCGGGTTGGCGAACCAGGGATCAAACAGCACGACATGTCCTTTGGGCGTCGTCAGCACAAAGGCAGACTGACCATACCAGGTAAGCGTCGTGCCGCCCGCCGCAGCATTGGCCGTGGCGGCATAGATCGTCGATAGCAGACTAAGGAACAGGATGTGCGTCAGCATCCGGGAACGCCGTATTATGTATTGAATCAATTGCATGGTAGTTCTCCTGTTGAGGTTTTTTGAATGTTGGGTACCCACTCGTTATGGTGTCAGTTATAGGACGGTGTATGTTTTCCCGGTTTGTGCGCCTTCCACACTCTTCGCAAATGCAAGCGCCGCATCGGCAACCGCCACCGGCTTGAAGCCGCGAAAGAACGCGCCGTATTTATCCATCGACTCGGTAAAGACCGTCGGGCTGACGCTATTGATGCGTATTCCACGGGGGAGCTCGATGGAGGCTGCGTGCACAAATGCGTCGATCGCTGCATTGACCATCGAGGGGCTACTGCCCCAGCGTATCGGGTCGTCGCTGAGTACGCCGCTGATCAGGGTAAAGCTGCCGCCGTCATTGATGACGTGCTGTCCTGCCAAAACGAGGTTAACCTGGCCCATCAGTTTGTCATTAAGTCCAATTGCATATTGCTCCGGCGTGATGTCTGTTAGTGCTCCGAAATGCACGTTACCGGCTGCACAAATGACGGCATCGATGGTGCCGACTTGCGCATACATGGCTTTCAGGCCGTCCAAGTTTGTGATATCGACTTTTACGTCTGCACCTTCCCGGCCGGCACGGACTATTTCATGTCGACTGCCAAGCTCTGCGACAATAGCCTTTCCCAAAGTGCCAGTGGCGCCAACGACGATAATTTTCATGATTTTTCTCCTATTCATTTTCGGATGTTAGCTTGCGCTTGAAGGTGCGCATAAACCTTCCCAACGCCAACGACAATTCCTCTATCGCTTGATTTGCGTCATCTGAAACTTGACGCCCTGCGTCAGCAGGAAGTCGGCGTTGCGGTAATCTGGATACAAAGCCACCATTTTGGCCTTGGCTTCATCTTCCGTGCTCGATTCGGCGACGGCGTTTAGCAGGTTACCTTTCGATTTCGCCAGTTCCGCGACCTTGCGCGCTTCTTTTGAATTGCGCGTGGTGTCGATGATGAATGTGCCATTGGCATCAGCCAAGACATAGGAGTTAACGTCTGCTTCCTCGGCGTGATAGGCAAATATTTTGACGGGGTTGCCCATCGCTTCTGCTGCCAGAGCCAGGCTGCACGCGACCATCGCGAATGCAGCCAATAGGGAGACAGTTGATTTGATAGGTTGAATCATGGCTACACTCCTGGGGCGAAATAAATGGTTGCGTGAGGCGGTGTTTTTTTGGCCTGCATAAGCCTGCATTTCCGTCACTGTTCAATGCAATTGATTTGCAAGTAGCCGAATTATTGCACCAGCAATCGTTGATAAATCACGATGGAATGGATATGATTTATCCAATATTTGGATAAATGAGATATGAGCGACCTATTAACTAGCTTCAATACCTTGTGCCGCGTGATCGAGCGCGGTAGCCTGTCACGCGCAAGCATTGACCTCGGCCTTGCCCAAGCAACGGTCAGCCGCCATATCCAGGATCTGGAAAAACGCTATAGCTGCATCCTGATCGCCAGATCGACACGCCGTCTTCAGGTTACCGTTGCCGGCCAGCAGGTCTACGAATATGCGCGCTCGGTGCTGCGATCCGAGTCCGAATTAGCCGAGCGACTTTCGGAAGGAAAGGTTGCGTCGGGCGGGCGCATCGTCATCGCTGGAGCGAGCGGATTTGGGCACGCATTACTCAATCCCTTCATTGTGAAATTCATCGCTCGGCATCCCGACATTCGGCCGCGACTATTGTTGTCTGAGCGGTCGGTGAATTTAATCGACGAAGGCATCGACGTCGCGATACGTATCGGGCCGCAGGAGGATTCCAACCTGATCATCAGGCCACTGGGCGAGTTGACTGAGAGTTTGGTCGTCGCGTCGTCGTTATTGAAAAAGGGATTCCCTATCAAACATCCCAGAGATTTACACCGATTGCCACGCATTGCACTGACGATGCCGTCTACACGTCAATTGATCCTTCAGTCGCGTGGTGAAACCTACGTCGAGCCTGCCGAGGTAGCCTACGAAGTGGATAGTTCGCTGGCGATGCGCGATGCACTGTTGGCGGGGGCGGGGTACGGGAAAATTCACACGTATTTAGTATCAGACGCATTGCAGACCGGGCAATTGGTAAACCTTCTTCCGGCTTGGACTCTCCCCATCTGGCCTGTGAATGCCTTATTTGCCTATCGTGCTCGCCCAGCTCGCGTAGACTTGTTCATTGAAGAGTTGATTGCCAGGTTGCATGAGCTATCGGAGTTCGGCATTAAGGCTGCACCAATTTTAGGCGAGGTAGCCCGATCTTGAAGTGATCGGCTGAGACGCCTGATACTTGATGGTGAATACGGTTGCGGGCGACCGGAATCGAAACGCAAACCGAGGCCATGTGCGCCTGGGCTTGAGACATCGCTGCCCTGCCCTGTTTGTAGCAATGGTAGATCGAATACCCATGCACATAATTATGTGCTACACTTATTTATGTGCATTATTTCACTCAGGGGCCACTATGGCAGGAACTGTTAATTTCACTGGCGCTGTAGATCGGGAATTGCTCAAGCGCGCCAAGATCATTGCTGCCAAATCCGATACGTCGGTCAACGCGCTCTTCAATGCCGAATTACGGCACTTGGTGGAAACCTATGAAGCTGCAGAAGCAGCGGGAAACCAGAACTTCAAATCGCTGCTGGATTTTTCATTGGGGCGTTGCGACGATCATACGGCAATGGCTGCCTTGGGCATCGACAGCCAGGAAGACTTATTCCTGTTGATGGCGCAGGCACACCTACCTATGCCGCGCTTGCCGGAATCAACAACACTGGACCTGGTGGACAGCCTTCATGCGTTAGCACCGTAGGCGGCTGACACATGAAGGTCGATACAACAATTCTGCTGCTGCCAGATGCTGGGCCGCTTATTACGCTGGCTTACGCCAATGCGCTCGATGTGCTGTTCAAACCCGGCTGGCCGGTGCAAATCGTGGACATGGTGCTACACGAGGTGACGCGCAACAAAACGCCAACAAGCCAAGCTATTGCGACATGGGTCAAGACGAACAAGCTGCACGTCGTGCCCACCAAAACACATCAACACTACCGGCGCACGCAAGCCACAAGTATTACGTCCCCGAGAAAATCGAACCTCGGCGAGCTTGCCATACAAGAGGCGATGAACGATTTCGCGTTACTCGATCCACCGCCCACTGGCGTATTCCTGTTTGAGGATCACAAGATCGCCCGCACCAGTTTTCTGCTGCCAGACAACTGCCGCAAAGTGAGTACGCGGGCATTTCTACTATTTCTGGAACAAAAGGGTTGGCTGGAATCGGCTGCCGAGGTCGAACGCAATGCCATTAAGAGCGGTCGTAATTTCTCACAGTTGCGTTTCCCACCGTCGTAATGAATCATGGCGGGCCGCATCGTGATGTGTTCCGAAGTATTGGTGTCAAGAAAATCGCTATTTGCGATGGCAGCGAGGTACGCGACAAGGGGTGCAAAATGTTATGACGATAATGTGGAAAACGCCGCTCAATCTTGCAGAAATCGTGCGATAAAAATTTGGGAAGAAATACGATGGCAGCGAGGTACGCCACATCCTGTTTGCGCCGCAATATCATCGTAATGATGTCCCGCTTCACGCGACAGCGATCTCATGTCAATTGGTTCCATAGTGTGAACGTAATCAAATGTGATTGATCAAATATATAACCTCAGACGATTATTTCAAGTACATTCGTTCCGGATCAATAAGCTTTTGATGAGCTTGTCCATTCCCTTGTTACTCATCGTTTTACCGTGCGTAGCCAATAACTCCCCAACCTTGGCCGTCTCCTTTGCCGCAACAGAGCACCCTACCACGTCCTGCCGTACACCAAGCCACCAACCCCAGCACGGATGCCGTCTCCAAGGCTGTTACGCCCTGGTTCAGCCGCTATTGTACAAGCAGAGACCCCCTAATGCGCTTTTTTCGGCAAACCGCGAGTTGCCCCGGTAGCGAGGTGGCGGCTGGCAGATCAAACGGCAATGGGCAGGCATGAACCTGCCGCGAGGGCGGCAGCGATCAGGCGCGCTTAGTTCGGCTTTTTGCTGGAACGCAACGGCACCGGGGCGATATTGCGGCGCTCGTGCTCGACGCCCAGGATGTTGAGCGTGTCGCCTTCGACCACGTAAAACAGGCGGAACGGGAAACGGGTCAGCGACCAGGTGCGCAGTTCGGTGCCTTCCAGCAAGTAGGCAAAGCGCAGGGAGCCGATACCGGGACGTTCGGCCAGGGTGGCGCAGGCCGTTTCAAACTCGGCAATGAAGCGCTCGGCCAAGGCCAGGGAGGCTTCCTGCGCATAGTAGTCGGCAGCAGCGTCCACTTCGGCCGAGGCTTCCGGCTGGATGAAGATACGCAGCAAGATCAGTTGGGCTTGTAGGAAGCGATGCGCTCGCGCAGACGGGCGAAGTAGGCGGCATCCACCGGGATCGGTTCGCCGCTGTCCAGGCCCGCTTTCACCAAGTCGTAGACGCGCTGATCTTCCTCGTTCCGTGGGCCGTAGCTTTCAGGAACGTCAGGGATCGGCATCAGTTCGGCCGGATCGATGGCTTTGAGATTGGGGACTGGCATAGCGTTATTGTACTCGGTTCCGCATCAATGTGGCTTGTCAGGAGCCTACTGGTTCCACCACGGATAGCCGACCCGCTCGTAATACTCGCGCGCCATGCTGCGTTCGTCCGAGCCGTTGCTGTTGTAGCCGTCGGTGCGCGGGTTGGCGGTCCAACTGATGATGCCGGCCAGATCGGCGACGAAGCCGCGCAACACGGTTTCCGGGGCTATGCCGTCTTCCTCGCACACGTCCAGGAATTCGTCGGGCAGACGCAGCGTGATCGTGCGCTTGCGTCGTTTAGCTGGCGTCATGGCGTATCGTCCTCTTCTTCTTGGGCTTCTTCATCGAGCAAGGCCAGCAAGGCAGCGCGCTCGCTGTCGCTGCCGGCGTGCTCTCCCTGCTGCTCGCCCACGACGATGGGCCGCCCTGGATGGGTGGCGGTGTGGATGTCCTTCAACTTGCGGATGCTGACCTGGGTATATATCTGCGTGGTGGAGAGTTCGGCGTGGCCCAGCATGGCTTGGATGAAGCGGATGTCGGCCCCGCCTTCGAGCATCAGGGTCGCCATCGTGTGACGGAACAGGTGGCAGGAGCCGGTCTTGTTGACGCCCGACGCCTTGACGTAATCGCGCACCAGTTGCGTCATGCGGTTGGGCATGAAGGCTTGGCCTAGCTGGGTCAGGAACAGCGTGCCGTCGTCTTCGCCACAGGCCAGCTCGGGCCGCACGTCGTCGCGGTACTTCGCAATCCATTCCAGCGCCCGGTCGCCAATCGGAATCATGCGGTCTTTCTTGCCCTTGCCCTGGCGGATCATCACCGTGCCGCGCTCGGCATGCACGTCATGCGCATGCAGGGCGATCAGTTCCATGCGGCGGATGCCGGTGCTGTAAAAGGTTTCCAGAATGGCGCGGTCGCGCAGGCCGGCCGCCGTGTCGAGGTCGGGCATGGCCAGCACGGCTTCCACTTCGGCAATGGTGAGGATATGCCGGGGCAGGCGCTTTTCCAGGCGCGGCAGGTCGAGGTCGGATGCCGGGTTGTAGAGGATGTGATTCTGCCGGGTCAGCCATTTGAAGAAGGCACGCAGGGGCGTGATGTGCATGTGCTGGCTGCGCGTGCTCAAGGGTTGGCCGTTTTCCTTACGGTGCAGGAACAGACTGCGCTGGTAGCGTTCCAGGATGGGCTTGGTCACGTCCTGCGGCCGGCCCAGGCCGCGCTCGTCGCACCAGACGATGAAGTAACGGATATACAATTCGCGCCCGGCGATGGTCGCGGCGGCATAGTTCTTTTCCTGTTGCCAGGCGCTGAAGCGTTGCAGATGGCGATACAGGCTGTTGGGGTCGCGCAGGTCGCCGATGGGCGGCTTGGGCGTGGATTGGCCTTTCTTGGGCATGGCGCGCTCCGCTGGGTGGCTGCTTAATGGCTGGCCGCGTCGGCGGCTAAAGGAAGAGGTACATCGTTGCGGTACGACGGGCTATGCATCGTGATGGCCTGATGCGCGTTTTTCGCATCGTCGCTGTTGGATGCGTGGCTGGCCTCACGGCCATTGGGCGGGACGGCTTTTTGCTGGGGCCGCGCAGGGGCCGATATGACCCCGTTTTGCCCCCGCGATGGCCCCGCGAACCCGTCCTTACCACCCCGCGAACTTGTTGTCGTAGTGGTGAGCGTGTCGGCATCCAGCAGGCCCATCAGGAAGGACTGGCCGCCGTTGTCGCGTTCGTGCTCGCCTTCGCCGCGATACGCCAGCTCGTAGCTGAACAACTGGCCGCGCCGGCCGCCGTGCTCCAGCAGGTATTCCAGCTCGGCCAGCCGGCCCAGGTGAACGCGCAATTGCGTGTCGCCCCAGCCGGTCAGCTCGCGCACCTGGCGTCTCGTAAAATGGAAGTCGGCCTGCTTCAAGGATAGTCGTTCGCACTCGGTCTTGACCCAGCCATGCAAGGCGCTCAAGAGCTTGCGCGTCTGCGGCGGCAATTCGTCCAGCGTGCGGCCCAGCACGTCGTGCGCCAGGCGGTTGGCAATGGCAATATCCTGGGGCGTCACCTCGATGTAGCGCACGGCCTTGCCGCGATGCTGCACGGTTTTGATGTCGCGCTGGTACTGGTGCAGGAAGGTGATGGTACGGATCAAGGACAGGTATTTCATGTGGTCGCGCCGCGTGCGCGTCTTGTCGTCCAGGAAGGTCAACTGGTCGGCGTAGGGATTGACCACTTTCAAGGGTTGCAACAGGCGTTGGGCATTGCGGTGCAGGGCCAGGATGGCGTCGCGTTCTTCGTCGGCCAGCAAGCCTTCGAGGGTCTGGCGCTGGCGTTGCAGGATGTGAATGGCCTTGGTCTGTTCGCGGCTCTCGTTGACGGTGAGCACCACGCAGCGATTCAGCAGCTCTTCGTCGATGTCGATGGCGGTGGTAGTCAGGAACAGCATGACCGGGCCTTCGACGCGGTATTCATGCGTGGTCAGCAAGCCGGTGGCGGCATCCTTGCCGGTGGATGCCATCGTGACGCTGCCGTCCGATTGCAGTAGTTTTAAGGCATAGCTGGCTTGCGCCGCGCCTTCCTCTTCGGCAATCGCTAGGATCTTGTGTTTCAAATTGGTTTCGCCCATGTAGAACAGGCTCTGCCCGGTCATGGCCGAGAAGCGCACTTGCGCTTCGTCCGGCATCAGGGCCAGCACGGCGTCCATCAGCGAGCTTTTGCCGGCCGCGCTGGAAGATTGAATGAGGACGGCCAGCGGCTTATCCAGTTGGCGCGACACGGCCGCCAGGTAGCCGACCAGCTTGTTCGTTTCCTCGCCGACCACGCCGCAGGCGTCGAAGTCGGCCAGGATGCGCGCCAGCAGCTCGGGCGACTTGAGCAAGTCCAGCGCGGCGACCTGCTCGGTTTCGGTCAGCCTGGGGCTGTCGTCTTCTTTCTTGAGCGCGGCTTGCAGGTGGGCCGTTTGCAGTTCTTCCAGCTTCAGCAGCACGCGGCCGAGGTCATGTTTCAGCACGTCTTCCGCTTCGCCCAGCTCGATGCCGGCCTGCTTGACGAAGGCGGCGCGAGCCTTGGCCTGGTACAGGTCGAAGGTGTCGATGTGGAAGCGTTCTTCCCGCGATACCAGCAGGTTGACCTTGAGCGCTTCGGGATTGAGCGGTTTCTTCCAGCCGCGCACGCGGTAGTGGCGGTCGCCATAGGTCAACACCAGGTCGGTGTCGTTTTGTTCGGTCGGCGTGTCGGTTTGCGGCGCGGGCGGCAAGGGACTGGCTAGCGTCGGCTCGGGGATGGTCTCTTCCTTAGCTGCCGGTGGCGCCGCTACGGACTCGGCGGCTAAAGGAGAGTCGGCAGCCGGCCCATCGACCGGCGCGGACGTAAGCGCCGGGGCGCGGCCCTCTCCCATCCATTCGGCCTTGCGCACCGCCAGGGCCAGCGCCTTGCCGGGTGGGGTCATTTTGAGGGCGTACTCGTTGGCGTCCATGCCTTTGGGGAACTGGATGCGGTAGCAGGCGATACCGACGGCGATCAATTTTTGCGCGAGGTCGGCGGCGGCCTGGTTGCCGGCGTCGTCGCGGTCGTAGGCGATCAGCACGCGCTTGATGCCGTGGCGCTGGAAGGCGGCCAGGTGGTCATTGGTAAAACCGTTCGCGCCGTAGCTGGCGGTGACGTTACGCAGGCCATGCACCCAGAAGGTTATGGCGTCGATCAGCGCTTCGCACAGGATCACTTCGCCGCCGCTGGCGGCGATGCCTTCTTCGTTCCAGACGCCGGTATGCGGGCCAGGCAGGTACAGGTGGTAGGCGGTACCGGCGCGCAGGTCGTCGCGGATTTTACGGCCGTAGACTTCGTGGATGACGCCGACCGTGTCGATCACCGGCACGACGATGGAGCCGTTGAAGTGCTCATGGCCGGAATCGCGCAGGATGCCGATGGTTTGCAATCGGCCGCGCACGTCCTGCCCTTCTTTCCATGCCTTGTTCGGCAGTCGGTAGCCCAAGGTGCGATTGGCGTAGCCGAGCTTGAAGCGGGCGATCAGGTCGGGATGCTGCAAGCCGCGCTTTTGCAGGTAGTCCAGCGCTTCCGGGCTTTGTTTCAAGGTTTCGTGGTAGTAGTCGAGCACCTGGCGCAAGGCGGCCTGGCCGTCCGCGTCGGCGGCTAAGGGTAAAGGCGCGGCCTTGAACTTGGTGGTGGTCAGCGGCACGGCGGGCGGCGGGGTGTCCGACAGGCCGAGTTCGCTCTTCAGACGCTCGACGGCGGCGCGGAAGGAGAGCTTCTCGAATTTCATCAGCCAGTCGATCGGCCCGCCGGCCGCGTTGCAGCCAAAGCAATGGAACAGGTTTTTATTGGGCGTGACGATGAAGCTGGCGGTGGCGTCGTCGTGGAACGGGCAGCGGCAGGCGTAATCCTTGCCCTGCTTCTTCAGATCAATGCCGGCCGACTCGATCAGGCGCACCAGGGACACGTCGTTTTTCAACCGTTCCAGCTCACTGTCGGGGATACGGGGCATTTTCCGGCCTTTCGCTAAAAACCTGTCAAGGGGGTTTTGATAAAAATAACTCGATTCAGTATACTACGTTTCGTAGTATACTGAACAGCGTTTCGTAAAACAGGAGGTATCCTATGGCTGTCCTATTGAATAAACCGACAGCCGCCATGACCATTAGCACTGAAGAACGCGATTTTTTTGTTGCCTTGGGTGAACGCATTGCTACTTTGCGCCGTGCGTACAGCATTACCCAAACACAATTGGCAGACGCGCTCGGCGTATCGCAGCAAACAGTTCAGGCTTATGAGGTCGGACGGCGACGCATTCCTGTATCGGCGTTGCCAATCGTGGCGAACATCTTGTCGGTTTCCCTGGAAGAATTGTTTGGGGAAAGTAACCATACAAAGAATAAGCGCGGCCCGACTTCTCGCCTGCAACAGCAAGTCGATGCAATCAGCCAATTGCCAAAGACGCAACAGCGTTTTGTATCGCAAATGCTCGATACCGTCTTGGCCCAGGCCAGCGCATAACCGCCACCTTTTAGCGGCTGGCAACAAATCATTCTCCAAACCCGGCTTCACCGGGTGTTGGGAGAGCTTTTCTGTTCTTAAAAAGAACATACTCACTCTTTCCACAATCCCGTAAACCGGGCCGCCGACAGTTGCGTGTATCGCACCGTATGCTGGATATTCTTGTGTCCCAAATAATCCTGGATGGTGCGGGTGTCGCGGCCATCGTTGGCGAGCTTGTAGCCGCAGGCGTGGCGCAACATGTGCGGATGGATGCCGAAGCCAAAGCCTGCCGCCCGACCGGTGCGCGCCAACATCTTGCCGAAACCGGCGACCGAGAGCGGCCCGCCGCGCTCCGAGCAGAACACATGGGCCGATGCGGCGCTGTCGCGCCGAACCTGCCGCAACAGGCGCAATTCGTCGCCGCACAGCGGATGCGGCGACGAATTGCCATTCTTGTTGCGCTTCATGTCGATCCTGGCGTCATCGAAATCGATTTGCTCCCACCGCAACGCGCACAGTTCGGATACGCGCAGGCCGTGCCGGTAGGCCAGCAGGATCATGGCGGCGTCGCGCACGCCGTACCGTCCGCGCTTCCTGGCTTCCTTCTGCAACTTGCCGACTTCGGCTTCGGTCAGGTATTCGCGGGGGCGCAGGTCGGCATTCTTGCGGCGCTTTGGCGGTTTGCCGCACGCGGCTTTTTCGACTGTCCCATTTACAGTGATCGGCGCAGGGTCGCCGGCCAGGTCCATCGCCCCGCAAGCGGGTGTGTCGGTCGGACCGACTGTCCCATTTATGGGCATTCTTGGGACAGTTGCCGTGTCTTGCCGGTCCATCTCAGCGCCCCAGCTCATCGTCCAAGATATACCGCTGTGATTTGAATCCGGTGGTGGCCCATCTCGATGGAAAGGGTTTGCCGCGCCGCACAATCGATGGCTTTTTGCTCGGGCGTCAATTGCTTCGACGTCGGCCCGCCTGCTGCCGGACATTTCCAGCCTGTCAATTGTTCGTAGCGCGTTTGCGCGTACTGGTGCCGCAGGCCATGCACATTGTGGATGCCGGCTTTGGCACATTGGGCTTTGAAGCGCTGCAACTGGTCGCGGTAGCGCAGCTCGGGCGGGATCAGGCTGCCGCTGCCGGCCAGTTGTTTGGCTTCGTTCAAGAGCGCTCGTTGTTCGCTGGTGCCGATTGGCACTTCGCGGTATTTGCCGCCTTTCGTCCAGCTATCCTTTAAGCGCAGTTTGTCGCCGGCGTCGGCCCAGGCCGGATTGATTTTGATGCTTTCTTCGCGCCGCAGGCCGAAGGCGGCTTCCAGGCGCAGGGACATGGCGGTATACCGGTCGCTGACCTGGGCCAGCTTGCCGGCGTCGAGCGGCTTGGCTTTCGATTGGTTGGTGACGTGGACGCGCTTAGCGATGCCGTGGGCGTCGTTCTTTCTGGATAGGATGTTTTGCTTGGCGGTCTTTTCTGCCCACCAGCGGAGCGCGCTCATGCGGTTTTTGATGGTGCCGCTGGATAAGGCTTCGGCTTGCCAGCGCGTCAACAAAGCGTCGATGTGTTTGGGTTTTAAGCTGTCGGTTTGCAGGTTGCGGTAGCCGAGTTCGTTCAATTGGTCGGCGATCAGGGCGAGTAGCCGTTCGCGGTCGGCTTGCGTGGCGTGGCTGCCGTCGCGGTTGCGTTCGGTGAGTTGTTTCAGTTGGTAGTTCAGGTCGCGCATGGCGCGGCTCCTTTCGTATCCGGGTGGTGCTGGTGCGGTTTTTTCTTTAGCTGCCTGGTGTTGCTGTTGGTGTTGTTCGGTCTGGTAAGTGTTTCTGGCTTCTGCATGGCCTTGACCAATGCAGATTGGGTAGTACGCCTCGGGACACCACTCCCGGTTTGTGCAGTTGTTGTATTGCTTGCCGGCGCTGCAC
>FTLB01792632.1_pt1 | contig 12803 bp, 9 predicted proteins | sample 1658291 | NCBI WGS metagenome assembly FTLB01 (sample SAMEA3914812, study PRJEB12502) | metagenome | biome: forest; material: soil | place: Canada | collected 2011-07-07 | depth 0.1 m
AACAAGAAATTACAGCAAAGCCAAATGCCTATTAGAAATGCTATTATTACAACTAATGATATATAGAATATGATGTTGTTTTTAGTTTGCGGGGTGGCGCCAGCCCAAAGAAATTTTAATATTGTTCCTATAAGGCCTCGCTTAATTAAGCCGTGCTCATAAGTAAAAAGATAATGAGCGCGGGCATAAGCGCTGGGAATTCTGACTGTTTTTAAGAAGCTAGCTACGAGTGCAATTAAAAAGGTCCATTGAATGGCCCTTTGATATGTATTTTGAGAATCGTTCATAATAATCTCCTATCTAACATATCCTATCTTTTCCCTAATACCTCATTCTTCATATCCTTAAACACGTTCTTGTTGTAGCGCAGTTTGGCAAAGGCGGCAAATAGTAGAAAGAGCGCCAACGCTATTCCTACCAGCACTACCATGAAGTTTCCGCCGCTGGCTTTCTTTGTTCCTTTTATGTAAAACTCTGATATGCCCTTGATGTACTTTTGCGAAAACTCTAGCACGGGGTAAAAGAACAGCACTGCCGCCGCCATAGAAATGGCGGTGGCTTTATAGGGGCTGTAGTGATGCTCGAACCTGGTAGTAAATTCTTTCAGGCACCAGGCAGAGAATAGCTCTGCCAGCAAAATTGCCAGCACAACTGCCGAGGTTTTTACTAACCAGCGTTTCATTACTATTTGCTGTATTCTTTGTTAAGGCCGTCTATAATGCTGCGGGTAACGTCAAGGCTGTCGTTGCCATACACCACGCCAGGGGCGCCGCGCTGGAAGCTTAGTATATAATCGAACTTGTTTTCTTTTGCCAGTCTTTTAAAATAGCCGTAAAGGTTGTTAAGCAGTTTATCGTTTAGCTGTTTCTGTTGTTCGGCAAACTGTTGTTCTTTTTTTTGTTTCAATTCTACTAATGCCTGATTCTCTGCCATCAGTTGCTGTTCTTTTTCCTGTTTCATGGCATCGGTAAATAGTGAAGCCTTTTGCTGATAATCGGCATAGTCTTTTTCCAGTTTTGCCTGCCTGCTTAGCAATTCGTTTTCTGCGCTTTTTAGTTTGCCTTGCAGGTCTTGCTGTATTTTTTTATAAAAATCGTAATTAGAAATAAGCGAGTCGTAATCTATGAAGACTACTTTAGCGCCGCTCATAGCGCTTATTACCGGAACTGGTATATTCGCAAGAGAATCACCTCCCGATTTTGCTGCTACAGAAGGGCTGCCCGCTTTGGAGCATGAGCCAGAAAAATGCAGGTAAAACAAGACCGCTACGGCAACCGTCAGGATAAGATTGAAGACAAGGGAAATTACGGGTAAATTTTTCACAGTTGTTAAGTTATAAGTTTTCCCAAAAATAAAATAAAAAAGCCCCCGGTTACAAAACCGAAGGCTTTTATTTATTGATTTATACTCTTAATTAGAAAGAATATTGGTTGGCCTCTATCAGCTTAGCGGCTATTCTTCTGCGCGCGTCTTTGGTATTGAACGGGGCTATTTTGGTATAACGTTTCAAGCCCATAAGCAGCATCCGTTGCTCATCCCCTGTAGACATGGCATTGATGGCGCTCTTTCCGGCTATGTTTACTTTATCTGTTGCCTCGCTTACGTATACTTTTACTATGTCTATCTGCGCTTTAACGGCTTCCTCACCTTTTATACCAATCAGTTTTTCGGTACGCAATAGGGCAGATTCTGATACATAGGTTAAGATAGCAACATCTGCAAGGTTCATTAGAATTTCCTGTTCGTTGGCCAGCTTGTCCATGTATTTCTGTGCAGCTGCTCCGGCTATCATCAGCAAAGATTTTTTCATATTTTTGATCGCTTTCTTTTCTGCGCCAAATAGTGAAGTGTCTTCTTCGCCAAACTCAGGAATGCCTGTTAGCTCCTTTTGCACGGCCATTGCTCCGCTCATAAAATCCAGCTCCCCTTTCATCGCTTTCTTCAAAAGCATGTCCATAGTAAGCATCCGGTTTATCTCGTTTGTTCCTTCGAAAATACGGTTGATGCGGGAATCTCTGTACGACCTATCCATTGGATAATCGGCAGAGAAGCCATAGCCTCCCAAAATCTGCACGCCTTCGTCCACCACATAATCCAAAGCTTCAGAACCAGCTACTTTTAAAATAGCGCACTCAATAGCAAATTCCTGGGCGGCGGCCAGTAAAGCTTCTTCTTCTGTTTTTCCAGCTTCTTTTAGTTGTTCTTCCGCTAGTTGAATGTCGCTTCCGGCGCGGTACATAGCAGATTCTACGGCAAATATTTGTATGGCTTGTTCTGCCAGCTTGTGCTGTATGGCGCCAAAGTTGGCGATGGGCTGTTTAAATTGAATACGTTCCTTGGCGTATTGTACAGATCCGGTGCTTGCTTTTTTAGAAGCCCCTAAAGCGGCGGCGGCAAGTTTAATACGGCCTATGTTTAGGATGTTAAAGGCGATTAAGTGCCCTTTGCCTATTTGGCCCAACAGGTTTTCTGCGGGCACTTTACAATCTGCAAAGAATACCTGCCGGGTGGATGAGCCTTTAATACCCATTTTATGCTCTTCGTTGCCCAGCGTTAAACCAGGGGTGCCTTTTTCTACAATAAAGCCTGTGAATTTATCGCCGTCTACCTGTGCAAATACAACAAATACATCTGCAAAGCCTGCATTGGTAATCCACATCTTTTGCCCGTTAAGGGTATAGTATTTACCATCGGCAGAAAGTATAGCTTTGGTTTTAGCGGCCAAGGCATCGGACCCTGAGCCTGGCTCTGTTAAGCAGTAACTGGCCTTAAGCTCGCCTGTGCCTAGTTTAGGAAGGTATTTTTGTTTTTGCGCTTCTGTTCCGAAATACAAAATTGGCAATGTGCCTATACCGGTATGAGCGGCAAGGGCAACAGCAAAAGAATGTCCCGCCCCGACTACTTCCGTTATCAATAAGGAAGTGTTGAAATCTTTACCAAAACCCTGATACTTTTCGGGGATAGAGGTTGCCAGAAGGCCAAGTTCGCCCGCCTTATCCAGCAGCTTTTGCATAAGGCCTTCTTCCTGCTGGTCTATACGGTCTAGTATAGGCAGCACTTCGTGGGCTATAAAATCGCGCGCCATGTCCGCCATCATTTTCTGTTCTTCATTCCTTTCTTCAGGGATGTAAATGTCTGCGGCGTCTGTTTCTTTAAGAAGGAACTCGCCTCCTTTAATTCTTTTAACTGCTGTTGTCATGATGGGTGCAACGTTTAAATTTTTCTAAATCCTATATTACTATTTACTATTCGTTAAAGTAGTTCAAAAACGCCTGCGGCTCCCTGTCCTGTGCCTACACACATGGTTACCAGGCCGTATTTTTTCTTTCTTCTTTTCAGTTCGTTAAATATTTGTACGGAAAGCTTTGCGCCTGTGCATCCCAGTGGATGCCCTAAGGCAATAGCGCCTCCATTTACGTTTACTATTTCGGGATTGATTCCCAAATCGCGCACTACGGCTACGGACTGTGAAGCGAAGGCTTCGTTCAGTTCCACTAAATCTATGTCCTGTAGTTTCATGTTGGCAATCTTCAATGCTTTTGGCACTGCTTCGATTGGACCAATGCCCATAATGCGCGGCTCTACCCCGGCCACTCCGTAAGAAACCATACGGGCGATTGGTTTAAGATTTAACTCTTTTACCATACGCTCAGACATTACAATTACAAATGCCGCTCCGTCTGATGTTTGGGAAGAGTTACCAGCGGTTACCGAACCTGTAGCGGTGAACACCGGCCTTAGTTTAGCCAGCGCTTCATAAGAGGTGTCGGCCCTTGGGCCTTCGTCGTTTTCTACTACGCTTTCTCTGGTTTTCTTTTTTTCCTTCTCATCCAGGTAAGTTTCTTTTACATGTATCGGCACTATATCGTCTTTAAAGAAACCGTTCTTTATAGCGTTAATGGCTTTCAAGTGCGAATTCAAGGCAAACTTGTCCTGATCTTCGCGAGATACTTTGTATTGTTTGGCTACTTCCTCGGCTGTTAAGCCCATGCCCCAATAGTAGTCCGCATGTTCTTTAGTTAGCTCGTAGTTTGGCATAATTTTCCATCCGCCAAATGGAATAGGGCTCATGCTTTCAACCCCTCCGGCAATAATACAATCGGCGTAGCCGGCTTTTATTTTTGCGTCTGCTATGGCAATGGCTTCCAAACCGGAAGAGCAGTACCTGTTAATGGTCATGCCCGGCACTTTTACTGTTTCCAGTCCCATAAGTGCAATCATCCGTCCAATGTTAAGCCCCTGCTCTGCTTCCGGGGTTGCGTTGCCTGCTATTACGTCGTCTATTCTATCTTTATCCAGGTTTGGCACAGAGGCCACCAAATGTTTTATTACCTGAACCGCTAATTCATCCGGCCTTAAAAATCTGAAAACACCCCTGGGCGCTTTACCTACTGGAGACCTGAATCCTGCTACTATATATGAACTGCTCATAATGGTTACGTTTTATATTTTGATATGCCTTTTGGGCATTTTTATTTTAATACTACTAGTAATTAATTTCTTAGCGGCTTACCTGCCGTTAATATGCTTTGTATACGCTCCAGCGTTTTCTTTTCGCCGGTTAGCGAAAGGAATGCTTCCCTTTCCAGATCAAGCAAATATTGTTCCGATACGAATGTTTGTGCGGAAAGATCTCCGCCACACATTATATAAGCCAATTTTTCAGAAATCAACTTATCGTGCGCTGAGATGTACTGGCCAGAATACATAGAGTTGGCCCCAGCAAAGAACATACCCAAAGCCTGTTTGCCCAATACTCTTATATCTTTTCTTTGCGTTGGTTGTATATAACCGTCATGAACCAAATCAAGTACTTTGGATTTTGCATCGGCAATTACACGATTCCTGTTTATGCTTATGCCATCTCCCTTCTTCAGGTAGTTCATCTGCCTTGCTTCTTCGGCTGAGGTGGAAACTTTAGCCGTTGCAATATTCATATAAGCATTCTTAAGATTATTTAACTGGATATCTCCTTCTTCAAAAGAATCGGATACTCTTAATGTCATTTCTTTTGTACCTCCGCCGGCAGGAATTAACCCTACGCCGAACTCTACCAAACCAATGTACAATTCTGCATGCGCCTGTATGCGGTCTGCGTGTAAGCTCAACTCGCAGCCCCCGCCCAATGCCATGTTGAAAGGAGCAGATACTACCGGAATGGCTGAGTAGCGAACCCTCATCATTGTATTCTGGAAAGCGCGGATCATAAAGTCAATCTCGTCGTACTCCTGCTCCACAGCATACATTAATACTAATGCCAGGTTTGCCCCTGCTGAGAAGTTTGCGCCATCGTTACCTATTACTAATCCGGCAAAGTCTTTCTCTGCTATGCCAATGGCTTTGTTTATTCCGTCTACTACCTCTCCGCCAAGCGTATTCATTTTGGTGTGGAACTCCAGGTTCAATACTCCGTCGCCTATATCGTACAAGGTAACTCCTGAGTTTTCCCAAACCTTCTTCGTTTTATCAAGATTTTCAAGGATGATAAATTCTTCCATTCCCGGAATTGCTTTGTAGGCTTTGGAAGGTATATCGTAATATTTTTTCTGACCGCTTTCAACTTTGTAGAATGATTTAGCGCCAGAGGCCAGCATATCATACACCCACTGCCCAGGTTTTTTGCCAGCTTCTTCTATCATTTTTACGCCGCGTTCTACACCGATGGCATCCCAGGTTTCGAAAGGGCCAAGCTCCCAGCCAAAACCGGCTTTTAACGCTTCGTCTATTCTATAGGTCTCGTCTGAAATTTCGGGAATCCTGTTGGACACATAGGTAAACAAGCCCAGAAAGGTTTTTCTGTAGAACTCTCCGGCTTTGTCTTTTCCTGCTAATAATACAGAGAAGCGTGGTTTTAAGCTATCAATGGTTTTTGTCTGCTCCAGCGTAGCAAATTTTACTTTTTGTTGCGGGGCATATTCCATTGTAGTTAGGTTCATGGAAAGTATGTCGGACTTTCCGTTTGCGCCTGTTACTTTTTGATAAAAACCTTGTTTGGTTTTATCGCCGTACCATTTTTTCTCATCCATCTTTACCAACAGCTCCGGCAATTTGAACAAGTCTTTGGCTTCGTCTTTGGGAAGGCCTGCATACAAATTGTTCGCTACTTTTATAAGCGTATCCAAACCTACTACATCCATTGTACGGAAGGTGGCAGATTTTGGCCTGCCTATTACCGGACCGGTTAAGCGGTCAACTTCCTCTACCGTTAAGCCCAGGCTTAAAATGGTATGCAACGATTCCATAATGGAATATATACCCACACGGTTGGCAATGAACGCGGGGGTATCTTTACACAATACAGTGGCCTTGCCTAAATGAAGGTCGCCATAGTGCATAAGGAAATTTACAAGATCGGGATCTGTTTTAGGAGTTGGTATTATTTCCAACAGCTTTAAATACCTAGGAGGATTGAAGAAGTGCGTTCCGCAGAAGTTCTTCTGGAAGTCGTCGCTTCTGCCCTCTATCATTAGATAGATAGGAATACCGGAGGTGTTTGAACTAATAATAGTTCCGGGTTTCCTGTATAGTTCTACTTTTTCGAATACCGATTTCTTAACATTCAAGTTTTCTACTACTGCCTCTATCACCCAGTCGCAATCGGCTATTTCTTTTAAGTTATCGTCAAAGTTTCCAGTTTTAATCCTGCTTACATGATCCCTGTTGTAAAGGGGAGAAGGATTCGATTTTACAGCGCTTTGCAGGGCATCGTTCACAATACGGTTTTTAACCGCCTTATTGTCTAAAGCCAGTCCTTTTGCTTTTTCAGCGTCCGTAAGCTCAGAAGGGGCAATGTCCAGCAGAAGCACGCTATTGCCAATGTTTGCAAAGTGGCAGGCAATGCGCGATCCCATAATGCCGGAACCTAAAACAGCTACTTTTTTAATTATTCTGTTCATGTTTATATTAAAAAAATTAAAATATTTCTTTTTTTTCTATAATTATATTTACTTCATTCACAACTTCCAAGAAAGCTTTCAATTTTTCTTCTCCTATCCGCTCTTTTACTGCATTATTGAAAGTTTTTACTACTTTTTTGGCTACTTCCCTTTTTTCTCTTCCTAAGTCAGTTAAAAAAATCTTTACAAGCCTCTTATCCTTTTCGTCCTGAACTCTTTTAATAAGCCCCTGCTCCTCTAAGTTTTTTAATGTGCGGGAAAGACTGTGAGTTTCCATTCCCAGCATAGGAGCAATTTTTGTAGCAGGGGTTCCTTCTTTTTCAATATTAAGCAAAATGTATCCGGTAGACATGGTCATTCCGTGCTTTACCCCCTGTTCGTTATACATCCTGGAAATTCCATGCCAAGAAGATTTTATATTAAAACAGATGGTTTGATTCTTTTTCATGCCTTAACTATAAAACGTAAAGGCAAAGAAAAAAGTTATGCGTGCATACTAATTTTTTTCTGTTTCCTGAAAAATAAAAAAGCCGCCTAAGGCAGCCTTTTTGTTTAACTAAGTATTTACAAGAAGTTTATGTATAGCTATTTACCAATTGACATGGTGTATTGAATAAGTTTCTCGTTTCCAGGTTCGGCCACTACGCCTTTAGGCAATTGGCGCAAATACCATTTCATTTCCCAGGTTAGCGATTGCCCCGGATTTAGTTTTGTATAGGTTCCCTGCTGTTCAATTTCTATGTACGACTTATCTGGGTTTGCATATAGCTCAATTTCCCCTTCTTCTGGAGCCATTTTTTCTACAGGAACATCAGCGAATTTTTTTAAAAGTATAATGCCTCTGTTAATTTGAGCAAACCACCCTTCAGAACCATCGCTTATCAACTTGGGAACACCTGGGGGGATTTTATCTCCATTGTAGTTGTACCAGGTAATTCCTTTGCTATCTTCCGTGAGTGGGGCAAGGTCTCCTTTTTTAGATTTTTTTCCGCTAGGGTAATAACTTAAACCATTTGGCTGTACGCGGGTAATTTCCCATGGGGCTACAGACTGAGTTGTAGTAGAATTATTTGTGATAGTATATTTTATAATAAGAGAAGTATCCGAAAGATTTCCATAAAATTCTTTGGTAATCACATAGCCAAGCTTCTCATCTTTCTGGCTTCTAAGTATAAAACTGTTGTTCTGAATTTTGGCTGTATATTGATCTTTATCTATTTGTTCGGAGGGGGGCCACCCCCAAGCGTTTTGCGGGCTTGGCCAAAATGTAGAACCCCAGTTGTCTGGGTTTACGCTTACATTACTCAAAAACTCCTGATTGCCTATTTTAAAAGAACTTATTCTGCCGCCGACTTTAGAATCTACTTCCACTGATAGATTATGAATTTGCAAAGCATATATCCCATTGGATTTATCAACAGGCTTCGCATAGCGTGGATTGTCTTTAACTTTTAAGAAAATACCTGCAAGTAAGGCAACAGGCAATACTATGAATTTATTCATTACTAGTATATGATTATGAATTTTTTACTGTATACGGCTCCATCCGCAATTATTCTGGCCACATACATGCCCGGTGCCAAACCAGAAAAATTGAATGTTAGCTTTTGCGGAAAGCTTGATATAGTATATTGCTGCTCTGGAGATATGGTTTTTAATATTCCATTATTTACAGAATATATGGCTACACTAAGACTGCTAAGGCCAGATGCGAGCGGTTCTATTGTAAAGGCTCCGTAGTTTGGGTTAGGGTATAAAAGAAAATCCTGACCGCCTACTGTTACAGAATCTGTATTCACGCATCCACCAGAGTCTACTGTTAAATAATATTTTCCAGGCAAAGAAACCATTATTGTTTCATTGGTAGTATCGAAGGGGGCTGAGTTAAGACTGCCGAGCCGCCAATAATATTGAACGCCAGATCCCGAAGATCCCGCGCTTAAGGTAACGCTACTTCCCGGAGAAATATTAACTTGGTTGGGCAACTCAATTTTTAAACCCGAAATATAAACCGAACCAGATGTCTGGCAGTCCGCGGAATCTATCGTTAACGTATAAAGGCCTTTCTGATTTACCGCTAGGGTATTAGTAGTATCTCCTGTGTTCCATGTAAACTTTTTTATGCTTGAATAGGGTATGTTAGGATTTAACGTAAAACTTGCCGAGTCGCAAAGCGAACGAGTGGGGCCTAAATTGGGCGTTGAGCATACAGGAGGAGGAAGCGGATAAAAATTTCCAGTCATAACAAAAAAGGCAAGAGATTGCAAAGAATGTCCGAAATAATCTTTTGATCCATCTTCGCTGTGTGAAATATTTGCATAATAGCCATCGAACAAATAATTACTTAAAGATGGGCTAACCATACCCGTTAAGCAAAGAGGCCCCATAAATGTGCCATCGCCAACTGATCCTATTGAGCTGCCGATTAACGTATATCCATCTGAAATTTTTGCAACTCCTCCTTTGCCATTTATAAAATGGGCCATTTTGGTACAATAGCCTTGCGCTCTTTTTTCTCCGAACCATATATAATCTACCGTAAGACGCCAAGGGGTTCTTATAGCATCATAGTAAAAATCAAATGGATGAACATCCCCGTTGTTTGGATTTGTAGGAGCGCCAGTAGTTCCCACAGCCCAATCACTTACTAAGCCTGTAGTTGAATTAGCATTGCCAGCAATTATTTTGTAACATGTATCTACTACATTTAACCAGTGGTTATCCCCTGTAACCTGAGCAAAAATGCGATAATAGGCGGGAGCAAAATAAGAAATGTTTACCAAAGAGCTTCCTCCATAACCTCCAGGCTTCAATATCCAAGTACCTGTTTCTACCTCGACTGCCATTATTGCATTGATAAGATTAATGCAATCTTGTTTATAATTTATTGCTCCTGTTGAAGGCCATTGGTAAGAGGCAATCACCAAAGCCATTGCCGCATCTTCGTCAGCATCTGTTGCTGGACCTGTTCCCGTTGCAACTCCAGCGGAATCAATTTTCCAGTTCATTAATCCACCTGTGCTATGCGCTTTATAGAATCTCCACAATCCATTAAAAGTAACAGAATCATTGGCATAGGCAGACAGTAGCATTCCATATCCTATTCCTTCGGATACCGTTGTTCTAATTCCATTGTAATTAACTCCATAACATACCGGATTAGAATTTGCAGGCACGTGTATTAGAAACTGATTTTTCCAGTCGGTATAAGAGTATGAAGCGTCGTTAGAATTGGCTTGGGAGGGTTTAATTCCATACAGATATTTTTTGTTTTGCGGAAAGGGGTATTTTCCTTTGCCCGAGTTTACCTGTGCAAAACAGAAACCGACATGTATGATTAAAATAAGAACTATTAAACTGCTTTTGTTCATTTATTGATATATACTATCTATCTCATTCTTATATTTTGCAGCGATTACCTTTCTTTTTACTTTTAGAGTCGGCGTTAATTCACCTGCATCAATTGTCCACAACTTATATAGCAATTTAAATTTTTTTATCTTTTCATACTGAGCAAAGTTTTTATTCAGTAAATCTATTTCGGCATCAAATTTATCGCATACCTCTTTTTTACTAATCATCTCCTCATCGGTTGTGTATGGTATGCTGTTCTTAGCGCACCAGTTTTTAAGGTTAGGGAAATTAGGAACAATAAGCGCAGAGGGAAATTTTTGCCCATCCCCTACTACCATAATCTGCTCTATTAAGTTGCACTCTTTGAATTTGTTTTCCACCAACTGAGGAGCAATGTATTTACCGCCTGATGTTTTGAACATCTCTTTTTTGCGGTCTGTTATTTTTAGGTATTTCCCTTCTATAAACTCCCCTATATCGCCTGTATGAAACCAGCCTTCACTATCTATAGCCTCTGCAGTAAGGTCTGGCCTTTTATAGTAGCCTTTCATAATATGCGGCCCGCGACTTAATATCTCTCCATCGGCAGCTATCTTAACCTCTACTCCGCCCGGTATTACAGGACCTACCGTACCTATCCTATTTTCTCTAGCATCACAGCGGTTTACGCAGATTACCGGAGAGGTTTCCGTTAAACCATAGCCTTCCATCACTTTTATACGAGCGGCCCAGAAAACACGAGCTAATCTGGGTTGCAAAGCAGCGCTGCCAGACACAACTGCTTTTATATTTCCGCCCAATGCTTCGCGCCATTTATTAAATATAAGTACGTTGGCAATGGCTAATTGGATTTTGAACCAGAGCGAATTATTTCCCTGAATGTCGTACTGATTTCCTAGATTTAAAGACCAGAAAAATAGTTTTTTCTTAAAGCCTTCCAACTCGCTTCCTTTGGCTACAATGCGCTCGTATACTTTTTCCAACAGTCGTGGAACGGTAGTAAATATTTGGGGTTTTACTTCTTTCAGGTTATCTGCAATGGTATCCATGCTTTCGGCATAGTAAATGGATACGCCTACCGCCATGTACAAAAAAGTAAGCATCCGCTCGTACACATGGCAGAGCGGTAAAAAGCTCAAAGCTCTGTGCCGATGGTCAACCGGCATAAGCGGAGTACAGCTTTTATAATTACTAATAAGATTGTTATGGGTAAGCATTACTCCTTTTGGAGCTCCCGTTGTTCCTGAAGTATAAATAAGCGTTAGAAGATCTTCCCCCTTAACTTTTGACTTTGCTTCTTCTAATATTTTTCTGTCGTCTTCCTGCCCTTGCGCTTTTATGTCTTCCCAGGTTTTAGCGCCTTCTACAGGAGAAAATGAATAAATTCCCTTAAAACCGTCTATTGCTGACGATGCTTCTTTTGCTTTGATGTATAAATTGGTATCAGAAACCATCACCAGTTTTACTTCAGCATCGGTAAATATATACCGGCAATCTTCTACCGTAAGGGTTGGGTAAATAGGAACACTTACCGCTCCGAGCTGCTGTAAAGCAAAATCGGTGAAAACCCATTCCGGCCTATTTTGAGATATTATGGCTACTTTATCGTCTTTACCTACTCCAAGCTTTATGAACCCAAGGCTTAGCTGTTCTACTTGTTTTATAATGTCGGCGGTGCTGTATTTTTCCCAGGTTCCGTTTATTTTGGCTGCTAAAGCGTCTTCCTTTGGGAATTTTTCTAACTGGTACGGTAAAAGATCAAATACTCTTGTTACTTCCATAAAAAGGTACTAATAAAGTGTTATGTAAAATAAAAAATTTAAAAACCCAATGTATAACTATACGGAGAATTAATTTACTTTATCTCCTCTTAGTAAACGATACCTTTTACGTGCCTCGGCCCCATAAATACTACCCGGGTATTCGGTAAGCAAGGTATAATATAACTGCATTGCTTTTTCCTTGTCTTTCAGATTTTCTTCGTAAATGAGCGCTTCGGTATACAAAGCATCGTCTCCTAATACATCTTCAGAAAAGTTTTTTCTTATTTCTTCCAGGGCCGCTACGCCATTTTCGTACTGGCCTATTTGCCTGTAAATTTTTGCTTCTGAGTAAAATATATTATCGGTAAGTGAATGTTCGGGATATTTTTTTTGTAGATTTTTTAAGAGAGTCAGAGCTTCATCTTCTTTATTCTGGAAAAGAAGAAGATCTACTTTAGAATATTCCTTTAAAGCTTCACCTGTACTATCAAAAGCGAGATTATCTTGTATAAAAAGACTTAAGTCCATAGCATTGTTGGCAATTTCCCTGGAAGTTGCCAGTTTCAATACGTCCAAATGCTCCTGAGCCAATTGAAACTCTCCTCCATAGTAGGCTAGCTTGGCATTTTTTAATTTGGCCTCGTAACCCAAAGGTTCGTCTTTTTGCATTTTTTCTGCCTGAGAATACAGAAGAGTAGATTCCCAGGGTTCATTTTTTAGCAAATAAATATCGCCCATATCTAGTTTTATTTGCGCTGTAATTCTATCGCCTGGTCTTGCATATTTTAAC
>FTLB01800709.1_pt1 | contig 12793 bp, 5 predicted proteins | sample 1658291 | NCBI WGS metagenome assembly FTLB01 (sample SAMEA3914812, study PRJEB12502) | metagenome | biome: forest; material: soil | place: Canada | collected 2011-07-07 | depth 0.1 m
TGGCGTGCTTCGTCGCCACAGAATGCACTCCTTTCAAGCTCGTGGCGCCGTTCAATGCCTTTCGGATCAAGGGAGTCCTTTTAATCTCGAAGCTTCTCAGCCAGACCGCAGAATTTCTCTCTCAGCTCGGGACGATGGGTCCTGATGGTACGCTTGGGCTCCCGAGAAACTGTCCGCAGGGTCTAGTCGACGTCCTGAGGAGGAGTGACCAGGTATCCATGTGCGAGGCATTGGTGCGCCTGGTCGTGCATTATGCGCCGATGGCCTCGTCCCGGGACTGGGAGGTATTCCAAACCGCAGTCGAGATGTTAGAGGACATTGAAAAGTTACAAGGACGCGAGAAGGAATCCTCCTTGCTACAGGCATGGGCCAGCAATCCAAAACAAGGAAAAGGCGAGGGCTTTTTTAAGGAGCAAGTACTGAAGCCCATCCATGAGGTTGCCGCCTTTGCTATCGATATCATCAACAGCGAATTTGGAGAGAGCGGCACAGTCATACGACGATGACCCAGATTCCAGGTATAAGCGCCGCAGGTAGAGCTTCGGGGTAGCAAGGAAGAATAATTCGAGAATGCTGATCATCTGGTCCTTCTGGATTGGCGAGACATGGAGCTATTACCTGTCTTGGCTGTGCCACGCCTCAGCACCTTTTTTTCGTTCACTCCGTAGGCCTCAGACTCTGAGCCGTTGCTGTACGATTTATCTCCTGGCGAGGTTGGTATCCTGCCGGATGGTGTATTTTTCTGGGAATGAGATGCGTTAATGCGCCCGTAGCTGCTGTCAGCAGGCCCCAGTTCCGGAAGAACGACGTCAGAAGAGCGTATAGTGCTCTTAGAAAGCAGACGAACTTTCCGAGGTGGAAATACATCATTGCTTGTCGGTTCCCAGCTGGCTCTCGTGCCCGAGCCCGCAGGATAGCCGAGTGACACTGTACCGTCTGCCATCGACTTGCGCTTCCTTGGAGGACGAGATACTGGTTCTTCGCCAACCAAGTGACTCTGGTCATCATTCGCCCTTGCAGTGAGAGGACCCCATGGGTCAGTCTCACCAGTTGACCGACGTGTTCTAGATCTGGGCAGCCCGGCATCTAAGGTACCGTCCCGAGACCAGGCGTGAAGTGACCGAGAACCAGACGCTTCCCGTTCCCCGTGTTCCGATCTTTGATCGTCAGGGGTTGTGTGTCCCAGCTGCAATTTGAGAAGGTTAAGGTCCATTTTTAGATTGTCCACCTGGGCAACTCCGTCTCCGAGTCTGGTCACCCGGGTCTTGAGAATCTCGAGCTGCTTTGGCCACATGATGGCGTCCCCTCGTGCCTTTTCTAGCTGCTCTTTTAGATGATTGATCTCTGCTCGATGCAAATAGCGTTCTTGGTCTGCCCATTCTCGATAATCTGTAAAACTGGTGCGAAGATCCTCGAGCTGCTCGTGGAAGCCAACGCCTTGGTCTCTATCCGCTGCTCCAATCTCGTCCATCCGTTTCAGGAACCTTTGCTCTTCATCTTGGCGATTTTTCTGCGAGAGCTGGCTGATCTCTCCCTTGAAAACGGATAGTTCCTCACTCCTGATTCTCTCTGCCTCTGCTGCTTGCTCGATGACGCTGTTTTGTACCTTCATAAGCTCCTTTTTCTGAACTTGTTCTGTATGCTTTTTGTGTCGAATAATCTCATTCCGCAGGACCGATAACTCTTCCTTCTGAGATTGGAGTGCTTCCTCTTTGTATTGTCCTACTGCAGCATGAAGTTCAGCAAGACCATGCTCAAAAGACTGAACCAACTCGACTCGAAGTTCCGCTATCGCGGTACTTGCATATACTCGAACCTCATCCGCATGCTTGTGAGCAGATGAGACGAGTTCCGAAAGCTCGCTAAGAGACGTGCGGTCCTCGGCGAGGCGTTGGACGCTGGCAATCTGTTTCTGCATTTGACCCAGGGCCAGCCTGTCTTCGGAATATTGGCGTGTCTGCGTCGCTTCTATCTTAAGGGAAGCAAGCTCCTCCTGGTGGCATGAAACCTCCCCCTGTACATCATTGAGAGCTCGTGAGATACTGCAGAGGGTATCGTCTATCCGATTTATACTCTTAGAACCGGCTTGCTGGACCTGGATTATGGCTCGGCCACAGCTCTCAAGTTTGGATTGCAGATTGTTTATAACATCACCAATGACATGGGTAGTATCGTCCTCCCTGCCGCTGCTATTATTCGCCTCACTCTGGGGTTGGGTTTTGGCTTTGAAAACACGAGTGACGTTGAGATCAACATCTTCCCCTTGAATGCCCGTGATGGCCACGGTCTTCGAATCTAATAGAACCTGGGCTCTACCCGACCAAAGTCAGTCACGCATCATATAGTATAGCTTCCTAAAGGGAGGCAAGGGGCAGGGGATGATGTTCCATACTCTGCTAAAGGATGATGGGCCGGTGTGCTTAAACATTTAATTCCTAGAAGTGCACGGCATTGATTGCAAACCTGATCTTGCAGCTCACACCCTTCGGTCAGAGATCCCTTGGTCCCCAGCCAGTCTGGGCCTTGATGCAAGACGGAGAGTGAGTTGTCGAGATCGGCGACGGGGCCCAAGTATCTCTTCCCGACACGGATCCAAATGTTGGCGATCCGGCCGATGATATAACCACAAGAAGTGCATTTGCACACGACAGGCTGAATTGAGACCATTGTTAAGACTGCCGCTGGATAATCCGTACTCAACTCAGAAACCCTGGCCGATACGCGTGAACTGTTCTTTGGTTTTTAGGGGCCTTAGCGTGTTGGTTGGGAATTCCAGGGAGTAAACAGCCCCTTCACTTCTTCGGGGTTGGCGAACTATGAGTTCTCCCGCGGCTTTTGACCAGTAGCAGACACAGAATTGAAAAGGACGTAAGAGAAAGTGTGCCCTTGGTAAGGTATCACCGGGAAGCTGTGAACAGGATAAATTGGTGAAGTATATTGATCCCCTGGGCACCGTACAGTGGCTTAATTTAAAATAAGGTAGGAAGTTGAGTTTAAGTACAGGTAGGTAGCAACGTACTGTAAAGCACGTAGAGCGAGAGCAATTAAGACGTTTGCTATGGGGGATACGGGCTGCTGTCTTTCAGGGGCTGCCGCCTGCAGTGAAGACGCCAACCGCCCTCTACTTCTGTAAGTTCCCAGCGGCTCGATAGGTTCCTAAGCGCCGCAGTCTAGCGCGAAGGTACCGCTTAGCCACTAGCCACACTAAGTAATCGGCATCCCACCAAACGATAAGGCATATCTTATCGATATTTTTCTTCTGCGTCCGCCTCGGCGACAAACAGTGCTTGGTATTTCTGCAGGTTTGAAGCAAAAAGCCAACAATCAACGCCACGCTCGAGCCAAATGGGGAAAAATAAGAAGAAGAAGGAGCGCAACTCGCTCGGAAACGACTTTTCCTTGAATCTTCGGAACGATGGCCCCTCGAACGAGAACCCCGCGACTGAGGACGGTACAGCTACCGAGGGCGCAACCACCTCACGAGCGCCGAGCGAGGCGAGCAGCCTCAAGCGTGCCATTGCTGACGACGCGGACGACAACGACGACGGATGGCAGGTCATCGAGAAAGGACGGCCGGTGAAGAAGCAAAAGAAGACGCCCGGCGCGGAGTCTGCACGATACCCGTCTCTCACCTTCGCGGAGAACCTGAGGCTGAACTTCAAGGTCAAGGTGTCCAACCTTCGCGACCTCGTACTCTACCTTTTCGCCGACGGGCCAGGCCCCCAGTGGATTGCGGTCAAGCACCGCCCGGAGTTTCGAAAGATTGTGACAATCATGGTTCCCGGGCTGGAGGAGGCCATGTTCCAGCCCAACGTGGATTTCTCGACCTACCAGGAACTTTCCCCCGGCCAAGCGGCCACACGAGTTGCTACGTCTCCAGACGACTACTACCCTCGTCCCCTGGCGAAGGAGTCCCTCTCCGAGCCGGTAAAACCTTTTGCGGATATGTTCCCGCTCCTCTGGCCCGTCCTGGCGCCCGGCGACGACAAGTTCCTAAAGCTGCACTCCGCCGCGCAGCAGATGCTGACGGCTCCGCCGCCCAAGTCGAAAGAGGAGAAAAAAGGAGGAGTCAAGGCTGTCTCGGATCCCCACGGCTGGAAGGACCAACGAACTCGGATCACCGAGTTCTTGGCGACGCCCGAGGAATTCTTTGAAAACGGATACCCCACGCACCCTGCCATGCTACCAAAGGGGGAGCGCCGCGATGCATTCGTGGACCCAGACAGTTGGGTTCACACCAGCGTCCAAGAGCTCGCCGATGGTGACGTACCCGAGGCAGAGATCCAGGAGGGAAGCATCCTAGCCGGCCGGGAGGTGCTGGCTCTCGATTGCGAGATGTGCGTCACAGGAGAGAACGAATACTCGCTCACGCGGATCAGCCTTGTCTCGTGGGACGGCGACACCGTCATGGATGAGCTCGTTAAACCGGACAAGCCCATCATTGACTATGTAACCAGGTTCTCAGGAATCACCGAGGCGATGCTCGCCCCGGTCACCACTACCCTGAAAGACATCCAGGAGCGCCTGCTGAAGTTGCTACATCCCCGCACCATCCTCCTCGGCCACTCCCTCGAGTCTGATCTTAAGGCTCTACGACTCGCGCACCCCTTCATAGTCGATACGTCCCTGCTCTTCCCCCATCCCCGGGGCCCGCCGCTCAAGTCATCGTTAAAGTACCTGGCCCAGAAATTCCTCAGCCGTGAGATTCAGAAAGGCGGCGGGCCGGTGGGAGGCCACAACAGCATTGAAGATGCGGTCACGTGCCTCGACCTGGTCAAGAAGAAGTGCGAGAAGGGCAAGGCCTGGGGCGCGGGTGAAGCCCAAGGCGAGAACCTTTTCAAGCGGCTCGCGCGCTCCGGGACCGCCTACCGTAGCACCGGTGGGCCGGAAGCCACAGGCGGCCTGCCGCTGGGGAAGACCTCCGCGGCCGTCGACTGGGGCGAGGTCACGCGCAGCGCCGGCAACGCCGCCACTGTCAAGATTTCCTGCCGATCCGACGCCGAGGTCGAGGCGGGCGTGATCCGCGCCATCAAAGGCGATCCCGACGGACTCGAAGTCCCCGGCGGTGGTGTCGATTTTGTGTACGCGCGCATGCGCGAGCTAGAAGCCGTGCAGGGCTGGTGGAACCGCAACAAGCTTGCCTCGGACGACGCTGGCGGCCCGCCATCCCTCGCCGACGCGACCAGCGAAGCCGGTGCCGCGTCCGGGTCGCCGCTCGAAGCGTGCGTGACGACCTTGTCGCAGCGCCTTCACCGCATCTACGAGTCGCTGCCCCCTTGCTCCGTCTTCATCGTCTTCAGCGGCAGCGGCGACCCCCGCGAGATGAGCCGGCTGCAGGCCGTGCAGCAGCAGTGGAGGAAGGAGTTCGGCTCCGGTGTCCGCTGGGACCGGACGAGCGTCGAATGGGGCGAGGCCGAGGACAAGGCCTTGCGGGCGGCTCTGCGCGTCGCACGGAACGGCATCGCCTTCATCGTGTCCAAGTGAAGTGCCTACCTGGCCTCGCTGAGTCTTACCCACATCCCTTTCCGCCCTCCTCACCCCCTAGAGCAAAACGCGCTTTACCTACCGGTGTTTTGCGCGCACTCTGGACCGCAAACTAAAATCGGGGCGTCAAAGAACACGAGAGGTCATCGCGAGAAGCAGCTCGGCGGAGCCAAACTTCATCGGCGAGGCCACAAAGCTCGTAGAAAATAGTGTAAACAAAGGGCGTTGTGTGCGCTAGCTTCACCGCCACCCCATAGACACCGGCGGTGGTAGATGTCAAGTCCCGCTGGCTCCTGTTAGACGAGGCTGTCCAAGCTTAGATAGCTAGTTGCCTTACTTAGGTATGGGAGGCCACGCAACGGCTGCCATGCTGTGCGGGTTCTCCAAAAGGACGTAGGACCACACCCAAAAAAAATCGAGCAGCTTCGGCCTCACCCATGGCAAGAAGCCACGCTCGTCATCATATTTTTGCCTTGCAGATGCACGCTGTGTGATGTATCGCTATGTCTTGTTTATTCATACGCCTCGCTGTCAGTCCACCATCGGGGGTGCAGAGATTCCGCGAGAGTGCTCATAGGTGAGAGGGAAATAAAATATGTAAATACAGCATCCGGCACGAGGCGCGGGTTTCACTCCGCTTTCCCTAAGTTTAAGCCGTGATAGCAAGACCCCATCCCATGCCTGACACTCCCTTCGTGATGATTTGCCCAGCCAGAGGAGGGAGGGGGGGAAAAAAGCTCCCCTGCCGCCTGGCTCCATTTCCTCCCTTTCTGCGGGAGATGCGCCTTAGTCTTCAAACCGTCTGATCCTGCATATCCATTCTGTCCCACGCGCGCGGAACAGGCCGGCGGGGTCTCTATCGTCTAACGATACCGAGCCCGGGTCGGTGGTAGGCTCGCGTGCTGTCGTCGTCCTCTTTCCAGGGTCTACTTCGCTTGGGGCCGGCGGTGGTGATTGGTCCACGAGCCCCTCGTCACCTGCCCCGTCAGAAATCAAACTCGCCGCGAAAGATCTCCGGGTCGACGCCGAAGACGACCTTCTCGGCGAGGTCGCGGCGGCCCATCTGGGTGAAGACGCGGCGTAGCGTGTCGTAGAGCGTGGTGCTCCGGTTCTGAGTGGTCATGGCCTCGAGGCGGGCGTCGGTCACGCTGCCGGCACCGTTCTCGCCGCCGAGCAGCTCGCGCGCGGCCTCGCGTCCCGTCTTCTCGACGCTCTTATGCATGTCCAGCGCGGCGAGGAGGTGGCCGGCGGCCTCGTCGTGGCATCCGATGTTGATGCAGCTCACGCCGAGGTTGTAGCGCGCGCGAACAAAGTTGGGGTGGATCACGAGGGCCTTCTCGTACGCGGCGATGGCCTCCTCGGAGCGGCCGCTGTTGGCCAGCGTCGCGCCGAGGCGGTTCCAGAGCAGGTGCAGCTGTCCCTGCTCGTTACTTGTGCCCTGCTCGCTGCTGGCCAGGGCCGCGGAGAAGCAGTCGACGGCCTTGTCGTACTCCTCGGCGCCGTAGAAGAGCACGCCCAGACCCACCTGCACGTCGGGATCCATGTGCTCGCCACCGGGAGACAGCTGGGCGGCTTGGATGAAGAGGTTGGTGACTTTGTCGTGCAGCTGGGCGCGGTCCGTGAAGCCCATCTCGGCGGCGGAGGAGAGGTCCTGCGGGGCGATGATGTTGGGGTACTTGACCGACAGCCAGCGCTCCAGGGTGCGATACGCTGTGCTGTCGTAGCCCTCGTTCGTGTACGACACGGCCAGGCCCATCAAGGCGGCTAGGTTGTTGGGGTCGAGCGTCAGCGCGTGCTCCAGGGCGCGGATGGCCGCCTCCTCTTTCTCGTTCTGCGCCTGGGCACTGCCGAGATTGACCCACGCCTCGACATGGTCCGGGTTCTTCTGCACGGCCGCCTCGAAGGCTAGGGCGGCGAGCGACAGATTGCCACCCTCCTCCATGAGCCGCACGCCCTCCTGGAACGGGTCGATGCCCGAGGTCTGGGCGAAAAGGTTCTCGGATTCGAAGAGATACTCCTCGACCGGCGGGTCGAGGCCGATTCGGCTGTTGGACGCATCCCAGTCGTAGAGGTTGGTGGAGTCGAACTTGGCGAAATCCTCCTCCTCGTCCATCTGCTTCATGGCGGCTTGCTCGTCTTGGATACCCTTCCAGATGGACTCGAGGTCTCCAAAGTTGGTCTCGGAGTGGAGAAGGTTCTCGTCCATCTGGTTCAGCTCCGGCTCCATCGCCAGGCTCTCGTCGTCCTCCCGCAGCTTCTTGTCCTGCAGCTCAATCTGGGCGAACTGCTCCTCCCACTGGGTGTCGTCGAGCTCCACCACCTTGCCCTTGCCCTTGCCCTCGGGCTCTGCTTGATGCTGCTGCTGGCCGTACATGGACATGGGTTGATACATTTGCCGGTTCATCATGCCGTAGTTCATGCCCATGGATCCCATACCCATCATGCCCATCATCGGCCGCTGCTGGTTGGCCAAACCGGCGCCCTGCATCGGTGTTGACCGCGCCGAGGCTTGGCTGCCGTTCATCTGCTGAAACCGAGCAAAGTCGGCATGGTTGAACTGGGTGCCCGGTGGCGCATTAAAAGCAGCCTCCATACCTGCTTGGTTGGTCTTGAAGTCGTCCGACCAGGTGGGCGAGGCTGACTGCGCGCGAAGGTGGATTCCCTGCGATAATGGATCCATGCGAAGCTGGCCCATGGCACCGTGTTGCTCCAGAGGCATCTCGCCCAAGGTGGGAGCTTGGTTCAGGAAGCTGTTTACACGCTGCAGGTCAAGTCAGCTTCTGCAATCTCTCCGTCCAAGTATCGCAAGAACTCGCAGGATCCCACCCAGCTTGCCTGTCTGACTAGGAGAGCTAGGGGCTATGGAGCCAGTCTTGAAGGAGGGGAAAAGAAATAGAAAAGAAAAGAGAGGAAACAGAAAGGAAATGGTCGGTAAAGCATACCTCATCTTGCGGCGCATTCATATTAACAGTTCGAAAGCTGTGCGAAGCAGCGGCAGGTCCTCCGTTGACCAGCCTATCTCTTTGAAGGCTCTTGTCGTCTTGAACATGCTTGGTGAACTGGCTCAGCGGGTTGCCGGCCGTAGAGCATTCTGCTCCTCCCATAAACGACATGGTGACGGATGTCAGCGACCCTGGACGGGAATGCTCGATATGCAAAGGAATACAAATGACGGCAAAGCGAAATCAAGCCCTTTTCGAACACCAGGGAGCAGGAAGCCGTGAGTATTTGGGACTGAGATGACCGGTTGTCGTTCGGAGAACTGCTACGGAGTCGTCGGCGTTCTCGGCATTCACGCGGACGGGGATCTCGAGGTGGCAAACGACGTGGGAATGCTCGAAGATTCAACAGGTAGGCGATTGCGCGCTGGACGGTGTAAGCATAGAGCGAGATCTGCGGATCGCAAAGGGAGACCAATTACCTCTCTTCGTTTAAAAAATTATGTAGTTTGACTGAAGCGCCAAGGAGGAGCACTGGTTGTCGGTACTTGCTGTTTGCGCTTTCGAGGGACGCAACGTGACTGGCGAAAAATGCTGACTCGCGGGGCAAGCGACAACAGAGGCTTTGCTTGCGATGCTGGTGAGGGAAAGTCTTGGAGCGGAAGGAGAGTCGATCGAGAGGCCAACGGTAAAGCTGGCTTTTGGGAATAGAGAGGTGACCGGAGAGGGAGAAGTGGGAGTTGGAAAGTTGAAGCTGATGCCTTTGCCCCCCCTTTGATCGTGTAATCAGGACCGAAAGTCAATCGCGCCTCATGGTCTGGAATTCGGGACGTCACACACCTCCAAGGAGCCGAGGCTGCCTGGTTGTCTGGGGGCTGCATTTGCTTCCGCGGCCCGCATCAAAACCCCACATTTTAGTGTCGGACCCCTTGTTGTCGTGTGTATTTTGTGGTAACTTTACTTCCATTGGTAAGCTTCTATTGGGGAAGCACATGCTTCTGATTCTTCTTTCACCTGGGATTCACACGAGTGCACACGACTGCATTTATCATACTAAACTACCAGGTACTTAAGTAATTATGCACAGAGTATAGATAGAACACATGGGGATATACTTCTTCGACTCCGTACTAAGAACATGAGCCCACCTCTTTGTCTCGATGCTCTCCGGGGCACTGTAATTTGAGCCTAGCGACTTGTGTACAGTAGCCCAAGGAGCATTTCGGACCATCACTTTATTTTGAGGATGCCGGGATAGTGAGAAAGATGGGTACTGCGTACAAATACTTCTTCAGTGTGGTTTTATTATTATGCTTCTCACTCTCCGGAGTGTGTTGCATCCCTCAGAGAGATAGAGAGAGAAAAACAAAATCGAATGAAGAAAAGAATCAATACAAATATTCAATATCGGGAGGTCGAACACACAAAGCGAAGGGAGATATAGTACTATAATCATACACTCTATGTTCTTGCCAATACAAAAAAGAAAGGAATTTTTTTTTAGATGCAGTACAGCCGTTCCCTCCTTACCATTAGCCCACTCATGTTCCATGTACACGCCAAAGATGGCACCGAATCCAGCTCAAATTTGTGTTGCATTACAATACCACGGTTCGCTTTCGAAGGAAGACGGACATCCTGCTCGGCTGCGCCAAGACCCGCGCTCGCAAACCTCAGCCTGCGAAAAGATGCCCTTGGGTCCTCGGGCCGGGAAGAGACAGAGAAAAAAAAAGACTGTCTTCTCATACCGACTCTAGTCCTGTCGGCGCTGGCGCCTCGGCGAGGAGGTCCTGCTCTCCGACGCAAAGTCCACGCGAAGCTCCCTGCTGCCCAGGCGTGCCCCCACCAGCTGCTGCTTGGCATTGACGGCCGACTCCGTGTCGGTGAAGTCGGCGTGCGCAAAGCCTCTGGGCCAACCGGTCGTGCGGTCCACGGCTACGCGGACATCAGCAAGGTTGGGGATGCCATCGAAGAGACGGTTGAGCTCGGCATCGGTCGTCTCGTAAGGGATGTTGCCAATGAACAGGGACGAAGTCGGGTTCATGATCTGCTGGGGTTTTCGCTGAGTTTTCCGAGTTCTCGGGGAGCACTGCAGGCGCCGGCCCTGCCAGAATGAGCCATCGACATTGGCGGCCGCGTTGTTCATGTCCTCTGCGTTGTTGAAGTAGACAAAGCCAAACCTGGATTGCCGGTGCGTCAGCAGGCTCATTCAAAAGAGACAAACAGTTCCCACCCATCGGGGCTCAACTGAGCACGAGGCAAGGAAGTTCATGAGAGAGAAGAGAAGAAAAAAAGATCCGGGACTTCTTACCCTCTGCTCAGGCCCCGGGAGTCACGGCCGATGGCCGCGTGCGCAACCTCTCCGTACTTGCCAAAGATCTCCTGCAGCTGCACCTCGGTGGCCTCGAAGACAATGTTACGAACAAAGAGACCAAAATCAGTCTCGTTCTGGGCCGCTCGGGAGCGCTTGTCGTGGTTCGCGGGCTCGGAGGAGGTCGGCGACGCATTTTGCTCCAGCGCGCTCTCGATGGGAGACTTGGACTCCTCCGAGAACGCCAAACGGGAGGCCTGCGAGAAGGACCGGAGGGCCACGGTAGATATCACTGCAGGAACACCATTGTGCGCGAAAAGAGTCGAGAACGGGGTGGCCGCGCCCTTGGGAGCAACGGCACGCGCTGCGCTCCTCAGACCCGAGCTGAGGGCCAAGCGACGAAGAGACTGCCTGCATTGACGAGTAAGCGCGGGAACATTTGCCTTGAGCGACAGTTTGGTTGATCTGCCCTGAACCTACATTGTGATTTGAACTAGAAACGCAAGTGTGTCTCTGAAAATGAGGATGAAGAGATCTTAAGCTTTAGGTAGCAAAGGTATGAGAGATAGCTTCAAAATCTCCATGCTATGAAAATCCCTGGTATGGGGCGCCGTTTCTCGTCCCATTCCGTCCACCACGCCTCCACGTGACAGACCCGCTAGTGGAAGAGCCTTCCGTCACTAGGCCCATTCGGGTCTCTCAGGCGAATTAAACTTCGTCCGGAGTATCGATCCACGTATCCAAGTTCAGCAATTTGGCTCTGTAAGTCAACTGCTGAAACCAACCATATGGCAGTGGAAAGATTTGCAATACCGTGCCTGGGCATGGACACAAATTCGACTTTAAAAGGGGGGTATTCTCTCTTACTTGAGTATAATATCGAGTGTTTCATACAGTTCCACGGAACCAGAATGTGTCTCGTGCATCATGCGATTTGAGGTGTGAACATTGTACGGTAGCGTAAGTAGTCGCAAGCTGCAACCCCTTACATCTTTCTATATTTTCAAGCTCCGGTAAGAGCGGCTTATGTAGCAAAGCCTCTGGAAAGGATCAAGACAAGAGAAGCAACCCCAGAAGCAGGCACATAGCAAGTGCTTATGAACCCAGGTCGGTACTGAACTCCAGGTACTTGAAGTCTATCTGAGGAGCTGAAAGATGAACCTTGAATCTTTTCCCGACGCAAAAGAACCGTTCAAGTCCTCCTCCATACGAGTCAGGCACGGGGCAGGCATACCTGATACCACTGTCCGCCCGTAGACACCTCCCTCGTCTCCCGACCATCTCACCAGGTGGGAGCTTTGGCGTGAGGCAGGAGGCGTAAACAACCGCCACAGCTCCCCCCGCTATACGCATTGCAAGCGGCAACGATATCCAGCTCCAGCGGTCCCCTCTCCCATCCCACCCTCCTTGCTTTCCGATCCTCTTACACGCCAGCTGCACGGCCGTCTGTTCCTCCGAGTTGTCGTAAGAGACACTCGGTTCATGAAGGATACAGAGGCGGGTATATACAATTCCCTCCGAGACCCAGTATAGTTTAACATTAGGAGAGAAACAGCTCCAAAGGGGGAGGGGCAAGGGAAATCAGGACATTCGCGAGAGCAGCAAGCCTTCCAATGGGACGACGAATGCTTCGCAGTCCTTCCGGTAAGCTAGCGAGATCGTTGGCTCGCGCCTTCGCGTACTGTTTTGTTCCCCTGTTCGCCCATGGCCAGCCCCGAACTTTGAATTCACCAGAGAAAATCCCCAAGCCTCCCCGCCTTTCCTTCCTTTATCCCTCTCCTTTTTTTGGACTATTGACACACACATAGGAAATGAATACTGCAAAGAAGAAAAAATACTAGAGAAGGGAACGCAAGCAATCGATAAGAATTCTTCTGAATACTTTTGATCTTGCGCCTGTTCCTTGGACACAGTAGAAACGACTTCTCAAGGCACGGCAGAACATAGGCCGGCTTGGTTGGATTGAGTGGTTCGCGGGCGCAGAGTCGTTGTATGCGAGCAGTACACCGGAAGAGCCGCTTGAGTAGAAGCTTCGCAACCCGCGCCCATCAGCTCGGTC
>FTLB01001265.1_pt2 | contig 12790 bp, 9 predicted proteins | sample 1658291 | NCBI WGS metagenome assembly FTLB01 (sample SAMEA3914812, study PRJEB12502) | metagenome | biome: forest; material: soil | place: Canada | collected 2011-07-07 | depth 0.1 m
ACAAAGCGCTATCTTCCAAACGGTCTTATCCTTGGGCCTGCTCCCCAAGCACGAAAGCAAGGTCCCACCCTTGCACCAGATTCTCCGCCCAGAGGCCGGCGCGAATGCCGGTCAAGATCGTCAGAGGCATCTTCCGTCGCACGGTCGTACGAAGGCCGATCTGTGGTCGTTTTTTTTGGTTCTTAGAGACGTACCATTTACCCGCTTACAGCCACATATCGGGCCAACTAGCTCAGCACGCTCAGCTGTTGGACCTGAGCTCTCAAAACACTCTCTCCTGTCTTGAATGGCGAAGCAAGCACAGCGCTCGACCACTCATCAGTGGTGTCAGGGCTGTCTCCTACTGGTCTGGACCTCATCGTCCCTCTCATCATCGCATTGAGTGGGTGAGAAGGAGCAGCAAAGAGGCGTGGTGTTCACTCCCAGAGACTTGGGTGGGTGCCGCAACGAACCAATCGCGGTCATCTGTCCTTCACCATTCCACTTATCGGTGTCGACGCGGGAAAAGGGGGGAGTGGACGCCAAGTGGCCCATCCACGATCCTCTAACCCTTCTGCGAACCAAGTATACAGTGCGTCTACCCTCCTCCTCTTCCCCCCCTTCTTCTTCTTCTTCTTCTCACCTCTCGTCCGTCTCTTTTCCTGTTTGTGTACCAGAGAAAGGCCGCCACCCACCCTGACGGGTATCGCTGGTGAGAAACTACCAATTGCGCGTGTTGTCTGCGTCGATGCGCACCTAGAGGTAATTATCCTTTTGGAATAGTACGGTAGTATTTATGCGACTCGTTGGCCGGCCCAAACTCGTCACTCCGTGAGATACTTCTAGGCTAGCTGGTAGCTGGGTCAGCCATCTTGGGAAACGGGTTCGGTGCCGACAATGGAATCTGTTCATGCTTCCCCCTTTTTTGTCTCTTCTCGCGAGCCTTCTGGCTTCCGCCGGCCTTGGACTGAGACAAAGGCCCAGGATTCGGGGGCGTTGTTAACCCAGTGCAGTATGGTCCAGCCAATCCGTTGGCGAATCGAGCAGCATTGTGGGTAAGATAGCCGCAGAGAGAGGAGCGAATAGGTCTGCTGGCCTCTGGCTGGTCTCTCTCTGTCTATCCCCCCCCTTTCTCTCCATTCAAGACTCGTGCCAAGGTTCGAAGCTTGGGGAGAAAGGGGAGGGGGGGCTCTGGGGAGGGAAGAAGGGGGGTACAGACCTTGTAAGTCGGTGCGACTAATCCAATGCAGCGCTGGTCTCTCCGTGCTCTTTTGGTCTAGAGTCTCCTAGGCGTGTCGGGGTCTCGTAAGTTGTCGTGCACATGCTGCTGCATCGCCTCACTCTGTACCTGTGTTGCCCGTTCCTGGGTTCCAGTGTCAAAGAACGGCGCCCTGTGCCAGCGGCAATCCAGCGCACTGTGTGAGCGGCATGCCGTGTTCCTGCATTAGCGTTCCTGGCCAAGCTCGGAGCCCGAGGTCAGGGCACACATAGCACGCACGCACACGTCCCGTGAACCCTCGACCTATGCGTACTTACGGAGTACTACGTAAGTATACGGAGTGGGCTACCCAAGTCTGTGAGCACTCGCTCTGTCTGCTAGACTGCCTTGACTAAGGTACTTACAGTACCTTAATTACACATGGACCGTAATACGGGAGGCTATTGAATGTAGATTATGCCTGGATGCATTGTGCTGGTGCGCCGTCTTTGCAGTCAACTAGCACGAAGTTCAGCCATACGTCCGATGCGGGTTGCCTGCACGTTGGGGTTGGTCATCATCGCGGTTGGCTTGCCCTCTGGTAACGGCCCCCACCTTACTAGGTAAAAGACTAAAGAGAGCACTGCCTCGGAAGGGAGGGGCTCCAGAAGAAAGCCGCCGGCCCCAAGCAGAGATGCTGTACCTACTATGTAAAAAGGAGTCTACCTCTACCTTACTGTACCAGTGTACTTAGTCCTCCTAAGTGCCACAGGCCCACACACGAGAATTCTAGAAGACCAGTGTTCTTTGTCTTCTTTTTTTTCTCCTTCTTCTTCGGATGCTCCAGCTTCGGCGTGAATCATGACGCCCCCCTTCTTACGGAGGCCGGTTTCTCTATCGAGCCTTCCGGGGGGCAGCATAGGGATCAGGGATCATGGCCGCTGGGCCGTAGACTGCCCGGCGGCTCGACGTGTACTCTGTACATTTAGGCTGACGTCAAAGCGAATGCGCGCACCCATAACCATGGGAAGGAGGCGGCAGCTGAATGGACAGCGTTGTCTTGCCCTCGGGATAAGTTTGCGAGTCTGACAGAGACCCGGCGCCTCTTCTTACGCCACCTGCTTCCTGAGGCGGCATTTCTCACTACATCTACTACTACTTCTCCTAAGTTACTGGGACCTTTTTTTGTCCTCCTATGCGCGCTTGCACTCCATCCTCCATCCCAACCAAGCATGGGCAGGGGGTTCAGCTATGCTTCGGTTGTTGTTTTTTTGCCTTTTTGTTCTCTCTCGGGCTTGCACAAATGCAGGTCATTGCCCCTGCGGCCCAGCCCAGGCGGCATGGTGACAACTGAAGGTCTTTTTGTTCTCCTCTACCGTGTTTCCCTTGCCCCCAGGCGGGAGAGGCATACTCGTCCAGCCATGGCGCTTCGCAAAAATAGGAATTCTTGTCGGTGAGAAACGGACCATCTGCGCGCGGCGGCTTTTGAGGTACCGCCGATACCCCAGGCTTCACCTCAAAGAGGAGCGGCACTCCTGAGTCCTTGGACCATCCATTCCTTTCTTAACTGGAAAAGGTAGGCGACCTTGGGCGACCCAAAGTGGGGGACGTTACCCCCTGATGTAACTCCAAGTCAGCGAGCCTTGGCAAGAGCAGACTGACGAGCAACGAGCTCGACTCTTCTCCACTTTACCCCTGGATGGGACGGGCAGGGTCGGCAGGGTACCTTGCAGTTTCTCCCGCTAAGAATCTTCAGATGGTGGGATGCCATTGGCTTGGAGCTCGCGAGCAGTCCTGCGCGCGTCAAAAATAGTTTAGCCAACTCGCCCAGGTTCAAGGCATTCCTGGTCGCTGTTCTTCGTCTGAACTTTGTCGCCTCTGGCTCTCCTCTGGCTCGTGCCCCGGCAGAATTCTTTCGTCCCGCCTTAGGCGGAACAGCGAGAGGAGTGTCTACTAAGTAGTGCGGAATATGTACGAAGGTAGGGTTTCCCTACGAGCGGTAAAGGGAAAGGTCAAGTTCGAATCGACGCGTTAATGACCTCAACGTAGCCTCGAGCCACAACATGAACTCGCAAGCTTGACTCGAACCCCTATTTCCCCGTCCGTCGCGAAGGGCCGCGGCGATTGGAAGAGCTTCACGTAAATGGTTCATAAGAGAGAACCTGGAATAGGACTATGTGGTTCCGTTGTGTGTTTTTTATCCTCAGGAATCCGACAGGATCCGATTGCCTGCAATCAAGTTGAACGCGCCTAGAACGCGCTGGTGCCGATACAAGGCGCATGGGCACGTTGACAATCCTCCAGGTTGAAAAAACTTGAACCGCTAGGCAAAATAGTCCAATACCTCCTCGAACCTCTCTCCCTGTCCCGTGTGGCTCATGGACCCGGGCTGATGGGGTCCATAGGTTGCCCACCTTCGGAGGGGACATTTCTTCTCTACAGGTAAGCATGTAACATCGTCTAAGTTGCCATCTCTCAGACCGACCTCGACCACCATCGCCATCTCATGGACGCCCTAAGTGTGTACCAACTTTCCGCGCATGATGGTCAATCTCGTACCTGCGCGAATCGGGCAGTCGAGAGATAAAAGACTCAGTATCATCACATGGCCATTGGCTTCGCGACGAGAAACGTGGCTTGCGGAAAGGGGAGCGAGTAGGCCTTGTCCCAAGACCCGGCTGGCACCAATTGCCGACCGATAGCCCTTCCGCGTGCAAGACAGGTGGCGTTCGCCAGGGTCGTTCAGCCCTAGATGCTAAGGGTCGGTGCTCTGCTTCCTAGCTGAGTGTGCGAACAAGGTGCCCTCTGTATGGATGGCTCCTTTGGTACGGAGAGGAGAGGCATGCCACACTCTTCTCTGCTTTAAGCTCGACTAAATTACTTGGTTTGCCACGAGGTACTCATCAAGTAGGTTAAAATCCAAGGGAACGGACCATGCCCTTCGAGGCAAAGGGGAACGAAAATCATTGGGCCATCAGCCACCTTCCGGATCCGAGCTCGCCCAGTCAGCCATGAGAGGGATGCGCATAATCAAGGCAATTTATGTACAGCGTGCGTAGTACGGAGTAGAGGCGGAGAATCCATGGCTGAATAGTCCAGAGGTACATGCATCATCTCGACCCTCGTCGATTTGGGCTCGACTCGAAGGACCGATGCTGCCCGCTGAGCCGGCTCGGTATAATCAGAGAGCGATACGCCTGGTCCGAACCAGAGGATGCTACATACATTGCTACCCAGCCAGGCCAGCCTCGCACATGTGATGAAGATATTGTTCCCTTCCCGCGACCGACTCGTCCTCGTTTCGAGAACTCCGATGAAGAGTTTCGAGCTTCGCTGGGGGGAGCAAGAGGTGCCATACTAAGGTAGCCTTGTTATCTCTAGTGTCTTGTCCATCCAAGCGTTCATTCCCCTTCGAAACCTAGCGGTACTCTCTAATGTATCCAGACTTCCAATAACAAAAGCAGAGTCAGGCATTCATCTCAGAACCCGTGGAAGTCGCTCGAGGAGCCAAGAATAAGCCTAGGGCTTACTAGAGTGAATCAATATAGTTAAGTTAGAACTGCAAGGGAGAGAGGGGGGGTCCTTGAAAGTATCAGGCTGTCAAAGCTGTCCAACCCGCTTAATTTCTAGAATTCTTCTTCGCCGTTTTTCCAAAGCACGTCAAAGTGTCTCCAATCCACACAGTCTGCATCCACAATGCGAGTTGCTGCTGCTATGCTACCACTACACGAGCGCGTTTCTCGCGTCGCAGACCTGTCACAATTAGACGGCCAATAGGTACCAAGCAGTAACAAAAAAGGATGGGGAAGGGAAAATATCTGCCAGAAAGAAAATCTCTTTCGGCTTGGTGTCAATTGGTCCGCTCAAGCTCGTCCTTCTCGATACGGTGAAACATGCGATTTCGCAGAGTCACAGTCGGCACGGTACACGATGCTACAAACGTATGACAAAACTGCTGTTCATTGCCAATGTGACTTTACACATTGGCGACCATCTTCGATCTGACAGGCCATCCAAATGCTACGCAACCTCTCTCCTGGACTCCCATCTAATTGTACTCCCCTTCGGCCTAGGCCAACGACCTTGACTTCGGGTCTCTGCAGAAACTGAAGCGTGCTTGCGAGTTGCGACTCACTGCACGCCAGCTTGCCGACAACCCCGAGCGAGAACTGGTCGGAACCAAGGCAAACAACCCGAAAGAGTGGGCATACGCGGGCACCGGACGACGATTGCCCGATTTGCCATTGTGAAACCAGCTGTTGTCCCCTGCCCTTGGCTGCAGCGTCGGGATTAACAGCCAAGATAGCTTGCCCCAGATCGTCCCAATCACTCAGTGAAGCCGCCACAGCCACGGGGCATTTCATGCGCATCGACCACGACCAGGGGGGTAGAGAGAGAGGGTCTTATCGGGCGCGCGGGCGCAGGGTATACTGTATGCAGGTCCTTACGTACAATACCTGACGCGCCGTAGCGGGGTTTCTCAGCGCAAGCTGCTCGCATGACTTGGTCTGTCAGTCCTGCCTGCGCCTATGCCCGAATGGGAGGCCGTGAGGATCATTTATCCTCTGGCTGCATCTCGTCGGCGGCCGCCGCGCGCGGCTGCCATCATCCTACTGCGTCGCTGCCCTTGACCGGACAGCATATTTGGCAAGCAGCAACCCATCCCAAACCATCCATGAGTTCGTCGCGCCAAAACCTGCCCGGCGAGAGTCGTTCCACCCGTCTGGATTCTGGATTGTTGGGTGGTCTCGGAGTTCTTTCGAATGGGCAGATGGGGTGGTCAGCCGGATCGGCGCAAGGATTCATCTGATCTCGAGTTGGTGAGTGGCCCAGCTTCTCTGCTCTCTCTGAGCCGTGAGCTACTGTATGGTACTGTATCTGGTGGATCTTCACCCGCCACGGCCACTCGAGGAAATCTGCCGATCCCCCTGAGGCCGACGCCCCCAACTTCGCTGAACACCCGGAAGCAACGACAGAGCTGTCTGGAAACGGCGAGCCCCTTTTTTAACCCTCTTCCCTCTCCGCCCTCGGCGCCTCAATTCTTCCAGCGAACCATTCTGCCACAATTCAATCTGTAGGCATGCGGCATGCGGCGATGCGGGTTGTTCCCTCGCGGCCTCTGTTGATGAGACGGGCAGACCGCTGCTTCTACGTAGTTTTTGCATCCTGGTAATCCATCGAGGAGGAGGTGAAGAAATATAATGCTAGTCTTGTCCTGTGCGCGCCAGGCCTTAAGATCCCCCCATATATCCTTCGGCACCCCAGAAGGCAAGGGGACTGACGAAGCTAGGCCCTGCAAGGGATTTCATATATATGAGATTCTCAAGTCCCCTTCATCGCCCCAGATCATACATACCCTGAGATACCGTACCCCGGACTGGGGGACAAATGCTTCCATTAAATCGCTACCTGCCGTCTTAAGACAGCGGTGGACGCCGAGCAAAGAAGTGCATGTAGGTAATTGCGTAATAGACCGCTTGGCCTCTATTTTTGTTCGAGACCCCTATCCTAGACGATACGCTCTCTATTCAGCATGAATATGCCGTGGTCCCTGTCTTAGATGAAACAACGTGTCCGCAGGAAACTTCTCCAACCGGCCCAGCATGAGTATTCCGGTGCGGGAGACGGCTTCTCTGCGCGCATGTGCCACCGAAGCACCCATCGTGTTCCCCTGTGACGCCAGATCGAAACGACTCCGCCTCGCTGCCGGCTCGTCTCCGCCAGGGGGAAGCATGAGTGGCACGGAATAAAGTTCCGTCCGTCAAGAAAGGATGTTTGCGCATGTTGCCAGTCTTCGAGAAGGCGAGAAGCAACATCGCTTACTCCGTGCGTATTCGTCGGTCTAGTCGTCGATCGCCTGCCGGAGACTCCGCTTGGCGGTTTGGAATATCTCGTGCTCTCCCCCCTCCGTCGGGAAGCTGCTTCGATGCGCTGGATTCCAGTGTCGGTCATGGCTCTCGGCGCTGGCACTGGTGGCCGGGTCGGTTCTGTGCTTGTAAGCGTGTGCCTCGCAAGGGGAGGCTGTGATATGAAGCACGGCAGTGGCAACCGTCTTCCGTCGCCTCCAGACTACCCCTTTTGTAGTTGGTGCGGGATCTCCGGGTCTCATTGAGGTATATCTATTTGCGTAACGTGGTACCTGAGAGGTGTCTGGCATCAGCAGCGATGGCCAAGACATGTCGTGTCAACTGCGCAGTGTGCTTCGCGACGACCTGCGAGGTCTGGTAGAAGTTGTGAACCGGGACTCTCGACCGCTTGGCAAACTCGCGATCTTGCCAAGTAACTCCGTATTCTTTGCAGAGCGCAGGTCCTTATATCTGTAGTATAGAGTACATCTCAGAACTACGTTCACACGGTGCTTTCGTCTAGAAAATTGTACGTATACAGCTGGGCCACAAGAAGGAGCAATGGGTAGATATGTATCTAAGGTTCCTGAGAGCCAGAATACACACTGCTCAAACCACAACAATTGTTTCTACATGTTCATGCAATGATCCTCGGCGTCCCGAGTAGGATTGGCCTGTATGAGAGCTTAGTGTCTTCATAATTGCACCTCCGACCAGTAATATAGAACAAGAGAGAGAGGGCTGATTCCAAATCTACTTTAGAGAATACCTCGACCGGTGTTATTTGTGCGCGTGGGTGTATCATGGCATCTGTTCTCATCGTACATGGATAGTTCGAGACTCTGGCACAGCTTCTGTGCAAGATACAGCGAGGTCTGGTACCTGGCATCGCGCGTGCTTCCTTCATATAGGAAGAAACCTCCTCGTTCGCGTTGGGCTCCGATGGCGTTAAGCGCTCTGGTTCACTCGATCAAAGGAAGCAGGATCACTCAGCTGGCAAAATAAACAGATGATGGAGTGTGTCAGAAGAAATAAGGATAGTCTACAAGGCCAAAATAGCAACCAAGATGTCTATAGCTCTTTCATAACCTCACCCACCGCCTGTTTTGCGATCTTCTTCCGCTGTTCCTCTGGGAGCCCGGCGGTCCTGTCGCGGACGGCTTGGAGTTTAACGAACATGCGTTCCAGTTTCTGAACGTCCTCGTCGCCCAGCTCCTGCTCCTTCCCTGTGCCATCCTCCCCGGCGGGTGGTGCGGGAAGATCTATGCTGTCGCTCGCAAAGTCCTCCTCGTTGTATTTTCCCGAGCTCCATATCGCCTTCTTCAGGCCCTCGAAATCCGTGCGGTCGAACCCGAAATCCAAGTTCTCCGGATCCAGGTCAGCGTCATCCTCGCCGGCACCGCTGTGCTCTCCGGCACTGTGACCTGGCTGGTCCAGCTCGCCGAGACCGAATTCGTCGTCTTCGTCGTCGCTGCCTCCGAGACCCCCTCCAGCCCAGTCGTTCGACTGCAGCGCCTCCAGCACGCGCGCGATGCCCGTCTTCTCCCCAAACTCGTTGCGCGCTTCCTCATCCTCCGTACCCTTGGACGGGGCCGGCCGCACGTGGACAAACTCCAGTCCCACCTCGGCGCACGCGTCCTCCCACTCGTCCAGCGCATCCGGGTCGTCGGTCCCGAGATCGCCCACGCCGATCCCCAGCCCTACCCCATCCCACTCCCAGCCGCCGAGGCCGTCACGCACCACGCTTCCGACGTGGGAAATGAGCTCCTTGGTCTGCTCCCTGCCCGGCGGCGCGGAGACCGCGAGGGAGGTCGCCGGGGGCGGGGCCTGCCCGGGGCGAGGAAGAGCAAAGATGACGACCAGGCCGCCGAGCACGCCGAGCACCTCTTTGGCCTCGGGCGAGAGGAAGGACTCAGCCCACTCGGAGGGCGAGCCGATGAGATCTAGCCATATTGGTACCTCGGCAGTGTAGTACGCTGTGGAGAGAGGGAGGTTGTGGGTTGTCCCTGCGAGCGTGGACGAGGCCGGCTCGGGATGCGAGCCAGTGAGATCTATGGAACCAGGTTAACGGGACGCAAGACAAGACCAAGGGGTGTCGATCAAGGGTCGACGATGCAAAGAAAAACACAAAATTCTCCTCCGAGAAGCGCTGGCATCAGGAAGGTCCAATATATCATATCCCTCAGTCCCTTCTGCATGGTGACCTCACATGATGGCGGGGTGCTATGAGTTTGACAGAAGGAATACACGCCTACCCTTGAGAACTTGGCTCAACTGGTGGGCTGAACCCTCCAGAGAGACTGCTAGTATCCGGCGAGGATTCGGGATTTCCATGATTGTTTTCTTTACGATGAATCACGGAGCGTGTTGGGATCGGATCAGACCTCAGCCAAAATTCTTGCTGAGCTCTGGTGAGAAGCGCAGGTTGATAGTGGGGCACATTTTGGCCACATACGGTAGTTAGTCACTCACCTAGGTGAATTACAAATGCCTTACCAACTATAAGGTAGATTTCTGAGCCTTGTAATTTACCGAGTACTCGGTGAGAGGCTGAGAGCTGTTTGGGTATACTCCATTGGACGATTTTCTCCGCCGAGAGATACTCTCCATGGGAAGGGGTCCTTGCGGATTGACTCCCTTTACGATTCTCAGCAAATCTGCCGGTGGCATGTCTACAAAATCGGAGAAATGACTACGGTCGATTCTCACGCCCATCTCGTTTCTCTCTGTCTCTCTGTATCTTTCTCTGTATCTTTCTCTTTTGAGCCCGCCTCTTTTCGGTTGGCTCAGACGCATATATGGTCGATACGTTCAATCGTATGATCTTGCATCCATTTCCTGGACTCTCCTTCACCCGACACATCAATTGCCGGGGGGGTAAAAGCTCACTCGATGCTCACCGGGAGCGCGATTCTGCATGTGAAGAATGCGTTTGTCTTTTCAGAGATTCGCCGTTCGGAGATACTTTGAATGTGGTGATATCGACGCTGTCGAAACTGGTTCCTCTTCACGCAAGACGGCCGTGTAGAGAGAGCGGTGGGCTCTAGGTAAGACGGACAAATGTTGCAAGCCTCACGGGGCACGATAGCGACATTAAGATTTTGGAGCAGCAGGCGACCAGTAGCTGAGGCGTACAAATGTCGATCGCAGGAGGGCATGCATTGCAGGGATTCTAAGCGTGATGCACTTTGCTGCGGAGAACTTAAGGCAAAAATTTCCGATATTGTCTGATGCCTTGGCGCCCCGGTCCATCCATACTGAACCAGATGGCAAGAGAAGAGGGGAAGCATGAAGAAAAGGCATATGCTTATCAGTACAACTTACCTCACTATCTGGGCGTAATACCTTGCCATACTATACCGTGACGAGCGGGCTACTTGTTTGGTGGTGGTGGGTGGTGGTAGGCATTGTAGGCTAGAATGGCCCGTGAAAGGGAACTAGGACCACTTCAACGTTTGGGGGCCGCGATTGAGATCTCGAAATCTATGCACTTTACCCGAATCCATCATCTAGATGCCACCCCGACGCCCTCAAGTTCCCCAGCATCAATGCTGCACCCTCCATTAGGCGAGCTTACTCGCACCTCGGGGCGCCAGGAAGCGAGCTGGGGGGCATCCGTGACTCATTAGCTTTCCGCATGTTGAATTACGGTCCCTCGCTATCATGAATCGGGAAGGTCCATCGGCCTTGCGCTGCTCGTCTCCGCTTGATTCGATAGTTGCGCCCAGAGTGACCTTTTTTTTTTTTCCTCCTTGAGCGAACGCTGATGATTCTCGACGCGTAGAGATGGGCGACGAAGTTGGTCACTCGAGCTCCGGTCAGAGTCATCCGTAAAGCGAAGTCTCGAGCCGCCAAAGAGGCACAGAGAATCATCCGACACCATCTACGCAGACCCTTTTCAATTTTCAAATTGGCACTGATTGATCCCATCACTGTGATTCGTTCTGACATCATCGTCTATCTGATCAATCAGCTCCAAAAGTCGGCTCCCCGCCTCGGTCCACCGCCCCGCGCCAGAAGACAGAGCGTCGGGAGAATTGAGACAAGAGACGCAGGGCCGTTGAACGAGCCATGTGGGGGGCGTGGGAAGAAAAAAAAAGGAGGATGAAGAAAAAAAAAAGTATGTTTTATAATCGAAAGTCGATCTTGAATCCCGTCGAGGGCGTAAATGCAGAAAAAGAGAAAAGAGGGGATTAGTGTGCAGCCCTGGGTTTCACAGACCGCGAGAATTGGATCAAATCCGCCCTGATATCGCAATAGATATGGTTGATTACCGTGACTGCTACCCTTTTTCAATGCCATGCATGTAGCGAATGTGTTATCGACGCGGCGCCTATGAGGCGAATGCCGAGTGACCAGGCGTACATGCATGCGCTCAAGGCGCTCTCGTCACTAATAATGTCCACCACGGAGGTACTGTGCATACTCCGTCCATGACGAAGCGGGAGGGGGGGATGAGGTTTTGGTAGGGTGGGGATCCCGTAAGTAAGTGTTTGTAGTGTGTAATTAGTTTGGGGCGACCAAAGGGAAGATATTGCACCGAGTCGGGCGAGTCCAGAATCGACTACAAAGTGCACAAGACCGGATACGAGAGCCTGGCTCCTCGCGGGCTTCTGAGTCGACGCCGGAGTCACAGTATGTAATCTCTTGGCTGATATAGTTGACTAGTTGTCCGTACAAAGTACGGTTATCTGTATCGCAGAGGCACCGAATGGACCCTTGTTTGCCTTGCCGAGGACCAAGCTACAAAAGGGGGGATCTTCATTCCTCCACGAAGCGTATCGCGCGCGACCTAGGCTGCTAGGCTCTAGGGTAGGCAGTCCTTGGCAGTTATCTGGAGGGGCTATTTTCCAAGGTAATATTGACCCGCATCGCAAGCTCCCTGGTCAACGAACGACAAGAAAAAAAAGTACCTTAACTTTAGTACCCATCTCCACCGGCCGGGCTTTCTTCAATTCCTCCTCTTCCCACCACCATCCTTCACCGGCGGGCATACAGCATAACAGACATCGTCGTGCTGTTGTGTAGCCGAGTTCGCTTCTTCAACCTCTCCCAAAGGTTGCAAAATGGGGTTTGCCTCATGCTCGTGGCCTATATGGCGGACCGACGACTTTACGCAGTGCTTCCTGCAAGAGTAAGCTTCCTCCTCCCCCCCTCCTCCTCCCTCTCCCCTCCCTCCGCCGTTTTCTGCTCCAACATCAAATCCCCTGCGCAACAGGCACTGACCATGGACTCCGCACCAGCTATTTGAAGATTCTCTTGCCATTGATCGTCGTAGTCGCGTCCTTCTTGTTACTTGCCATCCAAGCCATCCTGCGTGCCGTCAAGATAAAACGATCTGGTGAGGCCGAGTACCAGCCTCTCTCTCCCGCCAACCACACCGAGCTTCCACCCGAGGAAGAGCCCCTGGACGAAAGCGATGAAGAGTCCCTGACCATCAATGGCGGTCGCCTTGCCCTGGCGAAGACCTCTACGAGAGGCTCGGTCGTCCAAGCCGACACTCCTCCCGCCCAAACCGCCTCGGTTCTGGTAGAGGAGCTCGCCATCGCCGGCTTGGTTGCTGTCAATGTTACCGCCTTGGTCACTGGTGCGTTTGGCCCGAACCTGGGCTCCGTCGCAGCGATCACGGGCCTGACCGTTTGGCTCTACGTCCTCATCCTCGCGACACTGCGGCTGTTCCTTGGCAACACGCAATGGCGGGTTCCGCACCTCTGGAACCACACGGCCCTGATCTACGGCTGCCAATGGCTGTTCGCGGTCGTCATCT
>FTLB01826053.1_pt1 | contig 12775 bp, 9 predicted proteins | sample 1658291 | NCBI WGS metagenome assembly FTLB01 (sample SAMEA3914812, study PRJEB12502) | metagenome | biome: forest; material: soil | place: Canada | collected 2011-07-07 | depth 0.1 m
GCTCGGGACAGCTCCTCCCCTCCCCCCGCCTACGAAGTCACGAACCCGGAAGCGCAGAAATGAGATGCATTAATTAGTAGACATGGAGGGTAAGACGGCCGGCTGGCACACACTTACGATACCCAGAGGACTTCTGGTTGGTATTTCATGATTAGACTTAACGAACGAGAGATTCAGGGGTTCCAAGCGTGGTGGTATACTGGGTAAATTTCTACAAGTCCAAGTAAGTTCTCTCAAGATCAACCCTTTCTTTGTCCTGCAAAGTAGGAAGCCAGAGCCGACTGTCTGCCAATCATCGCTTGATCTGTGTACACACAGTTGGCTGTACACCTTTCGTAACCGGGCCCAAACTGTCGCAGAATTTGCTAGGCAAACCCGCTCAGTCTTTCCATTCTTCCCATGCCGAAACCCCTAACCCGACCCATATATCTCCAAGGAAGTCTAAATACAAAAAGTCGCTAACCGAGCGGTAGCCAAAACAAAAAAGGAATACAGCACACTCTAGGCCTTCCTCGTTGATATGCAGAACGAGCCCGAGGCACTGGTCCAGCTCACGTAGTCTTCCTTGGGGTACGTGAGGTGCTCGACATCGAGGATCTGCGTGGCGATGTCGTTGAGAGCGTTCTTGTTGTCGTAGACAAAGCTCTTGAGCGACACGATCTTGCAGCCGACCTTGAGATCCAGGAACATGCTCACGAGCGCATCGTTGAGCTGCGACGTGAAAGCTTGGTTGTTGACCAGGATGACGTCGGCGCGCTTGAGGACTTCGAGGGTTGCCTGGTTTTTCCGGAAGTCGCCCCGCTCGAGACAAACCTTCCCTGGCGCGATGCCCCAGAGCCGGCAGCGGGCTGTAAACTCTTTCTTCTGGGCCTCCGCCAGGTTGCAGGCGTTCTCCATCATCTCGCAACCCCAGCTCTCGCAGCCGATCTGCAGGGCCGCCTGGAAGACCACGTTCCCTACACCCGATCCCAGGTCGACGAAGACCTGATCGCAATTCATGTGGAGGCGGTCGACGAGAATATTGGTGATGAAGCGGGGGAGGAGCTCGCCGTACACATTGTCGGTGCCGTTCTCGTACTTGGTGAGAAGCTCGACCTTGGGGGCCACCGCGCGGTCGTACGCCTGCTTCATGATGAAGCTCACCAACTCGGCATCTATATCGTGGCTCTTGTCGAGGTGGCTGGCAACGATGCCCTTCTTCTGGAGACTCAAGAGACGGTCATTGTATTCCTTGACGGCAGTCTTGAATCCCTTTCCGTCCTTGGTGTTGGCTTTGCGCTCAATCTGGCGGCAGAGACCGGCATTGGGATCCAGGAAGGACTTGGCCTCCGCCGGGGGCAAATACGTAGATGCGACTAATTTGACAATCTTTTTGATATCTTCGACCGCGTCGATAATATCTTTGCCGTTGACAATCTCGTATCTGCATGGGTTCGTGGGCGGTTAGCTGTGCGCCGGATCCACGCGGCTGCGGCCTGCAGGTAGTACAGTAGCCGGAGGAGGGGGTGGGGGGGGGAGACAAACTGTTCTGGGAACTTGGACCCTGGGTATCGTAATTTAATGCCAACATTGTCCGGGTCCAGGCCCAGCGCTGGTGTGCATTTCCTGTCCAACGATGCCAGCTCCGAAGCGTGTATGATAGGGATCTCCTTGGCGTGCGCATCGTCGCCGGCCCACATCCGTGGGTGCCGCAGGGTGCGGTTTATATTGACATGTACTAGCTTCTGCCTCTTCTGCGCGACCAGCATATCCGCCCAGTTTTCCTCGTCGTCGTCGGGATCGGAGTCTTCGGCATATCTGGGACTTGCGGGGGAGCGGCTGCTGGCGACTACTGCTTTGCGCTTGCGCGCGACGGACCTCTCGTCCGCGGACGATAGGACAGGGGAAGCGCTGTCGAAGCGCACCGAGGACGAGGACCGGGGCTTCGGCGAGGCTCGCGGGGTGCCGCTTGCGTGCCGGCTGCTGGCGGCAGACCCGGCGCGCTTGGCGTTCGGAGTCGGGACGGCGAGCTGCTGCTGCTTGGGTTTGGGCTGCGGGTGCAGCGGAACGCGGACTTGGACCTTGGTCACCGTCTGTTCGACCTTGTGCTTGGATCTCTGGTCGAAGATGCCCATCGTTCCTGGCGCTTGTTTCCCCCGCGGGAAACAAAGATCGGGCGGGGCGACGGCTCGGCAAACGTGAGGAACGGGAGGCTGCGGCTTCGACGAGTGTATGCTTAGGGGAGTTGGCTGCTTCGGAGGAGCGGATCGCGCTTTGGAGCGTGCAGGAGAGATGCGCAACCGGGTAACCGATGCAGGAGGACAAAAACGATGCTGCTCGCTTATCTATGGCAAAAATAAATATGCGCCGGCCAGGAATGCTGTGTAGAGTATTCTCGCGTGCCAAATGGACAATGTACAACAAGGAGAGCACAGAAAGGAAAAAGACGACCGCCTTGGCAGGAGCAAAAGCGTGGCGATGCGACGGACTGGGGAAGCGGCGGGAAAAAAGTTGCGCGATCCCGCGAACCTCGCGATGGCGAGGAGCCACCCAGACGCCCCACCTTGGGACGGTGAGGGGGCACTTAATACAGACTGGCTTTGCCTGGCAAGCCTGGCTACAACTGGTGGGCTGCGCCTTACTGCAGCCCCGTCAGATCGCTCGCTGGGACCGAGCTCGGCGTCACAGCTGCGGTGATGCAGGGGCAGCACGTAAGCGAGCACGTGCGCACCACTACTGCAGCCTCGATCTCGTTCGCTGCGGCTGGATGCCTTTTCCCCTATTTTCTAGCTTTCGGCTCATTCTATGGAAGCTTCCATGATTGCTAGTTGTTCCAGTTCAACATTTTGGCTTTTCAGTCTTGGGAGATCTATTGTCATTTTTTTTTCTTGCAAAAATAAAATAAAATAAAAATAAAAAATTAGGAATATGAGCAAAATATAAGTGCGGTGAGAATACTCTAGATTTAGCACCGTTTCCTTGGTTCTGAGACGGTAGCAACGAGGCTCAAAAGACAAGTCATATTTGGAAGGTTGAGGGTCCAGTACCTTCGCGGAGTGAGCCGGAACCACAGAGAAGAGATACCCAAGCGTGCCAAGGTACAGACAGTACTGTACATTTCAGCACTTCAAACCCGGTTTACTTAGTACTAGTAATACCCGTCTTTTCTCAGGAAAATCTGCTGGCCACTATAATGAATGTTGCCACCACGAGCAGAGTTGAATAAACACTCGATGGAGATAGCAGAGATGGCGTGTCGCACGCAGTGACGGATTTAGACCGGCCCTAAATTCTTAATAGAGAGAGCGAACAGACCTCCCAGCCGATTGCTCTAGCTGCTTCTTAGTTCAAGGCGTTCCATTCCTTCGAGAACCCACGGCACCTATCACCCTTCCCAAACGATAATAGCGCCACTGGGCTCATTAATCCTGGTATCGCTGTTCTAAGGATTAGAGTATGAGAGTATGAGATGGGTTGTGCATGTACGCGTGTAAGTCCCGAGGCTGAGCTCCGTCCGCAGATATGCTTTCTCTCGCACAAGAGTACTACGATCGATCCACTCCAAGCAAAACCTGGAGGTAGTACATACTCGGTAACTAAAATGAACAAGGAACTTCTAAATATTATTGGTGGTGCCAAATTATAACGCTCGTGCCGTGATTTCGCTAATATATTTACTCGTCTCCTTCGCGAAAGCGAGTGAGTAGCGACCAGCATGTCTAGAGAGGAGACATCTGTAAGTAACTCTTAGTACCGTACCCATTTACCTAAGGAAAGGCACAAACCTGGGGGGTAGGAGAGCCTTGAAACCCCACGACAGACTGCGTATGCAGAACTTAACCCATCCTTATTAGAGATCCGGCTCTATCAGTACCTGACTTCAGTGCGATCCTGTGCATCTTTGCCGTAGATATGCTTTCCCCATCAATGAGGCTCCAGATCCCGACAAAGAGCCGATAATATATGTTGCGTGGACAAAGCGCACGATTGGCCGCAGAAAACACGACACACTGGATCGGATGGCTGTGCCAGACCAGCTGAGAGGCGCCCTCTTCTGGGCTGTGTCGCCTAGCCCCATCCCTATTTCTTCTTGACGATAGCTTCTTTCCAGACGAGATACGAGCGAAAACTAGTAAAGGATCACCGGCAATGAGAAGCCACATGCCGTCGGCGTTTGACTTTGTCGGGTTGAAACAAATAAGCTGAAGCTCTGATGGCTCCCAACAGCTTAGATCGCCTCGTTGAGCGGATACTACCACGCAGACACCCGGTAGAGGACGAAACTGGTGCCGAGTCGCCCATTTCGCCCAGCCGGAATCAGAGCGTACAGATTGACGGGAGCAAACGCTACGTCTACACCCGCCTCCCATCAGACTCCTCTTTCCGGTACATAGAGCTTCTCCCTGGCCGCGGGAAAGACGAGCTCGCGTTCCGGCTACACGTGGGAGACTGGGATCGGCCACCTACTTATGCCGCCATCTCGTACGCATGGGGCAACCCCAAGGACAAAGTCTGGGTCCGCTACGACGGCGGCGTGATTCACATCCCGTCGAACCTCCATGCCGGGTTGCTCCAGCTGCGCCATGAGACCGAACCCGTCTTCCTTTGGGCGGACTCGCTCTGCATTGACCAAAATACCGTGGAAGAACGAAACCACCAAGTCAATAATATGAGGAAAATATTCTGTAACGCTAACAAGGTGATGGTGTGGCTCGGACGAGACCAAGAGAAATGTGCGGAGAAAGCGATGGATGCAATGAAAGAGATCACCCAGAGGCTCCTGGTCGAGAGGGGAGCCGTGCTTGAGGATCTCCGCGACGTGGAGAACCTTTGGGATGTGGTGCCCACGACGATACCAGGAGGCAGGTATCTCTGCGAGCAGCCAGAGTACCGGGAGGCGCTCAAGCGATTCTTCGAGAACAGCTGGTTTCGTCGGCTGTGGGTTCTGCAGGAGGTGAATTCGTCGCTCAACATCCAGGTTTGCATCGGGCCGCATGAGATCTCGTGGGACGCCATGGGCTTCGCGGCGACTTGCTTCCGTTCCTTTACCTCGCTGCTCCCTCCTGACTACTGGGTGTATCTGGAGTTGCCAAGATACATGCGCGCACGGGAGCGCCATAAGAGTGAAGCGATGCTCGGTACACTTCACTGGTGTCGATCGCTCATGGCATCAGACCCCCGGGATCACGTCTATGCCATCCTCGGGATGCCTAGTATGGCCCCCTTGGCGCAACTCCATGTGGAATATCAAAAGTCACACATTGAGGTATTCCGAGATGTGGCCCACTGTTCGATTCGGGACCGCAACAAGCTGGACGCGCTATCGTTTGTGCAGCATCTCGGTGGCATTTCAGCAGAAGGTCCTTCGTGGGTGCCTCTGTGGAACGAGCAAGCCGGTATATCACCTCTGATGCCCGGAAATCCTCCAACCCGACCGGACTGGGCTGCCTCGCGCGGTACTTGGGTCCCAACCCAGGATCCAAGTAGCCCAGACACCCTTCTGCTACGCGGTGCGAGCCTCGATACCATCCTCCTCCGGGATTACTATAATGGATCCTGGTTTCAAGGAGGCCATTCTAGGGTGGACTGGTCCAGGCATCCGCTTCTGAACTTCATCCGAGGGCATGAGCACGAAATTGGCACCTCCACGTCTTTCGACGACAAATTGATCGAGTATGGCAATGTCCTTTGTCTCGGGATCGGCCCCATGGTGGATGGAGAGCGACCCAGGGTGGAAACAATGCGCGAGCCGATACTGAGAGACATTGCAGCGTACGTCGTTGGGCTGATGCATCGGGCTGGGCGAGACCCATCGGCACACACGGCCTTGATGGACTTGGCATCTGGGACAACGGCTTTCGAAATTGAGAGACGGGTGCGCCGCATGATTCTTGGCCGCTCGGTGTTTACCACATTTAAAGGGAGAAGGGGTGCAGGCCGCAAACTACTTCGAAAGGGAGATAAGGTGTGCGTTCTGTTCGGAGGCGATGTTCTCTACATCCTTCGGGAAAAGGGCGATGGCCAATACCACTTCGTCGGCGATGCGTACATGCCAGGTTTCATGTACGGCGAGGCAATGGATATGCTAGCAGCGGGACAACTTAAAGAGGAGATATTTTCCATCATATGAAAGCTTCTTGCGTGGATGAAGGCATTCTACGCGACGAGAAGACAAGCTCCGATGCAGCTTGACAGCGGCTTGCTCTCGGTTGACTCGTCTACCTGCCTTTCTTGCCAAGCCTGCATATTCATCGGGAAGGTTCCGGCTGGCAGGAGAATTAAGCGGCGCAAAGCAGATGCACAGATCGCCGAGCGTGCTGAGCACGCTGCGCACGCTGAGGTAAGTTGGTCGTCTCGTAGACCAAGACCCGCAGAGACCTGAGCTAAAATCTTTCATGTTAGACGAAACCAACGGGCTTGCGCTCCAACATCTGGTATCGTCTTCTGTGGCACGTGTGGTTCCTGGGGAGAAGAAACACGTATCGATCATAGCTAAGCGTGCCAAGTTAGTTCAAGAAAGCACGTGTTACATGTGCACCGCGGCTGAGATTTGCAATGCACGCAAATCTCTTCGGTTCGTGCTGCACCCGGGGGCGATCACCACAGACGCCACTCTTCACTGTTTGCGCGGGAGAGCAAAAGCATTTGAGAGGGGTGAATGCATGAATTGGAGAGGAAGAAATGGAGATGAGATGATGCCAGGAATGAGACTAGCAAAGACTACCGTAGCCACTAGGAGCAAATGTTCCTGGCATATTCCCGACTGGGCGTTCTGACCTGATTTCATGGTAACCAAGGACCAGCTGGAACCAGTAGCGGCAGAGCTCCAAATAGCGGAAGGAGCCGCTGTACTGATATGTGGGATGTTCGCCCTTTCCTTGACGTCATAGATTTGGTTTAGGTAATTTACCAAACAGGCGAAATCATCAGAAATTATGAGGAGAAAAACAATAATCTCGCGTCCTTGGTAGTATTTGTCAATGCCTCATCCATGTCCTGCCGGTGTGGTGAATGTCAAGAATATGTACGATAGCTCTCAAGCAGCTCCGTTCGCTGTTGCAAAAGTACTATCCTGTGAGTCTGACGCGGTGGATTTGAGGGAGAGCAAATGGCCCAAAATGGGTTTGTGGGTGGAGAACTACATACCTATTTCGGTAGGTACAGTCAATGCTGGGTTCTAGAGCTTCACAGTCGACATAAGTCTTAAGATCCCTCCACAACAAGGACAAAGCACATGTACGTGCGAAATATCATTTCCAAGGAATCCTTGGCTTCAGAATCTACAAGGGGGGAGGGGGTTCAGAATGGGCTTGTAGGGGGCTTGTGGCCTGTCCTCACCCCTCCCCATCGACGCCCCTAAATTCGAGCAGTGACGTGGTGATGTTAATTGTGGAACACAACAAGGTGGTTCTTTGCCTGATACGTTAGATGATCCTTCAGCAGGCATGAAGCCGCCAAGTTTAGGTCAGGAACTTCAAGCTCGCTTGCTCGCGTAGACCACTACGAGAGCAATAAGCCGTCATGGCTGCCAAGAGATGAGCTGTAAGCTCAAGCCACCACTCCCTGGAACCTCTTTTTTTTTTTATTGCGGGAGATCGCCAGTTAGCCAGTAGAAACCGAAATTATCCTTTGTTCCTGCCTCCTATGACGTACTTCATCACCCAGCTCTGAGTCGTTCACGTCACGCAATATGGTGTCTCGAACTATAACCCAAACTTGACACGGGGGGCGCAGGTCAGACTTTATTATCCTATAATTTCGTGTTTCTCTATGTTCTTCAGCTTTGCCCCTACCTCAGATACCAATTCTTCTCTGTACACCTCAAGATACCCATCCAAGATACCTCTTTTTTTTTCCCCTTGTTTTTTTGTTTTTCCCTTGATATCCAAATCCAACGGATTACCGTGGAAGTACCACCTCACAAATCAACATGGCTACTCCAGGCACCGCGGTCGTAAACAAGCCCACCGACATCAAGCAGAAGGAGGCAGACGTCAACCGCAAGCTCCAGTTTTACGGTATCCTCAGTGCCTTCCAGAATGGCAAAGTTCCTTCGGTACGTTTGAGTCGCCGAACGGTCAGTTCGGATCATCAAAGCTGACACACAACCTATAGAACGATCAGATTGATGTTGCTCTGAACAGCTTTCTTGCTTCTAGAGCCCTGGCACAGCCCTCTAAGAAACTGTCCCCAGAAGGCCAGGCCCTCGTGGCCGACGCTAAGGAAGTCGTCAAGCAGGCCAAGTACCTATTGCTGTCCAAGAATGATGGCAACCTCTTGCAGGATTTCATCTGGCAGACCCAGCAGTTCGAGAAGGAGAACGTGAGCCTCCCCGGCGCCCCCGTTGACAAGGCGACGGCGAAACAGCACGGCGACCAGGCTCTCGAGGGCTTGAGAACCTTGGGCACCTTGATCATCACCAACGGCCAGTTCCGAAAGCTCTGTAAGTGCCTAAACGTCCTCGCACTGTCCATGCGTGTGCACTGTAACTCATAAATAAACATAGTGAACGATGCTACTATCCTTCTCAAGGACATGGCTGGCGACGCGGCATCTAACGTTGCCAACCGTGTGAGGCCGCCGACCGAGGATCTTGCCCAGATTGATCACCCTGCGGAAGACAACTTGTGGCATGACACTCCGGATCTGTCCAAGGACAATATGAAGAAGCAACTGCAGTCGGCGTATAAAGGAGATCCCAAAGAAGATGCCCAGGCTGTCACTTCCAATGCAGTAGAAGCTCACAACCAAAATTTGGGAGCCTCGTCGACCTCAGCCGGCCAAGCCGGTGCTACCGCCGGTCTCAACACTGCTCTGCAGCGAGCGGATGACAAGATCGACGGAGAGACGAAGGAGGAGGCTCGCAGCAGGGCGCGAGAGATGCGCGCGAGGACCAAGGCGTATCTCTCTAAGAAGATGCCGGAGGAACGCCGAGAGCAGACGATCTGGCGACTTAAGGTAATAACACCTTCCTCCTATGTTCTCATCCGCAGGTCGCGTCTAACCAAGGCATAGAAAATGGTGATTGAATGCCAGCAACACCCGGACTATCAACGGGCCATAGGAACTCTGCTCGATCTCGCCGAGGAGTACGGTCGTCATGCCAAATCATTGACCAAAGATAGCTCTGGAACTGTCAAGGATACTCATTCCGAACTGGCACAGGCCAAGATGAGCCTCAAGGTATGGATTCTCCTTGGTGGCACGGTCTTTGACTTTAGCTAACGCAAACAGACGCTCATTGAGCGATTTGCCAACGGAACTTCCAGCGACGGCCTGTGGAATGCTATCAGGGTCATCTATGACGATAGCGAGAAGGATCCTGAGCTGCGAGCTTGGTTCTCGGACATGGACACGTACATCCGAAGGTGCCTCCAGGAACAAGGCTACGTCGTGGACGAAATTTCCACCACGCACTGGAACCGGCTCTACGATCAGGGTAACTACCTCTTGCGCGAGAAGTATCGCGCCCACACGGATCGCGTGATCGACGAGATCAAGTTCCTCGCGGATCAGTTCGATCAAGATCCCCAGAACAAAGCCTTCTCGGTCGCCGTGACCAAGCTCTTCACGGATCTCGGCAATGATGAGAACGGAAAGCCCACCTTCAAACCACATCTCGTCAAGGACTTGACCGAAGTCATCGTCCCAGCTATATTCGAGAGTATCGCTTACATTCCTGTGCCTCGCATCGAATATTCGGATCCCCAGGTAGATGCCGTGATCGAGAACTTGGTGCTTGAGAGCGACAACTTCATGCCCAACGTCTTGGAAGTCGCTAGCGAGAACTACCTGCGCTGGGGTCGCAAGAAGGTGGCGAGCAAGAGCGCGCACTCGATGGAGGTCAAGGTGGCCGGCATCCAGATGGATCTTCGCGACGTCAGTTACTACGTCAAACGGAAGCAGGGATTCCCATCCCTCACGGATACCGGTGTTGCCAACATCCTCCTCGCTGGCAATGGATTTTCCTTCACCCTCAAGATGTCCACTGCGGACGAGAAGGATTCCCAGAACTTCCTCAAGATCGACAAGGTTTCGGTGGACGTGAAGAATCTTCACATCAAACTGGTCAAATCGCAGCACAAGCTCCTCTTCAACCTCTTCAAAGGCATTGGCGTAAAGCTACTGCGACCGGCGATCCAGAAGGCCATCGAGAAGGCCATCCGTGACAAGGCCAACGAGTTCGACCGCCTGCTCTACCAAGTCAAGCTCGAGGCTGACCGTGCCATCGAGGCGGCGCAGGAAGATCCCGAGAATGCACCCAACATCTACAGTCGGTACGTTGCGGCATTCCAAAAGCAGGTCTTGCAGGGCAAGCAGAAGGCCCAGGAGTTTGTTGCCGACAAGAAGGTCAACTACGCTGTCACCAAGGAAGACAGCATCTTCCCCAACATCCACCTCCCTGGTGGTATCAGTTCCAAGGCCACCGAGTACAAGGAATTGGCCCGCAAGGGCAACAAGTGGGAGAGCCCTGTCTTCTCCATCGGAACGGCATCGAAGAGTCTGGATATCCCGGCTGCCCCTACGGTTACGCGCAAGCCTCACGCAGCGACCGTCCAGTCTGTCACCAACGGAAATTCAACCGGCTACACAAATGGTCACACGAACGGCCTTGGGACAAATGGCCTTGCGACGAACGGCCGCACGAACGGACAATCGGCCCTAAACAGCGGCAGCGGGTTTAATGGAAATGTCAAGGTGGCCCCAGAGACCACTAACGTGGTCGGTGCCCCTGCTCCGCTGGGCGGGACATCTCTCTAGGGAGAAGAAGTCCTGTTCCCCGCTTCGAAGCCCGAAACAGACGAAACGGAGATTCGTATCGGAGGAGAAAAGTAATCATGATGTACCAGTTGGGGGAAATTGAGTGATACCCGAGCTGTAGCAAAAACGGTCAGCTCTTGCGTGTTCAGGAAAACATGGAAACACGTTGTGGACGAAGGAGAATGACAATCCCGAGGCTACCCCAGCCCGAAGGGATCTTGCTCGCGCTGCTTTGTGTACTACGATAGCTACGTCTTGTCTACTAATAAGTTTCCTTTTTTCTTTAGTACGAATAATGCAGACTGTATGATCAATTTTCCATTTGAAACGCCTGATATTCAACATTTGGGTAGGTTGTATGATATAATTACTCGGTGCAGCCGAGATGGCGTCAATCGCTGGTACTAGTCACACTTACGCTCCTCTTCTCCCACACATTATTCTTCTTATATGCCGTTCTTTGTTGATGTCTCCTTTCTGTTGGCCAAGACTCAAGGATCCATCTACAACCACATTAAAATTAGCTGGAACCGCCAAAAATAAACTGGACCCCGAAACGTTTATTGTACACTCGGTTTGTTAGTTAGTCGAGTGAGTCCAGGCAACAACGGCAACCTAGAAGGGAAGTGGGGCAACTCTACGTCAAGGAAATCGCGACGCGTATAAGTCTCATGAAAGGACGTTTAGAACGACAGTCTTGACTCTCTCCGGCGCGGTTCAGAGTTCAACTCTACCCCTCTCACTTCGTCGCAAATACCAGAGAGTATTAGTTGAGTAGGTTCTCACGGACAGTCAGACGTTATACACCAAGCCAGCCGCTGCCTCGTAATTAAGTCTCGCGGGGGAATCACAATGAATCCACCAAAACGTCAGAAGCGTGAGACATCCCCCGATGCGGATGCTGAGGAAGAAGATGAGTCTCAATATGGTACCGGCGAAGATCTCAAAGAAAAGTTTGTCCGACTTGCATCTCCAATGACTCAATATGAGTACTAATTGGGCCCCCCTACCTACCTAGCTACCCGAATCGCCCGCGCAACCACTCTAGGAGCCTACTTTTCTCAGAATTGTTTCAGTCGCTGTTCAACCCGCTGAGCGAGAACAAAAAGCAACCATCCGGACCACCAGTTGCTCGCATTCGCACTGCAACCAAACGGGGTCCCAAGCTTAGCTGGAGTGAGCAGCGCCGCCACATCATCGAGCGGTTCATTGAGAAATGGCGGACCGAGGTCGGAAACGACTTCTACCCAGCCCTCCGTCTGATCCTTCCGGACAAAGACAGGGACCGTGGCCTGTATGGATTAAAGGAGAGCAACATCGGAAAGCTGCTTGTGAAACTTATGAAGATTGACAAGAACTCCGAGGACGGGTACAATCTCATCCACTGGAAGCTCCCCGGCCAGACCATGGCCAGCCGCATGGCCGGCGACTTTGCGGGCCGCTGTTTCGAGGTGCTGAGCAAGCGGCAGATGCGCACGCAAGTAGGCGACCTGCGCATCGCCGAGGTCAACGTCCTACTGGACCAGCTCGCTGCCGCGTCGGGCGAGGCCGAGCAGCTGCCCATCTTCGAGCAGTTCTACCGTCGTATGAACGCCGTCGAGCTGATGTGGTTGATCCGCATCATCCTCAAGCAGATGAAGGTTGGAGCGACCGAGAGGACCATCCTGGATGTCTGGCACCCGGATGCCGAAGCCCTGTTTAGCGTGTCGTCGAATCTGCGACGAGTGTGCTGGGAACTATGGGACCCGGAGATCCGGCTCAACCAGGAGGAAAGCAACGTCAAACTCATGCAGTGCTACCAGCCCCAGCTGGCACAGTTCCAGATGACGAGCACGTTCCAGAAGATGGTTGAGAAGCTCAAGGTCACGGACGAGGACCCCGAGTTCTGGATCGAAGAGAAGCTGGACGGCGAGAGGATGCAGATGCACATGCAAGAGGATGACACCATGCCGGGTGGGTTCCGGTTTGCTTTCTGGTCCCGGAAGACGAAAGACTATACCTACCTGTACGGGGAGAGTCTAGAGGACACCAATTC
>FTLB01000019.1_pt2 | contig 12771 bp, 6 predicted proteins | sample 1658291 | NCBI WGS metagenome assembly FTLB01 (sample SAMEA3914812, study PRJEB12502) | metagenome | biome: forest; material: soil | place: Canada | collected 2011-07-07 | depth 0.1 m
CCTTTAGGCTGTGTATCCCCATCATGGCAAGGGTGGGTTTAAATTTGTGCATCGTTTTTCTGAATTCAATCCAGTCTTTTTTTTCGGAAGTTTTTTTAAGCAGGTCAATAAGGTCAGGCGTTTGATTAATAAACGTTTCGATCATGTTTTTAATGAACGTCTTGTTCCCTGCCGAGGCCTCTTTCAGATAAGAAAGGTCGGTTAATTTGTCAGATTGCATAGTTAATAAGGTTAGTTAGGTTCGCTAATTTATTAATAAAATTTTATATACTAAGTAGGCCTTGCATAATTTGTAAGTTTATATAGATTTGAATAAAGAAGATTTATAACGATGGTAAGAGGAAGTTTAATGTGGATATCTATAGTGGTATTCCTGTTTTTAGTAATAGATATATACGTTTTTCAGGGGCTTAAACTACTTATAAGTTCTTGGCCACAAACGGGCAGAAGGTATACTTATATATTTTATTGGGCAATAACCGCAATTGCAATAAGTTTTTTCCTGGCCTTCCAGTTCGGGAACCCAGATAAATGGAGCAGGCTGGCAAGAACCTTTATGTTCTCCTTTATCCTGGTAAATTATTTTTCCAAGATTTTCTTTGTAATCATTTTACTAATAGATGACCTGGTACGAGTGATAAGATGGCTTATTCAGAAATTTGCCAACATTGTGCAAAACAAACCGCTTTCAGAAGGGCAGCCCATTACGCGTTCGGAGTTTATGGTAAAAGTGGCGTTAATAGTGGGTTCTGTGCCATTCTTCTCTATGTTGTATGGAATACTATTTGGCGCGCACGACTATAGAGTAAGGCGGGTAAAAATAGCGTTTAAAAATCTTCCCGCTTCGTTCGATGGGCTTAAGATTGTACAGATATCAGACATTCACTCGGGAAGCTTTTATAACAAAGCTGCTGTAAAAAAAGGGATAGAGTTGATTATGAAACAAAAGGCAGATATTATCTTTTTTACAGGCGACCTGGTAAATACCATGGCTACAGAAGTAGAAGAGTACATAGAAGTATTTGATAAAATAAGCGCCCCTATGGGGGTATATTCCATACTCGGGAATCACGACTATGGCGACTACAAGCATTGGGATTCCGAAGAAGACAAGAAAAATAACCTGCGAAACCTTATAAAAGCGCACAGTCGCATGGGTTGGAATATATTACTGAATGAAAACAGGATATTGGAGCGCAACGGTGAGAAAATCGCATTGCTTGGGGTAGAGAACTGGGGAGCCGGAAAACGCTGGCCCAAATACGGCAAGCTAGACAAAGCCTATGCAGGCTCAGAACATATTCCTTTCAAATTACTACTCTCGCACGACCCCAGCCATTGGGACGCGCAGGTAAGGCCCGATTATAAAGACATAAACCTTATGCTTTCCGGCCATACGCATGGTTTCCAATTTGGCGTAGAAGTTGCCGGAATAAAGTGGAGCCCGGTACAATACGTATACAAACAATGGGGAGGCCTTTATAAAGAAGGAGAGCAGTATTTGTACGTAAACAGAGGGTTTGGTTATATTGGCTTCCCGGGCAGGGTAGGCATGCCCCCAGAAGTTACAGTAATTGAATTGAAAAAAGCTTAACAAACAGTTACCTTTTAAAATAGTTATCGTCTTTAACTAAACTTTTAAACTTTTTAATACTATGAAAAAACTATCGTTAATTTTTATTTTAGTTATTGCTTTTGCAGGAATAGCAAAAGCGCAGCAGAAAAGCTGCTGTCAAGTGGCCTTAGCCTCAAACGGAATGGCTGTATTTGCAGATGATGAAGCTTTTCGCAAATCGCACCTGGCGCCAATCCCTTATGTGCATAGCAACGCCTTGGGTACAAAAGTTAGCTTTCCCGGATCTGACGGTAAAACAGCCTGGGCTTATGAAATTAAAGCCAAAACCAAGTCCGACAAGTATTTATTTGTAATACAGGAATGGTGGGGCTTAAATGATTATATTATTAAAGAAGCAGACCAGTTGTATACCGACCTGGGTTCTGATGTAAATGTATTAGCTGTAGATTTATACGATGGCAAAGTAGCCACCAATCGCGATAGCGCCGGAAAGTACATGAAAGAACTTAGCCCGGAACGCGGAGCTGCCATTATACAGGGAGCTATTAAATATGCAGGCGCTAAAGCTAAAATTGCCTCCATAGGCTGGTGCATGGGCGGTGGCTGGTCGCTACAAACCGCTTTGCTGGCTGGCAAGCAAGACATAGGCTGCGTAATGTATTATGGAATGCCTGTACAAGACGTAGCCAAACTGAAAACACTAAATACCGACGTGTTAGGGATATTTGCAAAGCAGGACAAATGGATTACTGTAGAGCAAGCGAATGAATTTGAGAAAAATATGAAAGCAGCAGGAAAGAAAGTAGAGGTACACTTCTACGATGCAGACCATGCCTTTGCCAACCCAAGCAACCCACAATACGACAAAACAGCCACAGCCGATGCTTATAAAATCTCGCTGGCATATCTGAAAAGTCATTTAAAAAAATAAGTAAGTTAAAGAAGCCTGCTACAGCAGGCTTCTTTGTACAATACCCAATACCCCGCATAGCCATTAATTAATAATCAAATCTTTCTCTTTCTTTGTAAGTTTTCTTAACATAGCAAAGCAATGCCAGTTTTAATGAAAAGTTACTGATTTTACTATATGGAAGAAGAAAAGAATATCAGAAGTGAGGCCAAAAGTAAGTTAGTATCAGCAGTTCATGTATCACATATAAAGCAAGATGAAATACAGCTTTTAGCGGGCTCTTTGGGCCATGCCAATGTGTTGCCTCCATCGCTTTACCCTGTTTCTGTAGTTAAAATAGTATACAATACCCATTACCAGCACAAGAAGGTAAAAGCTTCCGGTTTACTATTTATTCCTTTGGGTTTATCCAGCCCACCGCCACTACTCAGCGCGCAGCATGGAACCACCTTCAGCAAGGCCGATGCGCCATCTGTTTCTATGGCCTTCAACGGCATGGAATTTCTGGCTTCCCTTGGCTACATTACCCTAATGCCAGACTACCTAGGTTATGGGGAATCTGCTGGCCTCTTTCATCCCTACTACGAGGCAAGCCTTGCCGCTTACACAGTAATAGATATGATATTGGCAGTAAGGGAATATTTGGACAAGGAAAAAATAAGTTACAACAATCAGCTTTTTTTAGCGGGCTATTCCGAGGGAGGCTATGTAACGCTGGCGGCGCAGAAGATGATTGAACACACACCTTCGTTACAATACCTTTCATTAACCGCCGTAGCTGCCGGAGCAGGTGGTTACGATTTGTTCGGCATGTTACAAGGACTTAGCCATAATAATTACTTTTCTTTTCCTGCCTACCTTGCCTTTATAATAGAAGCCTATAACAAGGTATACAACTGGAACAAACCGCTGGATTACTTTTTTAAAAACAAGTACGCAGAAAAATTCAAGACCCTCCTTAATGGTACGTATGAAGGAGGGTATGTAAACAACCAGTTGCCCAAACAAATGGACCTGTTGTTTAACGAAGAGTTTTATGCCAATCTGAAAGGAAATGGCGAGCTGCAACTAAAAAAAGCCCTTATAAAAAATACATTATTAAACTGGAAACCCATTAGCCCATTACAACTTTATCATGGCACTGACGATGAAATAATCCCTTTTAAAAATTCTGAAGACACCTATACCGCATTTAAAAAAAACAACAGTAAGGACTTGTCATTTATTCCGTTAAAAGGATATTCACATACCAATTCATTACTGCCAATGCTTGCCTCTTTTATCCCATGGTTTGAAAAAATACAAAAAAAATAATGTGTTTTCATGTAACAGGTATTGTCTAATTTTCAAATTATCAGTATAATTGCGGAAGGTATTCTTAATTAATCTGCAACTCCTGTGCAAAAGTATCTTAGAATTATTATAATCCTGTTTTGCATTACTAGTTCGGCGGCAAACGCCAGTCACATCATGAGCGCCGAGCTTACCTATCAGTACATTGGCAATAACAAATATGTGTTTACCCTTACCGCTTATCGCGATTGCCAAAGCGCCAAGGACATAAATAATATCATTATTAATTATTCGGCAGTAAGCTGTAAGCTACAAGGCACCTTTCCGCTTCGCTACAGAACGCAATTGGTAGAAGTTAGCACAACTTGCCCAGGAGTACAAACAGATTGTTCAGACCCCACCAGCCCTAATAAAGGGTACCAGCGCTATGTTTTCCAGGATACCTTCCAGGTAGCGCAAAAATGTGCGGACTGGGTATTTTCATGGCAGGAATGTAACCGGAATACCGCTATATCTACTATTAATAATCCAGGCCTTACATGTTTGTATGTACAATCCACACTTAATAACACTTTTGGCCCGGTAAGCAGCCCACAGTTTTCTGACCCCAGCATTTACATACCTTGGGAACAAAACTCCAGCCTTAACTTAGGGGCTACCAGCATTAATGCAGATAGCTTACAGTTTTCTTTTATAACGCCAAAATCCAGCGCCATAGCAAATGTGGTCTACAATCCAGGATACAGCGCATCAAATTTTATTCAATCTTCCACGCCTATTACTCTTAACCCCTCTACTGGGGTAATAAGTAATGTAGACCCTACGGCTGTTACAAATGGTGTAGCAACTGTTACGGCGCTACTTATTAAGCAATATAAAAACGGAGTAGTAGTAGGTACTGTGGAAAGAGATGTGGAAGCAATAATTTTCAATAATAATAATTCCCTGCCTATACTTAGCGGCATCAACAACATTCCTAAAGATAGCGTGATAACCATTTGCGCAGGCCAGCCCCTTTGTTTTAGCCTGCAAGGCCACGACCCTGACAAAGGGCAAAAGGTATTAGTATCTGTAGTAGACGATTCTCAGCTTCCCGGGGTGACTATTACAGGAACAGGCTTGGAAGGCGCGGTGATAGCTGATACTGTTTATGCTGATACCGCCTTTATAAAAGTATGCTGGAAACCACTAATAACCGATGCAGGGGATAAACACCTCTCTATAAAAATTCAGGACGACCATTGCCCTGTGGTTGGCGAACAAATCTATAATTATATTGTAAGAGTATTGCCTACGCCTGATGTTATATTTGGCACAGACACAGCGGTGGCCTGTAGTTCCCTGCCTTTAACATTTAAGCCTCCTGTTATAGGAGGTGCGCTTCCTCTTAAATACAAATGGTCAAACGGAGATTCAACAGCTTCCATAAAAGCTTCCCTGGGTTTTTACTCTTTAATAGTAACAGGTTCTAACGGCTGTGCCGATACAGTTCATAGAACGTTTACCGGAGGCCTGCAGGCCAACTTTAGGTACGATAGCGTTTGCGTGGGAATAGGCCAACAGTTTTTCGACAGTTCTACAAGCGTTAACCACTCGCCGGATGTGGCCTGGGTATGGAATTTTGGCGATGGAACCCCCCAGGTTACAGGTACTCCTGACCCAATACATACATTTGCCAAAACAGGAACATACAAAGTAACCTTAACCGTTACCGATGCCGAAGGTTGTAGCTCTATTATTACAAAGAACGTAACGGTGGGCGATATTCCCCAACCAGATTTTACTACAACAGACCCACGTTGCCAAAACAATCCTCTTACGCTAGTTGACAAATCTAAATTTGTGCTTCCCTTGTTGGGCGCCTATGCCAGCGACGGAGTACAAGGACACAATTTTTATCCTCCACAAGCACAACCTGGCTTTAGTATATCAGGGTCGCCTTCAGACTATGGAAATGTGTCTTTAACGTATACCCTCACGAATGTAAACGGCTGCGTGGGCAATAAAACCAAAGTGGTTCCCATTAACCCTCAGCCGCAGGTTAGCATACTTATACCCGATACCAATATTTATGCAAAATGCTATGCCGGTTGGGATACTATTATGCTGGCGCAAGCTGCGTGGACTACCGGCGACTCGCTTATGTATGTATGGTACGACCAAACAGTTAGCAATTTGGGTGTAGATAGTTTCTTTGTTAAAGAAAAAGCAAAAAGAACAACCTCTATTATTGCTCCTAATGCATCATCGTCAAATCTAATCACAAAAACCGGCCAAGATACGTACACCATTTACGTAGTAGACGACTCTGGCTGCTTTAATAACGCTACACGAACTATATATTACCCTATTATTCCTAACTTTAATGTAAGCGCCTACTGCCATCGTTCCGATACCATAACGTTTACTGACAATTCCTTCTACCGCTGGCCTCTTGCAAAAAGAGAATGGGAATTTGGAGATGGCTCAGACTCTATCTATACAACAGCCCCAGTCGGAGGCAGTATTGTAAAGCACTTTTACCCGTACACTGGTAACGATACTATACCAGTAGAACTGTATATGGTAGATGTTACGGGCTGCAGAGACTCAGTAGGAAAGGATGTATATAGGGTACTGCCAGATAAGAATTTTATAGTAACGCCAGATACCTTGTGTTACGGGCAAGCAGCAAACTTGCAAGGCCCACGCGGGTTGGATATTTATTCCTGGACTTGGAACCTTACACAAAACAACATAGGTTCTACAGGACTGGCTATTGTTTTGGATACTATATTTCAGTCGGACTCTGTAAAAATAGACACAACAATTAATAACGGACTTACTACTATTGATAAAAGGAAAGACACCACTGCTACCCGAACGTACGCCTATACACAGGAAGGCTTTCACTTAATAAACTTAAATGTAGTTTATAACAGGTACAATGGTAACAGTTGCGATACCGCTTATACTAAGACTGTATTTGTCCATCCTAATTTTAATTTATCGCAGCAGGTTACCGGAAAGTGTTCCAGAGATACTACCACTCTTTCATTCAATAAAATCGGGGGCGATACTCTTGCCAAAACAGCTCTATGGCAAATTTATTATACCTCGCTCAATAAAGATACATTAATAGCTACTGATACAAGCTTAGCTCCTAACTTTACTCCTATTAAGGTGGTGTTGGCTCCTTTAACAAAAGGCTCGTTACAAAATAGCGGAAGTTTCCAGAGTTCTCTTACGGTAACAGACTATAATGGCTGCCAGGTAACAGAAAACACCAATTTTACTTCAATTATAGTGGCTCAGCCTTGTTTTATAAGAGACGACAGTTGTGTAAACCAGGGCTTAAGCTTTTTATGGGAATGCAGCAACGATACTTTTGAAACCTACAGCCCTTCCCTTTATCGTTGGGACTATGGAGACGGCACTGTAGATACAAGCATACGCAATGCTTTTCATCAATACTTAAAGGCAAACGATACCACGGGCTATAAAATTACCTATACCGTTTATAGCGATAGCGGTTTCTGCTACAACTCAGTTTCTCATGTTATGAAGGTATATCCAACCCCAATCGCAAGATTTGTTTCGGATAGTATTTGTGAAGGACTGCCCACGCTGTTCAACTCTTCTGCTTCCACACCCGCGCAAAGTGGAGATTCTATAGTGGGATGGCACTGGTTCTTTACCACTTTGGATAGTAAAGATAACCCCATACAGACAGACTCGCTCTATGGTAAAAATGCGTTCGCCTCCTATGCCTATTCCAATACAGGGGTAGACTCTGCCAAACTGGTAGTAGTAAACAGTACTACGGGCTGTACAGACACGGTTTCGCACTCGGTATTTGTAAAACCCAAACCTAAAGCGGCTTTTGGGGTAGACTATAATACCTTACAGGCCTATAAAGCGTTAGATTTTATTGATTCTTCGCAGACGGGTTCAACCGGCCTGGGCGAAGCTATAATAAAATGGAAGTATTATTTTGGCGATGGTTCTGTGGATTCTGTTACTTTGCCCCCGGCTACCAATGGTAATATACTACATACCTACAACGCCATTGCGGTAGATACTGCTAAAGAGATAGTAACAAATAACTTTGGTTGTACAGACACTACCGTACGAATTCTGGATTTGCATTCCTACCTGGTAGTGCCAAATGCATTTACCCCTGGCAGTGGTAACGTAAACGATCATTTTCATCTGTTTTATAAAGGCATTACCGATCTTAAAGAATATAAGGTATTTAATAGATACGGAGAAGTTGTGTTTGATGGAACTGGCGATCTTACGTCAAATTGGGACGGCACATTCCATGGCGACGAACAGCCTATAGGCGTATATGTTTACTACATTGTAGGAACTACTGTGTATGGCAACGATATTTATTTAAAAGGCAACCTTACGCTTATAAGATAGGAGAGATAGGATGAAAATTAACTTTACAATTCCGTTACTGGTAGTCTTTATTGTTATTGCAATTAGTAACAGCGCCAAAGCACAGGATCTGCATTTTTCTCAGTTCTACAATTCACCCTTAACGCTTAATCCGGCCCTTACCGGAAGGATGAAGGAAGATTACAGAGTAGTATTAAATTACCGTAACCAGTGGCGGCAAATCAACTCCACCTATGCCACAAGCGCATTAAGCGGCGATATGAATTTTAAGCCCGGCGCTACTAAACTGGTAGATAAAATAGGCGTAGGACTAGTTGTGTTGAACGATGAACTGGCTGCGGGAGCAAACCCTGGGGATGGTACAGGAATGTTTAATGGCGTATACAAGAATGTATCCTTTATAGGTTCTTTGGCTGCGCACAAAACCTTAGACAAAAGGCAGCGCCATAAACTATCCATAGGCTTGCAGGGCGGATATGTGCAAACAGGACTTAACGCTTCAGGGCTTACGTTTAATAATCAGGTACAAAACTTTCAGATCAACTCAAACGCTCCTTCTGGCGCATCGCTTAGAACCACGCCCTATGGCTATATGGATATAAATGCCGGCGCATTCTGGGATTTTAACATAAATCCCAAATTAGATGTGTATGCCGGTATTTCATTCTTCAATGTAAACAACCCTAAGGAAGCGTTGTATACTGCTATACAAGACAAAAATAAACTACCAGATAGATCTGTATCTACATTGGGTTTCAGTTACAAAATTTCAGAACGTGTAGCTATACTGCCTTCTTTTGTATACCAGCGCGACGCTAAGGCTATGGATTTTATAGCGGGCTCGGCGGTAGGTTATAAAATGCTATCTACCAATGCAAAAAAAGCCTTTACCTTGCTTGGCGGCCTGTACTATAGAATGGACGATGCCGCCATAGCCATGATAGGAGCCAAGTTCAGAAATTACCAGGTAGGATTCTCTTACGACGCTACTACTTCGTCTTTAAATAACGTAAAGAACGATCCGGCCATAGGCCAGAAAGCTACTGTAAACGCTTTTGAAATTTCGCTTATTTACCTGGGCTTCTTTAAAAGAGCTATTCCTAATCAGACAAGTATTCCGTGCCGCTTCTTCTAATTGTATAAACTACTATGAGGTATTATATATTACTATCCGTTTTGTTGCTTTTAAACGTTGCAACGTTTGCGCAAGAAAGAGATGTGAAAGCGTTAAGTAATGCCAAAAGGCACAAAATAGCGAAAGATCTTAATAGCAGCGGCGGATACTACGAAGCAATTAGCCATGCCCAGGAACTGCTGCAAAAAGACAGCCTTAATGAAGAGTATTTATATACGCTGGCAGAGGCTTACTTCCTCTCCAGAGATTATGTAAATGCAGAACTATATTTTAAAAAACTAACAGATATAGAAGGCAAAAACATTACGCTTGCCTTATTCAGGCTGGGAGAATCATTAAAATACAATGGTAAATACAAAGAGGCACAGCAATGCTTTGATGTTTTTCAAAAAAGTAAATACAAAGACGCCAAAGGAGAAAAGTACAAACTATTTGCAAAGAACGAAGTCGCATCCTGCCAGTTCGCTATAAAGGCTATTCACGATTCTGCATTTGTAAAAATCGAACATTTGGGAGATAATGTAAACTCTGGATATACGGAGTTTTCTCCGCAGCCCTTAAGCGACTCCACGCTTATATTTGCCTCGCTACAATCAGACAGTGTGCTGACGGTAGATCATGGCGAGATACACTACCACCATGTAAAACTATACACTTCTGAAAACAAAGGAGAAGGCTGGCAAAGTCCTGAGGAGATAAAAGAGCTTAACACCAATTACGAAAGCAATGCTAACGGGGTATTTTCTACTGATATGACCCGTTTTTATTTCACCCGTTGTCAGCAAAACCAAAATGCGCAAATGATTTGTGAAATTTATGTAAGCGCTTACGAGAACGGAGTATATCAGAAACCTAAGAAACTGGATGACAATGTTAATGTTGACGGTTTCACATCTACTCAACCTTATATTTATGAGGTTCAGAATGGGAAAACAAAAATAGAAATGCTGTTGTTTGCATCCAATAGGCCTGGCGGAAAGGGAGGAATGGATATATGGAGCTGTACCGTTCAGGATGGCAAATGCAAAAAACCATCTAATTTAGGAATAGTAGTAAATAGTATCCGCGATGAAATGTCTCCTTATTACGACCTTGCCTATGAGTGTATTTACTTTAGCTCCAACTACCACCACGGTTTTGGCGGTTATGATATATTCCGCTCTCTGGGCAAACCCGGGAAATGGGAGAAGCCTGTAAATATAGGGGTTCCGTTTAACACCAGGGTAGACGATACTTATTTTATAATGAAAAGAAATAAGAGGGAAGGTTTTCTGGTATCGAACCGTCCGGGAGGAATGCACTTAATGAGCGAAACCTGCTGCGATGATATTTATAGCTTTGCTTACGATAAGCCTTTAATATTTGCCTTAAACCCGTTGGACGAAAAAACGCTAAAGAAAAATGAGGGCGCTAAAGTAACGGTATTATCAAGAAAATTAGAAGAAAACGAAAATTTAGACTCTGCTTATGCCGTTATGCCAGACTCTATGCGTGATGCCCTTGCAACCATGCCCAGAGATTCTGTAATGAAAATATTGCTGGCTCAGGCTACCCCAGATTCCGGGCAAGGCCAAATGACTCTTTCATCAGTAGTTAACCAGCCTTATTCTAATGATAGTATAACTATGGCCACCCAAAGAACAAGGTACATAGCAGATTCGCTGAATAATGTGCGTAGAGCAAATCTTAAATACGACACCATATATTCTTATCAGGATAATATATATAATGACCTTACACAGAAACAGGCCCCTCAGTCCATCTATCAATTAGAGCCGGATAGGGAGTATCGTATAAATGTAATAGTTCCTGGGCTTGACTCTGCCCATATAGTATTTTATACTGACAAAGAGAACAACGTGCATGTAAAGGATATGAGTTCTAAAGTAAGCAAGGAAGAGGTAGAGAATGAAAACATAAAGATACTTTCCCTAAAAATGCTGATGAAAAGCGCTGTGCCACAAGTTGCTTCTAAAGAAACTAATAAAAAGGAAAAGGTAGAAGTTGTGAAAGCTAAAGAAGTGGTAAACCTTAGCGACTTTACCATTACAAAAGTTATTGAGGAAAAGGAATCGAATAAAGTAAAGAAAGGCATGGAGCTTAAGGTTATACTTAACTACGATTTCGACGATGTTTCTTTCTTTGAAGTAAATCATGGAAGTTTGGATAGCTTGGTGTACCTGCTTAAAAAGTACCCTGAACTTAAAATTAATATAGACGCCCACACGGATAATAAGGGTACTGAGAAATACAACATGAAGCTTTCGGACAGGCGCGCTGTAAGCATAAAAAAATACCTGAATGAAAAAGGTATAGATGACGAGCGTATGAAAAGCAAAGGTTACGGAGAAGAAAAACCTATAGCGCCAAATGAACTAGAAGACGGAAGCGATAACCCTGATGGCCGCCAGATGAACCGTCGTGCAGAAATTATAATACTAGACTCAGCTCCGGCAAAAACAAAAACTCAGCCTGTAAAAAGTAAAAGCAAGAAATAAAATTTTATTCACTCTTTAATTATAAAGGATGTTAGTAAGAATTTATAACAGCTTCCTTAGTAATTGTAAAAAGTATAAACCAGTTTCTCTTTTAGTAGCTGATAACAGTCGTTTTCGACTTGTACTTGCTTTACTTCTAATACTGTTTTCCTTTCCTGCCTTACTAGAAGCTAATGGTATAGGAGTAGACCCTTCCTGGCATCAGCTTTTACATTATGCAAAGCAAAATCATTGGTGTTTCGGAAAAGATATACTCTTTACCTATGGGCCATTGGGTTTTATTGTAGCCCCTTTAGCAGATTACAATGATATTTTACTGACAAATAGTATAAGATTGTCAATATATGCTTTCTGGTGGATTGCCGCAATAAAAATACTATATAGCATAGATAGTAAAAGACATGCTTTTGCTTTTTTCTTAATAGTAATAACTTCTTGCGTATACAGGGACATAGTTCATCTTCTTTTTATAATAATTGTCTTTTGCCTGTTTATTTCCTATTCCTCAAAAGGTTTATTATGGGCTATACCTGTTTTTGTTATTGCGGCAGTTTCTTTACTTATTAAATTTAACATTGGCTTTTTTTCGCTAATGCTTACCGTTTTTTTTGTGTTTATTTATTCATATAAATATGGAGCGCGTAATTTATTTACGCTAAGTGTTTTTGGTATAGGTTACATTGCTGTAGTAGTAGGCCTTTTTACTATTTTTAGCGGCCCGTTTATGTATTTTATTCCTTTTGTAAAAGGTTCGTGGGAACTGTCTAAGGATTATGCATCTAATATGGCTTTACCTCTGTCTTGGGGAGATCTTATCTTCTTTCTTGCTATATCGGTTGCTGTGGTAGCGCTTCTTTTTAAAATAAAATTAGAAAAGAAAGACGCCTTATTTGTAGTAGTGATTGTAGGCTTGTCTTTCTTTTTTTCTTATAAATCAGCCTTTGTACATGGCGACAAATGGCACCTACTTAAT
>FTLB01002476.1_pt2 | contig 12763 bp, 10 predicted proteins | sample 1658291 | NCBI WGS metagenome assembly FTLB01 (sample SAMEA3914812, study PRJEB12502) | metagenome | biome: forest; material: soil | place: Canada | collected 2011-07-07 | depth 0.1 m
ACGGAGACGGACACTTCTGTCATTGGCCCCGCTGCTATCAACGGCATCGTTGGGATCAAGCCAACCGTGGGGCTCACATCTAGAAGTGGTGTCATCCCGCTGAGCGAGAATCTTGACTCGGTGGGATCATTTGGGAGGACCGTGGCCGACGCAGTGGCTTGCTTGGACGGCATGGTTGGGGTCGATGGCGAAGATCCAGCGACGAAGTTCTCCGCGGGACTAGACGCTACGCCATTCCTCTCTTGCCTCCAAACTTCTGCGGCTCTTCGTGGCGCCAAATTCGGCCTTCCAATGAAGCGCTGCTGGGAGCTTGTTCCTCCGAGTTGTAGGCCAGTCGCCATGCGGGTCTTGGACGCAATCAAGAGAGCTGGCGCAGAGATTATAGAAGTAGACTTGCCGAGCATAGAGGAGAGGACGAGGGTGGATGGAATATGGGACTGGGAGCACGGCGGGTTAGGGAAATCAGAATGGACCGTGGTTCAGATCGATGCCCACAACGGTATCAATGCGTATCTTGCGCAATTAGTCGAATCGCCAGTTCGATCCATAGAGGACATCGTCGCGTACAATATCGAAAACACAGGCACGGAGGGTGGCCTCCCCGGCAGCATCCCGGCGTTCCCCAGCGGACAAGAGAGACTCACGGAGATCGTGGAGGGCAGAGGTATCCGGGATGATACTTACTATTCAGCCCTCGACCACATTCGAAAACAGACACGGGAGAATGGCATAGATGCAGCTCTTTCGTACAAAGATCCTAGTACGGGGGTTACGACGGCGCTAGACGCCTTGTTGTTCTGTGACCGCTTGTGCGTTGGACAGCAATATGCCGCTCAGGCCGGGTATCCTATCATCTGCATACCAATTGGCTTAGACACCAACGGAATACCCGTGAGCTTGTCTCTTCAGCAATCAGCATGGAAGGAGAAAGAGCTGGTCAAATGGGCTAGCGCCATTGAGGACCTCTGGAAACTGGAGCACGGCGTGCGAGACATACCCACGTTCAAGAACTTGCATGCGAAGAATATCCCCATTGAAGACATCGATTAAATTAGCCATTTGTGTTAAGAGCGAGCATTTTAATCGATAAAATTTGTCTAGATACTCCCAAATGGAATTGAGTCGTGAAAGCTATGAAACCATCAATCATACGGTATACAAGCAGGTTCCAGATTCAAGACTTTGACAGAGCAGTCTCAATGATATCACAAGTTAATATCTACCACACTGGAATCTATTGGGGAATGGCCATCCGTTCGCGAAGATCCCGTTCTCTATATCTAATCGGCGGCCCCGGATATTGGGACTCGGGCTCGCATTTTGGCAGTGTTGAATAACCGCTACCAGACCAGGGTGTCTCCAATCCGATTCGCTGAGATCAATGGCCGATCCCAAGGGAATGGCAACTCATCCGGAGTTTTGGGATGATCAGCCTGTCCAATTCTCTCATTGTATATATCCAGCACCTCGAACCTTTATCCCGTCTTCCAGCAGAAAGGGACCAAGAGGGCTATAAAGGATGATGAAATTGGTCAAAAGAACCTCGACCGACCAGAATCTTTAATGAGCAGATATTTTGGCTTTCCTACTTGTACTTGCTCAGTCGATATGTCGCTAACGTCTCGAACTTGGGGCCTGGCTCTCGTGGGCCTGATCTGGGTGTCTCTCGTAAGCTCCCGGCCCCAGGCTCCAGGCAACCCAGGCATCACGCCCACGGTGGACTCCCTGAATATGTCTGGGCCCGGTTGCCCGCTTGGCGCCGGTGGGATCGTGAAGGCGGTCAAGAACAACACGCCCGTCTTCTTGTTTACTGAATGGGAGATCTCCCGAGACGGTGCGGATGCCAACGACAGCTCAGTATCCAAATGGTGTACCCAGCAGATGTCGCTCAGTGGTATCCCACCCGGGCAGCAATTCCGCATCTCGAGCGTTAATATATCCGGGTCGGCTACCTTGGATCCAGAGAGCACCTTGGAACTAAATTTTGAGACACGAGTGGGTGATACTGTATCTGCGGTGAGTAATCTGCAACAGTACCCAATCATCCAGTCCGATTTTGGATTTCCGACGTCCTCACGGTGCTAATCTTCTTCAGTCTCAATCTGCTATCGTGACTCCCTCTGCGCTGATAGGAAACACGTTCCAAGCATCCCTCAAGCCTCAGCCTGAGACATGGTCCGCATGTGTCGACACAGCTGGAAGGATCCCACATCTCAGCCTCAAGACCAACGTTACGTTGGTTGGGCGACAACTTCCTAGCGGTAGTTTCTCGGGGGGGACTGTCGGTGGGGAGAAGAGTGATTTGGCCAAGGCCTTGAACCTGCACTTTGAGCCGGCTTGGACAAGCTGCAGTATCATTACCAAGTGAGATTCAGTTGGTTCAGAAATTGACTTGATAGGGGCAGGACAAAGACGATACTTATGCATCATGGGCGATTTTACTCAGCATTTGGTGCAACAACATAAGACTATGACTAAGAGAAAAGCTGGACAATACTAAAGATTGGATATTTTAAATAAATAATTGCATAGTTGAGGGTGCTCAGAGGGCTATATATATTGAACTTGCTTTCTCTCCCTTTTGACGAGCTTGCTATCCAGCGCCATGCGTGTTTTTCATATGTCCACACCTAATAACTTGAATCGATAGGTGGAAAGATTTAGAAGAGTAAGTAATGCGGAAGAAGACTACCCTAGCAGATGTGTCCGTCAAATGTGTAGGATGACATTGCTTCCACAGCATCAGCTGAGACATCTGAGGATGCCGGGCGAATTTGTACAGTTCTTACCGCTCATTCGCAGGAACATTGAACAATGAGTAATACCTACCATATATAAGATAATATGCCCTATTCTTACATGTAGACAGCGCTTTATTTCTCAGCTTCAACCGCGCGTTTAGGCCCCGTAGCCGATGGCATGGGATGATGGGACTCGGGCGGCGCCGTGCCACGTGGGGACTGCGGATCCTGATTGTTTCGGGCTTGTTTCACGGGGCTTCTAGCGCTCTTCGATGAAATCGGTTCAGCTGCTTGAGGTTAACAATGAAGGCGAGATCTTGAGGGAAGGAAGCTCTTCTTCGAACAATAATATCATCATGCTATTGACAAATTTTGGTTTATATTTTATCCTGGCGCCTGATCCCGCCGCATGTGCCGGCCGCCCATCGCAAGCTCCATCGGCCCCGTCGCCCACCTGTCCGTGGAGCAGGCACTCAATCGCACTCCCAATCTGCAACAATGCGGAACACCAAGAGATCCCGGCACGGGACGACGATTCGAGTGACGAAGTCTCTCCAAGCCTACCAGACTGGGTTGGTGGCTCCCAGTGCATCGAGCAGTTCTGCCTCTACTCTAGCCAACGGTTTCAAGGTGGCCGGGGGATAGCCGTGATATCGACGGCAGCAAATGTCGAGATACTAAAAGCTCTTGAGACTGCTCAGCACGTATCTTCTGAAAAGTCACCTCCGTATGTTATTACTGAGGTAGCCAACAAAGGTCTCGGAATGATCGCCAACCAGACACTACGTCGCGGAGACTCCATTCTGTCCAAGACACCGGCGATCCTGATTCATCGTGACTTTCTCGAACTCTTCCCTCCGGGAGACCAATATCCAATACTGGATGCTGCGATTCAGCAGTTGCCAGACCTACTGCGCCAGACCTTTTTGTCTCAGATGGGACATTTTGGAGGACATCGAGTCAGTGACATTTTAGCAACCAACTCCTTCCAGATGGATTTGGGAGGAGAGCACGGCCAACACTATGGAAACTTCCCCGAAGTGTCGCGCTTCAACCACGACTGTCGCGCAAACGTCGCTTTCCATATTGATCAAAATTTGAACCACGTCACGACGGTGGTTCGGGACGTCTCCGATGGAGAGGAGCTTACCATTTCATACCTCGATCCTTTTGAACCTCGTGCTCTGCGACAAGAACGGGCCCAGTTCGCATGGGGGTTTGCCTGCAGCTGCTCCCAGTGTAGCCTTCCGGATCACAGATCAGCCAAGTCAGACGATCGACTGAGGAGGATAGCGGACATCAGGAGCAAGTTATCTGATCAAAAAGCCCCAGTTACACAGGGGATGATTCAAAATGCTCTCAATCTCTACAAGGAAGAGAGACTCGAGTCGAAAATAGCGGGGATTTATACCCTCGCCGCACTGAACTACAACATGCTAGGAAATGATAAGCAAGCAACGAAGCACGCTAAGCTGGCAATTGAGGCTCTTAGTATCGAGTACGGCCCCGGCTCTCCGGACGAGGATTCGATGAAGATATTGGCACAGAAGCCGAAGGAGCACTTCACGTGGAGACTGCGCATGTGAGGGAGCACATGAGTACCAGAACGAGGAACGTCGACTGTATGGATTAGGAACATGAACGATACTAGAAACGATACTAGGAGACTTCGCTAGAAATTAGGAATACTAGATAGTTCTGTGACATCTAAAAGGTTTAAGTCACTTGGGAAATCACGTACCTGACTCGGTTTATTACGCAGCAATCGGAATCTCAGCCTAAGCAAAGGGCATCTGGTAGAGAGGACAAGCTGCCCAGAGATATCGAAAGAGAACGCGGTATGCTTACTCATGGGAATGAGGGAATGTCGGAACATCAAGGCGCCAGAAAACAAAGATATATAGTGCCAGCTATTCAACTATCTTAGTTTCCAGACTGCGTTTCACGGGTACATTTACAAGCCGACCAGCGGCATTCTCTCATCCTCCCGACAGAGCGTACAATGCATGGGTTGACTGTTGACGCATCTAACTCTGTTATCGAAAATCCAGGAACACTCATTTCTCCCTGCGAGCCCTGCTAATCGTAGTTGGCAATCTCGGTCTCGATAGCTTGCGGGCAATTGGCACAGTCCTCCGGGACAGTGTCTATATCCTTCAAAATCTAAGTTTCGAATTTGAAGACCAGGTTAGCATAGTGACCCGGCAGGATTCTATCGCAAGTTGCAGTGCAGATGGAAATAAGGCAAGCAGAGAAGGCGAAAACCCACCTTGGAGAGACATTTGAGGTCGCCCACAATGTCCGAACCTCCCGCGTAAATGGCAGGAATGCAGGCGATACCGGTAGACCCGAGATCAGCGGCACAGGGAACAACCTTGAAGAGTCAGTACCCATTTCGCATCTGAATTATGTGCCAGAGAGGAGGGAACAAACTTGACACCCATCAATGACAGGACCCTCCGGGACCACGTCGCTTAGGATATCGTCAAAAAAGCCCGGCTCACGACGATGTTCGGTTGAAGCTTGCTGAGGAAGCGCGCCTGCCAGCAGGGCAATGGCCTGGAATACAAGCAAAGTAGATACGACCTGCATTGTATGTTTAGTTTTGTTGATCTCTCGACTTCGGAGAACTAGGCAGGCGAGAAAAGAATTGACAAGGTTTATCGAGTGCTAAGAAGACTTGGAAGTGATTGCTGGGTCCGGCCTAATGATCAACGGGTATGGTCCAGGGACGAGAATCCGATCTATTTATCATCATCATCATTGCCAACTATCTTGTCCCTGTATGTGTTGGCATTTCTATGTCCATCGGTCTACCCAGAGCCTTGGGACCTTAAAATGGCAACACCGCCGTCCGTTTGGACTAAGGTGCCTTGCTGCGCCTGTCCCGATAACACACCCTGTCAACAAGGATCAAATGATAGACTGGGGAAGTATCTCAGGAAGAAGGCGTAACTGAAGAATAAGCCAGTTTTACTGGCCGCCCTAACTAGCCAAGACTACCCTACTGCAGTTGAAACTTTCGGTTGCACACGTAGATGGATGGGTTAAGCGCCGGGCCGCCGCCGCCGGCCGGGGTAAGGCCTTTTGTCCTTGCGGGCCAGGGATGCAACTGGTCGTCTCTCCATGACGACCCATGCTTCCCTTACCCAGCAAAAAAACGTAGAACCGGTCTAACTTCCCCAAAAGGCTCTTTTCGTGATGCAAAAAGATGTTGGTTCCAAAGTGGTACAACTCCAGCGGGATATCTCGTACCTCACTGGACCATTCTAACCGAAGGAGTTGCTCTGACACCCAACAGCCAAACCCCTTGAGACCCAAGAATACCATCTTCTTGGGCATCTGCTTCATCATGAATTGGTGCGGCACATCTCGCTGACCCGTAGCCTTGGGTCCAGAATTCGCGACTCCGCCCGCATTTCGGGTGGCTGCTGGGATGTTGATATAACCAACGATCGGCGGAAATGCTGTTGGACACAGTGCGTCTAGAATTTGGGGTTGTATCCAGAATCATCAAGTCTATTACTTTGCTGTTGAATGTCCTGTAAATCGTGTACTTTTTGTACAGCCTTTTATCGGGCTCTATGCTCCTATTGAGTTCATCCATGTTTACAATAGATTGAACTAGATCCTGTGCGGAGGCGTCTTACACCACAATTGCTCCAACTCGAATTGGGGCAGCTGTGAAGCTCTCAACCCATGTTCTAGTCTTAAGGAAACATTTCGGATCTTTTCAAAGTTCTAGCCGGGATTCCCTTGTCAGTGTGCGATCTTCATGTTCCGAGATTCCAGTTCTATTGTTAGTTACCACCTCCGGCGCTTGTCTCGTAGCGCAGGAGGTTATACACACAATACATGCCAAGACAGCAGTTGGTTAGATGTGTCCCAACGCACACAAGTACTCTAGGCTTGATCTGTGTCACTTGTCTGTTGATTTACTTCCAGACCTAAGAGGACCACCCACCAAATGGAGCGAAGTCCTGTTGCCCCAATATATTTCCGGTTAAGGGTAGAAGACTTGAGCCGGCGAACCTCATTTATCTATTAGGCGCATGCCGTGGTTCTAATGTTCCTCGATGATTTCTGGAAAGCCGCCAAGTCATGCTATGGGAGTCAACGAAGACTCGATTTGGGATATTGGAGATTGTTCAACTGGGGATTTGTGAGGCAAGCATTCTGTGAGTTAGTCACCGGGCAAGATATCAGTGGAATCAACATGATTTTGTGTCGTTTGTGAGGTTACGAATCACGCCCCAATTATGCACCAGATAATATATTCTGTCCTGATTTTTCTGTTTCTGCCGTTCAATCCGCTGCGTGATCCCGTCTTACTCCACCAGCTAGTCTATTGACTCGGTATGTATCGTCTCAAAATCCGAGCCGCGACGACTCCCATGAGCCGATGAGGGATCGTATTTCCTCTCCAGTACATATTGACAATGTATGCTTTATTCTTTCCTGTGCGGGAGGTGAGAATAGGCTTCTTCACCATCATACATCGCGCACTGGACCATGGCTTCTCAAAGCTCGTTCGTAAGGTTGTTGGTGTACAGCCTTGCTGTCTTCCTATGGGGCTCGATATCACGGGGCGCGAATTTCCCGTGGGAGGATGACGAGCTGCTCGACGAAGATGTTGACGAGCTACCATCCATGGCGTTTGGAGACCCCTCTAGCGTTCGATTTGGCCAAGTACCAAACCAGCCAAGATGCAAGGTCGGCCCAAGTGACGCAGCTTGGCCGGCAGCGCGCGATTGGGCAAGTTTCAACAACTCGCTCGGGGGTGCTTTGCTGAAGCCCGTCCCCCCGGCGGCCGTTTGCTATAGTGGGAAGTACTATGATGCAGCGAAGTGCAACTACTTACTCCGGGAAGCTGCAAGGACAAGATTTTATCCCGATGATCCGCTGACAGTGTTGACGGAATGGCCGGAGGGAAATACCTGCACGGCATATCCCTGGCCGGTGGGCAATTGCACTCAAGGTGGCTTCCCGGTCTATGTTCTCAACGCTACTACGGTGAGACAAATTCAGTTGGCTGTGAATTTTGCGAGGAATAAGAACCTGAGACTAGTGATCAAGTAAGTTTATGGATGCTCATTGCAGCAACTTTGAACATCGAAACATCAAGACGCTAATTGTCTCTCAGAAATACCGGCCATGACTTCAATGGAAGGTCCACGGGTGCTGGGGCTCTCAGTATCTGGACTCACTATCTGAAAAGCTTCGAGTATATCCCAAATTACAGATCTGATATCTACAACGGCCGGGCCGCAAGGGTTGGTGCTGGTATAGAGGCCTGGGAACTGTACAATTACATGGAAAAGTACAACATGACGATGGTAGCACCAGGCGGTAGCACAGTCGGCGCATATGGGGGCTGGATGGCCGGTGGTGGACACTCTGCGCTGACTTCGACTTATGGGCTGGGATCAGACCAACCACTCTCGATTGAGGTCGTTACTGCGGATGGAAGATTTGTTACCGCGTCGCCTGAGGAGAACAGCGACTTATTCTACGCCATGCTAGGCGGTGGACCAAGTAAGCCACGCGCTCTCCGGTGCTGAGTGATGGAGCGGAACATGCTGACCTGGCCTGACTGAATAGGCACATATGGTGTTCTCACTTCGGCAATCGTGAAAGCATATCCACCAATCCAGATTGTTACGTCCACTCTTTCTTTCAATCTTGGGGTCAGTCCATTCGGCTTTGGATTTCGGGGTAACTTCACTCTGCCTGGCAATTTCACACCACCACTCAACTGGACGTTTCCCGCGCCTCAGCTCAATGCCAGCCGGTCTTTCAATGCATCTAGCTTAGGGAACTTGACCCTTCCTGCGCCCACAGTAAGTCTGGCTCTGAACCAGACCAGCTTATTCTGGGAGGGTATCAAGCAGTACCTGATGCATGCGAAGAAGGCTGTTGACGCCGGCGGAGTCACATGGTCATACCTCACAAAGGCCGGCGGTGGCGGGTATACTTTCTCTGCTAGCTTTGAGATGGCGGGCTTTACGCCGAAACAGGTAGTTGAATTCGTTCAGCCATTGTACAGTTCCCTCAACAAGCTTGGGATTGCGGTGGTCAACCCACGCAATCCGACCGTCTCGATCAGTTACAGCTATATCGCACGCACTGGCCAAGGAGATTCACCTGGAAATGTTCGTTTCTCGTCTCGACTGTGGCCACGCGTGAACTGGGATAATGCGACGATCTTCAACGCCACCTTCGAGTCCATCCGTGAGCTGGTGGAAGGTGGATATACCTTCCATTCCATCAATTTGGCACCGACTACGAAAGCAGCTGGGTACCCGGGCCGGATCAACTCCATCAGCCCGACCTGGAGGAACGCCATTATGCATTCAACAATCTTCCCACCTGGTGTCCGAGGTGGAAGTGCACAAGCTGTCAAGGTATCGCAAGCGAGACTCAAACCGTACATGGACAAGATCCGAGCAGTTACGCCAACGGGAGGATCGTATGTGAATGAGGCAGATGTTGAAGAACCGAATTGGCAGCAGGCGTTCTACGGCGCAAGCTATACGCGTCTGCTAGAGATTAAGAAAAATCATGATCCCTGGGGCTTGTTCTGGGCACCAACGACTCCGGGTAGTGAGGCATGGTCAGTCACGACTGCAGATGGGCTGCCAACGCAGAACGGCCCACTTTGCAGGACCCAGGTGGCTGTAGGAGATGAGAACGGTGGTGATGATGAGAGCGACGACGGTGCCGATGATGATGGTAACGACGACGACGATGATCCTGACGATGATGGGGTCAACAACAACGGCAACGAAGATGCTGGTGACGATGACTGAGCAAGTCTATGATGCCTGAACTAGTATGGGCATTTATCGCCAGCATATATTCTTGATTCTTACCCCTTCATAGCTGCGGCTGTCCGAGACCAATTTCTGATGGGCACGTCTATGACCCAGATCATCTCCAATCCAGATTGCGCGGATAGAACTGCAGAATGAAAGGTTGTCAGTCAATCATCTTGAGCTTTTCACGCGCAATTATGTACTTTGGTTGCGAATAGCTCTAGAGATTACTCATTTGGATCGTAAACATTGAAAAGAGGGCCGGGAGTCAGGTGGGCGAGTCATCACCACTTTTCTTGTGTCAAGCCATGCACCTTCTCTTGCATATATGACCACCGTGGCAACCACGTGGTAAGGCTCTATTAGCTGATTAAAAAGACTGACACAGTAAAAACTTCTCTATTGTCGCTTTTCCCGTCTTGTAATTATTTCTTGAAGACATTCATAAAGATCGTACAACTCAGACCATTGTTCCTTCTGTAACCTATAAGGTATTCCTCCTGTATCCCAGCCGCTCGATCAAGGATACTTCGCTTCGCATCCCGAAATCGCAGTCAGCCGCGAAGGACACGTAACTTGGCTGTAGACAATATCCCAACCAGTTATGTCTCCACCAGCCCAGTTAAAACGCCAGTAACAGCCGCCTTCCAGGTTATCTGGGATGTTCTCACAACCTGTGCGGTTGGACAGGCCGCCTGACTGAGCTCCCCTGACGCCAAGGCAAATCAGTTCCTACTTCTATAGTATCCGGAGACACAGACGGAGAAAATTTAACATACCACGAGTATTGGTTTCCGTACTGAGCTCGACAGCCCGCGTTCAGGGGCCCCACGCCGCCACCGGGGGTCATGATGATCAGGTCGTCTTTCTTGATCGGATCCCCGGCGCCTCCGGGCGTGAGCACCTGAACAATCATCCTCTTGCCAGCAGCATTTCCGGAAAGCCACATGAGATCGTAGCATCTGCAGCAATTTGGGTTGTCCTCTCTCTGATTTTCCGATACCTGGATGGCAAAACCATAGGAGAGATCGTCGGAGATGGGGATCGGCTGATAAGAATCGCAGAGATATCCGTTTCCGTTGAAACAGCCGCTACCAGCTAGAATCCCAGCTGTTTGGTTCATGTGTTTATTGCTCCTGTCGCAAGTTTTGGCTACCCCCCTGGAGCGAGAGGTTATTAGGATTTAGCGATATCGGGCACGTCGGTGGATTGATCTTGGCTTTGAAACTGCCAAGAAGCTGTGGTCTACTCATAGAAAAGTGCCATTTTAAATAGGCGTTGATCGTACCTTGTATTGAGAATGTTCTGGTTTCCATTGCCGGCGGCGCATACTGGCTTGCAACTATTTAGACGAGAACATATCCTGATTAGCTTCACTATCACACCATCTCTGGAGCCAATGCTCCATAAAACTGGCACGAAAAGGAATTACCAGTCCCATCCGGTATACGACTTGGCCTGGATAGATTTCTGCGCGAAAGAACTGCTGGATATCACCAAGAGAGTCAGCAACTGGGCCAGCATGTTGTTGACCTGGTGCTTGGGTTTGCAGGAAGCAGAGAGAATACCCCAGCTGTTCCTTTCTCCTGGTAATGAGATCGAACCATACTTAAGTAAATATGCCAGCGGATGAAAGATGTGGAATCTCAGCCCTGTAACACGAATATTCCCCGAACTGAGTCTCATTAACAGCTCGCTCGGCAGTTGATCGATACAAGGTTGTTCTATCATTACACAAGCTGGAAGCGATCTCGCTTAGCAGTCGGCGTGGGCCGTGTTTGCGGAATTAATTAAGGTACCAGATACCAGCCGCGGGTTGAATGTTCCGATTACGTGTAAATCTCGGCCCTGTATGCCTGGTGTACCCAGCTTCCTGGCACTGGAAGCTGCCAGAAAGCATCCAGCGATATATCGTCTATCGAACCGGTGTGAGCCGCCCTCTAAGGCGTGGCGGGAGATTTATCGACGGTTCGGTTACATCGGTTCAAGTGAGGGAAACTTGTTTCTCTTGCAATATTTGAGAAAGCGAGTGACGCTACAATCTCCGGATAAATGGTGCCAATGCCTACCTGCCTCTGTTATCTGCCCTTCTGACAAACATCAGTGGACAGTTGCTTCGCACTGGAGTTTGGCAGCGAGCTACCGGGCTGCCATGTCTTGCTTACATTGTTCAAAATTAGATCAATGCAGTTTTCATTTTCCATGTATTCTTAGTTTGGCAGTTATCTAGTCTCCGGGCCAGTATGGTAGCTGGAGTTTATCTTGAAGAATAACCTCGAAAAGCTGACAGGTGTATAAGCCTTCGCCCTGTATGCCTCGTTCGGCCGTGGGACGGACGAATCGAGTCTACATATCTGCGACTCCATCCGGACGCCGAAGAACCTGGAGAGACGCCCAATGACAGCTTCTGCTATAATTGGCTGTACGTCGATTGGGAAGCAAGACATGCAACGAGACTTAACAAGCTTCATACTTTCTGCCATCTGTACTGTATTTAAACATGCTGCTTATCCTGCTTCTCTGTCTACGTTACGAAGTATACTTCGTACGTCCTGGAAGATTAGCGCGGTCTAGATGGAGCCTCTTCACAGCGTGGGGTTATTATCTGACAGCACCGGTCCCCCGCCAAGTCTATCTCCGAGACCCGAACGTGCAGCCCGCCAGGCATATTCCGGGCAGCAAAAGATTCGCGATTTCTCACGTTTACGCTGTCCTGGTCCTAGCAGGAATGATGGCATCTAGGCTAGTTATCTCGCTCACAGCGGCGTGGGGGCCTTCTATCCTGCACATGCTCGATGAGCAATCCACTAAGTCGATGGCGCAATGCAGATATCGGATGTTTACAAATTCATCTTGTATCCCAGCGCGAATCCAGCTTCTCTTGACACTGAACAGCGAGCAGAAATTTAGTGTTAACTCAAAATAGATTTATTCACAATGTCTACTGAAACGCCCGAGAAGCGATTGAAAGTCGCCATCATAGGCGGCGGCCCAGGTGGTCTCGGTGCCGCCATTGAACTGGCGAAGCTGCCATACGTCGACTGGAATTTGTACGAGAAGAAGCCGCAGATCAGCGAGACTGGAGGAGGTATTTCGCTGCAGCGGCATACTTGGCGTATGCTAGAACTCAACGGGGTCGCTGGAAGCATCAACGCAAAGGACTTCTTCAGACAGCCCGACGGGCAAAGCGGCCAGCGACGGTATGAG
>FTLB01166857.1_pt1 | contig 12760 bp, 8 predicted proteins | sample 1658291 | NCBI WGS metagenome assembly FTLB01 (sample SAMEA3914812, study PRJEB12502) | metagenome | biome: forest; material: soil | place: Canada | collected 2011-07-07 | depth 0.1 m
GCAGCGGTCCACAGACGCTGCTGCTTGAGCTTCCCTTCGTCTGTTTTCCACTTCATGCCGGCCGGGTAGGCAGCCCCTTCGGAGACGCGAATCTCCTTGACACGGAAGCTGGGGCTAATGTCTGCGGCACGGAAGCCGGCGCCAAATACAGCGGCCTCGTCCGAGTTGACATTGGTGCGGATCTTCTCGGCGCTGCCAAGAGCGTTCTCGAGCGCTTTCTGAACAAATGGGGTCCGCGAGGCTCCGCCGTGGAGAATGACGGAGTCGATGTTGCTAAGCTCAAGACCGGCGGCAGTCAAGGCGCTCTGGATCGCGGCTCCAACACGCTCAGCGTGGTCGGCGGCCATCTCCTCAAACGCAGCGCGGGTGATCTTGTACTTGAAATCGATATCCTCGTATAGCCCCTCGAAGCTGGCCTGGGTGTTGGCATTGGCACTGAGGACATGGCGCAGTCGCTCCGCCTCTCTGGTAAGCTTGGCAATGGCGCGGCCGTGCGACTTGACACTCTCGGTGGACACGGAAGCTTTCTTCGCCTTCGGCGAGTCGGCGAACTGCGAGACCATGTCGTCAATAATCAGGTAGTTGAGAGAGTCGCCGCCCAGCGTGCGATCCCACCCACTGCCTAGGACCTGAACCTCCTGGACTGTCTTGTTGAACTTGCCGACATCCTTGACGGTCCGGCTCTGGAACTTGAGTACGGTAGCCTTGGTCGAGCCGGCGCCCATGTCGAAGATCATGTGGTGCTCGGGCTTGCCTCCGTCGTTGATGTTGGGGAATTGCCTGCTGGTGGCGTAGTGAAGACCAACCGCCAAGCCGTCGCTGATCAAGGACAGGACCTTGAGTCCGGCGAGATCGGCGGCCAATTCGACAGCGCGCTTCTCCTCGGTAGTGTAGAACGGGGGGACCGTGAGGACGACGGAGCGCACAGTGCTCCCGGGGCCGGCCAGAACTTCGGCGTTGGCACGGATGCTCTGCAGCTCCATGGCCAGCAGTTCCTCCACCAGCCACGCCTCCTCGTCTGCCGTGAAAGCGCCGGCGCTTTTGAACGCGGCGGTGCCCTTGACCTGGTGTTTCTCCAGCTGCAGCGCGGGGTGCCGCGCGGCGTATTCCTTGACAGCCGCGCTGTCTGCGGGCAAGCCCAAGAGGGTCTTCAGATTCGGGTAGACATCGCCGGGGAAGCGGGCGGCGACAGCCAATGCGTCGGAGCCGTAGGCGCGCTCGGGGTAGGAACCGGCCTTCGCTCCGCCGGGCGCAGGTTTGAAGAGGACAGCCGACGTCTCCTTACGGCGGGAGTCCTTGGTGAGAACAATCTCGAGCGGGATGCCCGGCTTGACGAGGGCCGCCTTGATGAACTCGGTGCCGAGATCTACGCCCAGGACGGCCGAGACGGCGAAGACATTGGTGGCAAAGAGAAGGAGGATGGAGAGGAGGATGGACAGAGGTGATGTCGTCTTCCGCGCCATGGCGGCGGTGGTTGTCTGGGGAGTAGCGCAGAGGGAGGATTCGGATGCGCGGTGGCAGTTTGTGCGGTGCCGTCGGATTTGCTATGCACGAAGAACAATCCGCAACTCGAAAAGCTTCGAAGCTACTCGACCACTACTGTACAGTCGGTAAGGTAACGTATTGTGGAAAAGAAAAGACGAGTAGCAAGAAATAGCAATTGAAGAGGGAGAGAATGAGAATAAAGGGTCGGGCAGAGTGGGAGAGAAAGGCCACTTCGGAGGAAGCTGGAATATGAATCTGTCCTCAACTGTTAGCAGCCCGCATAGGTGGTAATGATGGCGGCTCGCTGTCTGGCATCTGGCATAGAACAAATATGGTCTATTTGTTCTCACCAAAAAGGACACCTGTGAACAGTACAGTAAGTCATGACCCCTGTCGCAAAAAAGCTGGCTTCTTCTATTCTAGCTTGGAGCTTCAAACCTGAGCCAATCAATCTGCTGCTCCAGGACCCTGGGACCCGCATCCCAAGATTCTGGCCATGCTGGCGTGTCTGACTGCCACTTTTTTTTTATTTTTGCCAAATCTGACCGCTTTTACAGTGCCCCTCCGAACCTCCCCGCGTTCCTTCCTCGCCTCGAGCTGGACTCGTTAAGGTAAACCCCCCATAATTATGCACAATTACATTATTCCTGCCTGTAGTGTGCCTGTAGTGCATCTCTAGCATGTGTACGCATCCCCTATGAATTCGTTCAGCTTCACTTCCTTAACCCAACTCTCCTCCAGACCCAACAACACGGGCGAATGCTGGAAGAGGGATGCATATGCCTTTTGCGGATTTTATTGGGAGCTTGTGTTGTGGTCGTTTGGCTTGTTCTAATACCTGAGGAGTCACAGGCGAGTTTATAAGACTGTGCTGCCATTCATGGCCGTGTTATATAGGTATAACTGTGGTATGTGGTATTCCCAAGTTTTTATTCTAATATATCCGCAACTCTACCTCACAGCGCGACGCTATCGAGTCTATAATGTACAGATATTGTCGGCCTCGTGGCATGCTACTATTTCCTCCTTCCTTCGCCAGCTTCCTTGCCGAGCTGTGCCAAGGCAATCTCGTACGCATCCACCCTTTCTTTGTCAAAGTCCTCTTCGCCGCCATCGCCGATCCGGATTCTCTCAACCTTCTTGGACCGCGAAATCTTGTTTGCATCGCTACCCTTGGCCTCTCCTCCGAAATCCGTCCAGAACGTATGCGCCTCAGAGTGCGAGACGAGAGTCCACGCGTGTCCTGTCTTGCCGGCTCGCGCCGTACGACCAACTCTGTGCACATAAGAGGTCGCGTTGAGGGGAATATCGTAGTTGATGACGTGGTCCAGATTGGGCAGATCAATACCGCGAGATACGAGATCCGAGGCAATGAGGATTCGCACCCTGCCTGACGCGAACGATCGGAGGATGCGTTCGCGCTGTGCGCTGCGAGTCGTCGAGGTGAGCGTCCCGATCTGGTGACTGAGGGTTGGCGAAAGGATGGCGAGGAGTCGCGAGAGTCGAAGGGCGGATTCTGTGGAGCGTGTAAAGATGAGGGCTGTGGCCTTGAACTGCCTCTTCCTGGTAGGTCCCTTCTTCTCTTTGGCATCCCGTGATGCTCCCGAGCTTGATGTCCCAGAGCTAGACGCTTCCGAGTCCGAAGAGTCTGAGCTGGATGAATCCTCTGACAAGTCTGAGTCTGATGTCGATGAATCTGAATCCGAATCTTCTGCCTCCGAATTACTCAACGCGTTCGCCCCAGCGTCTGGTTTTGATGACGCCACACCTCCGGTGCTCTCAGCGTCCAGTTTCTCAAGCAGGGCAACCAGATACAGAGGCTTGAGATTTGGTTCACGGACCCGGACCGCTGATTCTGTGAGAAGATCGGGCAGCTTGAGCTCCGCGTCAAGCACAATGAGCTTCGGGTATGATAATTTGAGGTCGTTCAGAAGGCTCAGGTCACGGGTCATGGTGGCGCTCAGAACTACCTTGCGTATACCGGTTTTGTTGGACTGGGGGAAACCTCGGGTCCCTGGTCGGCCGGTGCTCAGTCTCTGCGATACGACACTGAGCCATTGCTGAAAGTCCTGTGCCAGCAGTTTATCTGCTTCGTCAACTACCAACCAACGAACATAGTCGAGGGTGAAGCCCGGTGTGTGTTTGATGTGCTCGACGAGACGTCCGGGGGTACAGATGAGTATATCAACTGCGGGGACATGTTCGATAACGTGATCTGGTCGCGGCTGTATCGTCTTCCTTAGTGAATAGGTAGCATCCTCCTCTTCGTCATCTTCAAGTCTGGCCATATGTACTTGGCTCCGGACATAGTCTTGGTATCCCTCCGGGCTGTAGCGTTGTCGTGTTTCCATGATCTTCGACTGTTCCTTCTTGAACTCGTTTTTGCCCAGAGCTTCGCCAACGATGAGCCGTTTCCTGGAACCACCCGCGAAAGCAGCGGCGCAAATCTCACACATCTTTCGAACCTGGTCCACGAGGTCTCTGGTGGGGAGAACAATGATGCCACGAAGGCTCGTATTGATTCCCTGGCTGATGTCGCGGATCATCGGCAGGACGTAGGCTAAGGTCTTGCCCGATCCCGTCGCGGCCGAGATGACAACGTCGCCTTGCCTGTCCGTTGAAGGCAACAGGAGGGGAAGAGCGGCAGTCTGCACTGCAAAGGCGTCGTTGATCCCTTGTGCTGCAAGATAAGTCGCAACCTCCGAGGCAATTCCAAGGTCTGTAAACGCAGCCCTGGTCTCAGAAGAGACGTGGATGGGAGACGTTAGCCAGGACGGAAGCGTGTCGTACTCCAGCTTCGGCTCCTCCGCTGGAACTGGTTGAGGTTGAGGAAGTGGCTCTAGACCATGCAGCTCCAATGGCTCCCGAGCCTCGGCGCCTGCTGCCTCTCTCCCGGTTCCATCATCCTCATCTTGTGGCGCATTCAATACCTGGGCTTTCAATGCTTTGTCTCGTTTGTCGAATATTGACTTGTGTCTCTTGTAAACATCCTTTTCGCTCTCTTCGACACCCGCGCCTTTTGGAATCTTTGTCTTCCTCTTTACAGATTCAGGCTGGATTTCCCTCGCTGCAGTGTCTTCCAATGGACCAGCATCTTCCGGGGAGAGGTCTACATCCATAGCATCCCCGTCCTGAATCGCGAAGGAGGCGTTCTGTTGATCCGCTTCAATGCTGCCATTCGTTTCGGGCTTTGCCTCTTCTTGTCGCGATCTCTTTGATTTTTTCTCCTTCTTCACTGGGGTAGCCACTGTGCCCTCAATGCCATCTTGTCCTTCTTCTACCGCTTCCGCGCCGTCGGATTTCCGGTGCTTCTTGCTCTTCTCTCCACTGCCATCGCGCTTCCGTTTCTTCGGCTCGGGTACAGGGAAATCCTCGTCGTCAAACACAATCTTCTTGGGCAACACAGGGGCTGTTGAGCTCGTAGCACCTGACTGAACCGTGAATCGGGGCTGATTCGAGAATTCGCCGTTCGGATTAGGGAGCTTAGGTTTGGGGGGCGGTATATAACGAGCATACATTGTGGCGGCACTTGATACGGCGTATGAGTAGTTCAGCAGAGAGGCTTTTCAAATCTAAAGACACGTGCTTGAAAGGAACAATAGCTTCCTCTAGCATCGATCTCGAGGCGCCGAACGCTGGGCAAGTTTGTTAGGTGGGGGGGTTCCTTAAATTTTTGGGAGCTTTGGAGAAAGATTCCAATTGCCGTGTTCCACCGCCCTTGGCCGAAGCGCCTTATCGTTATCGGTGATGTAGACAAGTTTATGGAAGTCGCGCCAGGAGCACAAGCGGCGGGTAACGAGACGCCCCCAGAAAAGGAGCCGCGGGCAGCCACCATTTCAAACTTGAGACGAATTTCACGAATGATGCGATAGTATTTTTCCTGCTGCTCTTGGATCATATCGCAGCCCTTGTAGGATAGGAGTTGGTTTGCCGTCCCTACGTGGTACTGAGACGAATCTCATAAGACCAACTGGACCGCTTCAAACGCGAGACTGCCAAGCTTGGTGATCTCGCAGGAGCTTGCCAAACCACCGCCAAATGCTAATATGATGGTTCATATAAAATCGCAACAATGGCGCCCAGATATAATATCGCTATGGTTAGCGACTTCTTTTTCCCCCAACCGGGAGGAATCGAGAGCCACATCTACCAGCTCTCAACCAATCTCATAGACAGGGGCCACAAGGTGGTCATCATCACACACGCCGATAAAGACAGGACCGGTATCCGCTACCTCACAAACGGATTAAAGGTCTATTACATGCCATTCTTGGTCATGCACCGCTCCGTCACCTTCCCGACCGTTTTCTCCTTCTTCCCCATTCTACGCCAAATCCTCATTAGAGAGCAGATCGACATTGTCCATGGACACGGCAGCTTGAGCAATCTGTGCAACGAGGCGATACTTCATGGCCGGACCATGGGCCTGCGGACTGTTCTTACGGACCATTCGCTGTTTGGCTTCGCCGACGCCGGCAGCATACTGACGAACAAGCTCCTGAAATTCACACTCAGCGACGTCGACCACGTCATCTGTGTGAGCCACACCTGCAAGGAGAACACGGTTCTTCGTGCTTCCCTAGACCCTCTCATGGTGTCTGTCATCCCCAATGCAGTCGTGGCGGAGAATTTCCGTCCGCTCGATCTAGGGACACCTCTCCCCGGCTCAACTCTAGGAGAGCCGTCGCCAGCCAAGCCTCACAGCCACCAACGACTCCCTTCCGTCACTCCTCCACCACGGCGTCTAGGGCAGGACGATACTATTACTATCGTTGTCATTTCGCGACTCTACTATAACAAGGGAATCGCGCTTCTCGTGGCTGCCATTCCCCGCATCCTCGAGAACCATCCCAACACCCGGTTCGTCATCGCAGGTTCCGGGCCCATGTCCATCGACTTGGAGCAGATGATTGAGCGGAATGTCCTGCAAGACCGTGTCGAGATGCTTGGCTCCGTACGGCACGAACAAGTGCGCGATGTTATGGTCCGAGGACACATCTACCTGCACCCGTCTCTCACCGAGGCCTTCGGCACCGTCATCGTAGAGGCAGCCAGCTGCGGGCTGTATGTCGTCTGCACCCAGGTGGGCGGTATTCCCGAGGTCTTGCCATCGCACATGACTGTCTTCGCGAAACCCGAAGAGGACGATCTCGTGGCGGCGACGGGTCGAGCCATCGCGGCCCTTCGGGCGAACAAGGTCCACACCGAGCTCTTCCACGAGCAGGTCAAGACAATGTACTCGTGGCCCAATGTTGCGGTGCGCACTGAACGTGTCTATAACGGGATTTCAGGTGGTCTGAGTGATGCCGAGTTTTACGGATCGACGACACACGACGGCTGGAGTGCGGCGAGGGGCAAATCTGGTGTGCGGAGTTTTGCCCTGATCGATCGGCTGAAGAGGTACTACGGATGTGGAATATGGGCCGGAAAACTCTTCTGCCTCTGTGTCGTCGTCGACTATCTAATTTTCATCTTTCTGGAGTGGTGGTGGCCCAGAGAAGGGATCGATATCTGTCCCGACTGGCCCAAGAAGCGAATCGGAGAACAAACGGAGGGCAAGGAGTGAGCGAACAGAGCTGAGCTTAGTTTTATAGTCAGCGTTTAGTATGGTAATGGCGAGGGTATACGAAGATACGGGTCAATGATCTCTACGGCATGTACGTTTCTCTGGAGGAGCCTGGAGATCTGTCATCACTCATGCCACTAATAAAGCATTATGGGTTCCATAAATTTCGGGAAAAAACTCAGAACTTCGTGGTCTCCTCTCCATAATGTGTTGCGACTGGTGATTGTAGAGCGGGACGGTGATGAAACTTTTGGTAGGATTCCTTGGTGGCAGTAGTTGGGACTCCCATGGACCGGTTCCCTCGATTCAACATAGCATCTGCCCGAGATAATACTTCTGCCAAATGGGTTGGTTGGCCATCATATTGTGACAAGATAAATACTAGGCAGTTGCTGGTTTTGTTCTAGAGCCTATCAAATGCCCAACTGAACTGGGCGTGAGCCGGCTTCCAAAGTGACCACTCTCGACGCATGAACCAGCTAAGAGACAAAGATGGACATCTGATAGAGCTCCTACCTCATTGAGGTCCCAGTGACTTTCCATGGTGAATATATCAAGGATAATGTAAAGTCCTTGTGACAAAACTGTGGCCGAGTATCAGCTATCTTCAAGGCTCCTGGTCGTGAAAACAGGCCAGCTCGAGCCTCGGCATACCTTGGCTCAGGGGCAGAGTATGGAAGATTATGCAACCCCATTGTTAACATGGCGAGGGCAAAGTGAATGATCATGAATAGAATCTGAGAAACAATAGATTAGGAGCAAGGCAACCACCAACGCCTCTGTTTGGGCTCAAGTGATAGAACAGTCAGGTATAATTCACTCTCTATTCTCTTCGCTCTCCTTTCTTTACGCTGCTGCCGATATCTATAAGTTTACAACAGCCCTACTGGATTCCAAATTCTTTCTCAAATCTTTATCTTTCTCAAGTCTTCATATTTCTCGAATCTTCATCTTTCTCTTAAATCTCGAGACTAAGCACCAGCCAAAGCGGCAACGTTTCATCCATATACAACATGGCTTATACATTCGTTAACACCGAGGAAGCAATGGGCCGATTTGTCCATGAGATCGCTTACCTTCCTACTCGTCCTCCTGCGCTTTATCTTGATCTCGAGGCAGCACAATTGAGCCGTGATGGGACTCTGTCCCTTATCACTGTTTATGTCCAACCTCTTGGGCATACATTTATTATTGATGTTACCACGTTGAGGCATAAGGCATTTACGACTGCTGAGAGGAACGAGTCAGACTTAACAGTTCAAGGAATGAACACAAACTACACCCAAGACGTCAACTATGCAGCACAGTCCAGCGCTGTAAACTCTGAGTTGAGGTGGCCATCAAGCCTTCTGGACATCAACTCGAACCCAACCGCATGGACTTGCATGACAAATATCACCTTCAAGTCCATCCTCGAGTCACCAGCCATTACGAAAGTGTTCTTCGATGTCCGAAACGACAGCGATGCATTGTATTCGCACTACGGAATCTGCCTTGCCGGGATCGAGGACGTCCAGCTCCAAGAGGTCGCCTCTCGTCTCGGTTACCAGCACAAAAAGTATCTCCACAGTCTCGCCAAGTGCATCGCCAACGACATCCACCTGCCGCGCGAGGAGAAGGCAGAGTGGACTGAAGTCAAAGAGTTGGGGGTACATCTCTTCGCGCCTGAGCACGGCGGCTCGTACGCTGTATTTGACCAGCGCCCACTGCCGGAGGTCATCGCACGCTACTGTGTGAACGACGTGCGCTATCTTCCTTTGCTGCACGACGAGTATCTGCCCCTGCTGGATGCGAGATGGAGATCTCAGGTTGCCTTGGAGACGAAGAGGCGCGTGTTTCAGAGCCAGTGCAAGAACTACCAGCCAAATGGAAGGCACAAGGTGATTTCACCGTGGGCGAACGAGGTCGTGTGGGCTGGAAACTTGCTTGCCGAGTTGACATTTGAGCCTTAAGAGGGGTGAGCTGGGGGTGAGTTGAAGGGAGATCGTCAGGAGTTCTAGGAGTACATGGAAGAGCGGCTATCGGGAGCTCGTGTCGTCAATGGTCCGGAATACCAGATATTATTACTTTATTCCCTCCCATAAACGTGAAATGTATGTGGAATACTGTCTTGGAGAGGGAAAGTCTCGGAGGCTTCAGCATATAAATTCTGTGTACCGAGATCCCCCCCTATCCAATGTTAATGCTCTTTATACTCCTTTCCATACTGAGCGGAAGCCATACCGCCGGTCCCTCGTCTCTGAGAAGGCACCGTCACCTCAGGAAGTAGAGGAATGGTTCAAAGGAGCGGGGATCAGCCTGGACGCGCTCATGACAGATGATCTGAGAGGCGAAGTCAAGAGAACGTTCTACACCCAAGGCACCACGGGCACCTGGAGGCAATATTTGTGCTAGATATGACTCCCACGGAACTGATCGTATCCAGGCTTGACTGCGTCAGGCCCAAACCTGGAATAGGGCTGTGGAACCAGTCAAGGCGGAAGAGATGGGGTTCAAGTTGACCTGCCACAGGCCAGGTGGGACCGTTTGCATCAGTCAGGCCATCATAACACTCGAAGAGAGGTCGCCGGGAAGCAGTGTGAAAGATACCTAAAAAATACCTAGGAGATATTTACTTGCATAAGATTTAGGTTGGTTGCTCTAACACAACGCATACTTGATTGGAGGGGACAGAAACACCCTCGCCCCACTCTCTGAGCTGAGCTTCTGGAGAGATAAACTTTGGAAAGCTCGACTCCTTCCTCAACAACTTCTCTTCGCTCTACGTGAACCTTTGGGCGTCACCATCGTGCGCGCTCGAGGGGAGAGCCGATCTTTTACCAGCGGGCATGGTATCTCCGTTAAGCCTGCGGTAATGTGCCGCGATTTTTTACGCTCCTGATCCTCGACATCCTCGTAGCGGTCAATACGCAGCATCTAACTATTTGCACCAGAGCCGCCGAAAATGCGACTCTTTCTCGTCCGACATGGCGAGACCGTGGACAATGTTGCAGGTCTCTAGTAAGGACATTCAATTCCCAAGCCCGATTCTGGCAACGTCTTATCCCGACTCAGCGCAGGCTCTCGCGATTCGCCTCTTACCTCTCACGGAGTCCTGCAAGCCAAACGACTCGGCGATCATCTCGAGTCTCGGGCGTCATCCATCGGATCGATACGCAACATCTACTCCTCCGATCTACAGCGAGCTCTTCACACGGCTCAGAGGATCGTCGATGCGCAATCCCGACAGAGCGAGATGGCCGTGGTGACATCGCCTGATCTACGAGAACGCGATTTCAGGTCCTCGGAGGGGAAATCCTTTACATCAAAGAGGAAGATCGACCAAGTCTCAAGCGTACGCGACGATGCGGAGACTTACCAAGAGATGCGAGATCGCATTGCTCGTTTCATTGACGATCACCTTTCTCCTGCCTTGCGGCGCCTCTCCGGTGATGATGACTCTTCCGCGAAATCCATTGTCGTGGTTGCCCATGGTATCATACTCAACGTATTAGTGTCTTCATTGATATCCAGGTATGGCACTGTAGAGCTACAGGCATCGACAGGTGGGACGAGAGGGGCCGATATCACGACTGTGTGGAGCAACACAGGGTACACCGAATTGGAGGTCCAGCTTGGTGAGATCAATGTGAGCGGAACCTCAGCGACTGCAAAGCCCTCTCCGGCCGTGCAAGCCGCAGTCCGTATCGAACTCAAAGTCATAGCCGTGAACGTAACCGATCACCTGACAGGGCTGAAGAAGACGAGGGGAGGTATCGGAAGCGCCAGTTTCGACCGCAAACAGAAAACGATGGACTCGTTCTTCGGGCCACCCACAAAGAGGAAGAAGCCCGACGGACCGTCAGGCACTTGACCTCGTCCGGTATTCGTATCCAGATGTACCTGATTTGAGTGTGATCGAACCAGCCTCGTGTATACACGATTCCCCCAAGGTTCGTCACGACTTTCCTCTTCCGTCTTGCACCCATCTCATGATGATACACATTGTTCACAGACCTGTTCTGAACTTCTATGTTGATACAACAATATCCAACCGCTATCTGAGACTTGGCTTTCCCTCTCTTGTTTTGTCGCTCAATCCCTTCTTGAGTTAGCTACTAATTCAAGGCATAAAGGTTTATCGACGCGGAAGCATCCAGGAGCGATTTTCCGCCCTCTTACTCTCGGAGGCTGAATACTGTAGGATGATACGCTCCTACTACTGGGCTAGCCTTGGCCCCGTTTGCCGTGTCGACGCAAATGCCACAAAGATGCCGCATTATCGATAACCTCGAACGAAACTCCATTGACCTATAGATGCCACTCTGCAAATCTGAGAAAAAGTAAATCACCGTGTGGCCGTTTTCCAGTGGTTAAAGGTGTGCTGGTACCAGAAGTATCGACATTCTAATCGTAGATGTACAACATGCAATGCTACTTTACCTTCCCGAATGTGTAATTCCCCGAGCATACATACGTAGCATGGACACTGCATACCTTATCTTCTTCAATAGATCATTGCAAATTAAAAATATATACGTCTAAGAGAGGGAAACAAGTCTTAAAACGTGCCAATCCTCCAATTGACCCTTTCTGTGATGCGGTGCCGATGGAGAAGACGTGTTACTGCACCGGTATTACGATAATTATGCGCCAAAAAGGTAGATCCGGACGACATGCCCCGCGCCCTTCATACGCCGCGAAACTCGGCTCGGAATTAGACCCGATACCTGCTCGGGATTTGAAGTTAGTGAAGCCAGGATCACTCTTCCGGGTTACTTGTATAATTTCGACATCACCCGGTGAAAATTACACATGCGGTTCTCTGCGAGAGCCTAGAGACGACGAGAGATGGCTCGTTCCGACGAAGCCAAAGTCTTCTTCAACGCGGTCTACCGAGCCGTCCAGGAGATCCCCCCTGGGAAGGTCACCAGCTACGGGCACATCGCGAAGCTTATCGGAACACGTGAGTGAGCCCGCTGTCAACAACGTCCTCTGGAGTGAATAAGAAGAGAATAAGACACGAGGGTCAAAGAGCTGGGCTGATGAGAACTCTTCGCTCGAATAGCGCAGCGGCCGCGCCAGGTCGGGGTGTGCTTGAAGCATCTCTCCGAGGATCCGGAGTCGCGGTTCAACAACGACAACGTGCCCTGGCAGCGCGTCATCAATGCAAAGGGCATTATATCGCCAAGGTGAGGCAAGCCTCTGGTTCTTGGAGGGCCTGCGGGAGTCTCCGCCAATAAAAAAAAGAAAAGAAAAGAAAAAGATTGCTGACGCTGAAATACAGGTCTCAACCTTCGGGTGCGCGGAACCAAGCTACGGCACTGAGGGCAGAAGGGATTTCGGTGACTAGCAACGCTATGGGAGAGTTGATGGTAGACTTTGAGCAATTTGGATGGTTCCCACGTATGCTACCATCCGAGGAAGTGGACGGACTCGAGGAAGAGAGCGACGGCGACGAAGCAGAAGACGGGGAGGCCTGAGGCTCGGATCTCACCATGGCAAATGGTCATCCCGAAGTGATCTTCTGGCCGAGATGTAATGACACACTCATCCCCCTTCGCCGGGCTGTGCATCGAGAGCGGGCGAGGCTTTGGCACCAGAGTCCGATCAAGGGACTCTGCTAGGAACTGGATCGAGAGAATCGCATCCTATGATTCGGTTCGACGCGATCAATGTGTTTGCTAGACGCATGTAGACTGGCAAAGTCCGCGAGGCCTAGCGATCCTA
>FTLB01842430.1_pt1 | contig 12750 bp, 9 predicted proteins | sample 1658291 | NCBI WGS metagenome assembly FTLB01 (sample SAMEA3914812, study PRJEB12502) | metagenome | biome: forest; material: soil | place: Canada | collected 2011-07-07 | depth 0.1 m
AGAAAGATATTTGCGGAGTAATCTTCTTTCTACAGGATTCCTGACGAACACTCTGGCTCGACGCGCCACATGTCGCATAATACGGGGCGACTGACCCGACGAGCACTATATCTACTATGAGATTGTTGCTCTCTGAACGTGCGAGGCCTGGCTAAGTAACTCGCGAGTTTATACTAAAAGTATCAAGACTTTTCAAGGGTCCAGATGCCTAATGCGCCTAGAGCCGAAAACCAGGACAAACCTCAAAAGCGACTTAATCGGGCTCGAAAGCCCCGCGAGCCCCTTATTTTATCCCTTCATTTTGGAAAGATGCGGGGTTGGATATGCCAGCAGCAGGCCTACGAGGTGTGTGGCTGCAGTCCCGTTCCGCCGAAGTGTAAGTCGACGCTTGGTGCAAAAAAAGGGAAACACGAAATTACTCCACCAATGTAATCAGCCAGGGTGCGGAGGACGATGAGAAAGGGTTTCCGTTGTCGCATCACTTATGTACTCCGCATACATCGGCGGCAGGCTTTCTGGCTTTCTGTCCGGTACAGCTCATCTATGTTGCCGAAGCTAATCGATAAGTAGTTGCGAATGGTAAGCTGCATACTCCAGTTTGTGCTCCCATACAACGGGAAACACGGAGCGACCATGCGAAGTAGACGGCGCGGCCCAATCATCTGATACCGAGTCGCATTGTCTCAAGAATCGGTTACGCGTCCCGAGACTCGCCATGTGGAGAAGATGGCAGGGTAAATTTGACGTTAATCTACGTGGGTGAGCCTCACAGGAACGTAACACTATCTGACCATACATGATTGAAGAATCCTAAAACAATATCGGGATAAGGGGATATGCCGCGCAGTGGGCCCAACCACGGCTACTAACAGCTAACGTTCGCGAAAGCTGGAAACCTGGGGCGTGTATTATTTCGCGAGCAGCTGCTCCACCCTTAGTTACCACTGTTCAGCCATTTACGCCAAAATACAGTAATATCGAAAAAGAAGATAATATCGGCCTGGGGTGAGGTGTAGGAATTTGCGGGGAGAACTTGACTAGAAGAAAATACTACATATCTAGGTACTTCACTATCTGTTACATCCTTCTATCGTAGAAACAAGGTCCGCTGAGCTACGGCAGCTAAAATTGACAGCGGGCACATTGTGATGGGGAGATAGCTATGCCAGACTGATATCTACCTTGCCTTTCCCTGAGGTATTACTCAGGGAACCGCAAATCTCTGCTTAATACCAAGAATGCGAAATCACTCCTCCTCGTGAAAGTTTTTCACGAATTATTGCACTTTCATGCAGTGTGGCCCAAGGACCGAGAGCCTGATGTGGATACCGAGCAGCCTTACCGACTCACCATCGGCTGCCTTCGAATTTTCACGACTTTGAACTCGACAATCCATTTGACAAGTCTTATTCCTATCAATCACGGCATTCATATCTGAGAGCTGACTTAGTTCGTTTAGCAGGGTTTCATATCAGCAGAGCGCGGTTCTATGGCGGACCAACCTGAGCTCAGATTTGACGAAGAAAACGGTACTAATGATTTTGTGTTCTCGAACGGTGAATATGAAGAGAACCTGTGAGTGCAGCAATTAGTATCTGCGTCGGTATTGAAGACAAGGTGTTAACATATTTATAGCGCATGCTTGGACCCGAAGTCCACGGTTCTCTCCCAGAGCTACACGACAGATGAGAGTCCTCCCAGTTCATCCGACGACGTATGGGTTGGCCGAAGTCCGGGGTCCTCGCACACTTCCTTGACAAGCAACTTTCCTTATTTGCCGAACCGTATTGAGCAAACTGCACAATGGAGCCAACATATCGGTGTCACAGACTTTACCAAGAAACTGCACGATGCCCTTCGAGGTATTTTCCCAAACCGGAACCGATCGAGATATTCTAACGTTTTTGTCCTGCTCATGCGTTGGGAGCACGGAGATCCGAAACTTCCAGTGGCAAGAGAGATGGAAGAGCTAAAGCGAACATTCCGAGACATATTTCACTATCAAGTTGCGTCGTATGATATTCAAGAGGAGCAGTGCCACCTGAAAGTGAGCCAAGTCATTAACAGTTTTGTCTTGCACAACGGTGATAGCAAGAATGATTTGAAAATATTCTACTACGCCGGGCATAGCAGACTCGGCAAGTCGAAAGATTTGCTCTTTTCCGGGTACGAGATTCTTTCTACTTCTTCTATCTAAGTCTGACACGAGTCCCCAACAGTTACGCAGGTGGGAGATCTCAAAGCAGAGAAGCAACTGTCACGTGGAGTGGCATCCAAAACACGCTTGAGCAAGCTCGCAGCGACATACTGATACTTCTCGACTGCTGCGCTGCTGGGAGAGGCCACATCGGGGACGGGAACGGCGTCACAGAACTTATGGCGGCCTGTAGCTACGAAGCTATCGCCAACGGAGTTGGGCCTTTCTCTTTTACCCATCAGCTCAACACCGAGCTTCGTCAACTAGCCAGCACCCGGGGGAGCTTCACGGTCGGTGAGCTCTATGATCACGTACACGACAGGATGCAGTCCTACAAGGCCCTGGGTGTTCCAAATGAGCGGTATCCCTCGCCTATTTACCTTTTTCTTACCAGGGATGACGCTTTCGCTTCAAGGTCTATCGAGCTGTCTGTGCTCCCGAATACATCGTCAAACGGCTGCCCCCAAAATACGCTGTCACGAGTATTGAATACCTCTGACAACGCTGGTAAGAAGCGAGCCTTGTCTCCGGAAGGATCCGATACCGCCTCGAAGAAGATTTGCAACCCTCCAGGTAACGTCCGCGACGGTTACTGCAGACCACAAGCCAGCGGTGTCTTCCAGAATGTGCAGTCATCGCGCACCGAGAAGACCACAGGCGGCAACTCTGGAGAGCGAGATCGGCGAACAATGTTATTCGCCGTCCGCTTAGACGAAACTATGGTATCACGAGATCTGGTTCTGGAAGCATTTGAGGAGTGGTTCAGGAAGATACCCGCTCACGTGGAGGAAGTCAGTTGCAAAGTCGAGGCCCAATTTCTGTGCGATTCTACTTTGCTAATTCTGAGCGTCCCTATCTCTATGTGGGCTAGCATGGAAGATCATCCAGCTTTAATTCCCTTGGGGCCGGTCAAGTCTTCCAACATTTTGTCTGCGCCTCTGGACTTGATGCTGGGAGCAGGATCTCAGAGTGCAAGGTTGCAGGAGAACCGCAAGAGGATGGTAACATTTGCGGATCGGGTGCCCATGCCAAGTCCAAGTTCGCATTCGGTGGATTGCGTCCGTCTCGGTGAGAATTTCGAACATTCCGTTGTTGATTACGACGCGGATGGTCTTTCCCTCGAGAAGTCACCCGAAAGCAGAGCGGAGGTACCATTCGCAGTTTCTGGCCCTGCGCTGGTATACGTCCGCAATATCCAGGACAAGTATCCAGACGCAGACGAAGAACTCGTGAGGAGACTCGGCCAAGCGAATTGGGAAAGGCATGTGCGACTGAGAAAGATTTTCAACCAAGAATCAGCCCCCGCCACTGAGCGTTCATTTTTCAAGCCTGCTTCGTTCAGGGACTCGGCACTGGGAAGTAGTATCCAAATCCCAACGGACTACGAGCCATCGGTTGCGACATCTTTTGCCTCGAACCCGGATGATTCAGACAGTAATCACTTTCGAGTCCCCCCCTTGCCTCAAGAGAGCCGGCCGGGAGCGGGGTTTATATGTCCTTTTTGCAGAACCCTCTTGTTAGACGTAAGAAGTCGTGCGTCCTGGAAGTAAGCATCACCAGCGTACCTGGCGCTTCCGTTGACCAGTTTCCGTGCATACTGACATGAAGTAGACGGCACGTCTTCAGAGACATACATCCATATATTTGTACCTTCTCTGGGTGCACGCAAGCCCTGTCGCAATATGCAACCCGCACCAGTTGGATGCAGCACGAGATCCAGGAGCATTTCTTGAAGCATGTGCCGGCCTCGACCGCGGCCAACGATAAGTTGCTAGAACTCTCCATGCAGGAATCAGTTTGCCGCCTCTGTCGCCAGAGCCTACTGACCTCTAAAAAATACGCGTCTCATATTGCGAAGCACATGGAGAGTATAGCGTTAGCCGCATTGCCGCAGACCGCTTATGACTCGGACGATCTTGCTGAGTCTAGCGATACTGACGATGGTGAAGAAGTGGCAGAGAAGCGAACAAAGATCCAAGGTGGCGTTACTTACAAGTGCGACCTGTGCGAAAGGGTGTTTAGCGAGGCCGTCACATTGCGAATGCACATACGAATGCACGTGGAACATTATTTCAATCAACTCAACAGTCCAAAGAAGCTGTCAGAGCTTGGCCATGGAGCATCAGTTGAGACCCAGGGTGTTCCACGGATGGGAGTCGACTTGGTCAGGGGCGAACACCCGTCCACTCTAAATACAAAGCCTAGCGGTATTCGTTACCCTTGGGAGTTTCCTGATTCTGACCAGCTGGTTGAGCCCGATTCCGAGAGCCAGTCGGCTAGAGAGTGGCGTAGCCACCAGATTGCGTTGGAAGCCTTGGTGGACAACTGGACAGACCCAAGGGATCCTGCCTACCTTTCTACTCTGCGAGATGCCTCAAATCATCTTATGGCTATGAGACGACTGTCAGTGGCGATGGCCACATCCGTTACAAACGATAATCCGTAGTAGGCTACCAAGTATAGTGATAGAGAAAGTTAGAAAAATCGGAGGATTCAAAACGTTATGAAAGTAAAAGAAGATAGTATCAAGAATAATAATCCAAAGCCATTTATATTATCCAAAATAATATCTAATACGTGAAAGTTGGCGGGCGGTTCAGCCACCAAACCCCCCTTCCTTTAACATGACAGTTGTGGCACTGGTACCTTTATTGAGAATTGTGGAATTCCTTTCTGCTGGCTGACACTTGGAAGCAGGAGACCGGAGCATGAACGTCGCTGCAAGCGAGATGACGGCTGCGAGAAAATAAAGATCTAATTGCATGTGAATTAATAAAATAGAGTAGGAAGCATTGCATACGGTAGTTTATAAGCGAGAGTATAAAGCAACGCAGTCTAGCGATGCAATCTAATTTACCGACCGCCGCATCTCTTGGCAAAACTCCTTGGCGCTGCAGATGCTCAGAAGACCACCAATAGCCTACCCGGATATAACCATCTGACTACCTTACCTATATTGCTGGATATTGGTTATTCTCTACTTGACTGTCCATTGTTACTAGAAAAGTATTCCAATCCGCGTATACTCTTCAATAAGCTTTGTACGTCCTACCTCCTTATACATTCGCGTAGGCAGTTGTTCTAGCGATCTTCGGAGCAGCAATTGCTGTCCGACTCCATGAGACACACGCATTGCACAATATTTGAGAGTGAAGAAGTCACTCAACAGCCACAGAGAGATGTTATATAGAGATTCTTGGAAGATCACTTAAATTGCAATATGTACATAGCTCTTACTGTGATTTTAAATACGTTGTCTCTTAGGACAGGACATACAAAAGTACGATTTGCTCGTAAAGCGAGTGAAGGTGTAAAAGGAGAACTCATGACTTGTTCAACCACTTTCCTGACGGCCGTGGACAAAATTCGACAGTCCTACTCCCTGCTCGGCCAAAAAAAAAAGGCTTTTGGGGACTTGAGCTTGGTTTACTCGCACTGCGACCACCATTCGGAGGTCTCAACGCACTTGTACGGCGACTGGCACTGGGTGGAGCCCGTATATCCGATACCACCGCACTAGTTTAGATGTTAGATATCGGATTGCCTCTATCCTCAAAGGTGGGAAATAACATACCTGGCCCCACTGCGGGACTTGCGAACCCGAGGGCTGTGTCGGCTGCGTTCCAGTCGCGGTCGTGGTCGGGGTGGCCGCCGCGGTTGTCGTGGTGGATGGCGGAGGCGGGGGAGGAGCCACGGGCCCGCCGCCGCAAGGAGCGCCGGTCGACAGGATCGCGTGCGCCTCCTGGGCGTAGTTGCAGCCATCGTTGACGTTGGTGTCGGAGAATCCGGCGCTCCACATCATGATGCCGCCGAAGCGAGTGTGGCTCTTGTACTCGCTGACGAGACTGGCAAGCTGGGCGGGTGTGATGTAGTAAGTGGCGCCGCCGGGGCCGCCGTTGGCCGCCAGCGGAGCGGCAGGCACGCCAATGAAGATCTTGGCATTGGAAGACTGGGTGGTGGACGTGAAGCTAACCCACTGGTCGTAGTTGAAGGCAGCGTTGCCGTTAAACGGCAGAGCACAGGGGTAGGTATAGTTGTTATTGTTGTAGAACTGCACGAAGAGGTAATCAAAGACTGCATTCTCGATGATCGTACCCATGTTAGGCTCCGGGATCGGGCATTGCGGCGCGCCGGTGATATAGTACGCATGGGAGGGGTCCGTAGCAAACTTGGAGCGCAGCTCAGAGATCATGGCGGGATAGTAGGCAGCGCCGGAGCTGACCTCGATGTCAAAGTCGAATCCGTTTACGAAGTGGTTGCCGAAAGGTCGCTGAACGGTGGTGTTGCCCGAATTGCCGTACGAGTCCCAGAGGTAGGAGGCAATCTGCTGTGCTTGGGCGTTCGACGACAAGGTGTATGAGCCGGATGCGCCGCCCAGCGACAGAATAATCTTGACACCGGCAGCCTGGCAGGTGCCGATGGCAGCTGTCAGAGCGTCACAGTTCTGGCCCTCGCCGGACGTGCTGATGTAGCATGACTGGCCGATGGTGCCAGACGGGATGTTGTTCCCGTTTCCGAATTCATAAAGGAAGGCAAGCACGATCACATCAATGCCGGCGGTAGACGTGCAGTAGGCGGACAAGTCATTGTTCTCAACGGTGCCGCCGCCGTTCTGACCCCAATAAACGACGTTCTGGGCACCGGGTGCTTGGCGCGAAGTCAGCGCTTGGAAAGGAGCGGCCCCCACGCTGGAGAAAAGGCCGAGGCCAAAGAGGATCTTGGGAAAATGCATGTTCGAATGCTGGGCGTAGGGAGAGAATAGAATATATAAGATATTTACAAGAATTGGACACTAAGCTTAGCCTGTTGAGGGAGTGTAACGGCCGAGAAGGGCCTTGGGGAGTCTGACTATAGCGAACGGCGCTTGGTGGTTGAGAGAAGCCGCCTGGAGAGGAGCATCGCTAACTATTTGTACTTTCCTGAAATCTGTTCTTCGTGCAACGCGTAGGCCATTGGTACTAGAATACCAAGAGACGTTACATGGTAACAGTCTACCCGCGTAGAGTGGGAGCGTTGCAGCACACTGAGGTAGTTTCCGCCTAGGAACACGCGCTGGCGGTTAGTAATGAGAGTATTGCTGGGACAAGGGCCACGCTCGGTAGTTCGCGAAGTTAGCATGACTGGGGAAGGCTACAAGCGAGTGCTTGTTGGCAACCCATCTCCCGGGCTAGGGGAATGAGCATTCATGGTTGCGTTCGTCCCGGGCCCTTCGAGCAAGCCTCAGCGCGGAAGATAAGACGACTTGAGCTTAGACAAGCCATAGCTTATATCCGTCGGTCTCCACGAAACGCCCTAGGGACGAAAAGGGGTGGGGTACCGGGCTGGCCCTGTCCTGGCATTTTCTTCACCATTTTAAATGGGCCAATAAGAAGTTATGGACGGCAACCATACAAATTTTACTCGGTAATTACTGTATAAATTGTAAACTCATCTATTATGTCTTTTTGACCGCACATTGGGCACGAGTTTATGATTTCGTGATCAGGGATACCGACGACCCGGTAGACCAAATAAAACGAGTGATGGGGACAGCAATCATGAGCTTCGGCATCTCGTGGGTGTGAATGTGATCAAGAGATGACCAATACCTGTAACGTTGACAGGGCCTGCTAGCAAAGGTAGCACGATGTGGCATCTTCCCCCCCCCCTTGATCAGGGCGACGCCTTATCCGCACGCGCGATAGCCAAATGCCGGGGAGAGCCAGAAAGGGGAAGGTCGATAATGAAAGAGAGCTATGTGACGAAGTAAGGGGCAGATGAAGTGCCATTGGCGGCGCAATAGTGGGGACGCGGTGCAAAGGCCAGGGGTGAGCCACAAGAATCGTGGAGGGAATTTTCCTGTGGTAACATTCCACGCCCACGACGCGCGCCATAGAAGAGGACGAAGGAGGTTATCATCCCCTACACTTCCCAAGGACAAAAGGAATGCTCCTGCATCAGTATCACACCTCTCGCGCTAGGAAAGACAGAAGAGGGGAAGAGATGCGAATGCAAAGAACGATTTATTGTAGTTTGTCCGATGGTAGGCGCATACCTCGACATTTGCGGTTTCGAGTAGATTTACAACGTCGTCGATTGTCACCTCGTTGGAACTTTTGTACCGAGCAGAGAGTTGACAGACAATCGGCTTATACCTGAGATAAATCATTCCACGGGATACGGCGAAAATCGATTTAAATATGTTTGTTAGCCATAACCGGGTAACATTGCCGCTAGGAGAGCTGTTAACTGTTATTCCGAAATTTGGACGGGGGAAGAATATCAAACAGCTAACGACAAATAAGCTCACTAAGGTAGTGGAGGTATGAAGGAGGATCTTTTGGTAGGAGCTGTAAGGTAACGACTAATACATGGAAACGTTTACAGCTATCTCTAAGCTACCCCACCCACCACATCAGTCACCATCCGTACCTTAGTCTCCAGTCGGTACTAACTTGACACGTACTCTCGACCATCTCTACGACCATCGTTCGTCCGCGCCTCAGAGTCCCACACTCGGGTCATCGGGTGAAGCTTCTGCAATGCAGCGCGCACAATGGGCTGCTGAATGTCGAGCAGCCAGTCTACTGCATTCTTGACGAAGTTGTGGCATCCTTGGATATCTTTCAGAAATGGAAAGGTATCTATGCCGGACATATAGAATAGATCGTCTTCCGGGTTGTAGTAATGGACATAGGCATCGGCTTGCCTCTGGCTTACGGCGACGGAGAAGACAAGGGAATCGCTGCTGCAGCGGGGTCGGTTTGGGTCGATCTGGTCCAGGATACGGAGCAACGAATTGACGCGGTGGGCGCCAGCGCCGGCAAGCTGGTTCTCGGCGGCATATAGCGTACCACCAGTAGCCTCGGCCTTGACCTCGATGAGGAAAGATGGAAAAAGGTTCTCTCTCGTTGCCTGCGCATATGGCTGCACCAAGGGGTGCTCGGCAGCTATCAGCTCGGCTTTGTCCCAGGTCGACTCCAGTAGGGGAGGAAACCCAAAATGGCGGTCGGTCTTGGGTCTGATAAGGTCGCCGGTCCAGTCTTCGCGATGGGGCAGTGCGTCCACGGACCAGATAGCATCGCTACCCTCGGCGATGCCCACGATATCGTGGATAGGGAACAGCCTGGGCTCGTTGACTATTCTGTGGACGCTAGACTCGCCCTGGGACCAGACTCTCTGGATTCTCTGAAGTATGCTGCTTTTGGTATCTTTTTCCAGAGGTGGCGAGAGACGTCCTTTCAGTACGTAGGCGGCGACCAGTTCGTGGACAGCCGCGGGCATCTTAGTGCCGATGTTGTCGATAATAACACCATTCTTCATAAGTGTATCACGGTATTTGGGGCATGACGTGGTGATTCGGGACGTCCCCCGCGAGGCTCGGGAGGGCGATCCGCTGGGAGTATCCATTGAATCTAGGTCTGCGCAGTGCGGATGGTCTGAAGGCTCTATACTCTCAAGAATAGGATCTGGTATACTGGGAACTTGAAGCCAGCGGTCTAACAGCCAATCTGCTGTGTAGGAATTCCGGTTGAGATCGGTGCGCGATCGCTTGGGCTTTGGCTCTAGCTCCTTGGTTAATTCTCGTTTCATGACGGAAGATGGAAAGTGGAAAAGCCTGGCGTGAGAAGAAAAATGACCATTCAATAAATAAATAAATAACAAAGGCACTTGCCTGCTCTTTGTCATACCGGGACCGGCCTTAGAATTGGATGTGGCTTCATATGGGATGCATCACCAGTAAAAGCGCAGAGTCCAGTTTGCATCACATTGGCTGTATCTGCTGTTTGGTTGGAGAATAGCCAAAATAAGAAGACAAAGGGGAGAAAATAGAAAAAGCAAACACACGACGAATAAACGAGCGATTTGGCGTCAAGGGAGGTGTTCACGAACAAAGAGGCAGGGGAAGCGAAGCAACATGACAGCTACAGTGAGTTGGACGCCTGTGCGCCAGTACTTATTCTAAGGTCACTAAAAGACAGTAGTTTAATCCGTAGGAGATATGATTGTTAGGTAGGAAAGACGAAAAGTTTTCGGCGACCCGAATGAAGACGATAGGGTCGACACTGGATTAACATGCGGCGCCAACCCAGGGACCCTATTTCTCTATGATTTTCGTTTGTTAGGGCTGAGAATCACAGAGTCGTATGACAAGCCGCCCCGTCTCCTCACGAACAGGCATGATGTCTACGAACAGTTTGGCCCGGGAATCTCTTGTCCATCGAAATGGGCGTCTTCCATTATTCTGATAATAAGCGAAAGCTTTCCACCTCCGTAGCAGTTCTTATATAATTCCAACTTGAGTTACCATGAAGCGGTTAAGTTTGAACAAGCAGAGTGCTTGGCCACATGGCCAGCGAGGCTGGGATGTTATCTGCGAAGAGAGATACTCGGGGGTGGTCATTAATGTCATTACTCTACAACTTCATGAACCGTACTTGCTGTTCTACGATGCTGTGCTTGCCCCAGGCCTATTTTCCACATTGTGATCTGCGCCACTCTTTGCATATCAAGTCCCGCTAGCCACCGACCGTCGCCCATGCCGTACAGTTGCTTCAGATTCTCGATCCACGAATTCCAGGACGGTAGACTTAGCGCCACTGCCAACCGGTCCAACAGCCCCTCTGGCCGGGTGCTGATCATGTGAAGCAATAGTGTCCGCCAGCAATCGGCAACACCGGAACCCGCTCCTCGGCTCGGCGCCGCTGCAGCTCGCCTCACGAGAAGACCTGCCAGATTCACCACTGTTTGGTCCGAGCTGTCTTCTGCGGCGATGAGTAGCACCGTAATCTCACGCACGAAGGCATCGTACTCGCTCCGCACAGCAGTCTTAAGGCAGGACGTTGCCAGCCCCGGATCAAGGCGCGGGACCGTACGCAGGGCCTTCCGCAGGGCCGCGCGGTCACTGTCGAGGACCGTGCTGTCGCGCCAGATGGGGTCTTCGATCACCACCGGTGGTGGCGGCTCGTGTGCCCGGAGCTGCGCTTCTGGCGCGTTTGCAGCCGGCCTAGTCAAACCGGCCATGCTATATCTCCCCACCAGCCTCCGGCCGCCGAGGGCGACCGCTAGATAGTCCATCTGCTGCTGTGCGTCGCCCTCTCGCCTCTGGATTGCGGAAAATCGCGCCCTCAAGTCATCCTCGCCGGGCATAGCCCGTAACATCCCCAGAAAGCCGGGCGTCCAGCGCTCGTACAGCCAGGTTGCGTTGACAAGGGCGTAGCCCAGTGCGCGGACCTCCAACCCCAAGACTTCGGCCTCGCCAAGCTGACCTTGGAGCAGGAGGGCGCAGAAATGGTGCTGCGCATCTAGCAGAGCTTTAGGGCCGCGTAGTGAGACGTCATAGGCCACACCAAAGGTAGACTGGATGCCGGGCGAGATCTGAAGGAGGGGGATGGCTGATGTAAAAGTGAGTATGCGCGTGCGGACGTCGGTGGCGGGGTGGAGAGCGTGCAGGAAAGCGTGCAGAGTACGTGATATGGTATCTTGGTAGGGCTCAAAGGCAGAGGAGACTTGGATGAGAGTTTGCCAGCGAATCGTGAGGTACCGGCTCGAGCTCGGGCGCGAGAGGCACAAACCAATGAACAAGTCGACTGAGTGTGGACCGATAGAAACGGCACGATCAAGGAGCTCTAGGAGCACGTCGAGGATGTCGCGGGCTTGGTAGGTACCTTGAGCTCGGGAACCAGCAAAGTCGCCCTCCCCCGAGAAGCGAAAGAGGGCCCGTTGCTGCGGTGAAGAGTCGGGTCCTTCCAGGTCTAAAGCCGGACGGAGTTGAGCCTTTTGATCTGGTGAGATGATGCTGCGTTCCCATGCTTCTATCCTGCTGATATTAGGTCGCCAAGAGGCCCACATCGGATATTTATCGAATATGTCCGGTAGCCAACGACGAATTGCGTGTGGCATATTTTGTCTTTGAGTCAAATCCGGAAGACCTTGAACCAGCTGATATGCCTCCCACCATTCTTGGGAATTTCGAAGTTCAGTTAACCTGGCATCCAGATTACTCTTGTAATTCGCCCTTCGCAGAACCTCCGCTAGGAACTCAATTGGCAACAACTCCTCGCAGTAGTTGTCTGTGATGGCAGAAAGCAGTCTCATCACCGAAGGTAGTTTTTTCCTTCGTCCCCCCCAATGAACGATGTTTAGTAATTCTCGCGACGCTGTGGCCTCCCCTTCGTGGATCAAGCGGGCATCTGCCTTGTGTGCTATGACCACGGACTGGAGAAACACAGATACCCTCGACGTGAATAACGCGTCTTCCTTAGCCGTTTCGACATCTGGCCGGATTCGGTTGCACAGGAAGCCTCGTGCAAACTCGTAGGTGAAGAGGTGGAGGCAGCCGACGACGGCGGCTTCGTAGATGTAGAATTGATCCTTTAACGGGAGGAGCTCTCCAAGCAATACGTCATCGGCCGCTTTGGACTGTGGTGGTGCTGCCTTCTTCCCCAGTAGAGATAACGGAGGGCGAGGTTCCAAGAGTGGCCGCGCCATGCTCTGGACCTCCGTGAGCGGGAACGCGTCGGGCCGACACTGTTGTAAAGTCTTGATGGCCGACGTTTGCCGCAACTGCTTAT
>FTLB01006806.1_pt1 | contig 12746 bp, 11 predicted proteins | sample 1658291 | NCBI WGS metagenome assembly FTLB01 (sample SAMEA3914812, study PRJEB12502) | metagenome | biome: forest; material: soil | place: Canada | collected 2011-07-07 | depth 0.1 m
TCGACAGTTACCCCGGGCCGCTTAGCCAGGTGCTGGATAGCTTGATCGAGAACGCGCGAGTGCATGCCTTTGAAGGGCGCGCCAGTGGTACTGTCGTCATCAGTGCCGGCCAAGAAAAAGCCGGCTGGATCGAACTCTGCGTGAAAGATGACGGCGTTGGCATTCCGCCCGAGAATATCGAACGCATCTTCGATCCGTTTTTTACCACTAAGCTTGGCACCGGTGGTTCAGGGCTCGGACTCAATATCATGTATAACATCGTGTCCGGCGTGCTGGGCGGGCAAGTGCTGGTGCACAGTGAGCTGGGAGCCGGCACGACTTTCACGATCTTGCTCCCGGTTGTCGCACCGAAACCGGCGACGACGGGCGTCTATTCGACATCCAGTGCGATGCAATAGCGCTCGGCCGCAATAATTTCAACAAATTCGCCAGGATTGCTGGCTTGGCGCCGTTCAGGTGCCGCCGACCGTAAATTCGCTCCTGTTCCTGCCATTGGCTTTGGCTTTGTACAAAGCGCGATCCGCCAGTCCGACGATATCCTTGGCGGTGTCTTCCAATCGCGGCACAAAACAGGCAATGCCGACGCTAACCGTGACAATCTTGGCTATCGATGAATAGGCATGCTCCAGCTTTCTGTTGCGAACATGCTCGCAAATCCAGTCGCCGTAGTGCCGCGCGCTGCTTTCTTCGATTGAAGGCAGTATGATCGTGAATTCCTCGCCGCCGTAGCGCGCCACGACTTCACCCGGACGCCGAGTCGCCGAGCTGATCAATTGCGCCACTTCACGCAGGCATTCGTCGCCCTTGATGTGGCCGTAGCCGTCGTTATAAGCTTTGAAAAAATCGATATCGACGATGGCAACGCCCAGAAAACTTGACAGCCGTTGATGGCGCCGTAATTCCTCGTCCAATTGGGTGTCGAAGTACCTGCGATTATAAATGCCGGTTAAGCCATCGAATTTGGCAAGTTTGGTAAGCTGCTTGGTTTTTTCGATCAGGCTAAGCTGGGTTTGCACCCTTGCCCTCACTACCGCCGGCGCCAATGGCTTGCCGAAAAAATCGGCAGCCCCCGCTTCCAGGGCCGCTACTTCATGCTCGGTATTGGCGTGCCCGGTTACAAAAATGATTGCGGAGTCTGCAGTGATAGGGTCAGATCTTAGTTGCCGGCAAACGTCAAACCCGTTTATTCGCGGCATTTCGACATCAAGCAGGATCAATTCCGGCCTTGCGGTCTTCGCCAAGGCAATGCCTTGCTCCGGTGAGATTGCAAACAGGATTTCCGCTTTGTCGCTGAGCAGTGCGGCAAGGGTTTTGATGATCTCGACATTATCGTCGATGATCAGTATTTGCGGCTTGCTAGCGGGAGGGTGCCATTCAGCGGACAATTCACGCATTTTCCATCCTTTTCCTGGTTTGTTTTCCGCCCCCGTACGGATGTTCAAACGCACTTCGCCTTGCTGGGATTTTCTTTACATGATCGCACAAGCTTGATGATCAGTACACATTTACCGCAGCACTGTGTGCGACTGTCGGCGACCCAATTGCCGATGTTATGATATTTCCCTTGGGAAATGTCAATGTATCCCCCTTTCCTGAAAATCATGTGGGATTTTTCTCGCAATGTTTGACCTAACACGCGACAATCAGCCAATATAGCAGGACGGGATTTCTTGTCGTACCTTTACGAATGCCTCGGCGACAACTTTATGCGCAGCGCATCTCTTCTCTTTTCGATCTTGCTGTTAGCGCATGCCGTGCAGGCCCGGCCGCTAGTGATTGTGGCCGAAGTGTATGCGCCCGCAACGTTCATCGAAGACGGCCATCAGGCCGGGATCGATATCGACGTCGCCAAGGCGGTGTTTGATCGCCTCGGCATTGCCTACGAAATCAAACTGCTACCTTGGGCGCGTGCCTGGGAAATGCTGAAAGCCGGCGATGCGGATGTCGGCTTGCATGTGTCTTACACCGAAGACAGGGCGCGCTACGTGCGTTGGCCGAAGAACCCGGTATGGCAGGCGGACTTTGTGTTTTTCACCAATCAGGCGACCAGGACCAGCTACGATTTCAAGAACTACGAGGACGTCAAGCGTGCGAAAGTAAGGATAGGCATCATTAATGAAAATGCCTATTATCCCAATTTCTGGGAGGCGTTTCCCTCGCCCGACCGGGCCCGTCAAAACTATTACGCGCAACTGGAAGCCGCCAACGATGCTGCGACCAATTTGAGGAAGCTGGAACGCAACCACATACAACTTTTCCCGATCGCCAAAATCCTGGGGATGTATATGGTGCGGGATATGCATCTGGAAAATATCACTTACTATGATTGGGTGCTCTTTTCCAAGCCATACCCCAATGCATTTTCAGATAAGTCCAATTATAGCGACGCCAGGTACCAGAATATCCAGGCAGTGATGCAAGCCTATGATACGGAACTTGGCAGCATGAAAAGCAATAGCCAGGAATACCAGAAATTTTTCGAACGATATCAGGTGCCGTATTTGGATACGGGAGGAAAAGTCGCACGGTAGGGTAGGCGAATGCGCAAGTTAGTTGACCTCGACCCCGATGATACCGTCGGCGCCATCTGTTATTTCCCCTATCACCGCGGCATCCGCAAACCCCGCATCGCGAAACAACGCCAGCACGGCGTCCACTGCATCGGCAGTACACGACACCAGCAAGCCGCCTGAAGTTTGCGGGTCGGTCAGCAATGCGCGCTGCACTGGCGTGATAGCATCCGCCAATTGCACGTCGTGCCCATAGGCCGCCCAATTGCGGCCGGATGCGCCGGTCACGTAACCTTGCTCAGCCAATTCGGCAACCTGGGGTAATAGCGGGATAGCCGACATGTCGAGCCGGGCGCTCAGCTTGGCGCCGCGCGCCAGTTCCAGCAGATGCCCGAGCAAGCCGAAGCCGGTGACGTCGGTTAGTGCATGCACGCCCGGCAGCTTGGCCAGGGTAGTGCCGGGTTTGTTGAGCTTGGTGGTGTTGTCGATCATGACTGCATAGCCGGCTGCGTCCAGCGCATTTTTCTTCAGGGCGGCGGAAAGCACGCCGACACCGAGCGCCTTGCCGAGGATCAGTTTGTCGCCACTCTTGGCGTCGGCGTTGCGCTTGACGCGCGACGGGTGGACCAGGCCCAGCACCACCAAGCCATAGATCGGCTCGACCGAATCGATGGTGTGGCCACCGGCAATCGGAATGCCGGCTTCGGCGCAGATGGCTTCGCCGCCCTGGATGATTTTGCCGATCACGTCCAGCGGCAATTTGCCGACCGGCATTGCCAGCAAGGCCAGCGCCATGATCGGCGTGCCGCCCATGGCGTAGACGTCGGAAATGGCGTTGGCGGCGGCGATGCGGCCGAAGTCATAGGGGTCGTCGACGATGGGCATGAAGAAGTCGGTGGTGGCGATCAAGGCTTGCTCGTCGTTGAGCTGATAGACGGCGGCGTCGTCTGCCGTTTCTATCCCCACCAGCAATTCTTTCGGCACCGGGAAGCCGCTGGATTTTTTCAGGATTTCCGCCAATACGCCGGGTGCGATCTTGCAGCCGCAGCCGCCGCCGTGGGAAAACGAAGTGAGTTTGATGGTTTCGCTAGCGGAGGTCATATGCTTTCTATCCAACTGGTATTGTTGATCAATTTGGCTTTTGCCCCGGCAAGGCTGATAATATGCATAAAAGCAATGGCGTGAATAAAACCAACAGCCTGAACAAACCTACAAGTGTTCCAGTCCATGAGCCAAATGATTTTTTCTTTTCGCACTGCGACATCCAACGAGCTGGCCGGCGCCTTGCAAGATGCCAGAGATTATACGCTGACGCTTTTCGAATGCCTGGCAGCAGCCGGGTTGGATCATCCGGAAAAGGTGTCGCGACTGCCGTACCTTAATCCGCCGCTGTGGGAACTTGGGCATATCGCCTGGTTTGCCGAGTGGTACATATTGCGCGAGGCCGAATCCAGTAATCCTGCAGCGGCCCTGCGCACGTCGATGCTGACCAAGGGTGACGATTGGTTCGATCCCAACACGGTGCCGCACAAGTCGCGTTGGAACCTGGGCTTGCCGAGTACCGGCGCCTTGAAGACCTATTGCCATGAAGTGCTGGACAGGGTGCTGGATAAACTGAGCCGGGCCGAAGACGACGATGATGCTTTGTACCCGTATCGGCTGGCGCTGGCGCATGAAGACATGCGCGGGGAAGCCTTGGCCACCTCGCTGCAAACCTTGGGCGTGATTTTACCGCCGCAACTGGCGCTGCACGGCATACCACCCTGGGCGCAAGGGGAAATTCGTTTCCCGGGCGGCACCATTCAAATGGGCGCGCCAACCGGGGAGGGTTTTGTATTCGACAATGAAAAATGGGAGCATCCCTGCTATGTACCGGCCTTTGTCATGGACTCCACGTTGATATCGAATGCGCAATACACGGAATTCATCGCCGATGGCGGTTATCAGAACCCGCAATACTGGACCAATGCTGGGCGCGCCTGGTTGATGGCGCAGGAATGTTCTGCGCCGCGCGACTGGATACGCGACGGTAAGCAATGGCGCTGCGAACGCTTCGCCTTGCAGGTGGCGCTGACCGGCGGCGAACCGGTGCGCCACGTCAGCCTGTTCGAAGCGCAGGCTTATTGCGCCTGGGCCGGCCGGCGTTTGCCCAGCGAAGCTGAATGGGAATTCGCGGCGATGTCCGGCCATCCGGCCTTGCGCTGGGGTGACTTGTGGGAATGGACATGCACGCCGTTTGAACCTTATCCAGGTTTTTCCGCCGATGCCTATCGCGAGTATTCGCAGCCGCGCTTCGCCACGCACCAGGTATTGCGCGGCGCATCATTCGCCACCCAGCATCGGATGCGCTGGTCGAAATTTCGCAATTTCGCGCTGCCGGAACGCAGTCAGATGTTTGTCGGATTTCGGACTTGCGCACTTTAACTGGAAAGCAGAATGAAACAATCCATCAGATATCTTCTGTTTTTGCCTTTCTGGTTGGCTACCTATGCGGCACAGGCTCAAGACCAAGCGCCGATCGTCTTGCAATTCAATGAGCACCCGCCATTCATGAAACAGGAAGCGGACGGCTCGGTAACGGGGACGGTAGCGACGCCGGCGGCGCGCGCATTCAAACGAGCCGGCATTCCTTTCGTCTGGCAACACATTGCGGTCAAACGGCAATTGGCAGTGTTGCAGGAGAATGCCACGCCCGTCTGTTCTGTCGGCTGGTACAAGACCGCTGAACGGGAACGTTTCGCCAAATACACCAAGGCGATTTCCCAGGACTCGCCGACGATCGGACTGGCCAATGCGAGCTTCAAGGCGCCGGATAATGGCAAGCTGGCCGATCTGCTCGCCGATCCCGAGCTGAATGTCTTGATCAAGGATTCGATCATCTACGGGCCATATCTGGATGCGCAACTCGCCAACATGAAGGCCAAGCGGATAGTGAGCTTCGAGGAATTCGGACCGTTGATCAAATTGGTGCACATAGGAAGGGCACAGCTGACCTTTATTCCAATAGAAGAAGCGAATTACTATATCGAAAGGATGGGCTATTCGCGCACGGATTTCAACATTATCCATTTCTCCGACATGCCGGCCGGCGAGAAGCGCTACATTATGTGCGACATGAAGGTTGACGATGCAGTGATCGAGAAGTTGAATGCCGAATTGAGATGAGTTGGGAGTGCCCAAACATTGCGTGGCTAATCTTGCTATGATTGTCCATGCGTTTGAGAGCATGCTGCAATTCCCGCACCCAATTCGTCCATAGGAAATTCCCGTTATCATGACTGAATTTCAAGCATTCAATCCCGTCTCGGCAAGCGACCTCGCCCAACTCCCGGAACAGCCGTTCGGCATCATTTCCGACCTGATACGCTTCCATGCCCGGCAACAACCGCAGCACGCTGCCTTGATAGCCGGCGAGAGCACGTTGAACTACGCGCAATTCGACGTCTTGATCGACCGCGTGGCTGCTGCGCTGCAGCGTGACGGTTTGCGGGTCGGCGATGCGCTGGCAATCTGCGCGACTGCATCGATCGAATATGCATTGGTATTCTTCGGTGGTTTGCGGGCCGGTGTGGCGGTGGCGCCGTTGGCACCGTCTTCTACTGCCGAAAGCCTGGCCGGCATGGCGAGCGATGCGGAGGCACGTTTGTTTTTTGTCGATGCGGCGGTGGCTGCTGAATTGGCGCTGCTAGCCGATCGCCTGACGGCGCGCCTGATTACACTTGACGGTTCAGAAAATGCAGCTGTCGACAGTTCACGCTTTGTCGATTGGCTGGCGCCGGAAGGGGCAAAACCCGCTGCGGTGACGATTACGCCGGAATTGCCGTTTAATATCATCTATTCGTCCGGGACCACCGGTTCACCCAAAGGCATCGTGCAATCGCATGGCATGCGCTGGTTGCATGTGCAACGCGGAGCTGTCAGCGGCTATGGACCGCAAGCAGTGACTTTGCTTTCCACGCCCTTATATTCGAATACCACGCTGGTCAGTTTTTTTCCGACGTTGACTCTCGGTGGCTGCGTTGTCTTGATGCCGAAATTCGAGGCCAATGCTTATTTGACGCTGGCGCAAAAACATCGCGCCACGCACACCATGCTGGTGCCGGTGCAGTATCAACGTCTGATGGCACACCCGGAATTCGATCGCTTCGACTTGTCGTCATTCCTCTACAAGTTTTGCACCAGCGCACCGTTTGCGGCGGCGTTGAAAGAAGATGTGATCAAACGCTGGCCCGGAGCCTTGATCGAGTATTACGGCATGACCGAAGGCGGCGGCACCTGCATGCTGGCGGCGCACGAGTTTCCGCATAAATTGCATACGGTCGGCGTTCCGGTTCCCGGCCACGATATCCGCTTGATCGACGACAACGGCAACGAAGTCGCAGCCGGTCAGGTCGGCGAGATCGTCGGCCATTCGCTGGGAATCATGAATGCCTATCATCGCCAACCGGCCAAGACGGCCGAAGCGGAATGGCATGACCCCAGCGGCAAACGCTTCATTCGTACCGGCGACATCGGGCGTTTCGATGAAGACGGCTTCCTGACGCTGATGGACCGCAAGAAGGACATGATCATTTCAGGCGGCTTCAACGTTTATCCCAGCGATCTGGAAGCAGTGCTGCAGCAACATTCTGCGGTGCAGGAGGCAGCGGTGGTCGGCTTGCCGTCCGAACGTTGGGGCGAAACGCCGGTGGCGTTCGTGGCGCTGAAGCCGGGCAGTGACTTGACCGTGGAAGAAGTGATGGACTGGGCCAATCAGCGCTTGGGTAAAACCCAAAGGCTGGCCGCAGTGGAACTGGTGGAGACCTTGCCGCGCAGTGCGATAGGCAAGGTACTCAAACGCGAATTGCGTGATACTTGCAAGTCACGATTTTGAACCCCTCTCCCGCTTGCGGGAGAGGGGAGTAATCTAGCGTCTCACTCCGGCGCACGGGTGCGCGCCGGCGGCGACATGCGCCTCACCATGCCTTCGCTGCCAAAGCGCAGGAAAAAGCGCATGATGCGCACTTGCCATGGGAAGATGTAAGTCTTTTTGCGATTCTCGATGGCGCTACTCATCAAACGTACCGCTTCATCGCAGCTGATCGCGAACGGTAATTTGCCGGGCAGGACAGCGGTTAACGGCGTATGCACGAAACCGGGACACAAGGTCATCGCATGCACGCCGGTCCCATGCAAATCTAACCGCAAGGCGTCCATGAAGGTGATGACCGCCGCCTTCGATGCGCTATAGGCGGCGCGTCCAGGCAAGCCGCGATGCCCCGCCAATGAGCTGACTGCAACCAGTGTTCCAGAACCTTGCTTGACCAGCGCCGGCACAAACGGCACCACCGTGTTGGTCACACCGATCACGTTGATGCGCATTAATTTGGCGATGGATTCGGTTTCGCCTTCCAGCGTGCGATGCGGAATACCGATGCCGGCATTGGCAATCACCAGGTCGACGCGACTGCAAGCGGCGACGAAGTCGGCCGCAGCTTTCTGCATGCCCTCGGTGTCGCTGACATCGACCGCATAGACGATGGCGCGCGCGCCTTTTGCTTCGACCGCTTTTGCCAGCTCAGCCAACAATTCAGTACGGCGTGCGCACAGGCCGATTGTCGCGCCTGGTTCAGCATAATGCCGTGCCAGTCCTTCGCCGAGGCCGCTGCTGGCGCCTGTTATGAATACCTTCATGAAGTCACCCTGATTGTGAGCGTTGACCGATTATAAGCGATTGCCTGCGGCAGCGATTATTCGTTGAAAACGCCTAAGATGCAAATTTTCCACACTATTCTTTGATGCTAGAATGTCCAGCCAATCGACACCTGAATCATCAAGTCTGCTCTCTATAAACAGGAGATGTGCATGAATTTACAGAATCATTCGCGGTCCGAAATTCTATCGGCTAACACTGGAAGCAAACGCCGTTCCGGGTTATGCAGGAAAATCAGAAGTGGATGCATGGGGTTCATGTGCATGCTGTCGTTGGTCGCTGCCGCGGCGACTGGTACCGGCAAGAATTTCGATCCGGTATCGCAGGATCCCGTTGTGCTCGACAAGGCGCATCCGCCGCGCGTGCATGAAACCACGTTCGACAGCGGCGGCATTCCGCTCTACGCCAAAGTATTTTCTGCGCAAGGCACTACCGCGCATCCAACCGTGTTGATCGCACGCGGCTATCCTGACATGACTTCCAGTGCCGATATCGGGTTTGCCTTGCAGCGCGCAGGCTACAACGCGATGATCTTCAATTATCGCGGCACCTGGGGCATGGGCGGCAGCTACTCCATGGAAAATTCCTATGAGGATTTGCAGGCGGCGGTGGCTTTTCTGCGCAGCTACCAGACTTCCAAGACCATGTTGGCGGATCCGAATAATATTCTCTTGTTGGGTTATAGCTTTGGCGGCCCGATTGTATTGCGCCTGGCGGCAGCAGATCCGAAAATACGTGGCGTTGTGCATCTCGACGGCACCGACTTGCGCGCGTTGCCGAACCTGAAGCCGGAGGAAAAGGCGTCTTGGGCAGTTGGCCTGGCGACAACGGCCGTTCCCGCAGCAGATGGCGTGAAGATTATCGATGACATTATTGCGCAATTCGGCGACTGGAACCCGGAGAGTTATGCCCCCGGCCTGGCCGGCAAGGACGTGTTTCTGATATGGGCTACGCGCGGCAACGGCTCGCTGGTGCGGGCAGCGGGGCGCTCTTTGCACGATTTGTATGCTCCGCAGGCGCGGGTGACGGAAAAAGTGTTTGATACTACTCATGATTTCGTCGATCATCGTATCGACCTGATGCGCGCGACACTCGCCTGGGTCGGAAAAGTGCGAATGGCCCCGGCGAGCTTTACGCCGCAATCGGCGCAAGATGAGCACAAGGAAATCAAGCTATCGGCAGCGCAACTTGCCAAGTATGTTGGTACCTATCAAGCACCGCTTGGGCCGGTTTATTTCAGATTGGATGGTGATCGATTGATGAACGCCGATGCGGAACAGCAATGGTTGCATGTGATTGCGCTTGAGAACAAAAAATTCTCTGTGCCCGATGATCCCAATGCTGATTGTGACGACCTGGAATTCAACGAAGATGCAAACGGCAAAGTAGTCGCTTTTGTCGTTCATTGCCAGGCGGGCACGTTTACCATGCCGCGCGTTAGCGACGAGGTGCAGCTTCCCAAGGAAAGCCCGATCGTCGAGGTTGCCGAGCCGGTATTGAAGCAATACACCGGGAAATACAAATTGCCGCTTAAATTTCAGCCGGCGACTTATGTTGAAATCAGCCTTAAAGGCAAGCAGTTGACCGGCAAGCTGGAAGGCGCACCTGAGTCATTCCTGCTCAACGCGGAAAGCGACAGCAAGTTCTTCGTCAGGATCAACAAGTCGACAGCTGAATTTGTCAAAGACGAAAAAGGCGCGGTTACGCATGTCCATGTGATCATGGATGATGGCGAATACGACTTCCCCCGGCAGCAGTAAAACATAAATCAAGCATTGATCATGGAGATAGCGCGCCAATGAATGCCAGTTCTCAGTTGCGTGTCGATAGTCTCACTCCAGAAATCGTCGTCACCGATACGATAGACGAGCAGATGCGCGAAGCCATCGCCAACGGGCTCGACGATTTCAACGACGAAGTAATCGGCTATGGCGACCGTAAGGCGCTTGCGGTGATCGTCAAGAATGCAAGCGGCAAGGTGGCGGGCGGTGCGCTTGGACGTTCCTCGCTAGGTTTATTGTTTCTGGATTTGTTCTATTTGCCGAAGTCGCTGCGCGGTTCGGGCCTGGGGACGCAAATCCTGAACGCGTTTGAAGAAGAAGGGCGCAAGCGCGGCTGTCACTCGGCTGTGTTGTACACGCTCAGCTTTCAGGCGCCGCAGTTTTACGAGCGCAACGGCTGGCGCATTTTTGGCGATATACCCTGCCATCCGGACGGAACCAGCCGCGTTTTCCTGACCAAGCTCTTGTGAATCTGCTCTGCAGGTAGGCGATCACTTCAATGCAGCATTTAATTTGTCGATGACCTCGTCTTCAACACTCATGCTACACATGATGTAGCGTTTTTCTCCGGGCGGCATTTCAGCAAAATGAATAATGTTGAAGTCCTTTGCGGAATAACCCATGCTTGCGACGTAGTAATCGGCTTCCTCCAGCGGAATAAAGGTTAATTGCGCGCGACCGAGATGTATCAGTCTGACCATCGGCCCGAATTCGTCGGAAGTCGGTATGCGCCTGGCTTTCATCCGGGCAAACCGGACGTCCAGAAAGGGGCCGTAGACCACCGAATCCTTGATCAGGATACTAATATTTTCATTGGCGAGAATTTGGTCGAGACCGGCTGCTTCCGGCAGGTGGAAATCGATATTGGCCAAGCCTATCATCGGTGAATCCTGCGAGATCGGCTTGCTGAATTTGGCGAAGCGCTCGCGTTCCGGTGTTTTGTACCACCCGACTGAGCAAACCCGTGCCCCACTCTTCATCATGGCTACCTGGCGCTTGGCAGAGGTGTATTTCCACTCGTAGGGAATGCCCGCTTTGCGAAATGCCAGCACGGCAGGCGTGGCTGCCGTACCGGATACGGAACCATCGGCTTCAGTTTTCAAAAACGGCGGACGCTCATCGTGCTGCAGCACGATTGGGGCTTGGGCGGCAGCGATTCCCGCCGCCAGGATCAGCGGTAAGGTCATTGCCAACGCTAGACTGGCTGAGTGGGGCACATCACCCTCCTGCGAAATTGGGGCTCAAGGGAATCAATTTGCTAACCGTTGAAATTAGTCTAGCATACGTTGACGTGTCGTAAGACTTTCGACATGTGGTCGAGGTGTTATTGACGCCACCGGCACGAATGCCGATGACGCCCGCTTATTTTGACAATCCGCGACAAATGCGCAATCATCGGCGCTTTCAACCCGTGATTGCCGTTACTGATGCCTAGCCGCAACACACGCATTCTCATCGCCGCCTGGCTACTGTTCTGGGCGCTGATGATTACCGTCGAGCTGCAGGATTACATTCATTCCGGTGGCAAGGAATATTGGCATCCGGTCTTGTGGGAGGGTTCGTCGGGTATCGTCGCTACCGTCTTGTTGTTGACGCAGCGTCGTTTGATGCGTCGTTATGATTACATGCTGGTTAGCCCGCCGCGCTGGTTTTCCTTGCAGATGGCTGCGCTGCCGCTTTATTGGATAGTTTTTACGCCGATCGTGTACGCCATCCGGCATGCAGTGTATGCCATGCTGGGAGAAAGCTACGCGCACTTGCCGTGGCCTGATGTTTTTCTCTATGAGTCCATCAAACTTTCGCTATTTTTCACGATCTTCATGGTTGTGCTGTTCGGTGTTTTGTCCTATCAGGCCTTGCTACGCGAAAAGGAGCAGGCACAGCTTGCCGATCGCCTGATGCGCGAAATGCAATTGCACCGCCTGACCCAGCAGATCCAGCCGCACTTCCTGTTCAATGCTCTCAATACCGTGTCGCAACTGATGCATGTCAATGTCGAGAAAGCCGACGCGACCTTGATCCAATTGGCCGACGTGTTGCGTGCGACGCTGGATATCAGCGAGCAGCACGAAACCACGCTGGCGACCGAATTGCAATTGACACGCGGTTACGCCCGCGTGATGAGCGAGCGCTTTGCCGAGCGCGTTGAAATCGATTGGATCATCGATGTGCGTAGCGAAGTTTGCAAGGTGCCGGTAATGAGCCTGCAGCCGCTGCTGGAAAATATCTTCAAGCATACGGTCGAACAGCGGCGCCAGAAGACACGCATCACCGTCGTTGCCTACTGCCGGGAAGGGGAATTGACGGTGCGTCTGGACGATGATCTCGGCATACTCGCGCCCAGCGAGGGCGAAAGCAAAGGCATCGGCGTTCGGAACTTGCGCGCCCGCCTGCAGGCGCTGCATGGCGACAAGGGTAGCGTGACCCTCACGCAATTGACGCCAGCCGGTGTGCGCGCTGAAATGAGGCTGCCATGCGTGTGCTGATCGTTGACGATGAGTTACCGGCACGCGACAAGTTGCGTCGCTTGCTGCAGCAAGAGTCCGACATCGAAGCGATCTTCGACGCTGCCGATGGTTTTCAGGCGCTGGAACGGATTGCAGTCGATCGGCCCGATGTGTTGTTCCTGGATATCCAGATGCCGGAGATCAGCGGCCTCGAAGTCGCGGCTTCGCTGCCGATGCCGGCGCCGATGATCGTGTTCGTTACCGCCTTCGATCAATACGCGATTCGTGCCTTTGACGCGAATGCCGTCGATTACCT
>FTLB01003241.1_pt1 | contig 12743 bp, 11 predicted proteins | sample 1658291 | NCBI WGS metagenome assembly FTLB01 (sample SAMEA3914812, study PRJEB12502) | metagenome | biome: forest; material: soil | place: Canada | collected 2011-07-07 | depth 0.1 m
CTCGGCGCCGCCCTCCCCATCTTCACGTATTCGCTGCTCAAGTCCCCATATATTTCGCTCGACTTCGAGCGAGCCGAGCGGCCTATCACGGGGGAAGGTCAAATATTTTCCATCGTCATGTTGGTGAAGACGGTAGGATCACTGCTGGGAGCACCAGTCATGGCCGCCCTCTGGATTTGGGGCATCGGGATAGGTGGTGGGGGACTCGGAGTTCCCTACTTTGTGAGCGCGCTGTGTTACGCGGCTGCGATCGTGGTGATCAAGAGTATCAAAACGATTGTAACTAATACAGAATATCCTCCTTAATTAATTTCGTATGCGAGTGCGTTATCGAATGAAATAATTCAGTTGCTGCGAATAAGCGCTGCCAGATCGCTCGCGAATGACATAGGAGACGAGAAAGGGTTGGTTTCGTACGCCAACCGGCTACCCCTAAACCCGAGTAGCAACCGCAGCAGCACTCCAGATCTTCAGATTGCCTTTGACCTCGTCCATAGCCTCGATTTCCTCCTGCTCGTACTTGGCAAACTTTCCCTTGGCGAGCTCCGCGATGACCGCATAGCCCTCCTCGTTGAGCTTCTTGGCCTCCTCGTACTTTCCCTGCTTGGCCAACGCTTCCATGAGAGACCGCCTGCTGCCGAGCTCTTGCGGAGACGGCCCCGGCCCGAGCAGCGGAGTCGACCGCAGCAGCGCCGGCAGGTCCCGCGAGATGGCTTCCGCCTCCGCTGGCTTCCCAGCCTTTAGGTAGATCCAGGAGAGATTAGACAGAGCGCTGATGCTGACGGGCACCTTCATCTCCGGATCGTTGCCCAGAGCGTAGCGCTTCTTCCACAGGTCATTCTCCGCGATCACTCGCTGCTCCGCGGTTTCGTACCGCTTGGTGTGGCTCTCGAGCGAGGCGAGAAGGTGGCCGGCGTGGAGCCACTGCACCCATTCCTCGCGCGGGAGCAGCTCCGCGTCGGTGGCTGCGTGGACCGATCTCTCCGCCAGGGCTGCCTTGGTGACGGTGTAGAGCTGCTCCATCTTGTCTTCCTGGGAGAGCGATGCGTCGAGCGGAAATGCCGCGATCTCGTCGGCCGTGAAGACATGGAGGAACTGGCGGCCGATGTGGCCGTGGTTGTCGTCAAACTTGGCCCAGAACTCCCCGGTGGGCCCGGCGGTCTCCCAGGGCCAGATATTGGTCTTTTGTTCTTCGGCCATTTTATGCGGACTGCGGGGCAGGGAGAGTATGTAAACGATGAGGCTTTGGTGCAGTGCGATTTGTACCGTCTGCGTTAATGCTGGGAACTGGGAAAGGGAGCAGCAGCGGACGGCCCGACCCCTTCTTTTATAGACGGAAGAAAATATCGGGTAAGATATGGAGATAATATCTAGGCAGAAATTCTGACCGGTCAGAAAGAACTGATGCCCTACTTATCTCGAGTCTATCACGTAGCTGGATGCGATGTTTATATTCAACGAGGGGTCTTGGAATCGCCCGATAGGGTAATGAGAAGTGGGGCGGTTGCCCCATCCAACGCTCCCGGGGATCGGCATCTCGTCACGCTAGCACCCTCTTAACTTCAGTTTCCAGGCACCTACATAAGATATATTCTCGCGAATTCAGGCATTCATGGCTCGTGGGCTTTTGTGGCATCCGAAAACCAACATCCAGGCAGCACAAAAGTCTCATCCTTAGGCAATCATCAATCCACGGCTCCACGCAGCTCGGTCGCCGAGCTATTCTTTGAGTCCCAAGGTTGTTGTTGTGGTAGCAGCTGCCCACGACTTGCTGGGTCAGAGATGGATGCTATACCGGGTGGGTGTAGTACGGTGCAGTCACGAGTCCATCAAAACAACATTGAGTGAAACAGCAACTATACTTATTATGCTCTCATCTTTGTCTAGCCTTTCATTATTTACGCCTTCGTAGGCAATTTCTTTTTTATCTATCCTAGTCCATTGCATTCCCGCTCTCCATGAACTTCCTGGCTAGAGAATCTCCACCTCGAACGGCTGCTTATCGACGGGCTGCGAGAACCACTCCCACGTCACCTTGGCGATGTTGTCCGGGTTGCGCGTCGGATCGTCCGCAGTCACAAAACCACCGACAATCATGACACCGATGTGGACTCCCTGGGGGCCGAACTCCTTGTACAGAGACTTGACCAGGTTCCACTGAGCCCCCTTGGTGAGCGAGAGCGCAAACAGAGACGGCTCGGGCTCCTTGGGCAGCAGGGAGCTGGTGACGAGGAAGCCGGGTCGTGCCGTGGGGTCCGACTTGGCGAGCGCCACGAGACGCGGGATCTCTCGGCCTGCGAGCTGATACAGCGATGTCACGGTGATCTAAAGTTGTCAGGTTAGCTTGATCCCATCTCAGTGCCCGCTGGCCATGCCCGCCTATCCATGGGCGTTGCTTACCTTAAAATCCAGCTCGATCTCCTTGATCGGGTGCTCGAAGAACTTGGAGAAGACAACCCGGGCAGCGTTGTAAAATATGACCTCTGGCTGGCCGAGCTCGGCGTCGATCCTGTCCATGCTGCGAACCAGGGCATCGCCATCCGAGACATCTACGACATATGTCTTGATTGTGACGGGATGACTGACCGCCGCTTCCACGGCCGCCTTCTCGAGCTGCAGCTGTTCTTCGCGCCTGGCTATGAGCGCGATCTTGTTGTAACGCTTTGTCGCAAACAGGCTGGTGACGCTTCGGCCGATGCCCGGGCCGGCGCCAATCACAACGATGGTCCTGTCCTTAGTAGCCATGGCGACGTTCTTCGTTATTCTTTTCGCTGAGCGTATGTGAGGTGATACTGATATCTCGGGATGGCTGTTGAGGATTGATTGCTATGAAGTTGAGACAAGCAATCACAGGCACCAAGTAGAGTTTAAGTACTCATCTACGGCGACGCCATTCTTCACGCCGGGCGCTCAAACACCGCGTCGAAAGAAAAAAAAAGACCAACTTAATAATAACCTCCATGCTGACCAAAAAGGGCGCGCCCAGACAATGGCACCTTTCACCTTAAGGTTCCGCGCGATTAGAGATCGCAGACTACGAGCGGGAAACGCTGCTCCCAATGGGGAACTTCTTATTGTCCGCCGCCGGTGAAAACTAATCCCGCTAGATTACACTCGTAAAGCATACACCAGTAGGAAGACCTTGGACCCTGAGGAACCAGTATACTACTTAGCAGTTAACTCAATGCACATGCGCGCCTTGGCAAAGTTAGCACTTCCGTGGGCTGCGTATGTAAGGAATTAAGCAGCGCCCCTAAGCGATGCGCGAAAGGGCCTAACAGCGCGCGATGGTAGGGAAGCATCGAGTAAGCGCTGGAGGAGAAAGCAGTTTCTCCGCACTGCCTTGCTGCAACGACGCTGAGTAATAAAGACGCCCAAGTGGAGAGTCTCACCTTTGGAACTTGCAACTCCTCGGCCCTAACGCACCCTGATGGACTTAATGAAATTGCGGGGATTGAAATAATATTTTAGGGAACATGAAGGGAACTAAAGTAGTTCTACTACGTAAGTTAGGCTTAATATTTCGTTAAAAGAGCACCGGGCTTTGATTTATTATTCGCCCCTTTATATCCTTACGATATCCCGCTCCTGAAGTATATTCCCGCCATCTGCCTCGGGCGGTAACAGTAGCATACCACGCCCAATGCTGACGTGTGTTTACTCTGGTCAGCAATGCTAATAACTGGCCGAGACTAATCTGCCTGTCTGTGATCTTTATATACTACGTAGCAGCGCGAGATCGGAGGGTGACACAGTAACCGCAGCCATTGTACTTTTGCACCCCGTGTAAGTGTCGAGAACAAAGCAGAGAGATAGAGAGATAGTGTTAGAAAAAAACAGAGAAGGACCATGGGACATGTCGAAATGCCTACCGATGCTGGGGAGAAGCCCACCAGCAGAAAATCTCTCTTGAACTCATGGGTCCCCCACGCCCAGAACCCGATAATCGTCAGTGCGCCCATGTTCGGTGTCTCCAATGGGACCCTGGCAGCCGAAGTGTCCAAAGCGGGTGGTATAGGTGAGGGGACACCAATTGTTCAAGCTATACTACCAAGCGTGTGTGAACTGACGTACTGCCTCCGAAAGGCATTGTCCCGGGCGGCTGGATCTTTGGGCCAGGAAGCCCTCACCTCGCCAAGGTCGCGAGCGATCTCGCCATTGCACGGGAGATCCTCGGGCTCCAGGATCAGAAGCAGACGCCGTTGCCCGTCGGCCTCAGCTTCTTGCTGTTCCACGAGAGCGTCTCGCAGTTCGAGACTTATGCCATACCCCTCCTCCAGGAGCACCGCCCGGTAGCGGTCTGGCTATTTGCCCATGACACCGCAGACTCGGCGGTGATACCGAAGATCATCGCTGCCCTCCACAAATCGGGAATCTTGGCGATCTGTATGTGCCAAAGTCCGAATTACAGACGCCAGATCCAAATCCATATAAAATTTGAAGTACGCAGCTGACGATGGAGCAGGCCAGGTCGGCAACGTCGCCGCGGCGCGTCAAGCCGTCCTGGATGGTGCTGATGTGGTTGTCGCCCAGGGCGGGGACGCAGGTGGACACCAGTACACGAACACATCAGGGCTGGTCAGCCTTGTACCTGAAGTCCGAAACATGCTGGACGCAGAGTTTCCTGGCCGCGAGGTGGCACTTCTCGCGGCAGGGGGTATCGCGGACGGACGTGGGGTCGCCGCAGCTCTAACGTTAGGTAGGTGAGCTGCCATTGCTGGCGCGGGGATTATCAACTAACACTGAACGATCTACCAGGTGCCGAAGGTGCTGTCATGGGTACGCGGGTGAGTTTTTCTTGCTTCCCTAACATTACCAAACTCTTTCCACGTGCAAGGTAACGATAGGCACGAGAGTAAGTAAATAGCTGACGGCAGCCCAGTTCATCATAGCCGCGGAATCCACGGCAGCGGATATTCAGAAGACGGCCATCAAGAACGCAGTCGACGGCGGCATCACGACGTCCAAGTGAGTAAATTGCAATATCCCATCATGCCTCAAGAGACATGGAGCTAAGTAGGTGGCCAAAGATCGACATTTCACGATGACCTGCAGAACATGAAGGTCTGGCCAAAAGCGTACGATGGTCGGGCCATCAATGGGAAATCATACGAGGACCATGTTGCCGGCGTCGGGCTCGCGGAGAACATCCAGAGACTGACCGAGGCGCAAGCGGCGGGCGACTTCTCGAGAAATCTCATTTGGGCGTACGTGTTCCTACGCGAATCTCTGGGCATTGGATGCTAATCATGACCAGCGGAACGGGTGTCGGCCTCGTGAATGACGTCCTACCCGCCGGAGTTATTGTCACACAGAGCAGGGAGGTTGCAAAGCAGGAGATCCAAAGGTTGCAATCATGGGTGACAGGTTGAGTTGAGTCTATACGTGCTCATGGGCGATGGGCCAGTTTATCACGCTGAGCAGCTTGTGCAGGGAATACGGAGCCATACAGGTGGCAGAGCCGCTTGGGGCCGACCATCTTGATCAGCTTTCAAGAGCGGCCCTCTAAGTATTTACTGCCAGCAAAAATAGTGAACCTCGGGATGAAGCAGTCTGATTATAAGTGGCATTACGGACGCCAACGTGATAAGACCGCCATTGAGATGTAGTACACAACATACATGTGTCTATTTATCTTTCACGTATGTAGTCTCTCGTGATGTACAAGCTGTGTCCCACACACATTTTGGTAACCGATACGTGTCTAACACTGGAGCAAGAGCAACCCGACAACAGCAACAAACGAAATAAACTGAGCAGACCAGGCGGACGCCCGAGCACCATCGTTAGTCTTGCCAGCACCCGGCGCCGTGCTCGTGGCTGTGCTATTAGGCGGCGCTGTCTGGCTGCCGTTGGCCTGGTTGGCCGCCGTCTGGCGGATCTGGAGATTGAGCTGGTCCCAGAAATCGCATCCGGAGTAGTCGACCTTGCCCACGGTGGCATTGTCGTTGAAGATGATGCCGTTGGGCGCGCTGGCCGAGTACTGCGGCCAGCCGCTGCCCGGGTTCTTCGAGGCGGCCATGCTCGTCCACGCGTCCTGGATGTACCGCGACAGGGCTCGCTCGGTGGCGTTGAGGCTGCAGTTGGCGCCGGCGAGGTTCTCAAAGTCGCCGAAGACGAGGGGCAGCTCGGAGGTGTGCGTGGCGCCGATCAGGGGCAGGGCGGCCTGCGGCACGCCGGCCAGCCACGTGCAGCTCAGGGTGTGGTTGTAGGTGTACGCGTAGACGGGCACCCCGGGCTTGGCACCCAAGAGGCCGCGCCGGGCCGGGCATTTGTACCCGTAGTCCGTCATCACCTCCGACATGGCGGCGAACACCGAGTTGCTGAAGTTGGCCAGCGCGTAGGTGGTATTGACGAGGGAGGCGTAGGAGCCGAAGTTGTCCGTCAGGAACTCGTCGTAGGACGACTGGTTGAGATTGAATACGTTGGCCATGTACTGGCCGAGGACGAATATGGCGCCTTCGTTGGTCGTGGAGCCGAAGACGGACGCCACCCTGACGCCCACCTTGGCGGGCAGATCCGGGACAACGACCCCGTCCACCACGGGGCCCCATAGCACGCCGTATCCGTCGTGATCGAGAAGTGTGTTGGCCGAAGGGCTGTCGCTTCCAAAATTCGGCAGGTTCATGGCCGTGTTGTTGAAGTCCTCCACGGTCTTGGACCGCAGGCAGTTGACCTTTGGAAACACCAGCGGTCAGTATAAGAATCTCGAGTCTGACTTCGTATCGGTCCTTACATCGGAGATGCTGCAGTTCAGCTGCGTAGCATAGTATTTATAGAGGCCTTGAGCCTCGGCAATGGTGGGGATATCGACGCCTCCTCCGGATTCCATCACGGCCGCCTGAATGAGAGAGGGAGCCTGCGCCAAGGTCGAGATCGTGAAGGTATCGATGGCACCGGCCGACTGTCCGTACAGCATGACCTTTGTCTATACGCGGAGTCAGCTCCGTCCTGCGTCAGAAAGTCCACCGCGTGTCCCACGTACCTTGTCCCCTCCAAAAGCCTCGATGTTCTCCTGTACCCACTGGAGAGCGAGAAGCTGGTCTTGCAATCCATAGTTGCCAGTGAGACCGGCGGACTGCAGCGCCATCCATCCCAAGGGTCCGAGTCGGTAGTTGACATTGACTTGTATCGCATCCGTCAGAGAGTTGCAGCCATCGTAAAGCGGGTTTGAAATCCCGCCGGCGGCATTGCTTCCGCCGTAAAGCCAAACTTTGACGGGTAGATCGGCGGATGAAGAGCTCGACTTGTTGGCCGGGACCCAGATATCAAGAAAGAGACTACAGCCATGTTAGCCAACACGAAGCGATACCCAGAACCCAGGCTACCCTCTCACCAATCTTCGGACTGCGGCCCTACTTCGACAAAGGTGGTACCGAACTGTGTGCAAGCTGGTGCGGCCTTGGTGGCATCGCGAGTGCCGTTGTAGGCCTGGTTGAACGATTGGGGCGAAGTGAACCGAGCATTGCCTACAGGAGGCTCGGCGTACGGGATGGAGAGAAAGTAATTGACGTTGCTCGAAGAGCACTTTCCGCCTTGGAGGGTTCCATTTGCGACTTTGACTGTGGGTGTCGTCTGCGCAGCTACGCAGCAGGCGCCCGTGAGGGCAGCGGCGAGAGATCGCTTTGGATGCATAGGAGGAACTTGGGGCAGGGAGGTTGCAAACCGTAAGGCTTAAATAGCTGTGTTGCATAGTTTCCTAGATGCGAGAGCCAAGGGAACAAGCTCTAGGTACTTATACAGGAATTCATACCCGTGTTTGTTGAGAGCTTGAACCCTCCCGCGTCCCCCCCGTCGCGTAATATTACGTTGATGCTCCAACGGGTGCGTCGCATGGGCTAGCTGTTTCGCTCCCTTATGGAGGCCTGTAATGCTTTTGCCTGGCTGGGATTCGCGATCGGATTCGGTTGATCAGCCCTGGGCCACAAGCTTGACCAGGCCGAGACTAGCGTTGGCCCCCCCAGAACAAGGCACCGCGCAGCCCTACGGCGTAGTAACCCTCCCCTGTCTCAGGGGGGCGAATACAAGCCTGGTAAAGCCATCAAAAGGTTCGAAATCGTCTTCCTCGGCGATACCGCATGAACGCAGAACCTGCGTCAGGTGATCGTCGCACTCGCTTTCGAGGCCATCATAGAATACGTAGTGCCAATCGCCAAATAAAAAGCAGCATGGTTTTTATTACATCAGGAAAAAGGGCAGACAGATTGTTAGGCGCGCAAAGCCTTAGGGACTGCGGTTACGACTATCTCCGATCCAGTCTCAGTCTGGGCGTCTGTTAACGCCGATGGAAATCAACATCCCCTAGCATAATGTAAAGCCTCGTAAACAAGTCGCGCCCATCACCATCCAACATCCTCGCCGAGATAGTCTGGTCGCTTTAGTCCGCAATTCGGCCTGGGGCAAATCGTCATGGTGTGAACGTAGCGCAACTTGCCCTCCTCGAGCCGAAACTCGTGGCTGTCCGGCGCGTTGTCCATAGTCTGGAACGTACACAGCACGTTGACGGAGCCCTTGGTCTCGTCAATCACGTAGCGTCGATTGATGTTCGGCGGGGAGTTCCCACGCGGTATCCCCACGCTGCAGGTATCGTTGGGAAGCCCCTTTCCCGTGTACAAGCTACCCTCCAGTCGGGCACAAGGTGTGCCCCAGGGGACCTGGGCCGTCGCGTTTGCGGTCTGATTCCCCCACAAGTTGAGATAGGCATCAGCTGCGTTCTTGAGCGTCTCTCTGCTGTCTCGCTTGTCTGGGGAGATGGTAGTCCAGTGCTCGGACAGGGCGTAGTGCAGCGAATGCGTCGCGTTGAAGAGCCAAGCGTCCGGGCCCGAGACAATCGAATCCACCAGGGCGACCCGGACGTAGCCAAGAGCACCGGTCCCGTTGTGTCGTATCTGGGTCCCAATCACATACGGATTCCTGGCGTCGGTTACGATCAGCTCTGTGTATGTCGCGCAGTTCTGGTCGTCCAAGATGCTCCTGGAGTGGTCAATCTTCAGCGGCTGGGCAAGGATCCCCTGGGCGATGTCCATCACTTTTCCGTTCTCCCTGTATGTTGCGTTGGCGGTGAAGACCTTTTCTAGCCATCCTAGCTGGCCGCTGCTCTGCGATGCGATGTACCTCTCGGTCATCTCTTGGAGCATCTGCCTTGTGCACTCCGCCGCTGTGCCGGTGGCAAACACCAAAGCACCCCATGATAGCGGGTTTAGCACCAACATAGTGACTTTGGAATCCAAACACAGGAAAGAAAAGACCCAACTGTCTTGAGCTAAGGTATCACTGGCCACACGATCGAGGGAGGATGGACTGTGCAGGGGTATATATCTCTTTGTTTATGGACCAACCTAGATAGACATCATCCCAGGGGTTAAACCCAGTATAAGACCGCCGAATCATGGCCTCGACCTAAGTCGATCTGCCGTTGTTTTTTGAAACGACCTGTCGTGGGAAATTGTATTAATGAAATAACCCCGCCTTGCTGCCGCCAGAGTTCCTTATTGTAAGCTCAACGGCTGAAAAGGGACCAAGGATATGCGGCACGTATCGGCTGCAGCGTGCCGGAAACCTGCGATGTTCATTACGGAGGCGCCTATGCTTCGCGATGGAGGCACGGGCCTCTTTCATTCAAGGAGCAATAGGTTTTATTTTTTTGGACAATCTACAGTAGGTACCTTGAGTAGGTATTACCGAGGCATGACCCTAGAGCATGGTCAAGTAAGGTGACTGCAAATATAGAGTTGCTCGTTGCTTCTAACAATGTACCTGAAACTTTCTGACAGGCTTAAATTTTCCCTGGTGTGGGGAGACGGGGGACCCTCAAGTCCGCTAAAAGGTTTCCATGCTGCTCTGTACTATTTAGAGTACAGCACAGTATTGTGCTGTAGCGAGGGACCCTGGTTGCCTGGGTACCTACTGTGCCACGACGGATCAGTGGCGTTCTGTACAGTACTTGACCGTCACAGCCACAGTGCAAGGGATATACCCGAACAGAGCACCGGGCTTAGAACATTTCTAATTTTCCTAGAAAGAGACCTCTGTTGGTGCGATGACGCAGCTTGTTGAACCTGTCGGTTTCGCCTATCTTCTATAGAATAAGAATGGAGCTAATTGGAGAGCACCTAAATTTGTCCGTTATCCCGGAGTCTCGTTGATTCCATGATGCAGCACGGAGGACTCAGGCGCCATTGCAGCATACGGAGTGCATCGAGTCCAAATAAGCGTCGAGTATCACGCGTGCGCAGGGTGCCAGGAGCCAAGCTGGCCCAAGTTACTCGAGACGAGGTCGTATTAGTAGGTAAATAAGGTACCTAATGCGTTGTAGCTCCCTGTAAATGCTAATAATATACTGTTACAAGTATGTATTATGGAGTTTATTTTAGTATCCTTTGATGCACCGAACCTGGCTCGCCCGGCTCTAACCCTCTAGGCCTCGACTTTAGGGAACTCGGCGACCCAGCCTACCATGGCCGCAATTACCTCGTCGATCACGTGCTGAACCCCGGCGTTCTCGATGCCATTCTTGGCGATCAAGTCGGTGCAGTGAATGCCGCCGGGCACGATGTACACCGGGATGTCCGGTGTGCTCTGGAGGGGACCGCCCGGGCGGAACTCGGACGACACCGTCGCGTCCTTCCACGGGTCGAATTCGCCGTTCACCCAGACCAGACGCGTCCTGTCCTCGTCGTTCCAGCCCCCGGTGAAGACGTCGACCTCGTCGCTCGTCTTGTTCTCCGCAATGCCGTACGAGAATCCATCGTCGGGCGGGAAGTACAGCCCGCACTGGCGCTCCCAGTAGGCCGGCGTCATGAGCCGGGACACGATGGTGGGGACGCCCTCCGGCGCACCATCCTGCCAGAATTTGAACCTATGTTAGGGGTAAGCTTCCGTCTCTCATTTACGTATTAGCACTGGGACTCAAGACTCACGGCTCGTTGCAGAGCAGCCACTCCCACTGCCGGCCGCCGGCGTTGCTCAGAGAGACGTCGGTGTAGATCGGGCTGGACGCGTTATAGGTATTGAAGCAGTCAAGGTTCGTGTTGCCGGTCCAGTAGCCATAACCCTCGCAAGCTGGGGAGGGAGCGAAATGGTTAGTAATGGCACAATTCATACAGCGTCCGTGGTTGGGTAAATAAGCTTACTTCCGGGGATTATGGTGTCTTTAATCCACTTAGCGTACCCGTTCAAGGCCTTCTGGAGCCCAACGCCGCCCGCGCCGGGAGCCGTGTTGTTACTGCCGGGCCACATGTTCTAGAAAGAGCACTTAATCAGCACGAAGCCCGTTAGGATCCCACTAGACGGAAAAGTACCAACCTCGACGTAGTCGCAGAACTGGAAAGGCGCAGAGTATCCGCCGGCGACATCGTGTTCCTGCCAGGTCCAAGGCCCATTCTCCAAGACGTTGGCGAAATCGTCGTCATGCTCGATTTCGGCGAGTCCGAATTTGTTCTTGATGTCGTGAATGTCCTTCGCAGACCCGTTGAACAGAATCTTATCTACGTGGTCAATGACCAGCTCCACGTCCTTGGTGCAGTTGCTGGGAAGTCCCGCCTGGACAGGGGCGAAGTATTGCCAGAAGTCGTCTATGGTCTCGACCACCGCGCTGGTGGCGTGGTAGGCCCAGAAGGTGCCGGGATCTTTGGCATTGGTCCAGGCCGAGAGCGCGCCGGAATAGGAACCGCCCGAGAAAATCCAGGGCGCCTTGGAGGGGTGGCTAGTGCCGTTGATGTCGAAGGGGAACTCGACGTTGTTGGCGAAGTAGGTCGTATCCTTGATGGCGTTTTCCAGCGTCAGGTATTGGAGGTTCTTGGTCGTCAACTGGTCGTACGGGGACGACGTGCCCCAGTACCGGTGCTCCATGAGAACCACCGCGCCACCGACTGCCTGGGCAATGAGGCCAGTCAGCGTCCGGTTGGTGAGGTACCCGGTGTAGCCAGCAGCATCGACTTCACCGGGGGTGAAGAAGATGACGGGACTGCCCGGCCCGGCGTAGTATTCATCGCTCCACCAGAAGCTCTGGTTGAACTTGCCCAGGCACGGCTTGGAGTGATCGATCAGCTGTCGGAACACCCCTTGGCCGGTCGACGATCGCTTTTGGATTCCCGTTCGCTCGTCGGTGAGGGGTGGTGGCACCAGATTCTGGTACCCGGCAATCCGGCCACGCACCGAATCGACCAAGAGCATGAGGCCCACCGTGCAGGCGGACGACGAAATCTTCATCTTGTCGTTCTGGTGTCGTCGGAGGGGGGCTGCTGAAAGGCGAGAGACGAACCTCCTCTCCTGCGCCGCCCAAAAAGCGGCACCGGCGAAGAGCCTTCTTATATCGGCTCGTAGTCCAACATGGCGCGTGACGCAGCATGAGCCATTGACCGAATGCAGATAGTGATAAAATGATAATGCTTTCTCGAAGCTCTCCGCAACGCAGTACGACCTACTCTATCGCTCTTGATGCCGGCACTTTGGCCAGATCATCTTGCCTCATTAGGCAGGTCTCAGGGGCTTCCCGATCAACGGTACGGGAGCGTGCATGAATGGCACGCCATCTTTGCTAGGCATGTGCCAGGCAATAACGGTACCGCCGTTGGGCCCCTGGCGTAGCGCATGGTGCGGATTAAATATCGCGTGCAGGATTATGGGAGGTTTTGCTGGTCGCTGAACTAATTTGGTGGGGTTTAGTGAGGGGCAGTGATTTCGTTTTTGTTTTCTTGCGACTAGGACCTTCTGCATTGGGGCGCTATCACACCTTCCAGAAT
>FTLB01836878.1_pt1 | contig 12741 bp, 11 predicted proteins | sample 1658291 | NCBI WGS metagenome assembly FTLB01 (sample SAMEA3914812, study PRJEB12502) | metagenome | biome: forest; material: soil | place: Canada | collected 2011-07-07 | depth 0.1 m
GGGCTGGCGATGCGGGAAGCCTGAATGGCAAGTGAAAAAGTCGTGACGACTGACTTTAGCATGTACTGGCAAACATCTTCATTCTGGTGAATCACTTCTCTCGCCGACGGCGCGGTGGTATTGGTATCGTCCATCGTGCTTCTGAGGTCCGTCGGCCACACTGTTTGAATTCGTGATGACGGCGACGACCGGCAGCGGAAGACGTGGTGAGGAAGCCTCAGCTTTGAGTTGAAGTGTCAAAGTAGAGGAAAGGTTGACCAGAAAAAAAAGACCAAGCGAACACAAGTATCCGTGCATGCCCGATTTTCTAGGCGTCTGGATGAAGAAAGCAAGCTACGTACCTTGAGATAGCGCGTAGAACACGGTCTAGAAGGCATCTTATCAAACTGATATCTGATATACGGCACGTGTCTATCGAAAACAAACGATGCGGCCAAACAGCGAGATTGTTTTGACAAACAATACTATACCCACCTACCTTGGATACCTATCCAGCCATTTATTCTGGCGTGCTTATTCTGGCGTGCTTATTCTGGCGTACTGAGCTTATGATATTATGGCCCTTGCTCATATTCAACGCTTATGCTGAGGTCCCTTTCCCGATTCAGGTACGTAGGTTATGTACAATAGGTTCAGTATTCTGCATTTTCTACTTGACTATTTCTTCCATGTTTAAATGTATTGTCACAGTATTTACCGTAGGTTTAAATCAGGTATGTTGGCGAGCCAAGATAGACAGATACCTTGGTATGGTCACAGTGATCAGATCCGTCCCTATATAGAGCCAGCCAGACGCCGTTGATCCTCATGCTCCTGCGCCCCTTCAAGAGTGAACTACACCGTCATCTCACTGGGCTACCACTGATGATCTGAGCGCAAGCCAGCTTGGCCCGGACTAATAGGGCAGACTCATCCTGTGGTGGATGCTATTATGGATAGTATATAATATTTACGTAGGCCACAGCTTTACAGCTGAGCCAGCACAAGCGAACAGGCACATCCAGTTCGCCCAATGAGTGCCGTACCCGGCACGTAGGGCACAACCAATGAATCAAGCAAATCACACAGCAACTAAAGATCAATGGGGTACTTACAATGGGGCCTACCGAGCTGGCCATCTTCTTGGCCATGCACCTTGGCTTTTGGCTTCCCGTGGGATCACGTCGGCCGTATAAGGTTGCTCAGACTCCCGGTCCGGCGTACAGCCCTACGCTCGAGTAACCAGGGCCACGGCAAACCTTACGGCGTCGTGAGCCACAGGCCGGCGGATGCTATTATATAAACTAACATTCTTCAATTCTGTCAAATTAAGGGTGGTTAGTCTAGTGGTAAAACGCTCATGACGGCTCGTTCATGGCAGCAGCGTCTAGAGGCGGCTGGTTCACAGCAGCAGCGTTTCCGAATCGAGAGTCACAGGTTCGAATCCTGTACCGTGATCTAATTTTTTCTCTTTTTTTCTGCTTTTATTGCACAACTCTTGTTGCCCAAATCTCAAGGCACGAAGGTCCAGGCGCCACGCTACACAGACCAGCCACAGCGCAGCGCTCTTTAGAACCCTCCCTTCCGCTGAAGATATGAATCGTGTATTTCAGGCGGGCTGGAGAAGCTTATTCGATCAACGCCGCGGCAAACTTGTTCTCGTCGGTTGTTGGGTCCCATTTTTGAACTAATTATTAAATTATAGACTCGCTGTATAACTATACTCTTGGGGTCTTGTTTTCCAGTACAAAAAGCTGTGCAACGAATACAATAAGACATTGGAAGCTTTGCGGAGACAACATCTCTTCCTAGCATGCGATAGTAGGCTCTGCCATCTTAGCTACAGGCGACGAGACACTAATCGTAGCTCTTGAGCCTTGATATACCCTACAAGTACTCAGCTTTAAACCCCCTTTTTTTATTCCTTTGCTGAAGATGCGTACGAGGAAGTATGAAGACTGTGGCTCAATAACTTGGACCGGCTTCACGGCTGTATCAAGCCATGCTTTTGGCTGGCGCAAAACCACAGGCCTAGAACTTCCCCTTCCCTTGCACACCAGTGGCATGGATGACGGGGTTGGTGACGGTAGTCAGGTCCGTGCAGGTTTGGGACAAGAAAGTGGTCGTTTTCGAGACTGTAACGAACAGGGTTGTGAACTCAGTCGTGGTCACCGTTCCATCAAGCGAGGCAGAGGCGGCACTGCTAGGTGTGTCTTCTATCTGGTAGTCCTCCGCCGGGAACCGTCTTGCTACTGCTCCGCCGGTGGGCTCCACATACTCGGTACATTTCAGACTGGTGACGGCTGTCACCGTGGCCGCATAGGCTCTCTGCGTTATTGTGACGGTAACGGTTACCATGGGCAGCGAAGATGACGTGGCACCTGTATCACTCGAGAGATCTAATGACGATGGTGATGGCGGAGGGCTTGCGGCGTTGGGCGAGGGGGAATTCGGACTGTTAGAGGGGTCGAGCGACGCCAACGAGTCTGCCTGTCTCTTGATCCGCATTGGCTCTGGCGTCACTGTCGGCGCCGAGACGGCGCGGCTGGGGGTCTTGAGACACATGTATACCGTCTTGTTCAGAGGGACGGAGGCGGTTGTGGTTTCTGTAAAATGAACCACGGGGCCGGGATTGTAGCCGTTGACTGAGGAAACATGGACATGCTTGCAGCCACGGCAGTCGATATGACTGGTGATGGTAGCCTCAGACGGCCAGACGGTCAGGGTGCCTCCCTTTAGCGGGGTCAACGGCATTGTCTTCGTGAATGTGCATTCTGTTGCGTTGCCTGCATTTGGAGACGGGGCCAAGCCAGTTCTCACCCTGTGCACTACCGGCGAGGGGGTGGCCGGCAAGGGCGGAGGCATACCACGGTGCCCTGTCTCGCAGACGGTGGTGGTCGTAGTGGATGGCGTGGAAGCCGTAGTGGTCCCCGTAACTATCTCGACGGGCCCAATCCCGCCCCAAAACAAACCGCGATCGGTGACGATAGAGAGAGCACAGCCGCCGCACGCGACATAATGAGACTCGGTTACCGTGTCTGTGTAGATGGTTTTCTCGATCCGCGGTGCCCAGTCTCCATGAAAGCCGCTGAACGTAGTGGTCAGGTACGTTACGCACGCCGCAATGGAGCCGTTGGCGGGTGGAGGGGTTGGCAACGGGTTCGCTGAGCAGCGCAAAGCGTTTAATGCTACGGCAAGCAGCCACGCCTGAGTAGGGGGAGACATTGTCCTCCTCGAGTGCGCGTAGGGGCGAGTTGACCGTGTTCTTGCGTTCAGTAGCAGTGTGAGGTAACCAGACTGGTATATGTAAGTCAGACTGAGGGGTACCTAGAGCGTCCCACTCTCGTCGTGGCCCAGCATCATGCGGTCATCGTATGCTTTTTAATATAAAGAATTGGGTATCCTGTCGTCAGGGTGCAGGAGGAATCGCGAGACTACTAGACGATCGCCGTGGCACTCCTTGCCCCAGGCATGGTCGAATGTCCAGTTGAGACAGAGCTGGAAGGAGCGTGCCAGGTTGGGGTCTTACGGTGGACGATCTCCATGGCGACAGAGCATGCTGTCTTGCGAGATTAAAGTTACCCGGATGCTGGGGGGGGACAAGGCAGAATACTCCGTAGATACTCCTTACGGTACGTCAGGGCCAGGGGTAAGGGATGGCAGCGGATTGTTCGGAGCCGCCAGGTACCATTCCAGGGTCGAACGAGGGATGGATCACTCGATCGCCCATTGGAATGTGCGGTGTGCGGTCGGGTTGGGGAGGTCGTACGGGAGTGGATTCGAGATCGTCGCTGGAAGTAATCAGGTAAGAAGGGACCCAGCGAATAAAGTTGCTATAGTTAGGCTGGTAAGTCGGTCTCTTGATTGCGGTCGCATTGAACATGGCTTGGATTCTTCCGGGTCGAATGGCAGCCAGAGTTGAGGTTTCCGAGGTAACTTGCAAAAACATAGGCTATACTACGTTAGATTGATCGCACCAATGTGATCATTTACCCCTCGAAAAGGGAAGGGAGTTTGTTCAAAACTTGGCCCTTCGCAACTGCCTTCGGGTGCTACCTGCTCTTACACAGAAGGGGAAAAGAAATGGAAAAGGGAAAATAAATGGAGCCAGCACAGTGAATCACGTCGCAGCCACGAGCTCGTTACCTTGGATCCGTGTTGGCCCATCCATACCAGCATGTACGAGCACCGTTTTGGTATGTAAATGGGATCACCGGTCGAAGACTTCTCCCATTCCACCCAGTCGATGCGTTCGAGCACATGAGCTGCTGTCTCGACAACACAATACGTATTCCGTACCGCGTCTCACTCGGGAGCTCCCGCCCATTCAGTCAAGGTCAAGGCACCTAGGTACCTTGCTTCGGCTTTACATATAGATCGTCATCACCAAGCTCCAAGCCCTCCAGACCATTCTTCTTCTGTAAGGTGCCTAAAGCTGGCTCAGACCTGTCTCAGTTACAAGTCGAAGGCCTGCGGCATGGCTCTTGACCAGCGAAATGTGGTACCTTTTTTTAGATGTACTCCGTAGCAACGGGTGAAGCAGCCGATTCCGGGTATCATTCCCACCGGGGATAGATCTTCCTTTTCTTCGATGCGAGGGCGCCATTGTCGCACTCGGGAAAAAGTGAACATCCGGTCCCAATTCTGATTGGAGCTTCTCCCAAAGCTGGGTCCTTGTTCACAGCGTGTCACTGATATTCAGGCACTTGATGCTACAAGGCAAGTTCATGTTCTTCAATTTGCGCAGCAATCATGGAAGGAACCTAGAGGTTGTTGATGATTGGCAATAGACTATTCTAGAACTCCAAGCGTTTTCCCCCATTATCGTCCCAATTTCCGAGGCTTATTGGTCCATTGGACCTCTTGCTAGAGGGGACCTGGTGATAAAGTTGGAGAGCCATATTGTGTAAATAATTATAGCCACACGGCGTTCTTCGCCAAGAAGCTGCTGCAAGACACTGCACAGCATGACCCCTGGTCTACTCTACACCCTCTGGGCCACCAGCGAAGCGCTGTGCAAGGCTGCGTTGACGCTGCGGCTACTGAACTTGTGATAGCCTGTAGAGGAGCTTGGATGTGCTCCCTTGAGATGCACGCGATGGTTTAAGGGGGCCAGTGCTTCCTGCGAGCTTGACAAGGAGCGCCGCGGCTTGGTACCAGAAATCTATTCTGACTGGCAAGTTTTGCTTTCCCCAAGTAGTATCCGGAACTCCGATAAAGGAAAGAAACAGGGAAGCAGCAAAGGGACAAAAAAAGTAAAGCAACCAAACCCCTTCCGATGCTACCTAAGCCATAGTCTCCACGTCCCTCCCTCCCTGGGTATTGGAATCCTGCATGACGGTCACGGAATCCCCTTTGTGTCCTTATTCTTACAGAGGAAACACACGTATCGCCGCCCTTACCACCTTTCTTCCGTCTATCCACAGGCATACGCAGTAGCCGTTCCCAGCGGGAGCGTGGTTGTCTTCGTGAACCTTGCGATGGGGCCGAATCCAAAAAGCGCCGTGCTGATAACCAGCGGACAGCCTTCGCAATCCACGCTTACAGTCGTTGTCGTGTACCTCTCGTAGCAAGTCGAGGTCCTCCCTGCCGTCTGCGGCGGTCGGACGATGAGAGTCGTGGGACAGACACATCCGTCGGCTCCGCCGCCGAACCAATTCTCGTGCTCTCCGGGCGCGTCTTCGCCAGTATCCTGACTCTGCCTCTCGTCATATTGTCGCAAAGGGCTCGTAATAGTAGGATGCTGTGGCGGGGCATCGGCGATTGTTTGTGATACCGCTGGTACCTGGCTCTCGATAGCCTGGCCCGACGGGGTCATTGGCATACAAACTGTACTCCAGTACGTACTTGGCGTTGAGGCACGCGTTGTGTCGTTCCAGACATGATTTGGGCAAAAATATATGTGTCTAGACACAGAGAGAGCCGTGCAACCGTGGCAGTCAATTCCTTGGTACATGGTAGTGGTAGAAGGGTAGAGGGTCTGTGTTCCATCCCAAGCACAAGGATTTGATGGTGTCGGTTGAGTTACGGTCGTCGTACAGCCTTTAGCTCTCGGGATGGGCTGTGCGGGACTAGGTGTAATGCGCGGCATCGCGGGCTGGCCCAAGAGTTGATCGGGGGGAAGCTGAGGACTTGGAGTTTGGGTTTCTACTGCTTGGAATGGAAAGCTTCTGGTTCTATGATGACTGCGTCGGCAGCCTGGAGCGAACCCGATGGGTGGTAGGGCAGCCGAAGTTAGAAACTTGGGAGGCGGTGGCGGCGGTCCGAATGGCAGTCCGAACGGCGGCGGCGGCGGCGGTGGTGGTAAACTTTTAACCTCTCTCAGATGGAGAGCAGCCAAGGGTGTGTCTATTCTCTTCGATGGCGGCCGCTCTGGGCCACCGGGGTTGATAGGCATCGGGGTCGGGGTCGGGGCTATGCTCGGCGGGGATGCTGGCGTCATAGGTCCCCCGGGGTTGAAGGGCAACGGGGTATCTGAGTTCGGGGGTTCAGACGAATGATCTGGTGGGTTCCGACTTGTTGGCGCCGGTGTTGAGTCTGGTATCAGAGGGCCTCCAGGATTGAAGGACAACGCATTGTCCGTCTCTGTCCCTGTTGGCCACCTTACTGGACCGCCGGGGTTCACCGGCATCGGTGTCTCCGTCGCCGTGTGGAGCGGACCTCCTGGGTTGTACGACAAAGTCTCGTCTTCTAGAGCCCCGAACGAGACGATGGGAGACGAGAGCACGGGGACCACAAGGGTCGCCAAGGTGAGGAATCTCCTGAGCTCCATGCTTCCAAGCACGAAGCGTCGCGCAGTGGACTGTCTCAGCACCTACGAGGCGTCAGTATGAATATAAATCTCGCTCCAGAGCATCCAAGTCGCATGCGTCGAGGTGCCGAGTATGCTTTATACCCCTCGAGTATGGGACTCACCACGATCTTGGCGGCCAAGTCCCCCCTCTGAGGTGGATCGGCGGACGAGCAAGAGAAACGAGATCAGGTCAGGACCCGACGCAGCTCGGGCATTGTTTCCAGGGGTATGTTGGATTCGCGTGAGCAGATCATTTCAGACGGCAGGTAACGCTCGCGAAACTCTCAGTAACGTGTCTACTTTTGTGCAAGGATCTCGTTGAGCATGTTGCAGCGTGAGCCCAGATGGCCACCGAGCGGAAGGCTGCACGTGGTTCCGGCGAGTTGGGCCGGTCAGGTTTGATGCGAAGAGAGGAGATCTTCTCTTCAGCAGGATGCGGCGGAGAGGAGACTCGGGATGTGGGACGTTTGGTCGAGGGGAGGAGGAGGAATGAGTGGACGGACCAAGCTCAGATGAATACTACTGCGTATCAATTTTTGGAAGCAGCGAGATGAAAAAGGCATCGGGACCGAATACCCAATAAATTGCACCACACCCTAGACCAGCTCTTTTGGTCGAAGAAGACCCCCGCGAGCAGAGTGCGTTGCGCGGCCAGACCACTTCCTGGACGCCGGGTCTAAGTTGGAGTCAAGGTGGTGAATTCCACTCGCGGGTGGATCAAAGTACCGTTATAGTTGGAGGGACTCGCTCGAACGTATCTCCTAAGAGATTTCTTTCGCGACGTGGGAGAGAGCGGAGTAATGGGTCTCGCCAAAGGGAACATTCTCGCGAGAGGGAGGGGCAGGGAGGGTGAGACAGGACGAGACAGACAGAGAGGGAGTGACAAGAGAGGCAGACAGGGAGAAACTGGCGAGATGGACCAATATCGAGGCAAATGGCAGTTTGGAGTAGGTGCGATGTTCAACAAGTGCGGGAACGACAAACATTCCTGGCCCTCGATTGGTCGGGTAAAACCGGCCGACAAAGACCTTGAATATCCATCGCCTCTCAATTCTTCCATGATTAATGAGACGGATATTAAACTAGGTCATTATCTGGATAGAGTTATTGATCAATCGAAGCAGAAATTGCACTCTGGAAACAATTGGGGGTTTTTTTTTAGTATGTCAAGTCCAGGGAGTCTCCCGGGTCGCCGTTGCTGGGTCGGCACTGATGACGCAGAACCACGACACCCAGCAGGACCTCGTGACCTGCAAGATTGGCATCGACATTTTCTTCAGTGTCACACCTCGCGAGTAGTATGTCCTAGACTACCGATGAATCCAAACCATCTCGAGGTGTAGATACCGTGAGATGGGGGGTTGCAGGCAGCGAGGCTGACAAACAATAGACGAAAAAAGAACATGAAGTACCATATGACAAGATGTTTTACGGTTGAAACGTTTAAACTGAGGGAGACGTCGGCAAATCCAGCGGGGCAAATATAGCTAAAAATAGCCCATTGATAACGGGCATTGTGGCTGGCAGGCTACCCGCACTCAACCAGGCGTTCGAAAGAAGGGCAGAACTAAGTTAGGTACTTATGAGGTTCTGGCCCGGCTTGTTCGGGGACGGGGGTACCGCACCGAGCAGATTAACGGTGAAAAAAAAACGTACCGTCGTTATTGGATTGCAACCAAGAAAAGAAAACGCCAAGACCTGAAGATCGTACCGAGTGAGGGTCGCTGCTGGGTCCAGGAAACGGCCACGCCGCGGGTGGTTGGACTGATGCACACTTATGCTGATCGCAGTAAGAAAACTTGCGACGGGCAGAACGGGGTAACGCTGGTGTAGCGGCAAGATATCTCCTCTCCATCCCAGTATGTCGGGAATAATGAGGTCTCACTCTGTGTCTTCAGCCGCGCCGCATTTCCTGGCAACTACCCGCTCATGTGGGCTGAGGGGTGGTGGCCGTCTTGCTTATGGTGGACAAATATATACCTTTGGCTACAACTAAAGTTTTAAGCTGGAGCAGATAGCATCTCTAAGGCTCTCTGGTCACATATTACACCGCTTCAAGTTGTCATCAAGAAGACGAGTACGACACGTTAAAAACGCAGGCTGGTAGGAACTTCCTCTGATCTGATAAACTAAGCCAAAGGCATATATGATGCCATTCACCCTCTCTGTGAAATGCGGTGACCGAATCCACTTCGTTTAGCAGCGCAACCCAGCCAACAGCTGTGACAAGTGTCCAGCACGAGCACTCCTTCGCAGCCTCGTGCTCGTCTGGCCACACATTGCGCGAATTCCACTCGCTTTCCTACCCCGGCCGTCCACACCGCACATTCCCTCGTCTTCTATTGTTGGGCCATTTTGTGAGTGTGTTTGCCAACCCCTGCTTGCTCTCGCTCTAAGGTATGACTGCAGTGTAGCGAGCTAGCCGGAAATGTGAAAGCCCATTCCCGAATGCCAGAAGCCAGAAAGTATTTGATGCTACGCGCAGGTACGGCAGGTATCTTGGTGCGTATTGCAAAGTCTATTCACGTCGCCAGTACGTAACTTGCCATATCGTACCATACCGTGAAGACGGCCAGGCACAGCTTGGCTTCCAGTGGCAACAGTAGTTGCCCCGGCCTAGCTTCGTAGTGTTGCAGCTCACGCGAGCGGAGGGCGTCGCAGAACTCCACTCCGCTCCGTCGCCGGGTGTCCACAGTTCCGAATCTGGAAATTTTTGATCCCCGATCTGACGCCGGCTCCGTAGCGCTTACTCATTTCCCCGTCCGGCGTTTGAGACCAAGGTCTAAGTCGGCGTATACAGAGTATATAACGAGTGCCCTGCTGAATCTGTCGAGACTTGCAAGGCAAATCATTACAACCCATCCAAACACGAGCTACTCTATTCTCTGCCTTGGATCTCCCTCTCGTACAAAGAAATACCAATACCAATCGGAAAGAAACCAGACTTGCACCATGTCCGCCGTCATTGTGGTCTCCTACCCCCGTGGGGCGAACTTTCAGAAACAACCGTATCTGGACAAGCATCTCCCCCTGGTGCTCGAGCATTGGAAAAAGCTCGGGGTCAAGTCCTGGAAGGTTGTCATCCCCGAGGATCCGGCTTGTCCGTACGAGATGATCGGCTATACCTACTGGGATACGATGGCGGAGGCAAAAACCATCGGATCGCTCGATGAAGACATCATGGAACAGCTCAAGGACTTCAGCTACTACTCGGACCAGCCACCCATCGTTTGGTTTGCAGATGTTCTCACGGAGGGGTAGTTGCCCGCAAGTACCAGCTAAGCGTTCTGATGCAAGCCATGCCAAGCCGGCCAACCTGCCAGTACCCTCGTTTTATGCTTTTTCTTCTGGGGTGGTCAAGGAGGGAACGGCCAGTATCGGCGTTTATCATGTATGGCACCCTCTGGTGCTCATTACCGTTAGCACTTTTACGTTGTATGGGTGAGACGAGCTTCTGTTTGGAAGCAAGATTAGGAGGCTGTCCTGTTATTCCTCCCGTAAAGAATAAAGGAGGGGGAAAAAAAGGAAGAACTTTGTTCCTAATTTAATATGCATATATAACCCCAGAATAGAACCATTGAAATACATCGACATCTGCACCAACGGTAATACACAAGTCCATATTAAAATCGGTGACCAATTAATGCACCCGGTTCATGCCGTCCAGAATCCCAGGCCAATCCGGTGTAGTGTCCCTCACATCGGGGATATCCAGACTGCCATCGTCAGACCCGCCAAAGATATCACCATAGTCGGTAGGCTTGGCGTAGATTCGCAATGTCCTCGTGACCCACTGCGTATGGACCTTGCTGCCGGACGAGACCTCAACCAGCTTCTCCTCCACAATCATGGCGTAATCCTCGGTCGGGTTGGGAGTCTCCTCGGGCGGATCGAGAGTCGCAAATATGCCTGTAGATAGAGGAAGCTGTGTTGGGGCGCTACCAAAGCTTTTAGGACTGTCGTAATTTGACGACGAGGTGGTGTTGGGAGGACCGGAGCCGGTGCCGTTCCAGAATGGGAAGTAACCCGGCTTGTTCTGCACTGGATGGCGGAGAGAGGAGTGCAGGGCCAAAGTCGGAGAGCTCACTGTCGCTCGCCGTTGTGTGCCCAGAATCACAAGTGCGTTTACGGCCGTTGTTCCAGCGAGCTTCCGATTCGTTCTGGTGGAGGTGATCATGGAAGAGCTCTTCGGCCGAGTCTTATCTTTGGAAGGGCGTGTTGGCAGCTGCCCATTCTTGAGGATTGCCGAGAAGATGTTTTCATGGCCTGGATAGCCAGTCATCTTGGTTTCTGGGCGTGTCCTTGAAGTCATTGTATTTGGCGAGCTGACGATCCATATCGTCTTCGCAGTGGCTGTGGGTACAGCTACGATAACAGAAGGCTTCGAAGTCTCTTCTTTAATTACAACCGTCAGACGTGGGCGACCAATTGTAAGTTTAGGAAGATAGAACCCCGCGTCTGTAGACGAGGCTATCTTGCTCTGAATACCACTCCTCACTTTGGTTGATGAGGGCTCATAAACCGGGGCTCTGAAATCGTAGCTGTCGGTAAACTTGGCTGGCTTGGAAGCAGAGCTCAAGCCCACCGAAGTACCAGATCTATGACGCACGGCTTCCTGGCTTGGACTTCCCTTGGCTCTGTGGGTTCGTGTAGTCGTCACCGGTTTCCTCTCCCAGGTAGGGACTGCTCCATCTCTGGTGGAAGACCGCAGGGTATGTGACTCTCTGAGATATCCCCACTGCCTGGATGCAGTTGGCGTGCGTCTCGCCGTTGAGCTTGTTATCACCGTCTCTGCAGCGGGATAAATCTCGTTCGGGCCAGAATACTCTTGTCGTGTAGTGGTCGGCTGAGGGCCCGTGCTAATCGGGCTGCTCTCCTCTATTGGCGCCGCTTCATCCGGCGCGTCTCCTTCCTCCACAGCCACGGCAGCTTCTTCGCTCCCCGCTTCCTCGTGCCCATGGACATACTCGTGGCATAGGTCCGGGTACAGACCCGCGCTCTCACCAAAGCATATCTCCTCGATCATCTCGTCCACGCCGAGGAGACCAGCTTCATTTTGTGCGACCGTCTCCGGAGATCGGCCACCGAGAAAGACTGTTTCGAAACGAGCGGAGACACTCCGAGAATCAGCAGCGGGATCCCGTCCTGGTCTTGGTCTGTCTCGTGATGCTGTGGAGGTGAGGATCAGGAATGTAAAGGCAAGGAAACCCACGGCGGCGCGGAACGCCATGCTATCACCGACTGTTGCTGAGCCTGAGAACGAGCTCTCCAGCTTGGATATGTCTCCTTTGCAATTCTACAAGTCATGGGATGGCGGAGCCATTGGAGACTTAAGAACTCGCGGAGACGTGCCATAGTTTTGGGGACTCGTTGGGCATGGCTGGAATATAATTTTCGGGTAAAAGGTTTAATGTGGTGAACCAGTACCCTAGGGATGCACGATTTATTCTTCCAAAAGTAAGAGGGTGAGAGGTCCCTGGCTGCGTCACAGCGGCCCAGATGGTTCTGGGGGAATCCGGGCAGACTGAGACCTATGGCAGTTAGCTTCAATATTTGCAGCATCCAAACCAAGAACCAGCCAAACTAACCGACCTGAAATCCAGTGCACAAACCCATCCAAGATGTTCCATGAGAAAGTCAGTAGAAATGTGGTGCCGAAACGCAGCCAAGAATGGTCATCAAACGATGGAGTAGGTAATGAAGTGAATTGAACCTTGAGATTCGCGCCTATGATATTTTCTAGGGTATAATGATATTTTGGAGGAGATAAATCAGTACGAGTTCCCGTGTTGCGCCAGTATTTCAAATGCCCTGGAATCTCCCGTCCTGCGCCTCCGAAGTTAGATACCGCTGAAAGCCATGTCCAAGTTAACCGAGTTGAAATTGTTCATATTGAACCCCTAGAGAGAAACATCACCATTAGTTAGCACTCTACAAAGTAGATAGGATTGGGGGTGAAACCTCTCGGG
>FTLB01002731.1_pt1 | contig 12714 bp, 9 predicted proteins | sample 1658291 | NCBI WGS metagenome assembly FTLB01 (sample SAMEA3914812, study PRJEB12502) | metagenome | biome: forest; material: soil | place: Canada | collected 2011-07-07 | depth 0.1 m
AAGTAATATTTTCTTCTTAGTAATTTTATCTTTCCACCTATACCCATCAATCAGATATAAATCAAAGTTAGCCTGTTTATTATCAAAATCTTTTTTTGCAATTATTAATGCCTGTCTTGCTATTTCTTTACTTCTATAAGCATACCAAGCTGATCCAAATGCAACAAGGAGCGATAAAATAGAAATAACATTTTCTACTATTAATTGTAGTAATTCCTTGAACATATATAAATTTATTATTATTCTATATTTATAAGCAGTCTCAAATGAAAATATTTGACAGTAAAAAAAGCACTATTTTAAAAGAGTAAAATCATTTCTCAACCCAATAGCTAACTGTAATTTCATTAGCTAATTTAAAACCAATACCTTTAAAAACTGTACCATCTTTATCTGTCCATACAAAATCATAATGACTAGCTTGCTTTATTATCACTAATTCACCAGTATGAATAGAATTAGAATCTTCAATCCATGAAGAATCATATACTCCATCTATATCATTACCTTTTGTTGTTTTTTTCCTGTCAATCTCATTAAACACTTTGTGGAGGGCTTCAGTATTTGACCACAATCCATTAAGGCAACCATCGGGTTCTATCCTATATATTATTCCTCCTTGAAATTCTATATTATTTGTACTCATATTAATACGTTTATATTTAAAGTAGAGTGTAAGTAAAACCTAAATTTTTGATTAATCAATAGCCTCAACATGCCATTTTTCTTCCTATTGTTAAGCTATTTTAACCTTCCTACCAACACTACCACACTACCATTGTTACCCCCACTACCATACTTGTAAAGTCCTATTTTACACTTAGATAAATACAAACTAGTAAGCAACGAAGGCAGTAAGTATCTTTCTTTTAACTTAAACCTCTAACCTGCTGTTGACAGCGTCCTTCGCTGTCAACCAAAAAAAATGTTGATTCACAGCGTGGACGCTGTGAATAGCAGGAATCTTGAGGAGCGTAATAGTATATTTTCCTAACCTTAAACTCTCGCCTACTTCTTCTTCGCCCATTTGTCTTCTATATCTTCCAGGGTTAGGCCTTTAGTTTCCGGCACGTAGAAGTACACAAACAGCAGGCCCACAAATGTAATAGCGGCAAACACGGTAAATGAGCCCGCCGGAGATAAATAGGTGGTCATGCGTAAAAAGGTGAAGCTTACAAAAAAGTTAAATATCCAGTGCGCCAGGCTTATCATGCTCATGGCAAAGCCCCTTATTTTAAGCGGGAATATTTCGGAGGCCAGCAGCCAGCCCATAGGCCCCAGGCTAATGGCAAAGAAAGCAATGTACAATAGTAAACTGCCAACGGCTATCCATTTTAAAGATTCCCCTAACGCCTCTTTCTGGTTAAACGCTAGGGCAAGCGCGCCCAGTGATAAGATAATACCTGCAAAGCCAATATAGAGTAATGGTTTACGCCCCAGCCTGTCCAGCAAGGGAAGCGATATAATAGTAAACAGTACATTTATTACTCCTAAGCTAACAGTAGCCAATATGGAAGTAGTAGCGGTATCGAAGCCCGATAGTTCAAATATAATGGGCGCATAGTAAAATATGGCGTTGATGCCCGAAAACTGCTGAAAGAAAAATATACCTATGCCTATTATAAGCGGCTGCCGCAGCCTTTTCATAAACAGGTCTTTCCAGTTGCCGCCAGACTCGCGTTCCATGGCTTCTTTAATATGTCTTATCTCCTCCTCGGCATTTCCGTTGGGGTCTATGCGTTCTATTATTTTTCTGGCTTCCTCTTCCCTGCCCTTCGTCATAAGCCAGCGCGGAGTTTCCGGCAGAAAGAACATGCCAACGGCCAATATAAGCGAGGGAATAAAACCTGCCAGGAACATCAGCCTCCAGCCGTATTCGGATGAAGCAAAAGCATAGCCGCAAAGGAACGAAACCAGTATGCCAATGGTAATGGCCAACTGATTTAATGATACCAGCGCGCCGCGAGATTTGGATGGAGAAATTTCTGAAATGTATAATGGCACAGTAAACGAGGCTATACCCACGGCAATGCCTATTACTATACGCCCTGCTATAAGTATCTCAACCGAAGGTGCAAGCCCTGTAGCAATAGAGCCTAAGGTAAATATAATGGCGGTAATGAAGCTTACCCTTCTGCGACCTAGCATATCGGTTATTTTGCCGCTCAGCATTGCGCCAAAGGTGGCGCCTATCAGCACCGCGCTTACTACCAGTTCCTGCGCTTTCTCATCCAGCTTCCACTCGTCGCGTATAAAAATCAAAGCCCCGGAAATTACTCCTGTGTCGTAGCCAAAAAGTAATCCTCCGGTAGCGGCTATGGCGGCAATTACATATACCAAGGTATTGTTCGCATTCTGTTTGCTCATAAAATAGGGTACTAATTTTTAAAGCGGCAATATAAAAAAATACCAGCAAACAGATTCAACTATCGTTATTTTATTTGACAGTCAGCTATTTAATTAAATTTTATATAATAAAAGCTGGCGGGGTTTCTATCAGGTTCAGGTCTTTTAAGGTATTGGCCGCCAAAGATAATGCCTCTACAGGAAGCTCTGGCGAAGTGGCCCATTCGGTAGCAGAGAACCATTCATGGGCATCGTCCAGGCTAAGGTTGTAGCCCGAAGAGACAAGCGATATAGCCGCTTTATTTCTCATAAAATCCAAACAGGATTTATTAATTACTTCCTGCATGTTTTTTATTTCCTGCGGGAATTTTTCCAGTACTTCATTCCTGACTGCTATTACAAAGCAGGGCCAGGGCGTATTGCGAACATCTACTCTTCTAAACTCTCCGCTATCTACCAGGGGTTTGGTCATAAATTTCTCCCACATAAATACATCTGCCTTGCCGTTCTTCAGAGCTTCCCTTGCGCCGTATATATTATTTACTATTACAAACTGATCGTCGGTTAGCTTCCAGCCTCTTCGCTGCGCGTCTACAAAAGCCATCAGGTGAGAGCCGGAACCAAAGCGGCTGATGGCGTAGCGTTTGCCCTTTAGCTGAGAAGTTCCGTGAATAGCAGAAGAAGCAGAAACGTGAATGCCCCACATAAGCGGCGATTTTACATATACCTGCACTATGCGCGAAGGATTGCCTTTGGCAATATCCGCCACTATACCTTCTGTTAACAGTACCGCAACATCCAGCGAAGCATTCCTTAGGTCGTTGCACATGGCCCCTGTGCCAGCCGGGTAGGACTTCCAGTTGATAGTAATATCCTTTTCTTCAAAAGAGCCATTTTGTATAGCCAACTGCCAGGGAAGGTTAAAATGCTCTGGCACTCCGCCTACGTTAAAAGATACAGACATGTATTAAAAACTAGTTTACTGTTATTGTTCAATAAAGATAAAACAATAACAGTAAAACTTAAAAATTATACTCTTTAATATTTATCAGGGCAATGCCGCTTTCAGGGTCGTATTTGCGTTGCAAGGCCTGAGAGGTTTCTGTAAGAACAAGTTCCAGCGTAGGGCGCACATAAGCCTCCAGCAGATGACCGCCATGCGCAGTCCCGTCCGATTTGCCAACTACTACATGGGCATGCAACTGGCGACTGCCATCTTCCTTTAACGAAACATCGCCTATAAGAGATAGCACTTCTACCTGCTCGTTAATCTCTATCTTTTTATATTCTTTTTTCTCCCAATTGAAATAACCTACAGTTAGCTTGCTGAATGCGCCGATGGCTGTAAAGCTACTTCCACTCAATTTATTTGTCTGGGCAAAGTCTTTCAGGCTTTTCATTACTTCGTCCCCCGTTTCAAAAACGAGTATGTAGATGCGCTCCCCAGTTGACTGTGTTAATATTTTAGATTTCATACTATTTCTTCTTTTTTAAAGCTATGTTAAATACTTCTGCAAAGTGCAGGGCTCTTTTACCTGTTTGCTGGCTTATCTGCTCGCGGCAGCTAAAGCCGTTGGTCATAATAATAGTATCGTCTTCGGCTTCTCTTACTTTAGGCAACAATACCCGTTCCCCGGATTTTACTGACACTTCGTAATGCTTTTCTTCGAAGCCAAAAGCCCCTGCCATACCGCAGCAGCCAGAGTCCAGAATAGTATAGTCCAGCTTAAGTTTTTTCATAGCCTGCTCCTCCTCCTTCATTTTAGTCATCGATTTATGGTGGCAATGTCCATGTACAATGGCCTTCCGTTTCATCTCAGGAATTTTATCTTCGGGCACGTACTTATCAATAAATTCGCTGAAGTAAAGCACCTGTTTACTTAAACGTTGGGCATTCATATCGTTGGGAAACAACCGCAACAGTTCATCCCTGAATACAGAAATACAGCTTGGCTCCAGGCCTACTATCATCGTTCCGGCTTCTATATCGTCTTTCAGCGATACTAGTATTTCTTTCAGGTAGCTTCGCGCTTTGTCTATCATTCCAAAATCGTACAAAGGGCGGCCGCAGCAAAGTACCTGTTTAGGTATTACTACATTAAAGCCCAGCGTTTCCATAGCCTCCACAGCAGAAATGGCAGTATTGGGGTGGAAATAATTATTAAATGTATCTGGCCACAGAATTACTTTCATACCCGGCCTTTCTTTTGGCTTTCTTTTCTCGAACCAGCTACGGAAGGTATTATTGGCATACTTTGGCATTGTCCGCTTTGGCGCTATGCCTACTACCGACTTTATCCATCCTGACAATGGGCCGTTCATTACAAAATTGGTAAGCTGAGGCATTTTAGATGCAAAACCCGACCAGACATTAATCATGCCAAATACATACGCATGCAAAGGGCGCACCTTACCTTTGTAGTAGTGAGATAAAAATTCAGCCTTGTACGTTGCCATATCTACCTTCAAAGGGCAATCGCCTTTGCAGCCTTTACAGGCCAGGCACAAGTCTAGGGCTTCTTTTACATGTGGGCTTTTCCAGCCTTCGGTAATTACATCGCCCTGTAACATTTCAAATAGTAAGCGTGAACGTCCCCTGGTAGAGTGCATTTCTTCTTTGGTTACCATGTAGCTTGGGCACATAGTGCCGCCCTCTTCTCTTCTACATTTTCCAACCCCTACGCAACGTAGCGCAGAACGTGCGAATGAGCCTTTATCTTCTTCATAAAAAAATTTCGTTTTAGGGTCGGCAGGTTTATAGTGCGCGCCCAAACGAAGGTTGGAAGTAATAGGGTAAGGATCTATAATTTTACCGGGATTCATTTTCCATTGCGGATCCCATATTTCTTTAAACTCGCGGAAGGCCTGCATCAACTCAGGGCCAAACATTTTTGGCAATAGTTCTGCTTTGGACTGCCCATCGCCATGCTCGCCAGATATAGAACCTCCATAGCTTATCACCAGGTCAGAGGCTTCTTCCAAAAAGCTGCGGTAATGTTTTATTCCTGGTTCACTGTAAAGATCAAAGTTAATGCGGCAATGAATGCAACCATCCCCAAAGTGGCCATACAGGGTAGTTTCGTAACCGAATTTATCTAATAGGTTTTTAAAATCTTTCAGGTAGTTACCCACCTTCTCAGGTGGTACGGCAGCGTCTTCCCAGCCCTCCCAGGCATCTGGCAGGTTAGGAACAAATGCTGTAGCTCCTAAACCAGACTCTCTTATCTCCCATATTTTTGCCTGTTGTTCTTTATCTGAAAACACATTTATAGTAGGCGCATTAGGCTGCGTTTTTAGCCATGCTACCATACTATCTACCTGTTTTTTTGTTTCTTCTTCTGAATTAGAACCAAACTCAGTAAGCAGCCAACCGTTACCATTAGGAAGCAGTTTAAGGTCGTCGTGGTGCATTTGCTTTTCCTTCATGTAAGTAATCAGCATATCGTCAATACCTTCTAACGCAACTGGTTTAAATTTAAGAATTTCCGGGGCATGTTCCCCTGCATGAAAAATATCCGGGTAGCCCAATACTACCATTTGACGGTGAGGCAATGACGGTATTAGCTGTACTGTAGCCGTTAGCACTGTTACCAGTGTGCTCTCTGAGCCTACCAATGCACGGGCTACATTAAACCCTTTTTCCGGTAGTAACTCATCCAGATTATAACCCGACACCCTACGTGGAATTTTAGGATAACGCTGGCGTATTTGGTCGCCATATTTTTCACAAATCTTTTTTAGCTTTTTATAAATCTCTCCCCTCTCTCCGCCTTCGCTTATTATTTGCTCTAATTCTTCATGAGTAGTATACCCTACCTTTAACCTTAAACCGGAGTAGGTAAGAATTTCCATAGAATGAATATTATCTGAAGTACGTGTACCCCCTCCATGAAAAGCCGCCATAATAGAGTGGCTGCCGCAGGAGTTATTTCCTATCATTCCCCCTATGGTGCAATGGTCGTGCGTGGCGGGATCTGGCCCAAAGCGAAGCCCATGCGGAAGTGTATGTTTTTGTAAAGCATCCAGCACAATACCGGGCTGCACGGTAGCCAGCTTATTGGCCTCGTCTATGTGTAAAACTTTATTGTAGTATTTGGACATATCCATTACTACGGCGGTATTACAGCACTGCCCGGCAAGACTAGTTCCGCCACCCCTCGAAAGAATGGGCGTACCATATTTGCGGCAAAGTTCCACTGTTCTTACAATGTCGTCTATATTTTTAGGGATAACCACTCCTACTGGAACTTGCCTATAGTTAGATGAATCTGTAGCATACAATGCCCTGCTTCCTTTGTCAAATCGTATCTCGCCGGAAATAGTACCTTTCAACTCTTCGGCAAGAGCTTCCCCTTTCTTTAAATCGTATGTAAATGGCTGCATGTATATCTGTTAAAAAAATTACTACTATATTAAGTATTTCGCTATTTCATTCCACTTCACTTCCAGCCCGTTTCCTGCGGCTGAAAGGTCTGGTGTAAGTATTCCGTTTACAGGCTCTTGTACTCCTGCAAAAAAAAGTTTTTCTATGCGTTGATGATCGAAAAAATATTCTGCATGAATGTAGTTGCTTACAGCACAGGCAGGATGCAAATGCAAGGCAGGCGCGCAATGTGACGATAGCTTGGTCTGAAAGGCTTCGCTGATAACGGCGGCTTGCAAAAAGCCTGTTATCCCGGCGCAGCGGGTAGCGTCTGCCTGTAGCACATCTACTGCCTGCGCTTCCAACATACGCCTGAAATAGTATTGGTCGTAACCATATTCCCCTGCGGCTACCTGCATACCAAAAGGAATGCGGTCGCGCACTTGTTTAAGGCCTACCAAATTATCGGAAGAAACGGGTTCTTCAAACCATTTTATGTTGTAGTCTGAAAACACTTGCGTCTGCTTTAAAGCTTCGCTAACCGTATACGCTCCGTTGGCATCTATAAATAGTTCGTTACTATCTCCTATAGTAGCCCTGGCAGCTTTTACCCGTTTAAGATCGTCCGAGGCATTTCTGCCTATTTTCATTTTAAACTTTTTAACTCCTTTTTCAGCCCACTCGTAAAACTCTTTCTTCAAGGCATCCGCAGGATAAGACGTAAAGCCCCCGCTGTAGTAGATTTCTATACCATCGTGTACCTTACCCAATAGTTTTACTAATGGTAAGCCAAGCAACCTGGCTTTCAAATCCCATAGCGCATTGTCCACAGCCGATATAGCCATAGAAGCTATCCCGGGCCTGCCGCTATTCCTTACGGAATTTACCATTAGGCTCCATGCCGCTGAAATATCGAAGGCATCTAAGCCAATTAGTTTAGGAACAAGATTGTCTTTTATAAATAAAGCGGTGGAAGTATCTGCATAGGTATAGCCTATACCAGTTTTACCACCAGCTTCTACAGTTAGCAGTACCATAGTAGTTTTATCCCATTCTATAGTGCCATCCGATTCCGGCCGAATAGTAGGAACTTGGTATACCTTTACCTGTATGGCCGAAATAGTAAAAGAGAGAGCAGCCGGAATTTCTCCTTGCTGCTCTTTTTTTAACGCTGGCCTGTTACCGGCTTTCATTTTGCCTTTTCAGGATTCTTCTTTTTTCTATCTCCCCAGGCGGCCACTGCCTCTCTGAAGGCCTGACGTATCATTCCTTTAGAGCCTGCATCGCCTTTAAGGATGGCAGTAGTAAAGTTTTTAGCCTGTTCCACGGTAATATGCGGAGGAAGCGGAGGAACCTCAGCATCTGTAAAGGCTTCCAGTAGTACAGGGCGGTCTGCGTTTAGCGCCCTTTCCCAGGCATCTGCTACCTGATCGGGAGAATCTATTTTTATTCCCATTAACCCAAGGCTTTCTGCGTAATGGGCATAAGGAAAATCTGGCAAGTCTTGTGAACCTACAAACTTAGGGTCGCCTTCCATAACACGTTGCTCCCAGGTTACCTGGTTAAGATCTCTGTTATTTAGCACAAGAATTATTAACCTCGGGTCTTTCCATGTTTTCCAATATTTTTTAATAGTAATTAATTCTTCGTTGCCATTCATCTGCATGGCTCCATCTCCTGCAAAAGCAAATACTACCCTATCAGGATAGGCAAATTTTGCAGCAATGGCATAAGGCACGGCAGGCCCCATAGTAGCAAGGTTTCCAGAAAGAGAAGCTTTCATCCCTTTTCTTATTTTTAAATCCCTGGCATACCAGCTTGCCGTAGAGCCAGAGTCTGCGCTAAGAATAGCATTATCTGGCAAACGGCTTGATAATTCCCAGAACACACGCTGAGGGTTTAAAGGATTTGCTTTAACCATAGCTTTAGCTTCCAGTACCTGCCACCAGTCTTTTATCTCTTCTTCCAGCTTTTTCCTCCATTTCAAATCTGTTTTCTGGTGAAGCAGCGGAATAAGTCTCTTTAATGTTTCTTTACTATCTCCAATCAGGTTTACCTCCATTGGGTAGCGAATGCTTAACATTCTACCATCAAGGTCTATCTGTACTCCCCTTGCCTGCCCTTCTTCCGGCAAAAATTCAGGATATGGAAAACTGGAACCTATCATTAATAAAGTATCGCATTCCATCATCATGGTATAGCTTGGCTTTGTTCCAAGCAAGCCTATGGAACCGGTAACAAATGGTAAGTCGTCTGGCAATACCGCTTTACCCAGCAGGGCTTTTGCAACTCCAGCGTTTAGTATATTAGCGATTTCTATTACTTCATCGGCAGCATTTAAAGCTCCTGCCCCTACCAGTATACCTACTTTAGTTCCTTCGTTAAGCAAGTCCGCTGCCTTTTGTAAATCTTCTTCTCTTGGTATTATCAACGGCGTAGGATGCCCTATGCCAGAATGTATGGTTCCGTGTTTATGCGGAGCTTCTTCTATGGCTTTTTCCTCCTGCAAATCATTAGGTATTATAATACAGGTTACCGTACGCTGGTCTTTTGCTATCCTTATGGCGCGGTCAACCAAATGCCTTATCTGTACAGCGTCTGTAGCCATGTGTATGTATTCTCCCGCTACATCTTTATATAAGGAAATCAGGTCTACTTCCTGCTGGTAATTACCACCCAAAGATGCGCGAGCCTGCTGCCCTACTATGGCAACCACCGGCTGATGATCCATTTTAGCGTCATATAATCCGTTAAGCAGGTGTATTGCTCCAGGCCCTGAAGTAGCAAGGCAAACGCCTACCTCGCCTGTAAATTTTGCATGGGCGCAGGCCATAAATGCCGCCATTTCCTCATGCCTTACCTGAACGAAATCTATTTTCCCGTTTGCGCGGTTTAGCGCACCCATTATACCATTAATCCCATCGCCGGGATAGCCAAAAATTCTTTTTACTCCCCATTCGGAAAGCCTTTTTATTAAAAAATCGCTGACAGTATTGCTCATGATTTGCAGTTTTTTTGTGTGTAACAAGAATATAACCCAATACCTGCAAAGAAGTTTAAACAGAGGAAGAAGACTTACGCAAAACTTTATAAGCTTTTACGCCTACTATGGTTATTATAAACGTCAGAAAAACAAAGGCAAACAACATCATAAACTGAAAAAAGCGCCTTATGGCATTTCTGTCAGTAATTGGGTCTTTATACGGATTATTCAGGTCGTTATCTTTCGCTACCGAATAGGCCATTGCAAACTGTTGGTTAGGGTTAGTCTTTACTTTTAGGCCGTTTATCCCCGCCGTATAGTTGGGCGATTCGCTAGTGGTTTCTATATAATCCAGAATACTATTTATTTGGTTCTCTGAAAGAAACTCAAAAGCTGGCATTCTTGTCTGGTCAAACTGCGTGTATAAAAAAACGGCGTGCTTATCTCCTGAAGCAATTACCTGCTGCGAGTTATGGATGAAGTTGTATAACCATTTTCTATCCCTCGTTTTAGGAATGCTTCCCAGGGCTGGGCCTATTATTTTGTAGCCCAGGGCATGACAAGTGGCGCATTGGGCATCAAATAGTATTTTACCGGCAATATAATCTTGATTAATAAAATCAGGCTGTATACTTTCTGCATCTTTTGTGTCAGGCCGCAAAGAAGCGTCTTTAATGTATGCCAGAATTTCCAGTACATCATCCTCTTCTAATTTTGTAAAAGCGGGCATAACCTGTCTGTTGTAACTTTTCGAAAGAAATACCGCTATAGAATCGTTACTAGTAATAAGCTCTTGTGAGTTTTTTATAAACAATTTTAACCAGCTTAGTTCACGCTTGTCTGGAACGCTTGCTAAGGCAGGGCCTATCTTTTCTTTGCTGATGGAATGGCAAGCATAACAGTTTTCCATAAAATGTATTTTTCCGTTTGCTATTCTAATCTTATCCGTAGGAATGTTATTCTGATCAGCAGAATAAGCCGTTACCGACACTACCAATAGAAACAAACCAATACCAATATTTTTCATAATCATAGCTCTTGTCCTTTAAACTCCTTTTCTTCCGATTCAGGAACAGTTTGCGGAATATAATCCGCTTGCATACCTGGCTTGCTATAATCATAAGGCCAACGGTATACCGTGGGAGTTTCTCCCGGCCAGTTGCCATGATGCATTTTTACAGGGGTAGTCCACTCCAACGAGTTTGCCTGCCAAGGATTCTGCGTAGCCTTTTTACCACGAGCCATGCTGTAAAAAAAGTTGAACAGGAAAATTAGTTGCGCTCCCAAAAGCATGAAGGCGGCAATGCTAATAAATTGGTTCAGGTCTGTATAAACATCAAATGTCTGGAAAACAGTAAACGAATAATACCTTCGCGGCAAACCTGTCATGCCCAGGAAATGCATGGGGAAGAACACAAAGTAAACGCCTACGATAGTAAACCAGAAATGGATAACACCTAACTTCTCATTCATCATTTTACCAAATAGTTTAGGATACCAGTGGTAAATACCCGCCAGAAAGCCAAAGAACGATGCGCTACCCATAACCAGGTGAAAATGCGCTACTACAAAGTAGGTATCATGCAGCTGTATATCTACCGCAGGTTCTGCCAGTATTATTCCGGTTAGTCCTCCTGTAATAAATAGCGATACCATGCCGCAGGCGAAAAGCATGGCGGGAGTAAAACGTATTTTGCCTCTCCATAGAGTAGTAAGCCAGTTAAATACTTTTACGGAAGATGGTACAGCAATGATGAAAGAAGTAAGGCTGAACATATAACCCAGAAAAGGATTCATGCCAGAAACAAACATGTGGTGCGCCCATACCATAACTGAAAGGGCGGTAATAACTAGTAAGGCCAATACCATACCCGCATAACCAAAGACAGGTTTCCGGCTATTATTAGCTATTATTTCGGAAGTAATGCCAAAAGCTGGTAGTATGGCAATATACACTTCCGGATGACCTAAAAACCAAAACAGGTGCTGAAACAGAATGGGGCTACCCCAGGCATGTTGTAGCGATTTTCCTCCAATATAAATATCTGTAAGGAAAAAGCTTGTGCCAAAGCCCCTATCAAATATTAATAGTATAATGGCTGCGAGCAATGCTGGGAATGAAAACAGGCCTAGTATAGCCGTAAAGAACTGCGCCCATACTGTAAGGGGAAGGCGATTAAAGCTCATCCCTTTTGTTCTCAAATTTATAACGGTAGTAATGTAATTTATAGAAGCAAGCAGGGTAGATATAATAAATAGTATCATACTACAGAGCCACCAGCTCATGCCAGCGCCGGAACCCTGACTAGCTTCTGGCAATGCGCTTAGCGGAGGGTAAAACGTCCATCCGCCGGAGGCAGGGCCAGTTGGCAGAAACAAAGAACCTAGCATAACTACGCTGGCTACAAAGAAAAACCAGTACGAAAGCATATTTATGAATGGAGAAGCCATATCCCTGGCCCCTATTTGCAAAGGAATAAGCAGGTTGCTGAACGTGCCGCTAAAACTGGCGGTTAGAACAAAGAACATCATAATAGTGCCGTGCATAGTTACCATAGAGAGGTAGTATTCCGGGTCTATTCTGCCCTCGCTGATGTAGTTGCCAAGTAGTGGTTTTAGCACAGAAAGATCAGCCTCTGGAAATCCTAACTGTATCCTGAATAGGAGTGATAGCAGGGCGCCTACTATTGCCCAGAACATGCCAGTTAATAAATACTGCTTGGCTATTATTTTATGATCGGTAGAAAAACCATACTTGAATAGTTCTTTTAGAAAAAAGTACTTGAAGTAAAAATTATTTTCCGCATCTTCTTCATTTACCAGGGAAATATCCTCGGCATCTGTTTTATCGCTTTCGTTTTCTAAGTACATAGTTAAAAATTTACTACTAGTATAAATAAGTAAACAAGCCATCCTTACTTTGTTGGCTATACCATTTTTCAAACTCCGGCAGTTCGTCTACTACCACATAATGAAGCATAAGAAAATGTCCGCGACCACATAGTTCAGCACAGCCCATCTC
>FTLB01843280.1_pt1 | contig 12699 bp, 10 predicted proteins | sample 1658291 | NCBI WGS metagenome assembly FTLB01 (sample SAMEA3914812, study PRJEB12502) | metagenome | biome: forest; material: soil | place: Canada | collected 2011-07-07 | depth 0.1 m
AAGGCATTGCGTCACAGCCCAAAAATCTTGAAGAAACAGCTATCTTTCCTTATCAAGATTTCTCTCTCTCTCTTTCTTAGCGCCCACAAGCTACAGACAAATTGGCAGCAATGGCTCTGGCTGTTTCTCCAAAATAAAACAGATCCGAGTTGGTTTCCAGTCAAGCATTCATCAAATTCGAATCACGGCTGCTTTCTTACCCTCATCCCTCCACCCCAATATCTCAGAGTCCCTAATAATTCACGACTCTCCTCACCCATTGATGAAAGCAGTCCAAATTCGTCACGCCGTTTCCCGACTAGCTCTTCACGTCGAGTCAGAAGACAAGGGAAATCATGGCAGGCATCGACGCAAAAACCAAATCGACAGACCTTCTAGGCACAACTGCACTTCCTGAGCCTGTCGATCAGACGGCTGAGGAGCTGCGGAGAGATCGAAGGCGACGCCGTGAGCTATTACGTGAGAAGAAAACGAAACTCCGCAACGGCACTACCCTCGACGATGCAGAACAACAGGAGCTTGCGGATTTGGATGCAGTGCTTCAGCGGCATCTTGCGATAGTCTTTAAGAGGCGACCCGGAAAGTCTGATTTGAAATCTCTACGACAAGAGAAACGTGAAGCAAAACAGAAATCACTCTACGGAATCGTAGAAGTGTTATCCAAGAAGCAAAAGAAGCAGCTGAGCAGGCAAGCTGAGAAGGCGCTGAACGTCGTCGATGGAACAAATGGGCATTCACAACCCGGCTCAGGCTCTTGGACATTTGGAAACAGCACGGTCATCATCTCCAATCGTGCTGCAGCCACATTGGACTCTTGCAGGGTGTATACTGACAGGACCGCATCAATTTTGCCTGAGAACCAGCTGGTATATTTCACCGATGCATCCGGCCCGCCCAATGAATCCAACCCTCTGTTCCATGGCATGAGCGCTGTGTTCAAAGAGCATCCAATGAATACAGGGTGGAGAATACTTTTCTTCGCCGCTATGGACTCAGTGAGACCTGGAATCGAAACCTTCGAGCTCATGGCCGTTGCTCAGGCGCTGAAGCATGCAGTGGAAATGACAGATACGGGAGTGAATGGGAACAGGAAGATGAACTTAGGATGGTCTGCAGACATTGAAACACTCATTTGCACTCCGGGAGTAAACGATTCCCGTGCTTCTCGTGCTTCTGCAACGAACATTACCCCAAACCACGATCCTACAGCAAAACAGGATCAAGATCCCTCGTCAACTCAGAGTTCTGATGACAATGCTGATCTAATGACCCTACTATTGGAGTACTTAGATCTTCCAGAAGCTGATCCCGACCATGGAGAAGCGGTCACGATGCCCCGGATCTCAGAAGCGTCCCGGTTCAAGCTTGTCAAGATCTTTACCGATTCACAATCTTCCCTCCTATGCATTCGGGATTATCTACAAAGTTTGGAAGGGCCTTGCTTGTATGTCAGGACATGCCGAATCAATGTCGCACTAGCGAGCATTGCGATCAATCTCCAAGTCTTGACGAAACGCGGCATACCCGTCGAGTTCCGCTGGGTGCCCGGACACTCGAATGTTAGTGGCAATAAGATTGCCGATCGTGCATCCCGGGCTGCTCGGCACGTCGTGAGTCACAGTAGCTCGTTCGCGCTGGGAAAGAATGGGAAGAGGTTGGCCACAGCGAAGGTGGGAGTGAACTCGAGCTTTGTCATTCCCATCGGCATGGTTTGAATTTCTGTGGCAACATGCATAGAGGACAGATACTGTGGAGTTTGGGAAGGTTTGAAAATCGAGAGTACGATACTTGCTAGGTTTGAGGATGGACATGGATTCCAGAATATCATGGATGTACGTGAGGATCAGTATTCATAGTTTGTGGCACCTTGCGGTCTAGCCTCCACGAATGAATGTATTTCAACTTGATAACCATGCTGCAAGCTCTTGCTCAACTTGCTGCTCGTTCACGCCGTCTCACCACGAGCCAATGGAAGGAACCCTGAACAGGAGGGCACAGCTCTACAAGAAGCTTGACCCTGACAAGTCCCTGTACTATTCTATGCTACATATAGTCAAATGTCATTTGTTGGCAAAAGGTGGCACATACTGGTGATACATTTTGCGAACACGGTTTAATTCTGTTTATCTAGACAGGACCATATGGAACCAACATAGATTCGTCCCAGTCTTCTCTCTTGGGAAACACATCTTTTTATATCATCTTAAGGCAGAAGTCTCTTGGGAGTTCGGGGGTAGAATGCTGCGAGGTGGACACTGGGGAGATTGAGATACCAGGCGACCACGCGGTCCAGACCGATGCCACCGCCTCCGTGCGGGGGTACACCAGCCTGCCTGAAGATATCGACGTATTCCTTGATGCCCTGGCTGGTGGGGTCAATGCCCTTCTTGCGGATTCGGGCTTCGAGTTCCTGGGGATCGTTGATACGCTGGCCGCCCGACAGAATCTCCTGGCCACGCATGAAGAAGTCGTAGGCATTGGTGATCTTGGGGTTCTTTGGGTCTTCCTTGGCGTAAAACGGACGCGCCTCTTCGGGGAATTTATCGAGGACGTAGAAGTCGGTATTGAACTTCTTCCGGATCAAGGCACCGAGAGCCTTCTCCTGGGGCGTGCTCATATCCTCGTCGTCAGACACGTTGCGATACTCCTCGGGGCCCTCTTCTCGCAGCAGCTTCTGTCCCTCGGCAAACGTGAGGCGAACTTCCTTGCCAGGCTCGGGGAGAAGGAACTCTTCAGACGGGTATACGGTGCGGATGAGAGCAATCTCCTCGGCGCAGTGCTCTTTGATGCCGCGGAAGATATGCAGAAGGACGCCTTCCAGCATATGGAGAACCTCGGAGTAGTCTTTCTTGATCTCCATCTCCATATCGAGACCGGTAAACTATCATCATTGTTAGCTGTGGACGTTCCTCGATTTCCGCCGATCACCAATTCTACTTACTTCGGTCATATGGCGGGGAGTATTCGAGTTCTCGGCACGGAAGCTGTGGTGATTGTTAGTTACTTCAAACCAATGCGCTAGAAGTCCATTTCCAGTGCATCCGAGTGTACTTACACAGGCCCGATGCTGAACACTCGCTTCCTGCCGCCGGCAATTTCAATCTGCTTGTAAAACTGGGGCGACTGTGCCAGGAAAGCAGATTTCTCGAAATACGGAAGCTGGAACACATTGGCACCGCCCTCCGAAGCAGCAGCAATGAGACACGGCGGCTCGAACTCCTTGAACCCTTGAGACTTGAGATAGCTTCGGAAGAGATCCTTCACCTCCGCACGAACGTCAGCGATGGCCTGCTGAACAGGCGAACGCTTGTGGAGCACGATGTTGTCCAGATGGGTCAGCATGCTCGCCGCTGGAACACCAGTCGCTTCGGAAATGCTCAGATTCTCCACCGCTTGCTCGACAGGTACCTCCTCGTCGCCGAAGTTGGAGATCGGCCGGCTGGCCGCAGCCAACGTCATGCCCAGCACGTTGGGCGCTGCGGCCAGGACGTATATCTTTCCAATGTGCAGCTCAAACCCAGAGACCTTGGTGCTCTTGACAGGCTCGAGAGGTTTCTGGACCGTCGCCTCGACGAGCACAAAGCTCTCGGGGTTGATAGCGCCAACCCACTTGACCATCTGTCGGCTCACAGGCTTTCCCTCCGGGTGGGCGGCCACAACCGCCTGTATCGCCCAGTTACCTTCCTCTCGGAGCTCCAGGAAAGCCATCTTGGCTCCCTGCATTCGAGAATTTTGAACCCAAGCTCGCACGTGCACCAGCTTGCCGACATGCTCCTCCTTGATCTCCTTAAGGCTGATATCGATCGCTTCGGGTGACAGTGTGGTTTCGTGGGTCTCTTTTCCGTAGTTTTCGGTGGCCAGGTCTTCAGTCGGAGCGCCGGCACCGGATGCGGCAGCAGTCGCCTCGCGCTCTGCAGCTCGGCGTGCCTTCTCGGCTTCCTTCTTGGCTTTGGCTTCAGCTTTTTTCGCAGCTTTCTTCGAGACAGTGGCCCCGTCCTCGCCTCCCTCGGCAGGAGGGGGGGGCGCTGGGTTAGCAGATGGCTCGGCCATATTGTAATTGAAGTTGTATGAAGTCGAAGGGAGGATGGATCGCGTTCAGAGGGAAGGCGAAGCTTGATAAGTAAAGGTAGTGACTCAATTGCCCAAGGCAGAATTCGGTATGACACATGGAGGGGCAGTGCGGAATTTTGGAGGGGTAAATCCATTGTCCCAAATCCCTGTCATATCTGACTACCGGGGCGCGCTGATAAGATAAAAAGACCATTTTTCTTACCTTGTTCATTTGGCCCAAGCTCTAGGAGCTACTGAGTTCGAGGTAGTTAGAGCTTGTTGGATTTCAGCAGCTCATGCGAGTTTCGAACTTTGCACGCCATCACCGATCCATTTTGTCGACTTTGCCGGCAGCGCAGAAAGGATGAGCTCAAAACGAGACTATGCGGCCGTTTCATATTCGGACACGGAAGACGCTCCGCCTGTTCAACCGTCAAATAAGCGACCGCGCAATCAACCTCAAAGCAGACAAGGCAAAGGAAAGGGGCAGGAAGCTAAGACAGACCTCACTTACGGCCAGCGATTTGCCTTTCCCGGTCTCGACGATACCATAGATCCTGATGATGACGACTTGGAGTTTGAGGATCAAGGGGACGCGTTGGCATATCTTCAATCAGTCCGGTAAGCACTCGAAAGAACACTCCCCGAGCGTCATTGCTAAATCGCAATCTCTACTCCTACAGATGAGCTGATAACTGACACGGTAAGTATGATAGAGACGAAGCCAACGGCATACCGCACCTTCTTGTAGCACCCAAAGCTGGACCACAACTCCCGGCGCACCCTGGGAAGGATGGCATTGATCGGAGCCTGTACTACGATGGCATAGGCGATTCAAGAGGATATTACCAAGATGGAGCGTACACCGCGGCGCCAGATCCTGCATCCTCAGACGATATCAGCGATGGCGAATATGACGACCAAGAAATCGACTCGACTGCACGGTTGGGTAGGAAGAAAGGGCTATCCGCCGTGGCGGAATTGCAAGAGTCGTATTTCGCATCGCTCATCACTCGGTTTACCTTACTTCGTACCCGTTTGCGCACAGCACCTCCCGCCCAAGTCCTAGCGGCTCTCCCACCAAACCATGAGACAGAGGTTGGGACATTCGGGGCCAAGAGTCGCACATTTAAGAAATGGACCGAGCGGTTACGATATACAGATCCCATACCGTCGCAAGTAGCCGCCATGGATCGGCAAAGTACACTACGTCTGCTGCGGATCATTCTCGGTGGAAAGTTCCTTCGTCGCGGCATCGAACTTCGAGAGAGAACGAGCCGTTGGATTTGGGCATTGCTAGCTCGTCTACCTGACCGTGGGGAGTTAGATCATGTCGAAGTTGGGTGGGTTCGGGAGCTGGGTAAGCGCGCGGTCTTGATGATGGTTAGCATCGCACAGATGGCCGCGCTAAGAGACGAAGTTGAGGGAGACCTCGACGGTGAACTGCTCGATGATCCCGACGAGGACCACGAACTCGCCGAGGAATTTATGGATGAGATGTGTTCGAACGAAGACGAAGACGCGGGCCACCAAGCGACCACTGTGGCCCGTGCAGACCGTGTTAATCCTACCACGGGCGAAAAGGTTGAAGACGATGGCGAACAGGATATGGATCTGGAACTGGAAGACGGGGAAGTGCCAGATGAACCCAGCGCGTCTAGTCACCACGACACTGACATCGAAGCGGTTAAGGCAAGACTTCTCGCTCAACTCGATGCGGTAGACGAGAGTGAAGAGACGATCCAAGACCGAACACCCGACGACACTGCTGAAGGGTCTTCAGCAGTCGATGCGAATGGCGCGGTTGTGTACGACAGCACGAGGGCCCGGATCAACATGCGGACAACTCTCAACATGATCCTGACGGTGGCCGGTGAGTTTTACGGCCAGAGAGACTTGCTCGAGTTCCGAGATCTGTACACAGGTTTGTAAAGTTATTCGATCTTTACTGTATAGTACGTGGGTGTATGGGGCGAGAAATTGTTCCTGGCGGTTCCGAATTCCATGTAGGTCTGAACCCATATTAGCCTTTCCTTATAGGTTGTGTGATACCATATTGTTTGAGTTGCCTAATGAGACTAAATATTCTTAATTTCTCGCTATGATAACTGTCTCCTGTGCTATGCTCCCAGTCTTCGATTGATGTCTCATTGATTGTACAAGGAGGCTGTGCCGCCTAATCGACCGAAATGCCATTCTAGTGATCTGCCCCCTCAAAAAAGCCAAAGTGGTATACGCCATACACATCTCATACAATGGTGTTCACTTCGCCGTTGAACAAAACCATGCGTGTCTGATAACGCCTTAACGCCATGCTGAACCTACAACCTCCTCGACAATGATTTGCGGCGCGACAGCTCCTCGTCACGCGCAGACAGTTGTCTTGCCGCCGGCACCCTCCGGTGGCAATGCCACGACGGCGCCGGTAGCTACCGTTTGTTTCACGCCCAAAAGTGGACGATTTTCGTAAATCTTGGACTGGATTTCCGTCACTCTACATCCATCCTCTCGTCCCAGCGGAGATCCAAGAAAGATGCCTCGCCGAAGTCGTCTCCATCAACTGCCATCTCGGCATTCTCCTGCCCCAGGTCAGCAAGTCGTGCAGGCGGTACTGCGGCCTCGCCCCGGCTGATCGCCTCCTTTCGGCCTCGCCGTCGAGGATGGGCCATTGCCCGTGCACCGTTCCAGCTCGCCGGGGCGAGGCTCCGCGGGCTGACCTCGCTGTCCGACCATGTCTCGTCTCGCATCCGCCACTCGGTATGGATGCCAGGGACATCGCTGGTTTCGTCGTCGTTGAAGAAGCGCTTGCGATTGGTTGTGGCAGACCGGACGGAGGCCATCGCGGCCGGGACGAAAGGAAGGCGCGAATCCATACTATCGTCACTGGCAGCGGACTCTTGACTGGAAGTGAGACCAGGGATGTCGTCGGCGGCTGGGACGGAGTCATCGCCCGCGACGGTTTGAAATACAGCCGAGGGTAGACTGAAGCCATCGTAGCAACTGCTGGGCTGCACGTCGAAACCGCCAATCTTGTGAATGCCGCAGAACGGAGTTAATTCGCGCGCGGTGGCGGGTGCGACGGTCGCCGGGGACCTAGTAGGGGATGCGCCTTTTCCATCCGCATCCGACCACAGCGAGAAGCCTCCGTATGCTGAACCGGTTTTGTAGCCCTCGGGGACGGACTTGCGGACTCGCATCCCTACGGAAAGCAGATTCGACTGAACGGATGCAGGGAGCGCTGGGGCGCTCGTAGAGGAAGCGTTCGACGGAGCGCTCTCCCCGGCGTTAGACGTGGCATTGTATGTGCTTTTATTGAAGAAGGACGTGATCTGTCGCTGCGCCGGATCGCTTGCCGCACCTGCAAACTGTCGCTTCGTTCGGGGAGCCGACATTGGGTTGTGTCGAAGGACTGAGCGGGTAGAAGACTGGTCGGAAGAACAGCCGTCGGCAGATAAGGTTTTGTTCGTCACTGAGGACAAAGGCGATCGATCGCGCGATCTAATTCTGGCCGAGACAGATGTCGTCAGAACGATCAAGCAGTCGAGTCGCAAATCTAGGGGGTGCAATTTGCAAGATTAAGAGCAGCGGTTTTGCGACAGGATGACGTGAAATTACTTCGAGTGATGGGGTTGTAGGATGTGACCATGTTAGAAAGTTAGTGGCTGGGAATTACGAGGGATGAGATGAGGCGGATATGTGGGGTTGAATTGGGCTCAGATCCCAGCCAAACGCGTTTTTGACCGTGTCGTTTCGCGTTAAGTGAAATTTGTGAGTACGCTGGAGCGAGGCTACGAGCTGACGGCCCACAGCATATTTGAGGACCCCAGTTACAGCCGAAGCATATGCCGATTTTACTGCAACTGGGAAGCTACCAAAATAGTATATATAAGCTACATAAAAAGCGCATCCTGCTACTCATGCATGTTCCTCTGAAATTTGATCGACACGTGAGGTCCGAAAGAAGGAGAAGAAAAGATAGGTGAGCTACTTCATTGAGCTGCTCGTTAGACCAACATTTTGAGCATATGGTAAAGGCTTGATTGCATAGCAAAACAACTTGGATAACCTTACTCCTTGCTACTTCCCATCACAAAGCTCTGCTTGACTTCTCGCCTGCTCTGGGTCTGCGTCGTAAAATACTTGATCGGTGCTCTTGGTTCCTCTCTGACATAAATTTGGTGTCATTTTCCATGAGTTGCTGGGCTGCCTGTCCGATGTCATACCCGTGAAATCATGTATACGCGCATGGTGCCTCCCTCCCCTCCGCCACTCCCTCCACTGGTGCCTCCAGAAAGATAGGTCGAGGGGCTATAGATATATCACCCATATATATCACCCAGCACATGTATCTTTAGCCTATATGTCTAGCACAGCTCTGAGATCTATCTTGGTTTAGAGGCCGGGCAAGAAGAGGGCTGTCCGTAGAGCTCGCTCGTACATAGCTCGGGGGGTGGCATGGGCTGGAACAACGGCAAGACCAGCCAGGCTACACCAATGATGCCGGCCAATGTGAAGAGAGCCGTACGTTCAGGTGCCTTTCAGCGGATCTGACTGGATTCAATATGTTGGAAGCAGTTTAGGAAGTTCAGGAGGGACAATCGGAGGAAAAGATATGGGGCATCACAAGGCTGCATATATTCACGGAGAGATAGGGATGGCGGCGGGATCGTGGAATCTCTCGAATGCATTCACACAAAGCACGGTGTCCTCCCAGATATCACTGCATGCCCTCGGTATTGGCGATTCTAAGCGATCCACGTCCTCGAGCCCATCCGGTCCTGCCATCTCAACGCCAGCAGAAACCATCCAGACACTCGGCAAATGCCCTGCCAGCCAGCTATCCCCCTCGCAGTATGCCCTGCCTATACATGGCAACACTCACAAGCCCATAACCGACACGAAAAAAGTGAAAAAATCGAGGATGATTGATGCAAGATATCCGGAACGCCCCGTTTTGGTTAACTGCTTAATTTTGGCGAATCCATCTTCTATCCGCAAAGAGGTGAACGATAATCGAGGAATTTTTCTATACGCCCGACTCAAACAAAGCCCTGCAGATCCGAGATGTTCCCATTACCAGTCATGATTGCCAAGAGAGAAGGAAAGAAGCCGCGATTCGACTCCTCTACTTCCTCCGGAACGAGCAGCCCTCAGTGAGCCTGGCCTTTCCACCGGTCGGTTGGCAGAGGACAGTCGTGCAACCTTGGCAGATAACAACAGTCTGGGCGTGGGAGAAGACGGTGGTGATGGTGAAGCAGCCGGGGCACTTGACGTCCATGAAGAAGGACCGGGGAGCAGGCACGAGAGTCTGTCAAGACGGAGTTAGAATCGAACCACTCCGAGATATCCGGTTCCTGCCAGCAAGAATATCGTACCTTGAGCTTGTGCTTGCGCGCCTCGGTGGCGGGGTTGGGGTTGAGAAGATCAACGGCGAGAACCTGGAAAGATCAAAACTGTCAGCATGCCGTTCTCTTTCCATCGATCCCGTTTATCATAAGCGTTTCAATCCGCGAGCAGCAGGTTGCTCCCATAATCTGGCTCGAGTCACTGTTTCCTCTTCAAGTATTGTAGTGTCGGCCGTCCATCCTTCTCTTTTTCGTGCGTTCGTGACTGAGGTCGTAGAGATTTGAAGCTTCGATTGCTGTCGTGGCGGTGTCGTGTGTTTATCTATATCGGGGGAATAGACGCGAAAAAACAACTGAAATGCTTACCATCTTGACTGATAGATAGATTTATTTTATTGATGAGCAACGAGCTGCTGATTGATCGATGGAAATCTGGATTTATTGGAAGGCAGATTTGCGCTCGCTGGTGATGGCTAGGAAGAGCGGTGCGAGGACAGACTGTGGTTGGAAAAGTTCGAGTCAATTTTGCGTGAGGGGGCACAAAACTCGGCTAAGCCAGAAATGTGCTAGTAATTAGGGCAACCTACCGATGACTAACGGAGCACGTCATTGGCTAGGAATGGCTCTCAAGCTTCTAAGTCAATACAAAAAAAAAAAAGTCCCCACATTCACTCTGTAACTCGTGTGAGGCAGACTGAGGCAGAGCTATAAGAATTTTGTGCTACCATCGCTGGCACTAGGCGAGATCTGGTTTTATGCCTACCTATCTTGAGGAGCAGACTGGAATTTAAACAGGCAGATCAGCTTCTGTACCGCTCTGCCTCCACGATAGTTGATAGACACTGCGCGTAGACGCGCCAACATTCAGTTGAGAAGAGCCAATGTTTGATGTGGCTCTTCCGAAATAGGCCAAGTTTTCTAAACTGTAAACGGACTCACTGGTCTGTCTCCCACTGTCCTTCTTACATTGGTAGGTACCTTAGTTATCTTGCCTCTCCGTAAGGCTCAGATTGATGGCCGTTTCCGGCCAAAGGCTCCGTAATGATCATGGTATCGAGTTGATAGGAGTTGCATCGCGGATGGCTAAACCACGAAGACGAATGCTTCCTCAACCACATGTGTACTCTGTAGAATTGAGGCTCTCTTACCTGCGGCTTGTATCCAGGCCCTTGCTCCCGCTGCCAGCGTACCTACTAGTCTTGAAACTCCTCCCGGGGTTGTGTATATCAGGGCTCAGTCAGAAACGCTGCGGAATTCCAAGAGAGCTACCATGAGAGTATTCAATAGCTCTATGAACATACAAAATTTTCCTACTTCCACAATATACATAGAGGAAAGATCTGAAGCCGAATGGGGAGACATATGTACATTTCCACGATATATCAAAGATGGGACCCTGCTTTTCCTGGCCCACCTCTGGAAATCCAGGTCGAGTGTGGAGCACCGTGGGGGAGGGAGGACTGAAGCTGCAACGTCGGCAGAACTACGGCAGAAAATCTAGTCCCGCAGCCCGGTGCCGCAATATTCCGGATTTTTCTTGTTAGGGCACAGAATTCTTTACACACCAAAAACCTGCATCTCGAAATCGACTCGGCGCAACATCTCGCGACTCTCAGGGCTCCATCGACAGCACCAAGAGGTAAGAAACACTTTCCTACATGCATTCCCATCGACACACTTCTTTACTCCATTTATTCTGTTACCGACATCCCAACTAACACGGCTCAGAACCATACTCACAATGGCGGAAGTTAAGATCGGATCCAGCTCATGGCGCAACGTTGAGGTTGGCCGTGTCGTCGTTCTGTCGACCGGTAGCCTCGCCACCATCGTCGAGATCATTGACCACAAGCGTGTATGTTTGATGCAACACACCGGAACAAGATCATTGGGATTAAACTGATTCGAATGATTAGGTTCTCGTCGACGGTCCCTCCTCAGACCCCAAGCTCGCCACTCCCCGCAGTGCCGTTCCTCTCTCCGACGTTCTCTTCTCTCAGCTTTCGATCGAGAAGCTCCCCCGAGGTGCGCGAACCGGTGCCGTCAAGAAGGCTTGGGAGAAGGCCGAGATCGACGCGAAGTGGAAGGAGACCAACTGGGCCAAGAAGAAGCTGCAGCAGGACCGACGCAAGGCACTCACCGACTTCGACCGCTTCAAGGTCATGCGATTGAAGAAGCAGAGGCGATTCGAGGTCCGCAAGGCTCTCGCGAAGGTTCAGGCCTCGGCATAAAATCTCTGGAGCTAGACGGGAAGGAGGAGCGTTTTGATGGCATGGTTTCGGCAGGGCGAGACGGTATTCTGGAAGGAACGGTCTGCATGAACTTCGGCATTCTGGCTTGCTGAATTGATTCCTTTGCTTCGCTTTCGGAAGACCTGTATGTCACATAAGATAGGTGACCCATGGCGTCAAGGAAAATCGTGAAATCAAGACAATGAACACATGGTTCTCCCAAGTGAACTTTTGATCTGTGATACACATTATTATTTCTATATTTATACGGTTTCTTTGGCAATCATTGCCATTTTGTGGATTTCCTTGGCTGATATCCTTTCGTCGTGCTCCTAAATGATCTTTATATGCTTGATTTAGCAAGGTGAGATATCTTAAAACGCTGCAGCCAGTACGCTGCAGCCAGTACGAAGTACGCTGCAGTCAGTTCAGGCTACTGTAAGGTCAGGTAGGCCGGCCACCTTAGGTTGTAGTCACTTTTGGTTCTGGGGCCTTGTGGTGCTGCGAAGCGACCAAGACCCAGGATTACTTAATCCGGGTTAGCGAACGCCAAACTGCCAAAAAACCCTACAATCGAACAAAATTGATTCCGAACTTTTCTCACAGCAACTCAATCTTACCCCACGCCCCATTCCGTATAACTCCAGGCCTCTTCCTTAAAATGTAAGTATTGTACCTGGCAGCCTCTCCCTCTGGTCTCAATTCCTGCTCCGCGTTCGCGCTGTCTTGTCTCGGTTTGACCAAGGCAGACTTTGTGCGCAAAGCTTTGAGCTAACCAGTGGATCGTTCTACCTAGCTGTCAAGATGGCCAACCCCCGTGTTGAGGAGCTCCCCGATGAGGATCCCAAGGTCGCCAACGTCGAGGAGGTCGATGACGACTCCAGCGATGACTCCGATGCTGAGGGCGGCGAGGGTCTTCCTGCCGGCGCCCAGGCTGTTGTCCACTCCCGCAACGAGAAGAAGGCCCGCAAGGCCATTGAGAAGCTGCACCTGACCCGCGTCCCTGGCATCACCCGTGTCACTCTTCGCCGACCCAAGAACGTAAGCTCGACCTCTTTGGATCCTTACCCGAC